>Ga0247611_10000969_pt1 | contig 54118 bp, 51 predicted proteins | sample 177DNAGHGhighgp2_FD_192422 | JGI IMG/M metagenome (GOLD analysis project Ga0247611, IMG submission 192422) | Sheep rumen microbial communities from Palmerston North, Manawatu-Wanganui, New Zealand - 1770 DNA GHGhigh gp2 | ecosystem: Host-associated > Mammals > Digestive system > Stomach > Rumen... | reverse complement strand
AATCATGCTAATCATGACCTACAATAATCAAAACAGGGAGTCCAAATAGGACATCCCCGTTTATTTTGATAGATTTGGAGAGATTTTTGTCAGGTCCCCGTTACTCCCCGTTTAATTTGAAAGGACCATTGATATTAACTATTATTAGTTATGTTTTCTCTTTTTGAAGACTAATAATAATGTGAAGGCTAAGGCACTGACAGCAGCGATAGAAATCACAATAATTATTGTGTTATTTGTTTCAGTAAGATTATCAAATCCAGTATGGGCAAATGACATTGGGGTACGACCATTAATAAAGTTATTTAACTCATATTTTCCAGTTAAGAAGTCGTATCTTGCCATAGCTTGTTCAACGACAGAACCACCTTCATCTCTATCAGCATCAGCTAAAACAGCTTTCTCTGCTTCAGACAAAGTATTGTATTTTGATTCTAATGATTCCCAAATGCTTTCCAAAGCTTCTTTTTGATAATCATATGACGTTACACCATCCTCATATGCATCACATGTACCTTTTGTTTCAGATAACAACGCATTTGAGAATGTAATAGAGTCATATTTAATAACCTGGATTTCTGGGTAATCGCTTCCTGATCTAGTTAATTCATATGTAGTGCTATAAATTTGTCCATATCCATAGCAAACAACTTCTAACCCAGCTAACGCATTTGCAGATGTATAATCAGTTTTATAAGATTCACTAATTGTAGTCGCATATAACTCAAAATATTTATTTTCAGTTCCGGCACTATTTTTTAGCCAAATAGTGAAATTTTTATGTGTTAAATCATATGAAGAAGAATAGACCACTCCTTTAACATAGAGTTTTTGTTCCGATAAGCTTGATCCTGTAACATCTAAAACGTCTCTAGCTTCTTCAACTGATAATGGTGATTCTAAAGTACCGTACGATATTGTTTTAACTGTAGCTGAGAATGTAGCTGTTAATCCGCCGTCAGTTGTCGTAGCGGTAATATTAGCAGAGCCTGCAGCAACACCAGTGACAAGTCCGGCATCACTGACTGTGGCAACAGCTGTATTACTAGATGACCAAGACACTGTTTTGTCGTCAGCATCTACAGGTAAGACTGTAGCTGATAATTGTTTGGTTTTTCCGATATAAACAAAGCCTGATTCAGCATTTAATTCAACTGAACTTGGATGTATTACTTCTGATCCAACTTTCATTGACACTTCAAATCCGTAGAAAGATTGAGATCTGGAACCATTATTTCCACCATTACATTTAATTTCAACTGTATTTTCTGCGTTGACTTTGAGTTCAATTTTTGTATGATCACCAATATTTGACCCATCTCCATGATGCATATACTCTGTATTTCCGTCTACAAATACATCAATGTTGTCGAAATTATATACTTCAAATGACACGACTGTAATAACAGCATTCGAATGATTCTTAATCGTGAGTGATTTATTCGCGGCAATATCAAACTCACTATAATTTGTTTTATAAGTCACATTACTTGTATCAACTTCAAGCAAGCCAACTTTATTTGAATTGCTATCTTTTACATCAAGTTCTTTTGGCATAGGATTGACATAAGAAACTGCCGAACTATAACTTCCATTTGAAAGTGTGACATCTTTTATATTCCATTGAGCGTAAAGAGTTGTATTTTTTGTAATAGAGAATTGACCGCCTCCTAGGTATCTAGTTCCAGAACCGTCAGCCATGGTGTTAAAGGAATCAAATTCATGGAATGAGTCAGCAGCTGCAAAAGTGCAGTATCTAACTGTAACAGTATCTCCGCTACTGTATTCAGTCTCATCGCTCATGGAGCCTGTTCCACCATTAGCGTTGTATGTAACAGTATAGGTTTGTTCACCTTGACTCTCGCCTTCAACTAGTGTAATCGAATTAATTGTTAAAGTACCTTTCTTTGTCCCGGACATACCATTAGCCCAAGTAATTTCAATATCTCCAGACAATGATGTTGAACCACTTCCAATTGTGGTTGTAGTAGTTGTACTTTGTCCACCAACTTTGCCAGAACCAAGCGAATCACCACCAATACTAACACTAGCAGTAACGCCGTCATTAGATTTGTTATGAGTCCATCCAATGATGACCTGCTTAACAGAATAGCCAGGATCTGCTATAGAAATGGTTTTTGGAGTATCGCCGTTATTAATAACTGTGCCTACACCTTTTCCGGTAAAATCAGAAATCTCATGAGTGTCATCTTCAGCAGCTCTAACAACTTTTGCACTTCTTGAACCAACAGCAACCCCAACTCCGATTGCCATAGCTAGACCAATGCTTAACGCGGCAACCTTTGAAAAAAGTTTGTTCATTTTTCTTTTCCTTTCCGCCATATAAAATGGCTAATTGAACAAATAAACAAATTAAAGAATAAATTGATTGCTTCGTAAATATTTTGCGCATTAACATTTACCAAGTATATTTATTTCTTAAATTTGTTAACATGTATATTTTACTTTTATATTGAAATATAAGCAACATAGAAATCACTCTTTAGTAATAATCTTATAGAAATCAGTTTTATAATATTGTTAAAGGATATATATATATGGGATACGTAAGAGAAGATATCCACAATCTAGTGGAGAAACAAAGATCATTTTTTAATGCTGGAATTACTTTAGACGTTAAATATCGAATCGAACAGTTAAAGAAACTTAAAAATATGCTTAAAGATAATCAAGATAAGATTATTGAAGCATTACATATCGATTTAGGTCGATCACCAATGGAGTCATATCTCGTAGATATTGGTGACACGATTATGGAAATTGATGAATATATCAATGGTGTGAAAAAATGGAATAAACCAGAAAAACATTTCTCTGGATTAGCGTGTTTCCCTTCTATAAGAACTCATGTATATAAAATTCCTTATGGAGTAACTTTAATCATCTCTCCATTTAATTTCCCAGTGATGTTATCTATTGGAGTAGTAGCCGCTTCAATAGCAGGAGGAAACACTGCGTTAATTAAATGTTCCTCTAAAAGCGCGGCCACTACTGCAGTATTAAAAGAATTAGTCAGTAAAACATTTAACGAAGAATATCTCACTGTTATAGACGGAGGTCATGATGTTGCAGACTTCTGTTTACAAGAGCGAGTAGACAAAATCTTTTATACTGGTTCGCCTAAAGTCGCTAAACACGTGATGGAACTCGCCAGTAAAAACTTAACTCCTGTCGCTTTAGAGTTAGGTGGAGAAACTGGTAACTGGTGTATCGTAAGAAAAGACGCTAACTTAAAAGATGCAGCTAGAAAAATTGCTTTCTTTAAGATTCTTAATTCTGGACAAATTTGTATTAATATCAATCAAGTTGCAGTGGCCTCTGAGGTCGCTGATGAATTCATTAAAGAATTAAAACTAGCAATCACAAAACAAATTGGAGAAAAAGCATATCTAAATGAAGAATATCCTAAAATGATTACTGAAAGAGCCTGGCAAAGCATTGTAGAGGAAGCAGAGCAATATAAGGATAGGATTGTCTTTGGAGGAGAAGGAGACAAATCTACACAAAAATATTCTCCTACTATTATCTATCCTATTGATATTAATGAACCAATTGTTCAACACGAAATCTTTGGACCACTACTACCAGTGGTGAAATTTGATGATGATAAAGTTAATGACTTATTAGATGTTATCGCTTCTAGAGAACACGGCTTAGCCTTATATATCTTTACTAAAAATAAGAAATGGGCCAAAAAAGTAATGAGAACTCAGCAATATGGAGGAGGATGTGTTAATGAAGTCTGTCTCCATATTATGGTTAAGGGTGTTCCATTTAATGGAGTGGGTCATTCTGGTATGGGAGCATATCACGGCAAATGGGGATTTAACGAATTTACTCACCAAAGTACTGTCTTATATGGCAAAACCAAAATGAACTTATCTTTAAGAGAACATCCTTACACTAATAAGAAAAAGAAATTATTATCTAAATTCTTAAAATAGGGGGTATATATATGCTTGTTCCAAGTATTTTATTATCAGTGAGTTTTGTATTTGTTGCTTGGTTTTCTTATGAAAAATGTAAAGCTTACTCTATTAAAGCAGTCATTATTAAATCTATCTGTTCACTTTTATTTATTGCTTTAGCAGCGTACTCCTTCTCCCAAAGTGGATATCATAAATTTTCAATAGCAGCAATCATCGCTTTAGTACTTGGAATGATTGGCGATATCGCTTTAGAACTTAAATGTGTTTATAAAAATAGCGACCGTAAATATACCTATATCGGTTTTGTTGCTTTTGCTTTAGGACATGTAGCTTATATCACTGGTTTATTTTTAGAATTATATATCGACCAAATAGTCTTATATTTCTTATTACCAGTGGTCTTTGCAATTTTAATGGCCGTGATCTGTATCTTAATTGAAAAGCCATTAAAACTTAATTATGGACAATATCGATTAATCGTATTTTTATACGCTTTAGCGTTATTCTTTGATTTAGGTATATCTTTCTCTTTTGCTATTATGACAAGCTTTAAATATATCCCTCTAATATTAATCTTTGTGGGTATGTCTTTATTTGCTTTATCTGATTTAGTGCTTAACATCACTTATTTTGGTGAAGGACACGAAAAGCCAATTGATTTAGTGAGTAATACTTTTATGTATTATATCGCTCAAAATTTAATCGCTTTATCTATCTTGTTTTTATAACTATATACTCAATTGGCAAGCAAACCAAATTATCGCGTAAATATAATTTTTCTGGATAAATACATAATATAAATCCAAGAGCTCATGTTTATTTATTTCTTGTCTTTTCCGGAGTCAGATTCCGGATTAGACAACATTTTTAGTGTTTACTATTCCTTTTAAGATAGCTTTTTCACTCTACTAGAAATATATCTACTATTGTCTTTTATGAATAGAAGGATAATAATCATTGATTGGTTATGATACCTACAATTATTATTGCCTGTATAACATTTATCTTAGTAATTCTATCTATCTTATTTTTCCCACACCTAAAAATAGGAAAGATCAAATTAGATACATATTGGATAATATCTCTACTTGGAGCGATTATTCTATTAAGTTTTGGGTATGCTCCTATCAAACAAGTTGGAGAACAGTTAATTAGTAATAACGCGATTAATCCGCTTAAGATATTAGTCTTATTTTTCTCAATGACTTTAATATCCGTGTTCTTAGATGAGTTAGGTTTATTTAGATATCTTGCTAGTGTGGCCTCTAAACACGCTAAAGGCAATCAGTTTACTTTATTTTTAATACTTTATTTATTAACTTCGGTTTTAACAGTGTTCACCTCTAATGACATTGTGATACTTACTCTAACTCCTTTTATCTGTTTCTTTGCTAAAAGAAGCAAGATTAGTCCAATTCCGTATTTAGTCGCAGAATTTACTGCGGCTAATACGTGGAGTTTAATGTTTGTGATTGGTAATCCCACTAATATCTATTTAGCCACTAGTAGCGGCATTACCTTCGTCGACTATTTTAAAGTTATGGCGGTTCCTACTATTGTTGCAGGGATAGTAGAGTTAGGATTATTACTACTTCTATTTCGTAAACAACTTAAAGAACCAATACAGTCTAATGACATTATCTATCCTATTGAAGATAAAGTACCGTTTATAGTGGGGTTATCAATATTAGGAACATGCTTAGTGTTTCTAATTATATCCAGTTATATCAATCTAGAGATGTGGTTAATCTCACTTATTTGTGCATCTACTCTACTAGTGTTTATGCTCATATATTCATGTTTCAAAAAATCTAATATTGAACATGTCTTACATACTGGTAGAAGACTACCATATCAATTAATCCCATTTTTTATTTCAATGTTTATTATTGTGGTCGCCCTTAATGAACAAGGTATCGCTAGTAAAATAGCAGAACTACTAGGTAATAATAACTCTACTTGGGTATATGGTTATTCTTCGTTTCTAGTTTGTAATTTAATTAATAACATTCCAATGTCTATTTTATACACAAATATCGCTAGCTCTTTACAAGGAGTAGCTTACACTAAAGCCATATATGCTTCTATTATAGGAAGTAATATAGGAGCTTTCTTAACTCCAATTGGCGCTTTAGCGGGTATTATGTTTACTGGCTTAGTAAATGAAAATAATGTGAGATTCACATTTATAGATTTCATTAAATATGGAGTAATTATTTCAATTCCAGTAATAACCGCTGCTCTTGGTATGAGCGAATTATTTATTTAATCAAAAAAGACCGGCGTCCCGATCTTTTTTAGTTTTCTCCGTAATGTGACCACATTGAGTGGATTACAATAGTGTTAATCTCTTTGTATACTTTGTACACTAACCGATGCTGAAGATTAATTCTTCTAGAATAATAGCCATCTAAATCGCCAACCAACTTTTCATATGAAGGAGGATTCTGAAAAGGGTTTTCCGCAATTAGATTTAATAGTTTTTTGACCTTTTGTTCTAGGCCAGCGCTTTTAACTAATTTTTTATCTTTTTCGGCATTATTAGTAAACTTAATAGTCCACATAATTACCATTCTTCGTTAGGATTAAAGGTAGACATAGAAGAAATATCTTCTTTTTCACCTTCTTTGATTTTTTCAACCAAACCTTTTTGTGAACAAAGATAAATAGTTTCAAGCATAGCATTATATTCAGCTTCAGAAAGAATAACCGCGTTACCTTTTTTGGTACTAACTGTGACAGCATCATTATAGTCAATGACATTATCAAAAGTAGAAAAGAGATTTTTTCTTAAAACGGAGATACTGGTAACAGACATAATTATTTCCTCCTACAACAATTATACAATAAAATTGTACATAATCAAGTACAGTTGTACATAAAAGCGTACACTTTATTCTTATAACGCTCTTGGGATGAGCGAATTATTTATAAAGTAGATAATCGAACTTTCTTCTACTATCGATAACTCGATATATAACAACTGAATTATTTTCAACTGTGTATAAAGCGATATATCGATTATTTATAATATGTTTTCTAACGATAAAAGGGAAAGCCTTAGGCATTTCAAAAACAGAATTTCTCTCGGGAAACGTTTCTAAACTGTTTAATGCATGATAAATATCGTTAGCAAGTGTAATAGCAGCATCTTTAGAAACATGCAAAACAAATCTAACGCATTCAGCAATATCAGATTGAGCTAAAGATGTAATAATAAGATGGTATTTTTCCATTTTTAACCTTCTATTATTTTATTTATTAATGCCTTTGATTCTTCAATAGAGTATTCTTTTTCGCCAGCTAGACGCGCTGCAAAGGATTCTAAAACCATTTGTTGTGCGCGAAGTTCTTGTTCTCTTTTTTCAAATGATTCTATATCCATCACGACAAGTTCACCTTGGCCGTTTTTAGTTAGATAAATAGGTTCACCTGTTTCTCTACATTTTTCCACAACATCATTATATTTAAGTCGAATATCAGCAGACGCCATTATTGTCATATAAACACCTCACATTATAAAATTTTTACAAAATAATTATAAAATAATGATATCTATCTTACAATACATACTATTCTTTGGTTTTATATTTTTATTATTTTTATATTCATATAAGATATTCTTAATGAGTAAAAAGAAAAGAAATATCCTGAGATTAGTCCATATTTACCAGTAAAAAGAATTTGGGTATCTTTTGCTTTTGTTATTTGGACTGCTGCTTTTATTGTGAAGTTTCTTCAAAAAATAAAAATAATAAAAAAGACCAAACTCCCTAAGCCACCTTATATCGTATTATCCACTCATGCTTCAATGCTTGATTTTTATATTGCTTTAGCCACTACTTTCCCTCATAGGGTGTATTGGATTAGTACGGTAGAAGAATTTATCCCTCGATATTTTATTTTTAGACATATAGGTGTTTTAGCAAAGCGTAAATTCTCTAACGATCCTAGAAGTGCTCTAAAATACATGGAAGTGCTTCAAAAACGAAAGAAGTCATTAATTATCTATCCAGAAGCCAGATATTCTTTTACTGGAGAAAACGAAAGAATAGATAAAAGCTTAGGAAGATTTATTAAAAAGGCAAATGTCCCAGTGGTTTTTATTAAATGTCATGGAGACTATCTCCATCTCCCTCAATGGTCTGATCGCAAACAAAGAAAAGTAAGACCAATAATATCAGAAGTCGAAACTATTATCTATAAATCTGATTTAGAAATAATGACTCCTCAAGAGATTCAAGAAAAGATCGAAGCCCAATATGATATGAACGAAGAAAAGTGGGCGTTAGATCACAACATCAAAAACACCTATGAAAATCGAGCGGTTGGCCTAGAAAGAATATTATATAAATGTCCTCACTGTGGAACAGAATTTGAAATGTCCAGTGAATCCCATTATTTAAAATGTAACAAATGTGGAGTTACTTATGATTATTTAGAAGATGGTCATTTAAAATGCATGAATGGAGAAACTAAATTTGATTTCCCGTCAAAATGGTATAAATGGGAAAAAGAGTGTGTGAAAAAAGAAGTTTTAGAAGGTGAATATCACTTTGAAGATGATGTGAGAGTGGAAAAGCTATTAGGAGCAAAAATTGGTTTTGTTCCTTTAGAAGGTGAATATCATCTAGAGCACTCCATAAATGAGGGAATTATTGTTAAAGGAAAGAATAAGGAAGGATTCTCGTTTATTAGACCACCACTACATAGCTACGGCATCCATATCGAATATGATTATATTGGTCGAGGTGCCTTTCTCGAACTAGCGGATAATGAAAATACATATTTTGTTTATCCTTTAAATAACCCTAAAGCTTTAACAAAAATTCACTTTGCAGTGGAACACATTTACGATTCAACCAAAGCAAAATATTCAAAATAAAAGCCACAAAGTGGCATTTATTATTCTTTCTTTTTATTTTTTGTCTCTTCTTCAATTTCTTTGAATTCGTCAATATCTTTTTTTCCGGTGGTTTCGTTATAAAAGTTAACGATAATAGAGGTAATGACTGCCACAACGACAATGCCATATATACCTAATATAACTGTTATCGCTCTTCCAATTGGAGTGACCATTGGGAAATCACCAAATCCGATTGTGGTAACGGTTGCAAAGCAATGATATAACCCATCCCAGAATGATTTAATCGTGTCTTTTTCATAGATCATTAAGATAATGGAGGAGCCAACCATTAAGGTTACTAAACCTAAAATGATTTCTAAAGCGTAGGTTCTAACAATAATTTTGAATAAAACTTTGGCTCTCATATGTGTAGTCGCATTAGAGATAACTTCAAAGAAGGCACTAATAGCGATTACTGTACATAATACAGTTACAGGGCTAGCAACTGTGTCATTATCTTTTGAAATAAATAAACCAATAGCCAATAATATCGCTGCCAAAATAATTAAGCTATTTAATATAATGCTTCTTTTGGAATGATTCTGTAATAATTTAAAGATACGAGAAATAATAATGGTCATGCAGTAAAGTCCACCCACCAACTGATAAAAATATGGGTTTTGTTTAGCAAACATTACAATAATTCCAAGTACCGCATTAAAAATGAATAAGGTGATGAATCTGATAAAACTTAATTTAGTTCTTTCTATAAAGAAGGTCACTAGTCTAGATAAGCCTAAAACAATAAAGATAAATAATAAATATCTGCTTGCCGCGTCTAAGTGATTTGCCTGGATTTCATTGATTGCTAAGATAGAAAAGGCTAAAACTAAGGTAGAAAAAATACTTCCTATCACAATAAGAATGATTCTAATAGTATCTTGATTTATTCTAAATTTACTTTTCTTAGTCATAATTAAATTCTCTCACTTATTAATATATTAGTTTCTCCACTAATATTTTCTACTTAAATACGCACTCTGTTTTTTCATTATGAATATTATACACAATAATATCTTTTTTTAAAGATATCTCCTTTTGATGGAGGTGCGGATTCAATTTGTTTGATTAATTCTTTTAAGCCACTTTGATACGAAACTTTCCAAGTATCTGAACTAGCCTAAAAACTAGAAAAACAGAAAAATTGATTTTAAAAATTAAGCGTTCTCATCGAACCTCTTTTTGATGTGAAGGATTTCAAAAATGATATTCATATAATGACGTCGTTCTTGAGCATTAAATGAAATTAATAAAGTACAGATAATATAAACAACAACAACGATACCGCCATCAACAAAGAGTTTAACAATCATATGAGCATTAAGTGGTACGAAGAAGTGCAATAATAAACCAACACCAACAGTGATTAAAGCAGTTAGCCCAGGTTTGCCGTAAACCGTTAAGAAATAATGCGTAAGAGAAATACCGAGGTATTTCCTATAAGCAACATTATTAAGTACAGCACCAATAAGTCCGGCGATTAAAACTGCTAAAGAAGCACCAAACGCTCCCCAGAATGAAGAAAGAGCAAAAGACAAGCCAACATTAATAGTTGCTCTAACAATATAGTTAATAGCAATCGGTTTAATGTGGCCATGTAAATACATCGCGTTCCCTAAAGGAATCTGTGGTAGATCGATTAAGTTCAAGAAGCTGATAGCAATAATTGAATAATAGATAATTGAATAAGTTTCTAAAATACTCATTCCAGTACTTGTTGGAACAAGTGGGTGTTCTGCAGTGGCAGCATCAAACATCCATACTTGAACAAACTCATATCCAACAGAAACAAAGCCTACAATAATTAAAGAAACTACACAGAATTGGAGTTTACCAACCTTCTCTACTAACGACTGTAAATGAGCGCGTTTTTCTTCTTTAGATCCAGTTGCCTCAGTTCTAGCAATTTTAGCCATAAATGAGCCAGAAAAAGCTTCGCCAAACATAAATATATATGTTTCCATCGTTGACACTAAAGTAAATAAGGTAACTTGGAAAGCGTTAGAAACAACACCCAAAATAAATGGAGTAATGGTAATTGTTAATCGACTAAATAAGGCAATAATAAATCCCCACCATGAGAAAGAAATGACTTCTTTTCTTTCAGCTCGATTCATGCCTTCACGTATTTTTAATCTTATTTTTAGATACGTGCGCATGTAAATAAATCTTAAGATGATGGCAAAAATTCCACTAGCGACGTTAACGCAAACAATTCCAATAACGCCCCAGCCTAAATAAATGGAACATAAAGATAAAGCAAGATAAGATACCTTTTGAATAATATCAAAAGTCTTTATCATGCTGAATTTTTCATAAGTAGAAATTACTCCAGTAAATACACTAGAAGGTAAAGAGATTAAGGAATACCCACCCACTATTAGGAACATGTATTTAAGTGTGGTGATTTGATCTGGTGTATAAGAGCTTTTAAAGGTATATGGAGCAATAAAGAAAAGGACAAGAATAACGACAATAAAGAATAAGTCGGCGAATAAATAAAGCTTAAAGATGCCTGATAAGAATCTTTCTACTCCTGCTTTATCATTTGCAGCCCTTAATTTTGCTAGTTTAGTAGAAATTGTTTGTCCTAAACCAAAGTCCATTAAGAACAAATTGATGATTGAAGTAGATAAACCGTAAATACCATAATTTTCTTCACCGACATGTTGAATAATAATTGGGGTAAGGAAAAGACCATAAGCAACACTAATTAAAATAGCAACGTAACCTAAGATGGTGCCAATAGCAATATTCTTTTTGCTCTTGTGTTCTATACGTTCAATATTTGTTTCATCACTAATAGATTTACTCATTTTTGTACCTTAAAAGTGCACTATCGATTATACCTTTTAGGTAAAAAATGTAAAGAAAAGAAAAAGCAACTTTTTTAAAAGTGCTTTTGTAACATAGAGTTGGAAATATGTGAAAAATGTATAAAAAATCGATGTTTTTCAGAAAAATATACGTTTTTTGCCTAAAAAATCACCATTTCTGGCGATTTTTGAAGTTTACTTATATTGTCTTTCAAGCCAATTCATGTACTCTCCACTTTCTACGTGTTTGAGCCATTCTTGATTATCAAGATTCCACTTAATTGTGGCCACTATTCCGGTATCGAAATTGTGTTCTGGTTTCCATCCTAATTCAGTTTCGATCTTAGTTGGATCCATCGCATATCTAAGGTCGTGACCTGGTCTATCTTTAACATAAGTGATTAATGATTCTGGTTTACCTAAGGCTTTCAAAATGGTCTTCACTACTTCTAAGTTAGTTCTTTCATTATGACCACCGATATTATAAACTTCACCATCTCTTCCGTTTCTAACCACTAAGTCAATTGCAGTGCAGTGATCACCAACATATAACCAGTCTCTAACGTTTTCACCTTTGCCATAAACTGGTAATGGTTCATCTCTTAAAGCTTTTTGAATCATAAGTGGAATTAATTTCTCTGGGAAATGATATGGTCCATAGTTATTGGAACATCTAGAAATAGTAACAGGTAACTTAAAGGTACGATGATAAGCTAAAACTAATAAGTCTGCACTAGCTTTAGAAGCGCTATATGGGCTAGATGTATGAATTGGAGTATCTTCATGGAAAAATAAATCTGGTCTATCTAATGGTAAATCACCATACACTTCATCAGTGGATACTTGGTGATATCTTTTGATTCCGTATTTTCTACAAGCATCCATTAATACTTGAGTGCCTAAGATATTTGTTTTTAAAAAGATTTCTGGATTTTCAATACTTCTATCAACGTGAGACTCGGCAGCAAAATTAATGACGTAATCAAACTTTTCTTCTTCAAATAATTTGAAAACTGCTTCACGATTACAAATATTTTCATGAACAAATTTGAAGTTAGGTTTATTCATAATTGGGGCCAATGTTTCCATATTGCCAGCATAAGTTAAAGCGTCAATACAAACATATTGGTCATTTGGGTATTTATTAACCATAATGTGAAGGAAATTTCCTCCAATAAAACCTGCCCCACCAGTAACTAAGAATTTTGCCATTTATTTTTCCTCCTTGTAAGGACCTAATATCTTCCTTTTGGCGTCCTTACGACCTTTTCTTATCATTTTAAATTTTTGACGTTTGTTCTTCTCATAAAGAAGAATCTTAATTCTATCGATAATAATGTCGTGTTTATATTTCTTTTTAAAGAACTTTTTATTCTGTCGATATAAATATAGACCATTTCGATATCGATAATAATATCTCACTAACGAATGATTTAAAGCAGTCACTTTTTTGCCTAATAAATAATGTGATTCAGGATTACCCATCATATGAATTAAAGAGGCTTCATTGATATAACCAACTTTCTTGCCGATTGAATAGAACTGTTCACATAAATCAAAATCCACCCAGTCGATAAATAGTTCTTCTTTAAATCCTTTAATTTTTTGATAGTCTTTATTTTTAATAAAGTTACCAGAAGTTAACAGGAACTTTTCTTCCATTAATTTTGCTTCAGTGGAATTACTATTAAAGTTAAGACCGATAATCGAATATTCATTAGAATATTTATTTAAATAATCCTTAACGATATCAATTTTATCGCTAGGGAAAATAGAGTCTTGATCCATTGTTAAAGTAAAGTCTGCATTATCTTTTATGGATAACTCCATCCCTTCTTTAAGTGCTTTAGCAATTCCTTTATTCCCATTTAAAGAAACATAAATAATATTTTGATAATTCTCTAATTCTTTAATGAGTTTTTCGTTATACGAAATAGAGTTATCCATAACAAATAACTTATGACAAAATAATTGATAACTTTTAATGTTTTCAATTATGTTATCTTCAGGATTATATAGGACCACTATGCCATCAATAATCATTGCCAAGTTCCTTTAGATATCTATCTACCGCATCTTGCCATTTAGGCATAAGCTTAAATCCGGCATTAACTAAAGATGCTTTAGACATTCTACTATTAAGAGGCCTTCTAGCCTGATTTGGATTAATTTTTAAATATTCTTCTGTAGTGATTGGATTAACTTTAACATTAGAAATACCTTTTACTTCATAAATATATTTAGTGAAATCATACCATGAACAAAATCCTTCATTAGTCGCGTGATATATTCCATATTTTTCGCTTTCCATCATGTCCGCCATTAAGTTAGCGAGATCAAGTGTATAAGTAGGGGAGCCAATTTGGTCTGAAACAATATTTAGTTCATCTTTTATCTTCGATAACTTCAACATTGTTTTAATATAGTTATTACCATTAATGCCAAAAGCCCAAGAGATACGAATAATAAAGTATTTATTAGTTAAACTCATTACAAAGTCTTCGCCTTGTGATTTAGTCTTGCCGTATATTGATAATCCATTTTTAGGTGAATCAACTTCAAAAGGAGTTGTTCCTTCTCCATCAAAAACATAATCAGTGGAGATATAAAACATCTTAGCGTTTACTTTAGAGGCAGCGCTAGCGATATATTTAGGTCCTAAAGCATTTACTTTATAAACTAAATCTTTCATCTCTTCAGCTTTATCCACTGCAGTCCAGGCTGCATTATGCATAATAACATCAGGTTTATACTCTAAGATGAACTTATTTACAGCGACTTCATCGGTGATATCTAATTCATCCTTATCAATACCTAAAACCCTACAGTAGCCCCTCTGTTTAAGGACTCTGAGGCAATCAAATCCTAGCTGACCTTTTACTCCAGTAACTAATATTTTTAAGTCCTTATTCATTAGAACAATCCTTTGCTATCTTCAAACGATAATTGAACTTTGTCTTTCTCTGATAAAAGTGGTTCCCCATCTAAAGGCCACTTCACTCCAACTTCAGGATCGTTCCACATAAAGCCGCCTTCATCTTCAGGATGATAAAACTCATCAACTTTATAAACAAATGTAGCGGTTTCACTTAAAACATAAAAGCCGTGAGCGAATCCTTTAGGGATTAAGAATTGGTTCCCTTTTTCCGCGGATAAGACCACCCCGAAATATTTACCAAAAGTAGGTGAATCTTTTCTTAAATCCACCGCAACATCATATACTTCTCCTTCAATCACTCTCACTAACTTTGTTTGAGGGAATTTCTTTTGATAATGTAAACCTCTAAGTACACCTTTTTTGCTTTTAGATTGATTATCTTGGATAAAGTTAAAAACTAATCCCGCTTTATCAAAGTTTTCTTTTTGATATGTTTCCATAAAATAACCACGATTATCGCCATATTTTTTTACTTCAATAACATATACACCCTTAATTGGGGTTTCTATAAATGTAAAATTACCAAATGTCTTTTCCATACTATAATAACTTCACTTTTCCACTTGCAACATTTAATAAATGTTGACCATACTGATTCTTTGCCATGGTATTACCAATTTCTAATAATTTATCTTTAGATATCCATCCATTAGTGTAGGCAATTTCCTCTGGACAAGAAATCTTTAATCCCATCTTATCTTCGATAGTCTTCACAAAGATTGAAGCTTCAACTAAGGATTCATGAGTTCCAGTGTCTAGCCAAGTAACGCCACGACCGATTAATTCCACTGATAATTTATGAGCTTCTAAATACATGACATTTAAGTCAGTAATTTCTAATTCTCCTCTAGCGCTTGGCTTAACTTTTTTGGCCATAGTAGAAACGCCTTTAGGATAGAAATATAATCCAGTAACGGCGTAATTACTTTTTGGTTCTTTTGGTTTTTCAACGATTCTAGTTGGGTTATTGTGTTCATCAAATTCCACTACACCAAATCTTTCTGGATCAGTAACGTAGTAGCCAAAAACAGTTGCAAGGCCTTCTTTTTCTGCTCTTTCTACAGAAGCCTTTAATTTAGTTTTAAGTCCGTTACCGTAGAAGATATTGTCGCCTAAAATCATCGCACAAGCATCATCTCCGATAAATTCCTCACCAAGTAAGAAAGCTTGAGCAAGTCCATCTGGAGAAGGTTGAATAACGTAAGATAAGTTAACACCCATTGATTCACCATTTCCTAATAATGCTTCAAATTTTGGAGTATCTTCAGGAGTAGAGATAATTAAGATATCTCTTATACCCGCTAGCATTAAAATGCTAAGAGGGTAATAAATCATTGGTTTGTCATATATAGGAAGTAATTGTTTACTAGTCACCCTTGTAAGTGGATAAAGTCTAGTACCACTACCACCTGCTAAAATAATACCTTTCATGTGTTATTTCTTTCCTTTCTTCATACCTAAGTATCTAGCGGTCATATCCGGTAACCATCTAAATAAAACAGGGATATTAAAATGTATTAATGCTTGTCCTAAGACATAAATTGCCAATTTTAAACCAGCATCTGTGCTTTTATATTGGTTGAACAAACCAATTTCTTTATGGAACTTTCCAGTTTCATAATAGCGATTATATAACTGCTTGAGTTTATATTTATGTGAATGAGCAACAACTGCTTCACTAACATAAGCTTTTTTATATCCAGCATCTAAGACGAATTTGGAATATAACATATCTTCAGACATCATCACATTGTGCCCTTGATAACCATTTAATTTTATAAAATACTTTCTTGATAAACAAGAAAAAGCGTCACTAGCAAAAAACGCCATTAACTGCATTCTATCAATATCGTTTTTAGTAACTACATAACTATTTTTTGGATAATTCTTTTTGCGAATATATCTTTCAATGGAGTGATTTAAACAAATTTGTTTTCCAAAAGCGTAGATCACTTCATCATTAATCGCACTCGCTAATCTATTTAATGCGAACGGATCAATTAATTTCACATCTTGAGAAAGCAAAATCACTAATTCACTTTCACAGTATTCTCTAATAGCCTTTTCTCTAGTTAATGAATGAGAAAATTCTTTTTTATCCATTTCAAAAAATGTGATTTTATTATCTTTCAAGAAATTACGAATCTTGTCATCAACTTCAGTTCCAGAAAGAGTAAAAGGAAAAACAACTTTATTAATCTTTACATCTTTTTGGTCCTTAAAAGAATTATATAAAGACTCGATCTCTTGTAAATTTTGATATACCGGACAAACAATATCGATACTTTTCATATACGTGCCTACCTATTATACATTAGCAGGCGCATAAAAAGAAACACATGAAAAATATGGAAGTAATTTTATTCAAAAAATTAGAATCTATTTTTCTTAATACGGTGTTTAAAAAACCAATATTGTTTTCTAGAATATTTAAATCTTTTATCTTTTAATAGAGCTTTTTTAAGTTTCTTATCCTCGTCATAATGTGCGATTAAGTGGGTTAAGTATCTATTTTCTTCACTCATCTTATCACCATAGACAGCTTCTAAGCCAAGTGCGTTATTTTTACGTACAAAAAAATCTTTTGGGTCACGGTCATGTTTAAGTAAATCAATGTAGTGACGAAGCTTACTTTTAATCGCTCCCACAGCATTATCACCATGTTGACGATAAGACATATGAGCAGCGTGATCAAAGAAAATTTCACCAAAACACAGGACAATTGTATATAATTTCCAGTCATGCATCTTCATTGCGTACTTTTCTGGATCATACTCTACCGCTAATTTTCTAGCGCGTTCATTAAAGACATAAGTGCAGCCAGCACAGATGTTATTCATTAAGCTTTTTGGATAATCAATAGGAATATCTTTAACAGCAAATTCATTAGAGATAACATTCAAATCTTGATCCACTACTCTAGCGTCACACATATATAATAGTGGGTTATTCTTATTTAAAGTTAATAAAGAGTCTACCGCTATTTGAAGTTTATCTAAATCCCAAACATCATCTTGGTCTGCAAAAGAATAAAAATCACTTCCAGAAACTTTTGATAATAATTCCCAGAAACTTTTAGCAGGTTTTTTATTCTCCCCTTGATACCACTTAAAGTTTTTATGTTCTTTTTGATATTTATCTAAGATTGATTGAGTGCCGTCACTAGACCCATCATCTCTAACTAAAATATCTAATTCACCATTAAATTTTTGATTTAAGATGCTATCAAGTTGTTGACTAATATATTTAGCCCCATTATAAGTTGACATCAAAACAGTGATTTTCATATCTATTTATTCTCCAAAGACTTGATAAATCTTTCTAATCTATTAATCGCTTCTTTTAAAGTATCAATATTAGAAGCATAAGAGATTCTTAAAAATCCTTCTCCGCAATCTCCAAAAGCGGTGCCAGGAACAACAACTAATTTTTCTTGTCTTAATAATCGTTCAGCAAATTCATCGCTACTTAAAAGGAATCGTTTAATAGAAGGAAAACAGTAAAACGCTCCTTCAGGCTCAAAGCAGTCCATTCCTAAGCGAGTAAATTCCCCTAAAAGGAACTTTCTTCTTTTATCATATTCACCTCTCATATAAGCGATATCTTTATCGCCTACTTTAAGAGCTTCTAGTCCAGCATATTGAGCAAGAGTAGGAGAGCACATAATAACATATTGATGGATTTTAAGCATTTGCTTAATTAATGCTTCTGGACCAAATATATATCCTAATCTCCAACCAGTCATGGAAAACGCTTTAGAGAAGCCGCTAATGATAATAGTTCTATCTTTCATACCAGGTAAAGAGCCAATAGAGAAATGTTTCTTACCATAAGTTAATTCTGCATATATTTCATCACTAATTACAAGTAAATCATTATCAATTATAAGGTCAACAATTTTACGGTAATCACTTTCTTCCATAATTGCCCCAGTTGGGTTATTTGGATAATTTAAAATTATAGCCTTAGTCTTTTTATTTATCGCACCTTTAAGTTCTTCATAAGTTAATCTAAATTTATTTTTAGCTTTAAGTTCGATAACTCTAGGAGTCCCTCCTGCAAGTAACACTCCAGGAGTGTAACTAACATAAGATGGATCAAGTACTATTACTTCATCACCTGGATTAATAATCGCTCTTAAAGCGATATCAAGCGCTTCAGATCCACCAATAGTGATGATAATGTCTTCCGCTCTAGTTTCTAAGTTATATCTAACCTTATTCCATTTAGCGATTTCTTGTCTTAATTCTAATAAGCCTTGATTTGATGTATAGAAAGTTTTGCCTTCTTTTAGGGATTCAATACCAATATTTCTAATATGTTCTGGTGTAACAAAATCTGGCTCGCCAACACCTAATGAAATACATCCAGGAATAGTAGAAGCAATATCAAAAAATCTTCTGATTCCAGAAGGTTTAATCTCTTTAATTGTTTTAGAAATATATTTATCCATTTAACTAACTTTCTTTATGAGATTATTTAATTCATTCCATCTTTTTTCAGCATTCGTAGCTTCTTTAACTAGCGACAAGCATTTAGCTTGTTGGGATAAATAATACTCCTTATCATCTTTAAGTTTAAGAATTTCTTTAGGAAGATCTATAACCTCTTTAATTCTAGAATAATCTCTTCCTAGCCACCTCATTGGATCACACACCATATTAGTCATTACAACAGGGCATCCATTCATCGCTGCTATAGCGGTACCTCCACTACCAGCAGTGGTATTAGCTCTTAAAACTGCGTCACATGACATAGTCAAACCCATTAAATTCTTTTCAAATGGTCTTAGGACAATAGATTTATTATCAATTAATTCCTGATATTTAATTAATAAATAACTTGGAGGATTTCCTCCGACAATTAGCCACTGTACATCGTTATGCTTATAAAGCATCTTGCATATTGAATCAGTGAAATCATTAGAAAATTCACCTTCATTTTTACCAATTGTCACAATCACAAAACTACTCTCTTTTAATCCTAATTCTTTTCTTGATATAGGTTCAGATTTATTTGGAACATATTCAGGGAAAGACCATTCCACCATTTTAGATTCATCTACTGAATGATAAATCTCATTTAATAAGTCATATTTCCATTTCACACCTAATGTGTAGGTATAATAGCTACTAGAAGAATAATTTCTCATTGGAATATAAATGGTCTTATATATCTCACTATAAAATAATGATTCATAAGCGTATTCATCGGTGATATCAATAATCACTTTTGGATTAAGTTTATTTAATATGGAAGTAAACTTATCATCCTTTTCTTTTCTATCACCTTTACCAACAAAATATACATTAACTTTTTTGTTAAATATTCTCTTAAGCGATTCTTCTATCCCTTTAGGATTAGGAGTTTCAAATACAGTTAATAAGTTTCTTCTTTCTTTATTAGTGATTACAAATTGATCTAAACAAATAACATTTATTTCATCTATATAATTTAATAGTCCATCACTAATCATTTTTACTAATCTAGTTGCAGAATTAAATAAATCATCGCCAAGGGTATAGGTCATAATCACTAATCCCTTTTTATCTATAGAATTAGTTAATTCAAGTTTATTATCATTTGCCACCTTATCTAATAACTCTCTACGGTCAATATAGTAATTAGCGTAAATTGATTTAGGGAACATAAAAGACATGCGGCTAATATCTAGAAACATCCATCTTTTATATTCTTCTTTTTGGAGATTTAAAGAATCTTTAATTAATATCTCGACCACTTCATCATCAAAGATGTTGAATGTATAAAATACTTTAGACATTAAAAAACGATGCTTCTCGTTTAAGGTTTTATAATAACTAATCCAGTTCGCTTTAATATAATTAAATTCGTTATTATTTAACGCCACTACTTTATTGATATATTTAACATAACGATTAACAAAGATATGGAAAGGATATTTAGGGAGTAATTTAACAATAAATAAATAGCATCTAAGTAATCTTTTAATCCATCTAGTTTTCTTAACTAAATTAGACTTTTTAAAAGTAGATAAATGAATTGGATATTCACAAAGCAATTTAACAGTATCTTTTAGTCCCATATTTATTTTCTAATAATGTAACAGCCAGCTCTATTAGAGCTATCAGTAGTCTTGCCAATCTTTTCAGGATGATAATCCACGACTTTAAGTAATTTTTCAGGATGATGTTCTTTTATATCTAAGAAAGTTTTTAAATCGCTTTCAGATAAAATAAATCTCACTTCCACTGGGAAATGATTTTCATTTTGAATAAATGTTGGAGTCTTATTACATGCGACTTCAATAACCATTCTTAAAAAGTCATATCCAGTAGAATAATAAACTAAATCACTACCAATACAGTCTCCGCCCATTCTCGCTCCGATTTCGATGATTTTAATATTTCCTTTTTCATCGATTTTAATTTCTGAGTGAGACGCTCCTTCTGATACACCTAAAGAAGTTAAAGCGTGACTTACAACATCTTGAATTCTTTTTAAAGTATCGCCATCGACTGGAGCAGGTTCTAAATGCCCTGTTTCAATAAAATATGGGGCGCCTGTCGTGTATTTTAATGTTAAAGCAAGAAATGTATGTTTACCTTTATAAGAGATATATTCCACACTATATTCTTGGCCTTCAACAAATTCTTCTATTAATGCTTTCTTTTCAAAACTCTCTTCTAAAGCTTTGAGAATATCTAATTTCAATTCTTCTTTGTTATAAACTTTATTAATCCCTCTAGAGCCACTTCGATCAGTTGGTTTAACTATTAGAGGAAATGATAAAACCATATTGTCGATGTCACTAGGTTTACTAACTTCAATAGATTTAGGGCTAGGATCTCCGCACTTTTCAAAACGTAATCTCATCGCGTGTTTATTACTACTCACATAAGTAGCATCCATATTATTTGCGTTAAGCCCTAATTTATTAGCGACATAATTAACAGTGACGACCGCTAAATCACTAGCGATTGTGCATATTCCTTCTAAATTAAGTCCCTTACAGACTTTATATATCTCTTCTTTTTTAGTAATACTAATTGGATAAAAATAATCGGCTTCTTTTTCGCCTACATCATCCGCTTTCCAGGCAAAAACATGAGTAATATAGCCCATCTCTTTGGCTTTTAAGATTAAAGGTAACTGTAAATAACTCGCCCCAATAATCGCGAGATTCTTTTTAGAAGATGTCATCAAAACGTTTAAGCTCGCTTTCTTTTTTATAGTCTTCTAAAAATTTTCTATAAGTATATTTAGGCTCATATCCTAATTCATTTTTAATATTATCAATATCCATCACAAAGCTAGTAAATGAGGCTTTGCCTGGTTTATAAATAATCTTTGATTTTTTATCTTTAGGAGAAAAGACATCAATAATCCCTTCTACTTGTTCTTTAAAGGTAGTCTTAATTCCAGTACCGGCGTTATATTCCCCTTTATCTACTTTAGTAAATAAGGCTAAATACATCATCTGACACAAATCTTTAACATAGATAATATCTTTAAAGGCATTTGGATCACACCACATCTCAATATCTTCACCCTTAGAGGCTAAATCAATTAAATGACGATAGCCAATATATCGCTTAACTCCATCAACATAATAATATTTCTCTTTGTTATATAAATAGATATTTGGGAGTCTAAAGATATATTTTTTTAATCCGAATTCTTGATGATAGAACTCTAAAGTATCTAATATCATAGTCTTAGTAATACTATAAAAGGCGTGATCACCTGTATATTTAAGACATCTACCTAATTTAGGAGATAAGACTTCTTCTTTTCCCCAATAACCTGCTTGATCTGACCAGGTTTGAGTGTAGATAAATCTCTCACACTTATATTTTCTAGCGTACTCTAAAATATTAATTGTTCCTTTGATATTAACATCAACATAGACTTGAGGATCAAAGTCTTGATAATAAGCAGGAAGCACACCCGCTAAATCGATAATCGCAAATACACTAGTAGGGAGTTTATTAAAGTCCTCGCTATTAGTAACATCAACATTGATATATTCAATATTGTGTCTAGCAAAATAATCAGTCTTTTTTCTACCCACTGCGATTAAGTTATATTCTTTGAAATTTAGATGCTCTAAACAATAATCGATGAAGTAGACACCAATATTACCAGTCGCACCAAAGACGATAATATTTTTCATTATCTATCGCCCTCAAAATATTTATGGATATAAGAAGAGACAACTTCACAGTCTTCTTCCTTAAGCCCATAATACATTGGTAAACGTAAAAGTCTTTCACTCTCTTTAGTGGTATATTTATCTACTCCATTAAATCTACCAAACTTCAATCCTGCTGGAGCGGAATGAAGAGGAATATAGTGGAATACTGTATATATTTGATGACTCCTTAAATAATTTTGTAAATCGGTTCTTTGTTCGATATCTTTAAGTTTGATATAAAACATATGAGCGTTATGAATACATCCTTCAGGGACAGTTGGTAAATCAATCAGTCCTTTATCTTTTAAATCTTTTAACAATTCGTAATATTTTCTCCATGCTTTTAGACGTGATTCATTAATCTCATCTGCTACTTCAAGCTGTCCATATAAATAAGCAGCGCATAATTCACTTGGTAAATAGCTACTACCATAGTTTTTCCAAGTATATTTATCAATTTGGCCTCTTAAGAATTTACTTCTATCAGTCCCTTTTTCTCTTAATATCTCTGCGGCTTCATTATATTTAGGGTCTTTAATTAATAAAGCTCCACCTTCGCCCATAGAGTAGTTTTTAGTTTCATGGAATGAGAAACAACCAAAATCTCCAATCGTGCCTAAAGCTTTTCCTTTATAAGTACTCATCACTCCTTGAGCAGCATCTTCCACTACTAAGAGATGATGTTTTTTAGCAATCTCCATGATCTTATCCATCTCACAAGCAACTCCAGCGTAATGCATCACACAGATGGCTTTAGTTTTATTAGTTATAGCTTCTTCAATTTTGTTTTCATCAATGTTCATCGTATCTGGTCTAATATCGACAAACACTAATTTAGCGCCAACTAAAACAAAGGCGGTCGCAGTACTAGAAAAAGTAAAACTAGGAAGAATAACTTCGTCTCCTGGTTTAAAATCACATAAGAAGGCTGCCATTTCTAAAGCGGTAGTCCCACTGGTGGTTAATAATACTTTTTGTGAATTAAATCTATCTTCAAGCCAAGCGTGACATTTTTTAGTAAAAGAACCATCGCCACATATCTTATGTAACTGAATTGCCTCTTCGACATATTTAGAACAGTTTTTTACGTAAGGAGGAACATTGAAATCGATCATACTAAATACTCCAATATAGTCAAACGACCTTTATAATTATACTCTATTTTTTTCTACTATATAGAAAATAATAAAGCCAAAATATATAGATAATAAAAATGCCTCATATCAATTTATTAGATTGAAAGGTATTTCATTACCCAATCTATTTTTTGAAGTTTGCCGATTTATAAGGCTTCATGAATTCTCCGCGATATTTCTTAATCGCATAGATTTCATCTTTCAAATAATCTTAATAATCACTGTCGATTAAAGAAACATTAACGTCCGCTCCAGTGAAGCATTTAAACAAAAGAGTTTCTTTTTTCGTGATTACAAATAATAACTAAGCGTATCAATCATCACGTTATTATGAAAGTCGTCGCCTTGCTTATCTTGACAAAAAAGCAATAAAAGTAGGATCATAATGCCCGTATATTTTGACACGCATTTCTCTATTCAGTCGGACACTTTACCAACTTACTTCTTAATACATCATTTAAAAAATTTACGAAAAAAATGTAAGTTTGAGCAAGAATTATAGCAAATTTCGCTATTTTTTCCTTTTTTCCTCTTCAATAGTTTCCCTGAGTTTCTTTTCTTCATCAAGGATTCTATTAAGAGTGGCTTCATCTCTTTTTTTGTTCATCTCGTTATAGAAATTAACTATAAAAGAAGTCACCAAAGCAACAACCACAATGCCACAAATTCCAAGAACTACTGATAAGATTCTTCCAAATGTTGTCACAACAGAAACATCACCAAAGCCAATCGTAGTAATAACGGAGAATGAATACCATAATGAATCAACATAACTAGTAATATTTGGCTCCACCACTGTAAAATACACAGAACAAAGAATAATCAAGATAATCAAAGCCATCAAAATCTCATTCACTAATGATTTTTTAATAATCCTAGAGACAACATTAAGTTTAAGAAAATGATGATAAGGGAAAATAAGGTTCTTACTACTAGAAAAGATAATGATGATGCTAAAACACATAACAATGAAGTTTGAATTACTGACTGATGTAGCGTGTTTAGCGTATATTGCAGGAAAGAAGAACACAAAAGACATTAAGAATGAGAGAATAATGCACAAGACATTAAAAACAATCGATTGAATTGAGTGATCTTCTTTTAATTTAAGGATTCTAAAGCCAATAATAGTTAAACAGTAGCAAAATAACGCAGATGTTAGGAAATATATGCTATATTTTGTTAAGCTTACAAGTAAAGCGATTACAAAGATAAAACATGTGACAAAGATATTTTCAATCATGTTTTTCTTAAAAATACTTAAGTGAAGTCCTATACGATTAACTCCAAGCAGCACAATGGCTATAAACAAAGTATATAAAGCTACAAAGTTATTACTTACTGATAAACCAATGCTAGTGAAACAAAATACGATAGCTAAAATACCGCTTACAAAAGCAATATAGTAGGCTGCATTTTTCTTTTTAACTACTTCTTCCATAATTATTCAGTTATTTTATCAAAACTCTTTTTAAGAACTAAAATGTTTTTATCGTTAATCCTATCATAGGCATATTCAGTCATAATCTTTTTAACAATCATAATACCTAATCCACCGATAGATTGCGCTTTAGCGTCACTACCAACTTCAGGATTATTAACCTCAAGTTGATTAAATGCTTGAGCCCTATCAATAACTGTTAAAACAAATTCATTCTTGTCTTCATTAAATAATAGACGCACATAAATATCTCCGCCTTTATTTTCATATCCATGGATGATAATGTTAGAGAATAATTCATCACCAACAATTACTAATTTATTTTTAAAATCTTCAGGGAAATGATGTTTATCACCAAATTCACTAATTTGATCAAGCATCTTTTGAACATTTTCCTTTTTAGCGTCGTAGAACTTCTCTTCAAAAGAATATCTACCACCCTGATATCTTAAAGTAACAAAAGTGATATCATCACTTTGAGGTGCATCATTTACAAAAGAGGCAATTTCATCTTTGATAGAGTGATGAAGTTCAATGGTACATGTATATTCGCGCTTATTAAAAACTTCTAATAATCTTTCTTCACCAAAGAAATCACCACTGCCATTTCTAGCTTCAGTAATACCGTCAGTGTATAAAGTTAAGCTTTCACCAGGTTTTAAATATGTTTCTTCATCCTTAATAAAAGCGTCATCAAAACAGCCAAGTAAGAACCCTGGATTACATTTTAAATATCGATAATTTCGATTACTGCCGACAATTGGAGGATTATGTCCAGCATTAGCGTACACTAAATGACCTGTATTTTTATTCAAAATCGCCAAGAAGCAAGTCACAAACATGCTCTTTTTGTTACCTTTATGAATTGCAGCGTTAACATCTTTTAAAATTTGAGAAGGAGTTTTATTTGGAGAAGCGAAATCTCTAAATGAAGTAATTGTCTTCATCATAAACATCGCAGCAGGTACCCCTTTTCCAGATACGTCACCAATTAAAGCAGCAACATGATTTTCATCGATATCTAAATAATCATATAAGTCGCCACCAACTTCTTTCGCGGCTTTTAGTTCACCAACAATCTCAACATCTTTAGAATCAAGGATGCCATCAGGCAAAGTATTAAGCTGAATTTCCTTAGCAACTCCAAGCTCGGTTTTCGCTTTTTCTTGCTCATCGTGAACTTTAATTTCTTTATCTAATAATTTATATGTTCTCTTATTTAATAGGTTAGAAACCATAAAGAATAATGAGACAATCATCGCTCTTGGGAAATAATAGAATAGTAATACTTTAAGATAACGATTATCTCCACTAGCAACTCTTTCTCTTAATAACTGCAGTCGCTCTTCAAAGGTCTCAACTGTACCAATTGATCCATCAGGTAAAACTACACCGCCACCGAATAAATTCTCATCAAATTCCCCGAAAAACATTCCTAAATATATGCAAATCAGCATTAAAATTATTGAAACACCATAAATTACTCTTCCGATTGTCGGGTTATAATAATGGTTCGCAATTAAAATTGCAAATGGCCAGAATAAAACGCTATGTTTAGGTATAGATATATTTAATGCACATATGACTGTAAGAAGAGAAAATAGGATAAAATATTTATATCCAGGTTTTCTGATATGGTCAGTTTTAACAAAGAAAAGTGGGATAAACATTAATATCGCAATTACAGGGAATAAAACACAAATAAAAACGAAAAAATGATCAGGGATTGTAAATACCTTAGTGAGATATAAAAGCCAAATTACAATCGCCAAAGCACCAGCTGCCGCATTGACATAGGACATCTGTTTATTGGCATCAGCTTCATTATCGTAATAGGCTTCTTGATAAGTTCTATCCTTTTTAATAGCCATAATTAAATACCAATATCTAAGTCGTCAATTTTATCTAATAAAGCGTATAAACGACTTCTACATCCTTCTAATCTCACATTATTATTAGGTTCATTAACGCGGTTCCACCAGACCATATGGATGTAGGCAACAACTTTAATCTTATCTTTAATAACTGGGTCATCTTTTCCAAAATAAAGATTAAGTGTCTCGTTATATAATTTTCTTCCTTCCTCATCACTAATTCCGAAGAATCTCTCGCTATTACCTGGATCATCTTCATTAAATGCGCAATAAGGTGCGTAAATTGCCGCTAGTTCAAAGATTGGATGGCCAACTGACAAAGTATCCATGTCAATTAATAAAAGGTCATCTCCTTGCACCATAATATTTTTAAAATGGCAATCTCCATGAACAAAGGTTTTTCTTTCTGGTATAGATTCCATTAAAGCTTTAGCTTTTAAATAATATTTTTCTTCTAAATATGGCTTAATAGCCTCAACTTTCTTTAAAGATTTTTCTTTAATGTCTGGAATCATTGGGTTAAAGCATTCAGTTGTGTTGATTTTCTTTAATAAGGCTGCATATTTTTCTAGATATTCATTATATTTGCTTTTTTCAGTCAATAAGGCAGTCTTTAAAGACATGCAGTCAAGCATTTCAAAGCAAACACCCATCTTATCGCCAACTTTAACGACATCAAAAGAAATCGCGGTAGGAACGCCCAACACAAATGCTTCTTTTGCTAAACGAAGTTCTCTTTCAATTTGTTCAGTATCACTTGTGCGGTTAAAAACTTTAACAATTGTGTCTTTGTTTAATCTATAGACTGTAGAGAAGAAACCGTCACCAATGATTTCTGCTCCTGTTAAATCAATTTTTCTAAGTGCTTTTTTAATAGACATCATGCTGGTAAAGCCAGTCATTTGAAAAACATCATATACTTCTAAAGAAGCATTAATCACAGAGAAATCATCATAACGTTGTTTTAATTTAAGAATTATTCTTAGCCCAGCGCTGGAGATATAGGAGACTTTATCAAAATCTAAAACTAAACTTTTAAAAATTTTATCATTGATAATTTTATCAATCTCTTCGCCAACACTTTCCGAATTAACGGAATTTAATTCGCCTTCAATGAAGATGGTTAAAACATCTTTTTCTAACTTGTATTCCATAATCTAATTAAATTCTTTCAATAGTAAATAAGTTGGTGAATCCAACCATTTCAAAGATATCATAAACACCTTTAGGGACATTGACTAAAGTAGTGTCATCATATTGTTGTTTTAAACGAACAATAATTCTAAGTCCTGCAGAAGAAATATAACGTAATTCCCTTAAATCAAGTTTAATAGCCTTAAACCCCTTTTTAGAGACAATTGCCTCAATTTCTTTTTCCACTTCTTCAGAATTATAAGAGTTGAGCTCTCCTTCTAAAAAGATAGTGAGTGTTTCGTTTTCGATAACGTGTTTCATATGGTTTCCTCCGTAATTCATTTATTATCTAGTCGTTGTCTATCGACTAATTCTGCAAATTTTCCTTTTTTGGCAATCAACTGTTGATAATTACCGTCTTCAATAATTTTGCCACCTTCGAGCATAATAATTCTATCAGCATTTTGGATTGTTGATAAGCGGTGGGCAATAACTATTCTAGTGCATTTTAATTTATTAATGGACTCAGAAATGCTTTTTTGAGTCTTATTATCTAAAGCACTAGTGGCCTCATCAAAAATCAAGACCTTTGGTTTATGAACGATTGCTCTAGCAATCATGATTCTTTGTTTTTGTCCTCCAGAGATGCCGCCTTGTCCTTCGGAAATGACAGTTTTCATACCCATTGGCATTTCTCTAATGTCGTCCGCGATATTAGCGATTTCTGCTGCTACCCAAGCATCTTCCTCGCTCATAGAAGGGCAAGAAATGATGATATTAGAGTAGATATCCGCATGGAATAAAGATCCATTTTGCATAACTGTACCAATATTTCTTCTTAATGAAGAAGTATCTAATTCTTCAATATTCATATTGTCGTATAAGACTTTACCTTTTAGAGGTTTTTCAAATCCTAATAAGAGTCTAACTAAAGTAGACTTTCCACATCCAGTTTGTCCAACAATAGCGATATAATCGCCTTCTTTAATTTCTAAAGAGAGGTCATTAACAATAAGTGGACCAGTTTCACTATATCTAAAAGAAACATTTTCTAATTTAATATTTCCAGATATAGATTCCACAATTTTCTTATTTTGAGTATTTTCAATATCAGCTTCTAAAATTGGGCGTGCCATATTATAGACAGGTTGAATAGTGAATATCACTCCCACCATCTCGACGACCGAGGCAAACGCTCCAGAAAGAACGCCATAACTTGTAGTAAAGGCCATGTAACTACCAACATCAACATTATTTCTAATAGCGACATAATATAAAACGACATTGCCAAGTAATGTAATTAATAAATTAATAGCAGGAGCAAGTCTTAAAATTAGAGGTGGATGATATTTGACTTTTGCGGATCTAGCATAGGAATTAGCCCATTTAGCAAAGACTCGCTTTTCTGAACCCGCTAATCTAATCTTTTGAATGCCATTAATTAATTCATAAGTGACACCAGCTTCTTTAGAAGATAATTCTAATTGCTTCTTTTGATATTTCCTTTGAAGTAAAGAGATAGAAATAGAAAACACAGTAGACACTAACAAAATTAAAACAACTGGAAGAATTAAAGTTGGAGCAAAGCCCACTAATTGGAATAAATAAGCTAAAGACATTATAACGGACACTAATGTAATAAAGATGCCGTTAATAATGATAGAAGCGAGTCTAGGAACACTAGCAAATCTAGCGCTTAGTTCACCAGTATTATATTTCTTGAAGAATGAAGCAGGTAAAGATAATACCCTCATCATTGTTGCTGCTAAAACCGCTTTTTCAATCTTTATTGATATACGTGAGTTAACAAAGCTTTGGATCGCCCTCATTAACAGTAATCCCGTAGCAGTAGCGACTACATAAATTGAAATAAAAATAAATTGATGGGTATCTTTATTAGCAGCCACTTGACCAGTTAATATTCTAGTTAAATATGGTAATACCATTCCTACCCCAGACACAGCCGCGGAAAAAAGGACCAATAAAACAATATCTAATGGCCTAACAGACTTAGTAATATATTTGAAATATTCTTTTATTGAAACTTTTTTGCTTGGTAAAGGACGATAGAAACTATAAGCTTCAATCTCTAATTTATTTACTAGTTCTGCATCAATTTTAACTTTCTTGCCGGTGTGATAATTAATATAAGCATATTTATCTTTCCCTTTTGGGAATAAGACGACTGGAATATCATTTACAATAGTAAACATTAATAATGGAGCGTTAGGGTCACCCACATAATTCTCATTAAGTTCCACTTTATGATATTCAATATCAAATTGACTTAACGCATAAGTAAGTTTGTCTTTAAAGTTATCAATATTATTAGGAATAGAAATCATCTGGTGATGGAAATAAGAAAGAATTTGCGAAATAACAAAATTATCTCTTACTGCTTCATCAGAAAGATCTTTTTGTTTTTCGTTTCTAATTCCCGCAAGCGAAAGGAAAGATTCCTCGAATGTCATTTCATCGAGCTTTTTTCTTTTTTTCACTTGCTCTTCAAACCAGCCCATTCTCTCTCCTTTTATTCATTAGTAACAAGGTCATAATAAGAACCCTTTAATTTCATTAGTTCATCATGATTTCCTTGTTCCACAATATGTCCTTTTTGTAACACGACAATTAAATCAGCATCTCTAATTGTGGATAATCTATGTGCGATAACAATTGTCGTAATACCTCTAGCTTTAATGGCTTTAACCACTTCATATTCAGTTTTAGCATCTAACGCACTAGTAGCCTCATCTAAAATGATGATGCTAGGATCAGCTGCTAAAGATCTAGCAATTTCTAATCTTTGTTTTTCTCCACCAGAGAAGTTTTTACCACCTTCAAGTACAGGAGCGTTATATCCACCTTCTCTAAACATAATTTGTTTATGAATCTGCGCATCGTTACAAGCCATAATCACTTCATAATCTTCAATCGATTCATCCCACATCTTGATATTATTCATAATTGTATCTTCAAATAGAGTAATATCTTGATCCACTACCGCGATTGAAGAGGTAAAGATTTCGTGATCGATTTCATTCATCTTCTTACCGTTAAAGATAATTTCTCCAGACCAAGGAGAATATAATCCAGATATTAATTTAGATAATGTGGACTTACCACTTCCTGTAGTACCCACAATCGCAACTTTTTGACCTTGTTTGATTTCCAAATTAAATCCTTCAAGAATCGGTTTATCTAATCTTGAATAACCAAACACTAAATCTTTTAAGATGAGGTTACCTTTGATTTTACTAACTTCATCCATGTCAATATGACGAGTGACATTCTCGTCTAAAGGATATTCTAAGACATCATCCACTCGCTCCATTTGTGTTCTCATTTCTTGAAGAGTTTGTCCGCTATTAATCATCGTCATAGCAGGAGACATAAAGGCTCCTAAAATACCTTGAAAGACTAAAATAGAACCAATGGTGAATTGATTTTGAATTGTGTAATAAACACCTAGAATTAAGACCGAATAATTTGCGAGCATTGAAATAAAAGCTGGTAAAAGAGCAAGAGTCTGATTGGTTTTTGCCATTTTTATCTTCCCTTTAACCACGCTTTCTTGAGCTTCACTCCAAGAATCAAAATAAGCTTGTTCGGCTCCATTAGATTTAATGGTTTCAATCATCTCAATACCTTTAGAAGTCATCGCTGATAATTTCGCATTGTCTCGAGACTGCACTCTAGAAATATTAACTCTCACTTTAGAGATATATTTAGACATGAATGCGTTAAGGACAACAGTAGCGACACCCACTAAAGCTAAGATCCAGCTCTTATTAATCATGATTACTAAATAAATCACAATCATGATCGCGTTAAAGGCAAGTGGAGCAAAGACATTAACTAAAATGTCCGCTATAGAGGCATTCTCTGATTGACGAGACTGTAAATCTCCTACCATTCTTTGAGAGAAGAATTCAATTGGTAATCTTAATATTCTCCACATATAAGTAGTAGAGCCAATTAAATCTAATTTTCCTTTGATCTTATAGCTATAGATGGCTTGGACACCAGTAACAATGACTTCGAGTAAACCAACTCCTGCGACAATATAGATAAACGGTAATACCCAGCTAGGATTATTCCCACCTAATAAATAGTCAACAAAGACCTGAGACATCACCGGTTTAATGATAGTGAATAAATAGAAAATAATTGTGGTGATAGCAAAGAAGGCAATTAAAGCAGCAGCCCCTTTAAGTCTTTTTCTAGCAAAGGAAAGAATCGATTTCTTTTTACCACCAGGAACAAAATCTTCTCCTGGCACTATTTCGATATAAATGCCGGTAAAGAATTTATCAAAAGTTTTTAAATCAACTTTAAGTAATCCTTTAGCAGGGTCATTAATAATTGCTTTGTTCCCTCTAAAACCGTTTAAAACAACAAAGTGCGCTCCACCCCAGTGGATAATGGCAGGGAACTTGCCTCTTTCTTTAAGCTTTTGGACGTTATAAGCATAACCTTTAGTCACAAAGCCGTATTTATTCGCAGCTCTAGTGATATTTTTCGCATTAGCCCCGTTTCTAGAAACACCACAATCCACTCTCACTTGCTCTAAAGCGACCCATTTGTCATAATAGGCCATGACCATAGCTAAAGATGCTGCTCCACATTCCAGAGCTTCTAGTTGCATGATAATCGGAGTATTTGCCACTCCCTTTGTCTTTGGCGTCTTTATCTTTTTCATCTTATTTAATCAAAAAATCGATTGGTCGCATTTCTTTAACAACAATCGTATATGTATAGTTACTACCATCTTCTAAATCAAATAGAGAAACAACTGGATTTCCATCATTAATAGATTTGATTTCACCAACCTTATCAGCAATATATACTTTTTGACCGACTGCTAAACGTGGTTTTTGGCTTTCTTCAATAGTAAGAGTAACTGCTCCAGAAGAAATAGAAGCCTTACCAGTAATCTTTTCTTGGATTTTATAAATAAAAGACCAGGTAAATAAACCCGCTAAAGAAAGAATAACTGCACCTAAAACAATCCATGTTGTAATGGATGTATATTGAAGATGCTTATTAAGTTCATCCGGATTAGTAATACCAATATTCTTATTTTTCTTACTCATTTTTAATGATTATATCATTGTTTTAGATTGAGTAAAACACAATCTAAATAATAAAAAACACTGAACTTAATCAGTGCTTTATAAATTAGATTATTTTAATCGATATCAAGTGGGTTTTCTAATTTCCAATCTTTCAAGATATCGATAACTTTTTCATACCATCCATTTTCAAAGAAAATGCATTTAGTAATATCTTCATGATAGAAATCACTATTAACGGAATATAATAACCCTAAGGCAGGACAACCACCGGTACAAGCTTTATAGTATTTACAGTTTCCACACTTATCATTTTCAATAATTTGTTTAAATAGGGGCGCCATTGCTAAATTTAGATATGGGCTATCTTTTACTAATTCTTTTAAAGGAGTTTTAAATAAATTGCCTAGGCTAATCCCTTTTTCTAAAAAGTAGCCAGACATTTGTAAACAAGGTACAACTTCCCCGTGTGAAGAAACCGCAATCATGCCTCTATTTCCTTTACACATTGGAATACGAATATTGAATTCATCTTTATTACAGGCAATTGGGACTAAATTATACATTTGTTGTCTAGGAAATAGTCTGACAAATTGCCAGATATCGACATTCATTTTCATTCCTGAATGAATATATTCATTCGAAAACTCTAACATTCTAGAATAGTACTCTTCAATAGTGAGACTAGATTGAGGAGAATTTTTTTCCCATCTTGGAGCTTCAGTAGTGCGTATTATTCGCATTTCCACCACTCCCATATCATTTAGAAGTTGAGCAGTTTTCATCATCACATCAACGTTCTTACGGTTGACCTGAACTTGGGCTTTTACTCTAAAGCCATTTTTAATACATAACTCAATAGCTTTTAAAGTCATTTCCTCAGCTTTTGGATGTTGTCTAATCCAGTTATGATATCCCACTCCATCAAAAGAAATCTTTATTAGAGGTGAGCAACCAAGTCTTTTGAATTCATCAAGCATTTCTTGATTAATTAATAAGCCATTCGTGTTTAATTCAAAAACATACATATCTCGCTCATATATCGCTCTAACGATATCTAAAAAGCGTCGATGAACAAGTGGTTCACCACCTGTTAAAGTAAATGCATGAACTCCAATCTCTTTCGTTTGATCTAAAATATTTAAAACATCTTCATAAGATAATTCGGTATTAAGTGGAGCGTTATCTTTCGCATTAAAACAATGTAAACAATTTAAATTACATTTCCCAGTAATCATTAAATTCATTTTTGGAAAATAATAATTGTCATATTCGTGTAAAAGTGACCACTCATTAACTTTGTCACCTTTTTGACATTCCTCAATATAATTTTGAGCAAGTAATGTCGCTAAACGTGGATTAGGAGCAATATCATGCTCACCATCACAAAGCAAAAGAAGTTCAAAATCTTTTGGTGACACACTTAAAGCGTGATCTATGCCTTTAACATAGATTGCACGATCAACATATCTCCATTTTCTTAGAGCAATATTACCTTTTAAGCGATAATACATATATTAGTCTTCAATTATTTTTTTCTTTGGTTTGGTGTTATCGCATCCACCACCATTAATCGCGTTAAGTTGTTCTTCGGTTAATTCCACTCCCTCATCTTTAGCGAGTTGAATTAAATCTGAGACATCATCAGATTCTCTAACCTTAGCGATTTGTTCTTCGGTTAAACCTTTTAATAATTCTTTTCTCATAACTAACACCTTATCCTTTATTGATTTTATTTTAACAAACAAGGTGCCACTAAAGTGTCACACTTTTTTTGCTTATTTCATCTAAAGCATTTTTTTGATGTTGATAGACATCGATTATCTTATCGATTAACTCTGGTGTAAAAAAGTTACTTTTAGAAAATATATCTCTAATTTCTTCTTCAAAGCCTTCTAATTTAGTTGGATCATACCATGAATAGTCCCAACTAGATTCTAAAAAACTAAATAAGAAATAAATTATAAAATATGAACCTTTATTAAGTTTTGTTATAAATTCTTTTCCGGTTCTACTTGTACCAAAGGCTCCCGCTAAATCATGTATCGGAGCGGGCTTTAATTTACCAGTTTTAATGTTACGAATAACACAAATATTATCAAAATGTAAATCGGAGATAAAACATAATGATCTTAGGCAAGATATTTTCACAAATAAATCATAGAGTTCAGGCATCCCGAATTCAGAAACCCTTTTAAAGAATTCTCTATTTTTATCTTTGTTATTGTTTCTTCCTAAAAATAAACTATATAAGTCATTGGGGAGAACTACACTAAGAGGCACTAACTCTTCATCTATCCCGATTAAAGGTTTACAAATAGAGCCGTATTTATCATTAACTTTCACTAAATCATATTTGAGTACTTCATCCTCTTTTAAGATGCGTGAGGCGAGTCTAGAAGCTAATACTTCTCCTAAAGAGTCTTCATATTGATCTTTGACTATTCCTAATTTAATTAATTTAGGTCCGTTATCGTAAATCCACCCTTTAACTGCCCAACCTTGAGTGACAATATCAGGAACATTTAAATCACACTTACTAAGTTCTTCGTATTTGCCGTTAAGTACCGCTCTAGCAAAACTATCATCCCATTTATTAGAGAAGAAATTAATATCATCATATTTTAAATCTTCTCCATCTCTTTTAAACCAGTAATGATTACTTAAAGATAATCCATGTCCTTTAAAGGCTAATTCAAAGGAATCTTTAACACCGGTATTTTTGATAATTAAATCATAGTCCCAACGGTTCTCACTAATTTTTCTAGAATTAAAAAACCTCAGTAAACTCATATTATTACTATCATTATCTTTTGATACACCATAAGGGGCTAAATCAAAATGTTCTAATTCTTTTATAATTCTAATTTTTGGTCTATTAACGTAATCTACAATAAAAGAAAGAACTTCATAGTCCTTATACATTAAAGTTAATATTTCTTGATTAAGCATGTATTTATATTAATACATATGTTGTCACAGATGTGCCACAAGATTGCTTAAATATCTTATCGTAATGTCAAAGAACCCCCTCAGCGGCTTTGTTGATGGATACTTCTATAGGTGGGACATTATGATAAAAACTGTCTCATATTTCGACATAAAAAAAGCTGATAAAATCAGCTCTTTTTAAATGACGATTTGATAATTAGAATTATTCTTTTCTAACGCTCCAGCGGTGACCACAGCTATTACATTTATTGCTATAGAATTCACAGATAGAATTTTCATTATGAACAGTATGGACATCACTAGATCCACATTGTGGGCAATTAAAACTTGGAGTGCTAGTGCAGATTCCTCCATTTGCTGCTTCTAATTGTTCATCAGAAAGTTCCGCACCTTCTTCTTTAGCGACTTTTATTAATTCTTCTTGATCTTTGCAGGCTTTAATTTTAGCGATTTGTTCTTCGCTTAATCCTTTAATTAATTCTTGTTTCATATTCAAAGTTCTCCTTTGTTAGCTTAACTTTATCACACTGCATGTCACAGATGTGTCACAAAAAAATGGGCTGTTAAGAAACCTGTGAGGTGACTAAAAAATGTATCATTAGGGGGTATAAATGTATCATATCGCAAACGATATTAGAACGAAATAATCTGCAGATTTAATTATCCAAGGATTAGAAGAATGTTTACAAGAAAAAACCACTCGGTGGCTTCCTCCCCATCTTCTATAATTGGGGGGTACTAGAAAGTCACTTTATAACTTAGATATTTTTTTACGGTAACTTTTATATACTTCTTTGATATCCGTAAGATGGAGATTATGGATTTTTATAAATTCATAAAATTTAGTTTCTAAAGAAGTATCACCCACTTCATTTAGTTCATGGAAGTCTCCACCATATACAACTTTTATAGAAGTTTTGCTAACTTCGTCCCAAAAGTAACTAGCAGGATAGCCGATAACATGAAATCTTTCTCTTTTTTGTTGTCTAATAAACCCATGGATATTCACCTCTAGAGGGATATCGTATTCAATTGCAGTATCGATGATCTCCTTTGTAAGTCTTTTAAGCTGAGGGGTGACCTCTTTAGCGCTGATAAACATCAAGTCAGGATGAGCGACATACATGAAAAGTCCACTTTTGATTCCTTTTATAAGATCAAGCGCATATCTATCAATATCCTCGTCAGTGTCTTCAATGTGATTTTTCACATATTTAACAAACTGTTTATTTTCATCAAACCCATTATGTTGGCCAAGAATTAGATACTCTACTTTGCTATCAACTAGTAAACTTCTATAGTAATCAACAAACACATCCGCGTATTCACATTCAAAACCTAGGTACATCTCAATTTCATCTTTATGTTTATTTTTAGAAACATTGAATGCATTTATATATTCATCTAGTAAAGAATAATCCCCTCTAATTCGAGGCTCAAATACTCCAGGAAGAAAAACATGATCACTAACACCAAAAATACGGTAATGGCTTTTTATAGCCAAAGAGACATAATCTTCTATATCTCCTTCCGCATGACCACATCGATATGTATGAGAATGAAACGTATAATCAATATTCATGGCTTTATTGTAGTAAAATCTATTTAAAAAGTGGAGATACTTTTATTCTTTTTTTAAAAAGAAAAAGCCATCAAAGATGGCTTATCTTATGGATTAGTAAGAGGCTTATCTACGCCACATCTCACCACATTTTTTACACTTGTAAAATACTCGTTTATCAACTTTTTCTTCTATTTCAATCTTTTGATAATCATTAGAACCACAATTTGGGCATTTATTTGTGGAGAAACATCCTCCTCCACTGACCGCGGAAAGTTGTTCTTCGCTTAATTCAACGCCTTCTTCTTTTGCGAGTTTTAATAATTCATCTTGGCTTTTACAGGCTTTTATTTTAGTGATTTGTTCTTCGCTTAATCCCTTTAATAATTCTTGTTTCATATTCAATTATTATTGAAGATTTTTGTTAACTGTAATTTTATTACAGTATTTACATCTATACCAAGCGTCTGAAACTTTTTCCATACAGTGTCTATTCAAACATTCTGGACATTGCATCTCATCAATTTCGTACCATTCTTTAGATTTGCCACAACCTCCATTAACCGCAGAGAGTTGCTCTTCGGTTAATTCAATGCCTTCTTCTTTAGCGGCGGCTAAGATTTCTTCTTGGCTCTTACAAGCATCTAATTTGGCAATTTGCTCTTTAGTTAATCCTTTTAATAATTCTTCTCTCATGATTAGTTCTCCTTGATTATTAATCTACAAGATTTTTAATATCTTCCCAAAGGTTATCATTGAATTCGTGGCCACAGTTATTACAGTAATAATCTTTTTTGCCGTCACAGTTTTCAACAATAATATTACTACCACATTTTGGACATCTCACTGTATAAGTTCCACATCCTCCACTTACTGCCTCTAATTGTTCTTCAGTAAGTTCAACACCTTCGTTTTTAGCAAGTGTTAACAAATCTTCATGACTTTTACAGGCTTTTACTTTCGCGATTTGTTCTTCGCTTAATCCTTTTAATAAATTTCTTTTCATGAAGTTACTTACTCTCTCCATTTAAATCCGCAGCTTTGGCATTGGAATAGATTGCCTTTGCCTTTCACCGCTTCAACTTTGTTGCTTCCACATTCTGGACAATCAAATGGATTGAGAAAATCTCCAACAGTTGAAATAACGCTGCAGGCTCCTCCACCACTGATCACTGCTAATTGTTCATCAGTTAATTCAATGCCTTCTTCTTTAGCTAATGCTAATAGTTCTTCATGGCTTTTACATGCTTTGACTTTCGCGATTTGTTCTTCGGTTAATCCTTTTAATAATTCTTTTTTCATAAGTTGTTTTCTCCTTAAACATCTACATGCTATCACAACAATTGTCACAAATGTGCCACAAAAGAAAACTATTTAATAAATAGAGGTTCTCTACTTCTTATCTATTCTGGTTATTGATTTTATATTATTTTTATTGAATAAATCCTTTTCTCTATTTGCTTCTTTATTAAGAAGAACTAGTCTTTCTTGCTGTGATAGCTTTTGAGTGATTAGCATTGAGTTTAAATATTCAAGATTACTAAGAATCGTTAATTCAATTGTGTTAGCGTAATCTCTAATATTGCCTTCTTTAGTTAAATTTATTTCTCTCCACTCTTTTGCAGTTTTTCCAAATAACGCAACATTTAAAAGATCTGCCTCATTCGCGTATATGAAACTTTTTTGTTGATATGATAATTCAATAGGAACTAGATACTCCTTAACAGCATCCGTATGTATAAGATAATTCAATTTCGTTAATAATCTCTTCCCTTGCCATTCAATTTGTTCTGACTCTTGAATCTTTAATCGTTGGAATTCCTTAATAATGTAAAGTTTCACTTCAGGAGAAATCCAGGATGCAAATTCAAGAGCGATGTCGCGATGGGCAAAAGTGCCACCACCATAACGTCCAGATTTAACTTTTATTCCAACAGCATTAGTAATTTCTATCCACTTTTTAGGAGAAATGGTAAATGCATTTTCTCCCGGTTTACTTTTAAACCCCTCGAAATCGGTGGGTTTAAAATGTTCATTATTAAGCTTTTCCCAAATGGTTAAAAACTGGAGAGAATCAACTCTTCTTAACCAGTTAGCTATTACTGCGTTAGAGTCTTCTTCGTTTTTGAAACGAGCAATATCAGTTAAACTAATAAAATCATCATCGCCTATTCCCGTGACATTAATTTCAATGTTTTTTATGGTAATTTTTTTCATAAAACCCTCCTATTATATATAGGAAAATACTATGTATTTTCCAGAGGGCATTTTTTTTGAAAATTTGCGAAAATTATTTTATTAATATTTTTTAATTCAAAAAATTAGTCCATATTAAAATTTTTAATGCAAAAGAAAAAAACGATGGCAGTCGAATAAAGTAAAAAGTTTTATTTCTATTATATTAATCCCGCTAAAGTGTTTAATATCATTCCAGAAGACACAAGAATAATAATTAATAATAACTGCAGTTTATTTTTAGATTTAAAGAACAACACTGTTGCTAAAGATACAATAACAAAGTCTAACCCCACAATAACATTAACAATCGCTGGTATAGAGTTAGCGTAAGAGAATGCAGTATATTTCGCCACTACTGTTAAAGCGTTAAATACCGCTCCAATAAAAATAAATAAAAGGACCTTCCATTTAATAGTGACCACTTCTTTAATTGATTTAGTAAATAAAGAAGTTATAAGCATTATTACAAATAGAATTGAAGTTTGATGAAAAGAAACTACGTCAGAAGGTAAATCGCTTAACTTTGTTTTTACAATTAATAAAACAAAGGCAAAAGCAATAACAGACACTAACGCAAACATCACCCAAAGTAATTTCGCATTAGGATTAATTTTTTTATTAAAAACGGTATAAATTAAAGCGGTTAATAATAAGGCTAGACCAACGAAATATAAAGATACATTTAAAGGTTTAGCCCCATTAGTGACAAGTGCGTAAGTAAAAATAATAAATAAAGTATTTGCGAAGAATAATGTTCCCGCACTAACAAATGGAGCGAAAGCTTCTAAGTGAGATCTTTTGATAGCAAGGAAATAAAATAGCCAGTCTACCGCCATTAAAACACCTACTAGAGATATCCAAAGCCACTGTTCTTTAGACAAACTATATAGAGTAGGAACATGGCCAAGAGCTAAACAAATAAAGAAACAGGCGATAACCATAAAAAACGATTTAAGAACCGCATTAGTGATTGCTGAAGCCTTGTTAGCGCCAAGCTTATTAAAAATGGTATTGCCACTAGAGGCAAGTAAAGCTAGAAAAGCAAATAAAATATATTCCACGATTATTAGAATACTCTTTTCTATAGAAAAATAATAAATAAATTCTACGAATTCACCGGTATCTTTATCATATAGTTAGTCATAAAAATGTCACAAGAAAAGACCTCCAAGGAGGTCTAATCTACACTGAAAAGTTATTTGTCAAATTTGTGCTAAGTAACTTTGGATAAAAGCGTCTATATTATAAAGACCACTCATGGCCGCAGCTATTACATTTATAAGAACTGCATCCACTTATTTGATAATCTGGCAATTTTCTGAAATCTTTTGAACCGCAGTTTGGGCATTTCATGCTTGAGAGACATCCTCCACCACTAACAGCTTCAATTTGTTCGCTAGTTAATTCAACGCCTTCTTCTTTTGCGAGTTTTAATAATTCATCTTGGCTTTTACACGCTTTAGCTTTAGCGATTTGTTCTTCGGTTAATCCTTTTAATAATTCTTGTTTCATAATCTTCTCCTGATAATAAGCATTTAATACTAACCTTGTCTCCAAGTTTTTCCGCATTTTGGACAAGTTATTTCATTACCATCCTTATCAAATTTGCCGTTATAGCCACAAAATGGGCAATCAAATGGATTGAGTTTATCTCCAATATTTGAAACAACGCTACAGGCTCCTCCACCACTAACAACTTCTAATTGTTCACTAGTGAGTTCAATGCCTTCTTCTTTTGCTAACGCTAAGAGTTCTTCATGGCTTTTGCAAGCTTTAACTTTTGCAATTTGTTCTTCGGTTAAACCTTTTAATAATTCTTTTTTCATGTTCGAGGTTCTCCTTTGTTATTAACATATTAGCACAGCGTTTGTCACAAATGTGCCACAAAGAAAAAACCTCAATAAAGGCTTAATCTATTGTAGTTGGCTGAACTCATTTATTCGATTTGGATAATTTTGTCTATTCGTATTTTATCGTGTTTATAGACATTCGCGAACAAGAAAAAACCAGGCATTTACACCTAGCTAATTCGGAACTTTAGAATTCTAGTTTTTTTACTAGTAAACCATAAAGCAAAAAGAAAACCCGCAATATTTGATTGGGGTTCTCAATACATCAATTACTATAATAATCACCATCCGATGTATAGGTAACTTCACCATCGCTACACGTAACATAAACTTTACCTGAAGCACCACTGAAGAAGGTGTATCCACTACCATATTTATCAGCGCTACTAGCAATAAGAGTTTTAAACTGCTCTTTTGTACCAGAATAGTTGATCTCAACTGTCAATCGATTGATGTTCATCTTAAATGTTTGATATCCAAGATATTTTAATGATGCAGGAAGATTGAAGGTCATAGTTGTATTTCTTACGCAAGAAATAGTGTTAAATGCTTTATCGCAAACATATTCATATCCTTCAGGAACATTAACGGATATGTCTTTGCTAATAATAACACCACCAACTTCCATTGATAAAGGTTGAGATAATCCTAAGATTGGATACTCTGTTCCATTAATGGAAACACTTTCTGGAAGATTAACTATCGCATTAGTTGTAAACCAATTGCCAGCAATGTTGCTTGCTGCATATTCAGTAACTGCTAAATCACCATTTTCATCCACACCAATGCTCATAGTGACTTCGCCACCATGAAGGACTTGATCTTCTGGATAAGTAATCATTGCATCTTCAATTATTTGGCCATCAATAGAAACATTACCGTATTCATCAACTTTTATTGTTTGACCAGGTTTAATTGGAAGAGGATCATGAAATGTCCATTTATCTGTGACTCCAGCATTAATTATTTCGACTGGGGCATCGCTTTTATTGAATTGCCAAGAAGCGTAACCAAAAGGTATCGATGATAAAACACCGAGAGCTAGAATAGATGTTAAGCTAATAAGTCTTGTCTTACGATTTAGCATGTTTTATTCTTTTTTCCTTTTTGGTTGATATTCCTAATTCTTCTAAACGATTATTTTTAATTTTTTCCCATTTAATAATTGCAATATCGCTTATGACATATATAGCGATGACTGCAATGAGGGAATAAATTCCATATCCAGAGCCAAAGAAAAGTATTATTAAGCCAATATACTTAATATCTTTTCCTTGGTAATGGTATAAGATTTGCTCACGTTTAACCGCCACATCTTCTCCAGGAGCATTGTCTCCTCTAAAAATGAGAGTGCCATCTTCACGCTCACCTATGTATCGGTGTGTGATTATCTGACCTTTACTATTTATATAACCATAGACATCATAAACATTTAATTCAGCGTCTTTTTGTAAAACGTTAAATTGAACAAAATCACCAACATCGAATTGATCACGTTTAATCTTTGATTCAGCTTCATGTAAATCAATTGAATATTTTGATGAATATTGGCTAATAAGTTTTTCCTTATATGCCTCGTTATAATAACCATCCATTGAGTTGGAGGCGATAGCAAAAGATACGTGATTATCTGTAACGAATTGTCTTCCTTCAATACGATAGACCCCTGAAACTACCGCAAGACTGACTAATCCGATACAAACGAGTGCAGAGGCACCTTGCATAATAGCACCTAGCACTCGTTTAGATTTTTTCTTATTATCTTCAACTTCTTTTTTGAATTCGTCATCAAGTTTACCTGTGCTAGATAACTGCTTAGCCGATTTTAAAATCATGCTATAAGCAAAAATAACTAATCCAATAATTAGAGCTGAAAGAATTGCCAAGGTGATAATAATTATTACCACCAAATCAGTCATTTATAACCTCTATAAATTAGGCAACTGTAGCTGTGAATGTGAAGGCGACTTTTGCACCAGCAAGAGCACTCTTCATAGCGTCAAATTGAGCTTGGGTTGTTGGTTTATTAACCCAAGCAACTGTTGGTAAAGTGTAGATAGCTTCTTCGACGTTTGCACTTGCTATAGGACTTCCTAAAGCACCACCTGTAAATGAGATATATGCATCAAATGCACTATCAGCAGTAAATGCAGCTGTTAAGGCAACATCAGATACATCAGCAGCAGCTTCAGAACCTGTAAAAGTTACTGTGAATAATGTTAAACCGTCTGTGACAGCTTCTTCACTATTTGTATGATCAGAAACAGTCCATCCAAGGAATTCTTGGTCAAGAGTTAAATAGAATGTTTCTTGAGATAATGTGATTTCCCCAACGCTTGTATCTTTGGTGATAGCAACGTTAGCGTCCACAACTTTGTCTGCACCATTGTTAAATTGCCAGGCAGCAAAAGCTGTTCCAACTAAAGCTAAAGCGCCCATTGTAGCAACGGCAGAGATCTTACTTGAAATCTTCATAAATAATACCTCCCAATGAGATTCTTTAGAGTTTGTTGTTGATTCAGGGATTAAGCAAACTCCCCAATAATTTGGGCACTAAAGGTATAAACCCAAAGCACATCAATGTCAATACAAAAAATAAAAAGTTATTTAGAATAAATAAAAGTCAATTTCTTTCTATAAATTCTTTCTTTTTTAATATTAAATTCTCTCTTCTTTTTAATGATTCGTTCGCACGAGGCGGTCGCGAGTTCAAGACACAAGAAAAGACCTCATAAGAGGCCTAATCTATGCTGGATAAGTTTATGAATCTTCTTATTCCACAGATAGATATAAATAGATAGATAGTGTTTCTTCATTTAAATTTTTCCAATAATTATAATTAAACTCTTGCTTGGAAAACATAAGTGAAACATCAGCAGTGCCACCATTACCTTTTATATTGATTTTTTTTAGCGTAAATGTGTTTGCAACTCTAGATGTTAATGAGGGTTCTCCATTATACATCGATGTTTCTAAATAGGTGACGCAAACATCGATAGCGTTTAAATTGGTGAGCCTAATATTAACAGTCAATTTAGCCTTTTCATCTTCAATAGTGCTTATAAGAGAGTCAACATATTCAATATCGAAATTATTCGCGCATTTAACAGGATTATATTTTCCTAACACTCTTATGTGAGCCTCATCTACTCCTAAAGTAGGATGCTCAGTAAAATATGATCCATTCCCATAATAACTACTTGGATGTAGATATACAGAGAAATCATATCTTTCTCCAACACCAATATTGAGTTTGTTAGTACATCCTAAATAAGATTGAGCAATTAAGAAGGAATTGTCTTTTGATATATTTTCAGGCGATGCGCCTTCACGGAATTCTAAATTAGTGACATCAATGAAATTAATTGGCGTGTCAGTATTGTTGATTAAGTAGACATCAATTCTTAAAGTGTCTGTTGGTTTTTGACAGCTTTGAATATCAAAATAATCATCAACCAAAGCGTATTGACCTGCATATTTGATATCTAAATATGTATCATGATCAGGGTTTTCTACTTTAGGACTACAACCTGACAAGAACGATGGCATTAAAGCCAAAAATAATAACGAGAATATTTTTTTCATATTGATACCTCTGTTTCTTTATTTTATCACTTTAAAAAGATAGCGAATACTTATTATCTTTTTTTGTATTTTGCATTTCTATATGTCCCAATTTTATAAATTTTATTATTTTTAATTAGCTTTGCTAAAACTGCCTCAATCGTTGTTGTCGAAACATCTGGAAGCAACTCTTGAATTTCTGTTTTTGAAATTGGAACAATGCTATCTAATACAATAGCCTCAATTCGCTCGTTCTTTTTATCTTTTCCACTTTTGGTTTTAATAAATCTTCTATTAATCTCTTTATAACACTGATAAAGAATCTGAAATGTAAATTCTATGAATGGGTAATATGTGTTTTTAGATTCATGCCAATGATTTTGGCTTCTTTCTAGAACATCATAATAATTGCTCTTAAACTTATTGATTTGGTTTTCAAATGATATATATTTGCCAATATCGTAGCCTTCTTTATAAAGAAGTAATAACGTTAAAAGTCTAGATACACGACCATTGCCATCACTGAATGGGTGGATGGAAAGGAAATCCACTATTACACACGGAATTAATAAAAGCGCAGGAATATCATAATCATCTCTATAAACCTGATAAGCTAAGCACAAATCACTCATCGCTTTTTCGGTTTCGTTTGCTTTGGTTGGAACAAAAATAACACGCTTAATTGTTCCATCACTATTCTTTTCAGCAATTAAGTTGTCACTAGTTTTATATTGCCCACCTTTATCGTATCCAATATGTCTAGAAACAAGCATGGCGTGTATTCTTTTAATTGTCTCTTCGTCAAATGAAAGATGCTCATAATTCTCTTTTACAAATTTAATGGCGTCATGATAACCAGCAATCTCTTCTTCGTTATGTGTTAATGGTTCACTGTTATTTTCAACAATATCCTTAATTCTTTGCTCAGTTGTAAAAATACCTTCAATAGCGTTGCTACCTTCAACCGATTCTTTAATAGCAATCGTTTCTAATTTAGAAAAAAGTGATTTATTTGAATCTTTTTTTTCATCTGTTTTGCTTTTTAAATCAGTAATGATATTTGATAAAGAAAAAAGATCAGAAGTAATTGTTTTGTCTTTCAAAAATTCATACGTATATTTATGCATAAAATCAATTTCCTTTCTGCATATATTTTATCGTTTTATATGCAGTAAATCAAACGCTACTCACATTTTTTATGCACAATTAACTCTAAAACCAACCGCGATGACCATTTGAAGAGAATAAAAGTTAATGTTTCTCTCTATTTGTCTATTGCCATCAGTTTGAACTAATCTAAAAATTTGATGAGTTGACTTTTCATCTAATTCGTTAGATGAGTAGATCTGATTAATATGGTAACTGACATTATTAGGTTCACAATCTAATAAGTCAGCAACAGATTTTTGTGTAATCCAAAGGTTGTCATCTTCAATTACAATGGCTAAGCATTTGCAAGCGCTTTAAAAAATGAAGAAGCAGATTCTAAATCCATATAGTTAGAAGCATCAGCCTCTTTATCCACTATTTTCCTAACCGCCACTTCTGGGTGAAATTGAACACCTAAACAGAAAGATAAATCTTTTCTTTCTACTCCTTCAATAATTCTTACTCCGTCAGTAATCGTTTCTGCAGTTAACGACAACTTAGTGTTATCAATAGATAAAACGCCTTGATGATGCCATGAAGGGACTTTTTTTAAAGTTGTCGTATTAGTTATTTCATATAGTAAAGACGAAGTATCAATGATATCTACTTCATGAGAAGCAAAAACTTTTTTCTCATTATCACGATGGGTATTATTATCATTTTTACCAAGAGAAGCGAAATAAGTAGGGATATCATTAATCATTTTGGCGCCAGAGACAACAGAAAGCATTTGCATTCCTCGACATATAGCAAACATTGGAATATCTTTTTCCAAACAATATGACATTAATAAATAATCTGATACATCTCTTTCCGCAGAATATTCTGTATCTCCTTCAATTCCATGCCACTCCCCTTCTTCTTTCCATAAAGTTGGGCATATATCTGAACCACCAGGAAAAATAATACAATCAACATTTTTGGCAATATTTTCGACATTAGAATGCTTCCAAAGGTTTGTTTTCACTTCTTTAGCCAAATAAGATAGAAGAATGCCGTGGCTATCAACTGCGTCCACTAGCATGTTGTCTTGATAAGATAAATCAGTGGATCTCACCATATCTAAAATAACTGGATTACAACCAATTGCCTCAATTGTCTTAACAGTGGAAATAAAACTATAACTATCTTGCTTATTACTCCATGCAATATAGATATTTTTCTTAATTGATGAATTACTACAAGAAATAGCGAATGAACTAGCAATAGAGGCCATAATTAACGCACACTTTTTCTTAGTTTTCATACATCAATTATTAGGCATTAATAATAATGACACAAGGATAAAAAATCCCGCCTCCATATTCGGATTTGGGATTATTAGTTTATGGAACAATTAGATTTTCATTGCGGCTTCCCACTTGCACTTAAAAAGAATCAAGGCACAAGAAAAGACCTCCGAAGAGGCCTAATCTATGCTGGATAAGTATTTTGTCCAATTTCGAATAAGTGACTTTGAACGACGACAATTATCTTTCAAATGGTGGATCTGAAGTGTTACGTTAATAACCCGCTACCTCTTATGTTTTCGGGACAATATAACTTATTTCCCCGTTTTTGTTTCGGGTTTCACTATCTTTGATATCACTATTGCGATCAGCAAATGTTATATGATTATAAGAAAACTAGTATAAAATACTAGTTCATTAATGTGATTTGATAATTTTACATCTTATATTAGGTTTCCAAGATAATTTGCAAAAACAGGACAACATAATTTGCTTGCCGTTATCACAGAACGAATAATTAATACGTTTCTTCAAGCTACAAGTGATGAGCTAGTAACTATTGTCTTCACGTGTGTCGTCACTACAATAGGAACATATCAATCAATTTATAAAACTTATTATTTTATTGAAAACGCTATCCATATCGAATAGCGTTTTCTATATCAAACTTCTAATGAAATTTTAATCTTAACTTGCTCAACCGAGTTTTAAAATAACACTTCCATTTTAGTTATTGGGTTTATCTAGTCGAATTATAAACCACACAGCCTTCCGGCAAACGATAACATGTGCCTTTTATTCCGGTTCCTGGATAGTATGCATCCCAGAAATAACCTCGTTCTGAAGTGCTATTATAACCTTCAAACATAGGTCCTGGGCCAGAAGCTTCACAATATATTTTCATTTGGAAACTTGGAGCAGTTCCTGGATTCCATAGCGCAACAAATGCCGCTCTTTCAATTAACTGAACAGATGATGGAATAAATATACTTCTATAGCTGTTACAATTAGCAAAGGCTTTTTCTCTAATTGAATATAAACCACCATTTAGATAAATCGAGTCCAATCCTGTGCAGCCATAGAACGCTTCTTTCCATATTCTTCTCATGTTTGATTGTAGAACGAGTCCAGTTATTGTTGTGCATTCCTTAAAAGCTTGATAAGCAATATCAGTTACTCGCTTCCCATCAAACGTATTTGGAATAGTTAAACTGCCACTTATTGAATCATGACCGATAACTAGGTACTGACTTCCATTTAAATAATAGTGCAAATTATTGTATACCTCTTCATAGACTGCAGTGTATGTGATATTTGAAAAAACTCCAAAAGTTGCTTCACTAGCTCTTCGAATATTATACATTTGATAGATATCAACATTCTCAGAATAAATACCGCCATATCCAGAATCGCCTTTCCAACCTATGTGATTAAAGCAAATACCATCTTTACTTTCTTTTGCTGGATTTGGTCCATCATATGATAGATAACTACCATATTCTGCTGTTTTTGTTGCCAAAATAGTACCATCGTAGTTTTTCCAAGTAATCGTGTATTGATTAACAGTTGAACTATATTGAGCAATAACGTCAATGTCTTCAACTACACAATCAAATGTTTTATCCCAGCCATTAAAAGAATATGAATATTGGGAATCTTTATTTTTTGTTGGCGTCTCACCGCTATAAAATGCAGATGAACCATATTCAACAGTACACGTGTCTAAAACAGAGCCATCCCAATTCTTAAATGTTACTGTGTATTGGTTAATTGTTGAATTATATTGTGCGGTAACAACTTTATCAGCTGTAATATTAGTGAATGTATCACTCCATCCAGAGAATGAATAAGTATATTGTTGAGTAGCAGGTCTTGTTGGCGTGGAACCTGTATAGGTTGCATCACTGCCGTAATCGACTGTACTTGTTCCCAAAATAGAACCATCGTAGTTCTTGAATGTGACTGTATATTGGTTCACGGTGGAACTAAATTGTGCAATAACAACGTAATTCTCGGTAACATTATTAAGTCCTTTATCCCATCCAATAAATGAATAAGAATACTGTTGTGTGGATGGTTTGGTTGGGGTTGATCCTATGTAAGTTGCATTACTTCCATAGTCAACTGTACTTGTTCCTAAAATAGAACCATCGTAGTTCTTGAATGTGACTGTATATTTATTTACGGTGGAATCATATTGAGCAGTTGCGATTCTATCAGATGTGACGTTTTCTAAAGAAATGCTCCAGCCTGAGAATGTGTATGTGTATTGTTGAGTAGCTGGTTTGGTTGGGGTTGCGCCATGATAAATTGCTGCATTACCGTACTCAACAGTGCTGGTGCCTAAAATGGTTCCATCATAATTCTTGAATGTGACGGTGTATTTGTTGGTAACTTCGATAAATGTCGCAATTCTTACACAATCTTCTGTGATGCTGTTAATTTGAGCATCCCAACCATTGAATATATATGAATATTTGGCTGTAGCTGGTTTGGTTGGGGTTGCACCATCATAGGTAGCTGCTGTTCCGTAATCAACTGTCTTTGTTCCCAAAATTGTTCCGTCATAGTTCTTGAATGTGACTGTATATTGATTCACAGTGGAATCATACTGAGCAGTTGCAATGCAATTGCCTGTTATGTTATTCAAAGAAATATCCCAACCTGCGAAAGTGTATGTGTATTGTTGAGTTGCTGGTCTTGTTGGATCAGCTTTTGAGTAAACAGCATTTGAACCATAGTCGACAGAAATTGTATCTAAAACACTACCATCCCAATTTTTAAAGGTGACGATATATTGCTTAACAACGTTATCAAATTGAGCAACAGCCTCACAATTATTTGTAATATTTTCTAATGAAATGCTCCAACCGGAGAATGTGTAGGTATATTGTTGATTTTCTGGTTTTGTTGGAATTTCTCCACTATATGTAGCTGTTTCACCGTAATCAACAGTGCTGGTACCTAAAATAGTTCCATCATAGTTTTTAAAGGTGACGATATATTGCTTAGTCGAGACTATGTATTGAGCAGTTGCAACACAATTATCAGTAATTTCTGTTAACGAAATATCCCAACCTGCGAAAGTGTATGTATATTGTTGAGTTGCTGGTCTTGTTGGATTGTCTTTTGAATAAATAGCTGCTGTCCCATAATCAACAGTAACAGTATCCAAAATAGTTCCATTCCAGTCTTTGAAAGTAACGGTATATTGATTCGTTGTAGCAAGATATTGAGCTGTAGCAACACAATCATCTTGAATATTTTCTAGAGAAATATCCCAACCAGTAAAAGCGTATGTATATTGTTGAGTTCTAGCTCTAGTAGGATCATCTAAGTTATAAGTTGCAGTTCCACCATACTCAACAATACTGGTATAAAGAATAGTGCCGTCATAATCCTTAAAAGTAACTGTATATTGATTCACAGTGGCGTCATATTGAGCTGTTAATGTTGTGTCGCAGACGATGTTCTTGGTAGAATCATCCCAACCTGCGAAAGTGTATGTGTATTGTTGAGTTCTAGCTCTTTGAGGAGTCTCGCCTCTATAGAAAGCATCATCTCCATATTGAACTGTCTCTTCGCTTAAAACACTGCCATCATAATTCTTAAATGTAACAGTATAGGAATTAATAGATGAGCTGAAAACAGCATGTCTATCACAGTCTTCTGTAATGTTTTCTAATGGCTTATCCCAACCAGTAAAGGTATAGGAATATTTAGCGGTGCTGGTTTTTTCTGGATCCTCGCCATCATAAACTGCAGTGCCACCATAATCGACTGTGCTTGTCCCCAATCTAGTGCCATCATCGTTGTAGAAAATGACGGTATATTGGTTGACTGTTTCGGTAAAGACGGCTGTAGCATCAACATCTGCTTTAATATGCTCTAAAGAAACGTTCCATCCATTAAAAGCGTAGGAGTATTGCTGTGTTTTTGGTTTTTCTGGATTGTTTCCGCTATAAGTTGCTGTTCCATCATATTCGACAGTATCGACACCTAATTCAGTGCCATCATAATTCAAAAATCTAACGGTGTATGTGTTAATTTCAGATGTATATTGTGCTGTTGCAACACAATCATCTTGAATATTTTCTAACGAGATATCCCAACCAGCAAACTTGAAGTGATGTGATTCAGTTGCTGCTTTGGTTGGCTCTTCTCCTTGATATATTGCTGTTCCGCCATAATCAACTGTGCTGGTCCCTAATTCAGTACCATCTTCATCTTTGAAAGTAACAGTATATTGATTCACGGTCTCGATGTATTGAGCGTGGATGACTTGTGAAGAGGTAATGTTGGTGAGTGGTTTATCCCAACCATTAAAAGTATATGAAAACTGTTTTGTGTTCTCTCTAGAAGGTTCATCTGCCGAATAAACAACATCCTCGCCATGATTGACTTCTGACGATTGTAGCAATGTGTCATCATAATCTTTAAATTCAACCATATATGTATTGATAACTTCGCTATATTGAGCAATAAATGTCGTATCAACCTTTATATTCTCCAAAGGCAAATCCCAACCATTAAAAACATAGTGATGAGATTCAGAAATGGCAGGCCTTGTTGGGGTTGCGCCCTGATAAACAGCAGTGCCATCATATTCCAGCGATGTCACATATAAAACAGAATTGTTGTAGTTAACAAACGTTGCTTTCACTCTATCTGGATGCGTTGCTTCATTAGAACACCCAATTAGAACCAATCCAAGAGTTGCGACTAATACAAATAATTGTTTCTTCATAATTTGTCTCCTTTTTAGTCAGACCAAACGGCAGATAAGAATAAAGTTGTTTTGGATTTCAAATAGAAGGATGAAATAACATTCCATTTAGTAAAACTATCAATAGATGGCTCATATATGCCTGGATTAAGAAGCGAAATCTCTGAAGTAAATTGCATTGATCCTTCTGAAATTGCTCGTCCATTTCCATCATATGTCGCATCAATGGATTCTTTAGCACCCACAATACGTGTGATACCTTCTTTTAATAAACTGTAGTCGTTGTATTCCTTAGAATTATCAATAGAAATTAGTCCATAACATACTTCGATTTTATTAGAGCTATCTCTATAAGATTTAATGCTTCCAAGAATCCCGATAGCCTGACTGTAATCACCAGATTCCATTAATTTGATGGCTTTACCGTATGTGCTAGAGTTTTTGCTCTCAATAACTCCGGCCGCTATTCCAAAACCTCCTCCTGCAAGAACGATCATTCCTCCGATAATCGAGCAAAGAATGATTATTCCTTTTTTAGACAGCTTTTTCTTTGGTTTCTCGATTGATTGTTCAATAGGTTGCTCTTCAACCACATCAACCTTCTCTTCGTTTTTTGTTTCTTTGCCAAGAACAAGATAATCCAGTGATACCTCAAAAAAATCTGCAATCTTTGGTAAGAAGTCAATGTCGGGGTTTCCAACTCCACTTTCCCATCTGCTAACAGCCTTGTCGGTTACACATAAATAATCTGCTAATTCCTTTTGTGTAACGCTTTTTTCTTTTCTTAATTTTGCGATGCGTTTGCCGATATTAATTGTTGTCATGCTCTTACCACCTAAAATCTTACTTATTTGAACTAAAAGTTGTACCTATGATATTAAGAATATAATAATATTCTTGACTAACAAAACTCTACGATTCGTTTACAAATAAAGTATACTATATTATTATTTATTACTAACAATTTAAAAGCCAACTCCGATTATTTATGCACTTTAGATGGACATTTTATTTTTAGATATTCCAATAATTCAATTTCCATAATAGTTCGACATATATTTTTGAGATAATAGAAAAAGCCCTGAATTTTCAGGACTTCTTCTGCTTGTTTTTACTCTATTTTCACCTAAATCCTTATTGTTTTGGACTTGGGTAGCGGGTATTTTTGACCGAATCCACGCTTGGATATTCTGAACCTGTCCACACTGGATTATTCTCACCAGTACCACAGGGCAGTACACATATACGGTCATATCCGGGACAGGATACTTTGTATAGATAATAGTACCAACGCATAAAATACGTTGTACTGACTCGACCCTATAAGGGCTATTACTCCACCGACTCTTAAGAGTCATAGGTGGACTGACAACCGTGATCAATCACTTTAGCTACCCTTAAAAGGG
>Ga0247611_10000968_pt1 | contig 54140 bp, 48 predicted proteins | sample 177DNAGHGhighgp2_FD_192422 | JGI IMG/M metagenome (GOLD analysis project Ga0247611, IMG submission 192422) | Sheep rumen microbial communities from Palmerston North, Manawatu-Wanganui, New Zealand - 1770 DNA GHGhigh gp2 | ecosystem: Host-associated > Mammals > Digestive system > Stomach > Rumen... | reverse complement strand
TTCCGCCGAACTGAGCAAACGGGGCTGAAAACCCATCTGTAGCACCGCTCTCGGGTGCTCGCGAAAGGTAATAATGAGCGGAGCGAGGCCGCGTTCACGTGCCTCATCCCTCAATCGACGGAATAGAAACTGATGTCCCCTATGTACCCCGTCGAAAAATCCTATCGTGGCGATCTGTCTCATCCTATTTCTCTTACATGCCCGGAGGCGGACCCGGAGGAGGTGTACCTCCAGTCGGAGGTGTCTTACCCGGCTCGAAACCTCTCTCCATCATCTCCTGCATATGACCCGCCATGCCCTTGGCCTTCAGGCTTCCCATGCGGTTCAGCCTCACCGAGCAGGTCAGCATGAAGTAGGTCGGCAGTGTGTTGTACTTCGAGTAACTGATCGAGTTCTCACCCACCACCTGCATGATGTTTTTCTTCTGATTCAGTATGTCGTATGCATTCAGTGCAAGCGTTACGTTGTTCCAGCTCTTCTCAATCGAGGCATTCAGCAGCACCTCGTTGATGTTACTCAACCCGTAGCCGTAACGTGCTGTATAACCGCAGTCCACGCTGATATTCCACGATTTAGGCAAATGCAGTTCTATGTCGCCCGTCACGCTCCAGTCATATACGTTCGATATATTGCTCGTACTCTGGTTGTTCTGCGTGCGGCTATATACGAAGTTGCCTTTCACGCCCACGTCCACGTACTGATGCGTAAATCGTAGTCCGATGTCCTCAGTCACGCGCAAGTTACCCGTCAACTGCTTCTGTCCCAGCATGAACGAGTTGCTGGCTATCATGGCCTCGATGGTCGTCGCCGTCTGGCCGTGCTGGATATAGGCTACGCGCTGGTTGTAGTTGAGCGAGGTGCGGGTGTTGAACTGGAATTGCTTCTCCAGGAAGGGCGTGTTGTACATCAGGTCAGCCCCTATATTCCAAGGCAACTGGTCGGCATTCACCGTTTGTTGATACAGCTTACCAGTCTCGTCGTATATCGAGTTGTTGACCAGCGCGTCCTTCGTCAGCGAGGCATTCAGTCCGGTCATGATGCTCGAGAATCGATCTGAGTTGAAGCGGCTGTACATCACCCGCATATTGTGCGTGAACGACGGATTCAAGCCCGGATTACCTACCGTCTCGTTCATCGCGTTCGAGTTGTTGCGCACGGGTTCCATCTGCTGGATCGAGGGCTGCGTCGTCTGGCCGCGATAGATGATACGCGCAAATTCCTTCTTGCCAAACGTGTAGCGGAACTTGATGCTCGGGGCGAAATTCCATACCGAGACGGTCGTGTCGCGCACCGTCTCTGCGTACTGCGTATGGGTATGCGTCTGACCGGCTATCGCTTTCAGACCCACCGTCAGGTCACTCTTCTTCGTGATCCAGCGATAGTTCACCTCCAGCTGCTCACTCAAATACGTCGTCTGCAGGCGGTTGCTGTATATCGAGTCGAACACAAACTGCCCAAGCGTGCTGTCCATCGAGAACTGCTCCTTCCGGCTGATGCGGTTTCGGCCCGAGAACTGAAATGCCATCTCCAGCAGGTGATTCGTACTGTATATCGGTTCGATATACGCGGCGCGTACTGCATACGCATGGCTGTCGTTCGCCGAGTTGGTGTACTGGTGCACAGCATTCGTACCGGTAGCATGCGTGTAGTTGTAGTCGTTGGTCCGGCCGTAACTGTACTCGCCTTTGATATTCAGCGATCGGCCGGGCTTCATGAACTTATGGTTGTAGGTCACCTTCATGCCCGCACTCAGCGTACGCGAGGTATCTACTTTGGCCTGATCACCCTGATTGATCTTCGCGGTGTCGGCCCGGTATTCATAGGTCTTGGTCGATAGACTCGACTGATTGCCATAACTCAACTCCGGCTGTATCAGTAGCTTATTCAGGGTATCTATCTGATACTCTGTCTCCAGCCTCAGGTTCACGCCCCACGCACGCGTGCGGCTGTCGCTCTCGTTCTTGCTGCGGTATGTCAGCGAGTCGGAGTATTCTGTTTTCTCGGTCTCGCTCTGCGTCTCGTTCGACGAGTGGTTCAGCGAAATATCGCCACCCACCAGCAGACTCGTCTGGCTGTCTTTCTTGTCGATCTGGTCGTTCAGGTCCACGTTGGTATTCACGCCCAGACTCTCGTTCCATGTAATACCGCTGTTGGCGTCGTTGCCAAAACCTCTGCGGCCTCGGCCCATCAGCACTTCGTTCGTGTTGTTCGCACCACCGATGATGGTCGTCTGACTCTCGTCCAGCATCAGGTTCGTAAACAGGTTTACGTTGTATCGGAAGTCGTTCCCGAAGAAATGCTTCGTCCTATCCCATGCCGTCGCACCGTATTCCGGACTACCGTAGTTGAACCAGCCTCCGTTGTCGGTCACCATATCCATACCCAGGCCGCCCGTGTATTTACCAAACAGTCCTTTCTTCCTGTCTTTCTTCAGCGTCAGGTTGATGATGTGCTCCGACTCGTCGTCCTCAAAGCCCGTCATCTTGGCTACCTCGCTCTTCTCTTCAATCACCTGCACCTTGTCGATCATGTCGGCCGGTATATTCTTGGTGGCCGACTGTACGTCGTTGCCAAAGAATTTCTTTCCGTCCACGCGGATGCCGGTGATCGTCTCGCCGTTCACGGTCACGTTGCCTTCTTTGTCCACCGTGATGCCGTTCATCTTCTTCAGCAGGTCCTCCACCATCGCATTCTCACCCATCTTATAGGCCTGCGTGTTATACTCTATCGTATCGCCCTTCACGGTCATCTCGGCCGCATGACCCTGTACGCGCACTTCGCTCAGGGCGTGTATGTCTTCTTCCAAGCGGATCGTACCCAGCGCCACGTCTTTTGCCCGCACATGTACAGCCACTTTCTTCGGCTTGTAACCTACGTTGGAGAGCCACAGTTGGTAACTTCCCGAGGCGATGCCCGTCAGCGTGAACCCACCGTCCAGGCCCGTCTGTGCGCCCTGTACCAGCGTGCTGTCTTGTCCGTGCATGCTGAACAGCCGAACGGTCGCTACCTCTATCGCGCTCCCGTCCTTCTGGCTCGCCACCTTGCCGCTCACGTTATGCTGCGCCCACGCCGCCGTGACCACCATCACCAACATCCATATAGAAAAATATCGTTTCATCTAATAAATACCAACGACTAACGACTAACGACCAACGACCAACGACTAATACTCATACGCTCCCGCATCCGCTCTTTCCGTTCTATCTATCCCTTGTCTGTCCAGCGGATACTCTGCCGCCACGCTCCCCAGCCCGATACCTATTGCCGGACTCAGCGAGTCGAGCCGGAAATCGTAATACACATACTCGCGGTATTTATAGTACGTCTGCCGGAACACGTTCGTGGTGTCGCTCTCCTGCCAATATACGTTCTCGCCGGCATGCGGGATACCGAGCGTGTCGCATTTCAGGTAGTTGCCCCGCCATACGGCCGGATAGTATCGGTCGAATGGGGTAGCTACCACCACCTGGTTCCGTCTCGCTCCCGTCACGATGCAGTTCTCAAAACCCGTCACCGTCTGCGGCTGTTCTTTGCTCAGGTTGTTGATATATACCGCTGCCACATCTTCCTTGCCCGTACTGTGAATACGGATATTCGTATTCCCGTAGTACGACGCGATGGTCGAGTGTACAAATCGGTGCTCGCCGCCCTGGGTATAGACGCAGTAGCTGCCGCAGTTGCTCAGTTCCGAATTCACCACCTCGGCATCTACGTTCAGCAGCACCAAGCCATATAGCGCGTGGTTATGAATCCGGCAGCCCGTCATCTTCAGCTTCGGTAGGTTCTCCGTATGTTCACTTACGCAGTAGAGTCCTATATTGCCCGAGAGGATATCTACGTACTGCAGGTCATACGTGGCGCTCTTCGTCTTGTCGGTCTGCAGGTACAATCCGTTCCAGCTGCCTGAGGCGTACCGATAGGGTACCGAGTCGAACAAGTTATCCAGTCGGTCGCCGCATATCGTGATCGGGTCCTCCCGCGTACCTTGTGCCGTCACGTTGCCCAGGGCATAAATTCCGGCCCCTTTGTGCATATACAGCCGTGCGCCGGCGTCTATCGTCAGTTGGTCCACTACGATGGTATCGTATATCAGGTAGGGCCGCCCTTTCTGGAAATGGTATGTGGCAAAATCGCTGCGGCCGTTCTTGGTGCGCAGACGTATCACGTCCTGTCCATAGGCTTCCATCGTGATCGACTGCGTTCCTCCCGTACTCAGGTGCATGTGCAGCTGGTCCGTCACCCATACCGCTTCGGTCTGGTTCTGCTTGTCGATGCCTACATGCACAAACACGTACACACTGTCGCCACCGTTGATCTGCAGCCTCGTCAACTTGCTCAGGTCGGCTTCGCCGTCCACGTTCACCCTGAACCACTTGCCGCTCTCTTGCCACACGCGATCCACCAGTATAGCCTGCTTGTTCGGGTTATATACCATCACGCGGTACGTCGCGCTCGGCTCCTGCGCATCGGCGCTGGTGAAGATGGTATCAAAGCGCACCGTGTCTTGCGAGAATACCAGCCGTAGCGACGGATCATCCGTCACCTCCATCTCCCTGCATCCCACGCACGCGAGCGCACATACGAACAATAATATGATATGTAGTTTACTAACTTTCATCTGCCACCCGTAACCCGTCACCCGTAACCCGTAACCTTTACTACTCGAAATTGAACGTTATCACCAGCTGTCTGTTCAGCAGCCTCTTCAGCGCCGTCGTGTAGAACAAATCCTGCGGCGCCAACTCCATACGTCCGTCCACCGGCGCCAGTTGGTTGGCAAAACCGATGCGGTACGTGATCTCCGGACAGAACTTAAACCACCGGAAATACAGGTCCACACCTGCGCCCACTTCGCAGAAATAGTCCATCGGCTTCAGCAGTATGGGTTTCTCTCGATCCCTACTGACGTTGAACATCACGCCGCCACCACCAATCACGTACGGCCTGTAGTTGCCTTCGCGCTCGGCCGCCCATTTCAGGTACAGCGGTATATATACCGGAATACTCAGCACGTCGGTCTTGGCGCCGTTACCCAGGCTACCCGTCACCGGTCGACCGCTCTCGGTCTTGTAGCTGAGCGTGCGGCTCGAGAACTGCATGCCCGGCGTCAGTCTGAGACTCAGGTGACGCGACAGCCTTACGTCGGTGATAAATCCTACGTTGAAGCCCGGCATCAGGTTGCTCACCCGCGCATGGTATATCTCCGTCTCGCCCGTCAGCGGATTCACGATCGGCTCTTCCGAATCGGTCACGCCGAAAGTCATCAGATTCAGTCCCAACTGAAATCCGAAGTGTATCACCCTGTCATCCACGTACGGGTTATTCTGCGCCCTGCCCGGCATCATGAATGCCGCGCAAAGAACAAGTAATAATATGTATTGCTTAAAATTTTTCAATTTTCAAACCTATAACCTGTAACCCATAACCCATAACCTAGAACTCTGAGTTTCCATTTCCGCTATCATCCATATCGTCCGATCCACCCATCTGATCCGGTCTGTCACCGCGTCGGCGGTTCTGATTACCGAAGTTGTAGGTCAGCGTCAGACTGATCGATCGGCTGTGCCATCTGTTCTCTGAGAACTGCCAGAACCCGTCTCCCCAGGTCGTATTCCTTCTCGCCCGCGAGTCCAGCAGGTCGCGCACGTTCAGCGCAAGCGCCAGTTGCTTGTTCAGGAACGTATGCCTCAGTCCGATATCTATCGAGTAGCTGTGGCTCGTCGTACCCTGTGCCACTACGCGCGGGCTGCGCCAGCGGGCACTGATCTGACCCGTGAAGTTCTTCGTGAACATAAACTGCGCATTCACGCGCACCGATCCCGCGAATATATTCTGACTCGGCAGGTTCACCGGTATCATCTCCGTCATATGCATGATCGTGTCGTTCACCTTGGCGATGTTGTTCCAGTAGAAATTGGCGCTCGTCGTCAGTTGCAGCACCTCGCCAAACAGCTTGTTCTTGGCCACTACCTCGATACCCAACTCCTGACGCGTTGATACGTTCAGGTAGGTATTCTTCATCGTCTTGCCGTCCGCGTCCATGTACTTCACGTTCTGTACTGCTCCCTCTCTGTATTTCCAGAACACGCCGGCCGACAGCGTATGGCGGTCCCAGGTCTTCAGGTAGTTCAGCTCCAGGTTGTTCGAGTAGGCCGGCAGCAGATCTACGTTGCCGTACGATATATTCGTCGAGTCGCTGAAGTCCATGCGCGGGTTGATCTGGTGTCCCCACGGACGGTTCACGCGTCGCGTGTAGTTCAGTTGCAACTCATGTCCATTGCCGAAGTCGTAACTGATATACGCACTTGGAAACAGCTGGAAATACGCCGTGTCTTTCTTATTCGGATAAGCGGCATAGGCATCCTTCTCGGCGCCCGTCGCGTCTTTGTACGTGGACTCCAGATGACGCATATAGTACTCGCCACGCAGACCCACTTGTATCGACAGTTTGTTCCAGAACCGATTGCCGTAGGTCACGTATATCGCATGGTTCTGCGTCAGGCTGTTGAAGTCGGTATAGTAGGCCATCAGTTCGGCTATGTGCGTACCGTCCTTATAGTTATTATGCGCGTCCGCATTGCTATGGCTCCAGCTGCGCGTATAGTCGTATCCCGCTTCCAGTCGGCTCATCGGTGTCGGCTTCCATTCGTAGTCGGCCTTGATCTCGATACCTTGCTCCAGGTTCATGTTGCTCTGGTCCTGATAGGTCGTGTCTGTGTCCTCCGTCTGGGTGTAGTCGGTCCACTGATTCCATCCGAAGTGGTTGTACGTTCCGCTTACCATCAGCTGGTGCTGGTCCTGTTTGAACGTATAGTCTATCGTCGCATTGCCGCCCGGGTGAGCTCCTGTGCTGGCCTGGTCACGCGTATAGGCGCGGTTGCCTGTACCGATCAGGTCCGTAAAGGTGTACGTCCTGTGGTTGGCATTCGTCATCTTGAATACCTTCGGATCGCTCACCATGCCAAATCCGCTCAGACCCAGCGTATGCCCCTCGGCCAACCGGAAGTTCAGTCCCGCACGGGCGAACATACCGCCGCCGCGATGTGTCTGCTGTCCTTCCTGCACCAGGTGGCTCTGTATCAGCGTCGAGTCCAGCACCTCCGCTCCCGTACCGCTCAGGTTGTAGCGGTCGGTCTTGCTTCCGCCGTTCGATATATGATACCGATAGCCTACGTTCGCATAGCCGTCCACCGGTCCTGCGTTGAAGTTGATGTTCACGCCTACGTTGGCGCCGGGCGGCACGTTCCATGGCGCGGACAGCGAGTAGTCCAATCCGGCCGTCACCGATCCGTAGTAGCCTGCCTGACGGTCTTTCTTCATCACCAGGTTGATGATGCCCGACGTACCCTCCGGGCTGAATTTAGCACTCGGATTGGTGATCACCTCGATCTTCTCGATCGTGCCGGCAGGCATCTGTTGCAGCACCTGTCCGCGGTTCTCCGAGGTCAGTCCGGCCGGCTTACCGTTGATCCATATCTCTACGTCCTCCGAGTTGCGCAGACTGATCGTACCCTCCTGATCCACATCCACGGATGGAATATTCTCCAGCACGTCCGTTACGCTCGCACCCGCCGAGGCAATGTTCTGATCTACGGTGAAGACCTTCTTGTCCAGCTCAAACTTCATCGAACTGGCCTGGCCTACCACCTCCACCTCCTGCAGTTTCTGCGTATCTTCTTTCAGTCCCATGCGGCCCAGGTTCACGTCCTTGCCGCTGATAGTGAAGTTCTTGGTCAGCGTATGATAGCCCATGAAGCTGACCGTCAGCGTGTACTGACCGTCTTTCAGTCCCGCGATACGGAAGCTACCCGCTGCGTCCGTCACGGTACCGTCCACGGGCGTCGTGCTTCCCTGTCGCGTCACGACCACGTTGGCGAAATCGATGATGTCGCCGGCTTCTTTATCTACTACCTTACCGCTTACACCACCGTCCGCCCACACGCCTAGCGTGAGCAACAAACCTGAAATTATTGTCAGTATTCGCTTCATAAACCATCAAACGTTCTCTTTAGAGAACCTTTTTAACATTTTAACTCTCTAACGTTATTTAGAAGCCACTCGATGGCTTCGAAATAACCATCTACGCCGTGCCCTATAATGCTATGCGCACAAACCTCCGTCAGCAGGCTCGTTCTCCGGAACGCCTCTCTCTGCCGTATATCGCTGATATGCACTTCCACTACCGGCACTCCTGCTTCTCCTGCTTCCTCCACCGCATCCCGTAGCGCCACACTCGTATGACTATATCCTCCCGCATTCAGCACAATACCCAGTACATCATTCAGAGCCGCAGGCTCATCATTCAGCACGTTGCCCTGTACATCATTTAGAGCCGTAGGCTCATCATTCAGCACGTTGCCCTGTACATCATTTAGAGCCGTAGGCTCATCATTAAGCACGTCAGTGCGTAACATTCCATCATTAATCAACTGGATCCAGTCAATCAGGTCGCCTTCATGATTAGACTGGAAGTAGTTGATCCTGAGTTCCGGCCATCTCCGCTGGATATCCAGCAAGATCTGTGCCATACTCTTGCTTCCATACACCTCCGGCTTCCTCGTCCCCAGACGATTCAGGTTCGGTCCGTTTAGAATTAAAATGGTCTGCATAAGCATTATCAGTCTATCAGCGTAGCGGTCTATCAGTGTAACGGTCTATCAACGCAGTGGTCTTACAGTGTAACGGTCTTACAACGCAGTGGTCTTACAGTGTAACGGTCTTATAGCGCAGCGGTCCTGTTAACGTGCCCCGTTAACAGCCAGCAGAAACTCATCATTATCCTCCGTCCGCTCCATATAGCTCTTCAGCGTATCCATCGCCTCGATGCCATTCATCTCGCTCAGCTGCTTACGTATCTGCCACATGCGCGTCAGCACGTCTTGCGGCAGCAGCAGGTCGTCTCTACGCGTGCTCGATGCCGGTATATCTACGGCCGGGAAGATACGACGGTTGGCCAACTTACGATCCAGCTGCAGCTCCATGTTACCCGTTCCCTTGAATTCCTCAAAGATCAGGTCATCCATCTTCGATCCAGTCTCCGTCAGCGCCGTTGCGATGATGGTCAGCGAGCCGCCGAACTCGATGTTACGTGCTGCACCGAAGAAGCGTTTCGGCTTGTGTAGTGCCTGAGCTTCCACACCGCCCGACAGCACCTTACCGCTCGACGGCGCCACCGTATTATAAGCGCGCGCAAGACGCGTGATAGAGTCGAGTAGGATCACTACGTCGTGACCGCTCTCTACCAGTCGTTTGGCTTTCTCGTGTACGATATTCGCCACTTTCACGTGGTTCTCGGCCGGTTCGTCAAATGTCGAGGCGATCACCTCCGCGTTTACGCTACGAGCCATATCTGTCACCTCCTCCGGACGCTCGTCGATGAGCAGTACGATCATGTACACCTCTGGGTTGTTGTCCAGTATGGCATTAGCTATCTCCTTGAGCAGCACCGTCTTACCGGTCTTCGGCTGCGCTACTATCAGTCCGCGCTGACCCTTGCCGATTGGTGCAAACAGGTCGATGATGCGTACGCTGAGTGGATCGGCATGATTACCCTTGCAGAGCTTGAATTTCTCATCGGGGAACAGCGGCGTCAGGTTCTCAAACGCTACGCGCTTCTTGGCCAAGGCCGGATCCAGTCCGTTGATGCGAATCACCTTGTCCATCGGGAAGTATTTATCCGGCTGCGGGTTCACGCGTACCGTACATTCCACGGTGTCACCCGGCTTCAGACCGAAGTTGCGTATCTGGTCTTTGCTTACATATACATCATCCGGGCTGGGCAGGTAGTTGTAGTCGGCCGAGCGCAGGAATCCGTATCCGTCGGGCGCGCACTCCAGCGTACCCATCGCTACCACGTTGTCCCCCAGATCAATTTTCACCTTCTCCTCCTTCTTCGTCTCCTCTTTCTTCGGCTCCTCAATCTCTCCTTTCACTTTGTTCCTTTCACCTTTCACCTCGCTCACCGGCTCTTCGCTCTTAGCTTTCGGCTCTTCACTCTTCACTACCTGTGGCTCTTCACTCTTCACTATTCTCTCTTCACTATTCACTGCCTTAGCCTCCTCCGCTGCTTTCTTCGCCGCCTCTATAGCTGCCAGTTCGGCTTTCGACTTCCGTCCGCGTTTCTTCGGTGCCGGCTTCTCCTCCGCCTTCACTCCTTCATCTTTCACTCCTTCACTCCTTAACTCCTTCACTCCTTCACTCTTTAATTCTTTCACTCCTTCGTTCTTTAATTCTTTCACTCCTTCATTCTTTAATTCTTTCACTCCCTCATTCTTTAATTCTTTCACTCTTTCATTCTTTAATTCTTTCACTCCTTCATTCTTTAATTCTTTCACTCTTTCATTCTTTACCTTCTTCTCGCTCAGCGGCTTCCTTGCCTCCAGCGCCTGAACGGTCTTGTTGGGCTTGTGCTCATTCTCTTTGTTCTTGGCGATCATGGCGTTCATCTCCTCCTGGGGCACACCTACTGTACCCATATTCTCGTCCTTGAGGATATCGATGTGGATTTTCTTTGCTTTCTGTTGTTTTACGGTCACGCGTTTGCGTTCGCGCTTCTCGCCTTCTTGTGCTTTGCGTTCAGCTTTGGCTTCCAGTTTGGCCTGCACTTCGGCGGCACGGTTGTCGGCCTGGGCATCCAGGATCAGGTAGCTGATCTCACGAATACCTTGCGAACGACGTGTTTTGATGCCCATCTGCTGGGCAATCTCTCTTACCTCATCGAGCGTCATACGCTCCAGTTTACTCAAATCGTATTGCATGTGTTTTATGAATTATGTACCTTGTGAAATTGGCATGCCGGTGAGAATCTCCGTCATTTCCGTCTGCAAAGGTACGGCTTTTTTTTGACATACGCAAATTTTTTAAAAAAAAATCTAATTTATTTTCCAATCGGCGTGTGTCACGCCGTGTGCTATCCTTCTAATGTCCAACGACCAATGACCAACGACTAACGACAAGATTCCGTTCTAACGACCAACGACCAACGACTAACGACTTTTTTTGTGTAAAAATTGCCGTTTTTTGTAGAAAATTCGCGCATACGCCCCCGCCCGCTTGCGTATATCAATAATTTTTTGTACCTTTGCGCCCGAAATGAAAAAATAACGACAAATCAATACATGTTATGAATACGGCAACAAGAAGTCAAGAAATCAATCCGATGATATTTCCTATGTCTGGAAAACATCATGTTTGGACAGAACAAGAGTTGCGTGCTGAGTGTATGACGGTGGATGAGTCTCAACAAGATTTGCACCAAATGATAGATGAACTCTTTGATCAAAAGGAGCGCCAATATGCGGGTAGTTATTAGGCGGCGAGTACACGCGGCGATAAAAGCGTTCTACGGAGCGTCCATCCTATTGCATCCGGCTTTGGATAGAGCTACCGTGCATGCAAAAGAGAAGCGCTTGTACGATGCTATTCGCGGTTTGGAGCAATATGCTGGTATCCATCCTAAGGCTCGTGTGATGAAAGGCTGGATAGAGGCTGGTTACTATGAACTGATAGTGGAGAATTTCCACTTTGGATATAGTATCGAGCAAACGTCGAAAGGAGAATCCTTTGTTGTTGTTCAGGATGCGGTACATTCGTTATTGAATCACGATTGATATTTTTAAAAATTTTTATAAACTCAATTTTTTTGTTTAACTTTTTAATTCAATCCATATGAGTACAGCGCAAGCAATAGCAAGTAGCCGTTTTCTGACTGCGATGGGCCCGATGATCAAGGACGAGAAGAAGATGAATACGGTGTTGAGTTACATCATTTCCCTTCGTGAGGATAATGCTCCTTGTCAATTTACGGAACAAGAGATACTTGCCTTTGCTAACAAAGCAGAGCAGGAATATGAAGCGGGGGTAGGGATGATGAGTCATTCGGACTTTATACAGGAGGTCGCTACATGGCAGAGATAAAATGGCACGATAGCGCCCGCGAACATTTGCGCAAGATCTTCGATTTTAATTTTGATCATATGTCGGAGACTTATGCATATTCGATATTGGGAGAAGTATTAGGAGAGGTGCAGGGGTTGGAGGTCTTTCCAAAGAAAGGCGCACCGGAACTTTTGCTCAAAGGAAGAAAGTATGAGTATCGTCGCCTTGTGATTAGAGAAAATTATAAAGTGATTTACTTCCTTGTTGCGGACGAAGCGCATATTGTAGCCGTATGGGATGTTCGTCAAGATCCAAAAACTCTCATCCATTTAGTGGCTGAGGATGAAAACTGATTTTTTTGACATTTTTTAAAATTTTAATAACTCAATTTTTTGTTTAACTTTTTAATTCAATCCATATGAGTACAGCGCAAGCAATAGCAAGTAGCCGTTTTCTGACTGCGATGGGCCCGATGATCAAGGACGAAAAGAAGATGAATGCGGTACTTGAGTATATCGAGAGCATCAAGATCCAACCATTACATAAACAAATTACGATGGAAGAACTTGATAAGAATGGCATGCCATTACATCAGGCGATGGATAAATTGCGTGAAAAGGCACGTGAATTCTATCAGGCATGAAGATTTATATAGGAAATCTTGTGTATAAAGTGCTTGATGATTTCTACGACGCGAGCATGAAAAACCACATCACGTTGGATTATCTGACCGTCTTGGAAAAAATCGACAGATTGGAGAGAGCTCTTTATGATTTTGCCCCATTTGCGGAGATGGTAAATAACGTTCCGTATAGAAGGGACTGGCAAAATGCAGGTTATAAAGAATTCTATACAGAAGGTTTTCATTTCGCTTATGATGTGTATTACTTGCACACAGGGGAACAGGTAGTGTTCTATTGTGATGCGGTACACGATTTGATGAATATCAATCCAGAGGATAAATAAACAACCAACGCAAATTATAGAAACTCTATAAATTTAATTTTTATAACTCAATTTTTTTGTTTAACTATTTAAAATTTAATGCTTATGCAAAACAATTTTTCTAAATGTAGGGAATGGGTTCCTCGCGGAACATCCCAACACAAGTGGCGCTGGCTCACCACGCTACTACTAATCCTCACCCTCGGCATCGGACAGATGTGGGCGAATCAGACGGAATTGATAACAGGTATTACCTTGCCGGATATACCGACGACATCATTGGATATGGCAAGCCAAACAACCTTTACGGCTGATGCTAATGGTTGGATTGTTTTTGATGCTTGGACTCAAGCTGCAAATCTTTCCACTATCCCGACATGGTGGACACAAGTTGCCAAACAAAGCCAGACTGCAGATGCTTTCACTGCAAGTGATCTAACTTCTACTGCTCCATTCGTTGACCGAGCAAATAGTGCGGCTTTTAACCCATCAACTGGCAAAGGCAAGTCTGTCGCTATCCGTTTTAAAGGAGCAGAAAAGGCTTCATTTTTGGTTCATCCACGTTCGGCTAACGCAAGTAAGAGAATATTTGCAGTTATTTTTTCATATAGTGGAACCACACAAACAAAAGTAGCGGAAAGAAATACTACAGCAGATGCTTTCACCGAGCTTCTTTTTAATGATTTATCATCAACCACAGAATATATAGCTTACATATATGATGAAGCTTCTCAAAACGCTTGTATTTGCGAAATAGCTATAAAGAAGCCTGTTTCAACTACTCCTTCTGAGCCCGCGATAACGAGTCCGGCAGGTGATCCAGATTTACAGACTATTACGCAAGGCGAAACGAAGCAGTTTACTGTAACAGCAACCGGTTATCCGGCTCCGACGTTTAAGTGGTACAAGAATTCTTCAAAATCGACTACTGGCGCAACGGAAATCGAAGGTGCAACAGCAGCTTCCTATACAACTTTGAATACTTTAGCAGCTTCGGCAGATAATTACTATTTTTACTGTGTGGCTACGAACGAGAACGGTACTGCACAATCTCCATACTTCTCGCTGAAGGTAAATGAACTAGGTGAAGATCTTACAGTTCATACCCCTGGCGTATATGAGAAAGCTACCGACCAAGGAGGTTGGGGTAAAACGATGGTAACATATGAAGTGGATGAGGTAGACCGTCAATTTGAGATTATTGGAGTGTCTAGTGCGAGTAGCAAGGATTATTGGTGGGCTGGAACTACAACGACTAATACAACTGATGCGCACTGCCTCTCAACAGAGGGATTTGCCGCTTCTGGATTTACTAAAACTCAAGTAAAAGGAGAATGGATGAAAGGTAATTCTATACGTGGAGGAAGTGGACCTTCCAACGGTTTAGAAGAATTCCCAGGGTCTAGTAGTTATTATACTGTTAGACATTTGACATCTACTGATGTGACAACAATTAAAGTGCAAGGCTATGATCAGATTAGTTTGTATGCCAAGGACAATAATGCTACGGAAAGTAATAAAAAATATTTCGTTGTAAAAATCAACGGTGTTACTCAACCTCAACATACTTTATCGACTAGCTTCTCAATCCGTCGTTATACTTTGGATCCGTCTATAGTTAGTGTGATTCAGATCTCTGGTAATACAGCCTCTGCAAATAACGATTTAAGTGCATTCTCTCTTCGCTTGCCTGCATGTACGAAACCTGGAACACCGACTTCATTGGCAGCTGGGAGTGTGACACATAGTAGCGCTTCGTTATCATGGGCGGCAGGCGAGAATAGTGACGGTCATAAGATATATATAGAGAAAAAATCCGATAAGACTAAAGTTCTTGACTGGACTGATGCTACTTCTCCTTATGCAGCAAGTGACTTGGACCCTGAAACTGAATATACGTTTAAGGTAAAAGCGAAAGGTGTTTCGGGGTATTGCGACTTAGGCGATGAGGCAAGTGCTGATTTCGAAACCGAAACGGCTCCTATAGTTAATTATACCGTTACGATTGACCCTAACGGAGGTACGTATGAAAGTACTCCTGATGGTTGGACTTTAAGCGCAGGTGTTTATACGAAGTCAGTTACTGGTGGTAGTTTTACTCCTCCGACGGGCCTCACAAAAGGAACTGATGAACTGAGCTGGAAAGATAATCACGGAACGGCTATAACTTTCCCGATTACTTTGGCGAAAGACTCGACCTTTGTTGCACAATGGGCAGAACTTTATACCATTACAACCGGTAGTCCGGCTAACGGAACTGTTGATGCAGATAAGGAGAGTGCTATAGAAGGTGCAACTATTACGCTGACGGCAAGTCCGAATATCGGATACAAGCTTAAAGCATGGGATGTATATAAGACAGGTGATGCTACAACTAAAGTAAGCGTTTCCAACAACCAATTCACCATGCCGGCTTACGGTGTGACGATTAATGCCGAGTTCATTGAGGCAACGGTACTATATGACTATAGCGTCATGGCCAACAAATCGTTTACGGACGAGACGGTAAGTGCTAATGCAAACAATAAGGACCATACTTTTGGCTCTGAAGGCAATCCGCAGTTGATCATTAGCAAAGCCGGTTGGGATGATAAGGGTAATATTATCAATAGCTTTATTAAGTTCTTTGGTGGAACTTCAGGTATGTCAGTAGTTATACCTGCAGGACGTAAAGCTACTGTTACGATTAAATATGGTTCGTATAATACCGGTAAATATTTGCTCGTGAACGGAACGGAGCAAACTCATCCTAAGAAAGCATTAGATAATAGCATCACTACTTCCAATATTGATACGTATATGCCGACGGTAGAGTTGACGAATCAAACGGGTACGTTGACCTTGACGGCAAACGCAAGTGGAAATAATATCTATATCGCTTATGTAGATGTTGCGCTGACCGGCTATGCTTCCTATGGCATTACCTATCATCTGAATGATGGTGCATGGGATGGCGATGCTGGTGCAGCAACTTATACCTATGGTACGGGAATCGCAACCTTGGCAAGCAATGTAGCTAAAGAAGGATGTGATTTCGCAGGCTGGTATGGCAACGAAGGTCTGACAGGCGATGAGATCACTTCGATTGCAAACAATGTGACCGGAGACAAAGAGTTATGGGCTAAGTGGACTCCGAAGTCCTATACGCTGACTTGGGATTGGAACGGAGGTTCTTGCTCTGCAACGGAAGGAGACGATTACACTGCACATGGTTCGGTAGCTTATGGTACGACACTCGTTTATCCGGAGACTTCTACTGTGACGAAGGCTGGTACTGCTTTCGCCGGTTGGAGCAGCTCTCCTGCAACTATGCCGGCTGGGGATTTGACCATAACCGCACAATGGGCACCTTCACATGATATTACATACAAGGAAACAAAGGGCGCATCGAACTCCAACCCTGCAACTTATGTGGAAGGTGTAGGCGTGGCTTCGTTTGAACCGTTGGAAGATGTAACCAATTTCCACTTTAACGGCTGGAGTCCTGCCTCGATTGGTACTGACGCTACCGAGGATGTTGACGTTACCGCACAATGGGTTGATGCATTTAACGTGACCTTCAGCGCAGGCGAAGGAAGCGGAACTGTTCCTGCTACCTTCCAGAAATGGGCAACGGCTACCTTTAATCTTCCGGGTCAAGGTGACTTGGTTGCTCCGGCAGGCAAAGTCTTTGCAGGTTGGAAAGCAAATGGAGCAGGTGAGACCCGTGCTGCCGGATATGAGTACACCATGACGGCTGCGGCTGTTGAGTTCGTGGCACAATGGAAAGTTGTTACCCTGCTGATCAACTTCGACGGTGAGAACTATAGTTTGAATACAGATAAGTTTGTGATATATGATGGCACAGAGCTGCAAGGCGAGAATTATACTGTACAAACCATTGCTTTTGAAAAGAATTTCAAGTTTGGCAATACAGGTTCTTCCATTTCTGGTCAAACTTGGGCTAACAAATACATGGCCTACGATGTTAGAACTAATAGTACGGATATAAAGTTATACTTGTACAACAAGAACAGCAGTAACCAAAATCTCTATTATCAAGTAATATATGAGGGTGCAGCAGCAGGTTCGTTGCAAACGGTTAGTGTGACGTCAAAGAATGCCGGTCAAATTTTAGAAATACCGACCATTGAAGCAACTAAGGGTGCACGTGTCGTATTCTGCGCTCAGAGTACTGACATTCGTATCTGCCAGGTTGAAGTATTTGAGAACGGTACTGCCCTACCTGCATTCGGTACTAATGGATATGAATTCTCTATCCCCGGACGTGCTGCAACATATTCGAAGACTGGTACATTTGATGGCTTTAGTTTCAAGACCTATAATGATATTAAATTCATTAGTGGAATTGAATATATGTCTCTACGCGCCAATAATGGAAATGAGTACGTTCGGTTTACCATCGATGATAACATCCAGTTGAAAGTAACTGAGACTAATGCTAAGGAATTCTATGTATGTACTTCAACGACAGGAGGTACAGTGGATGATACCAAGTATGGTGGAACTAACGGCACGCATAATATTAATTTGCACGCAGGTACATACAATATTGTTCCTGTAGTCAGTGGAAGTAGTGGTGAGTTGAAGATTACCAAACTTGCTTTTGCTACTGCTCCGGACATCGTAACGGTAACCTTTAATTCGAATGAAGGAAGTGCAGTTGCAGAACAAGAGTTGTTTGCTGGTGAAAAGGCTGTAACTCCGACTGCTCCTACAAGAGAGGGCTATCGTTTTGTTGAATGGCAACTGAGTGGAAGTACTTATGACTTCGATGATGCTGTTGCTGCTAATATCACGCTCGATGCTGTTTGGCAAAAGATTTGGACGGTAACGTTCAATAGCAATGGTGGTAGTGATGTTGCTGCGGCTACGGTAGATAATGGTCAAGCTGTTGCACAGCCTGCAAATCCGACGAGGGCTGGTTTTGACTTCGTAGAATGGCAGTTGAATAGTGTAGTTTATGACTTCGCGACACCAGTTACTGCAAATATTACTTTGGTCGCAACGTGGGAAGTGGCACAAGATGATGCTACGTTGAGTGCCCTTTCGTACAACGGCAACGCTATTGACGTGAACAGCGCAGTAGAGGTAGCAGGCGTAAAGACGTACACCGTTCATCTGCAGTGGGGTTCGACAATTAACGATGCCCTGATTTCCGTAACGAAGAACGCTGAGAGTGCATCTTTGAGCGCTATTACATATGACGGCGAGAACAAGAAAGCAACGTTCTCTGTTGAGTCAGGCAACCACTTGGTAGTTGTTAACTACGCTATCCAGTTCGTCATTGACGCAAAACGCGGAACGAGTATCATTAAGGCGACTACGAATAATGTAGTAACCGGTCTTATTGGTGGTGCACGTGACACGAACTTGGGTGATGGTAATACTAAGAAACTGAATAAAGGCAACTATTTTGGTGTGACATTGGCTAATGATGAGACATTCCAAGAGGGTGATGTATTCATCGTTAATATTACCACTCCAGCCGATCTTGGTAAGTTCATGATCTATGCAGACAAGAATCGCACCGAGTTAATAGCAGATCAGGGTATTGTTTATACTAAGCCTGATGTGGCATCTCCTGTAGTTTGCCCGACAGGTGAAATGATGCTGGTATTGCCTGCTGCAGCTAATGGCAAGAAGTCTCTCTACCTCTCTCGTGAGAATGTTGACAATTCAGAGCAATGGAATGTGACCTTCTCATACATTGAGGTAACGCGTGAGATGAATCCGGCTATCAAGTCGTTCAAGTTTGGCGAGAACGCCGCTACCATCAATGAGGCTGCGAAGACTATTACATATGAGGTTGCTTATGGAACAGCTGTAACGGCTCTGACTCCGACTGTAGAGGCTTATGGTAACAATGGCGCTACTTATACTCCGGCAGGTGCAACAGACTTCACAAGCCCTGTTGTTTATACTGTAACGGATGCTTATAATGAGCTTCATACTGACTACACAGTTACAGTTAATATTGCCGCTCCGAGCGAGAATGCAAACTTGGCTTCGCTGGCAGTTGAAGGTTATAGCCTTGACTTCGATCCTGCTACTACCTCTTACAACGTAGTTCTGGATTACGGTACAACTGTTCTTCCGACAATCACTTATGAGGTAGCAGAAGTAGGTATAGCTACGGCTAATAAGGCAGAAGGTGGCGTAAATGGTGCAACGACTATTACCGTTACTCCGCAAGCTGGTGCAGGCTACGAGAAAGTTTATACGATTAACTTTAGTGTAAATACTACTCCGACGTTCAAGGTATTCGATGGCCGTACGATGAATGCAGCAATTGTTTCCTTCACGGATCCGACATCGGGTATGACATGGACGAGCGAGGATGCTTCTACAAGTTCTTCAAGCAATACGAAGACGATTAACGGAAAAACATATACTAAGTCCGTGAAGATCTTTGGTAGTGCAACAAACGCTAGCAGATACCTCAAGTTTACGGTTCCTGCTGATTATGTTGCTAAGTTCTATCTGGCAGGTAGTACAAACTCCAGTACCGGCGAGGCAACACTCTTCTTCTCGAAAGAACTCACAGCAGATCCTGCTAAAGCTATTGCGGGTCTTACAGCAAGTGTTGACGATCCTAAATGGGCTCAAACAGACTACCAACTTCCGGGCGATTACTACTTCTGCGTAACAGGCTCCGCTCGTATTTACGAACTGAGTGTAACGCTCTATCCGATCGATGAAGAGCGCACGATGACCCAAGGTCGCTTCGGTACTATCTGTTATCCGAATGGAGGTCGTCTGCTTGGCGCAATGTTGCTCGAGATCGCTTACTTCGATCCGGATCAGAAGAAGATCTTCTTCGACGAGGTCGTTGACGGCCAGATGGTAGCTGGTGCTCCGTACTTGTTCTTGCCGAACGAGGGCGTAGATAAGTTTGCTATCAAATACACGGATAATGTATCTGCTCCTGCCGGTCACCACAATGGTCTCTATGGTTCGTATACGCAAGAGGCTCTGCCTACAGATGGAAACCATTATATCATGCTTAACAATCAATATTGCAAGGTGGTAGAGGCTAATACCTATGTAGGTGCAAACCGTGCATACATCAAGCTGGATAAGATTGGTAATGACTACGTGGCTCCGTCTTATGGCCGTCGTCGTGTGTCGATGGATGTTCAAGGCGAGCAGGTCGCAACTGGAATGGAAGGCCTGAATGTTGGCGATCAACCGATTAAGTTGATGATCAACGGTCAGATGTACATTCTCCGTGGCGATAAGATGTATGATGCTACCGGAAGATTAGTAAAATAATGTAAATTGGGCAAAAAGTACGGCAAAAATTTGCATATGTCAAAATTTTGCCGTACCTTTGCAGCCGATTTGATTGATAGTTATGAAAAAGATATATAATCAACCGGAAATAGAGATTTCCAATTTAATGCCGACAACAATCATCTGTACGAGTGCAGGTGAAGGTCCTGACGCTCCGGGCGATACTATCGGCGATTAAAGCTATCGCGTACGTGCGTTCCTTAAATACGCGCGTATGAGACCCTAACCATGCAGCCCTGCCATCCTTGGCGGGGTTGCTGTTATTATGTTTTTGGCCCTTTTGGACGAGAAATCATCAAAAAATGAATAATTCGCCAAAAAGTTTGCATATGTCAAATATTTGTAGTAATTTTGCATTGTCAAACAATAGAGTTTGACAGAAATCTTTACATAGAAGATATGTCAGTGATGCAGCCTAAGGTGTCTATGATTAATGACCGCGGAGTCCTGATCTCCGTACTCGGACAAGATTATTTCCTTTCGTACAATCGTGTACCGTGGATGAGAGATGCTACTATTAGCGAAGTGCTGGACATTCGTATGAGCGGTAAAAACGCTATCGAATGGCCAAAACTGGATGTGGATTTGGAAGTGGATTCCCTTCGCCACCCTGAGCGTTACCCGCTTTTGATTAAGCGTAATGGGGGGGGGCGACCTGGCTTCATGACCTCGCGCGTATGAGACCCTAACCATGCAGCCCTGCCATCCTTGGCGGGGTTGCTGTTATATTGAGTCTGGGTTAAGTAAGGGGCAAGAAAGGGTTGAGTAAGGGTAATCCTAGACCTTTCCTATACTCTCACCATAGGAAGATTCTAACTAAAGGCACCCCGGAAACAACGTCTGTTGGGTCGAATATTATTCGACAATATATTTGTCTTTTTTCGTGGCACACTTGGCACACTTGGCACTCTTTTATTTATTTATTTTTTCGCGAGACACTTGAGACACTTGAGACACTTGTGACCCCTTGGTGGGGTTGCTGTTATATTAAAAACTTTCAAAAATTCGCCAAAAACTAAGATTCATCCAAAAATATTTGCGTATATCAAATATTTTTTGTAACTTTGCAGTGTCAAACAAAAATGTTTGACAGAAAGGATAATTATGTTAGGCGTTAAATCTACAAGAAAGCCCATTACAGGCAAGTATGCAGAGGACTTGCGTGCTACATTAGAAAGAATGCGTACAGGCAATCTAAATGAAGAGGATCTGAAACGCAGAGAGTTCCAGACTCAGCCGAGCGCGCACACCATGATTTGGAACTAATCCATGGAGTTTCTATTAGACCGACATTCTTCTGCTGTGCCGTTCTATCAAAAATGTAACTTTAAGATATTAGAGAATCAGGATCGAACCTACGATACGGTGAGAATGCTTTACGTGGTAGATTTCTAAAAAACTGCAGCCCTGCCATCCCTTGGCAAGGTTGCAGTGTTTCTTCACAAAAAGTGAACTTCCGAACATGACCATCACGGGACCATCTCCCGAGAACCTTACTTTGAGAACACTTTCCCAAATCCCGCCTTTTCCGCCCGAAAAACGCGCAAAATGAATTTTTTTTTCATTTTTTTGCAAAAATATTTGGATTGTAACTAAAAAATAGTTACTTTTGCACAACATTATGGCGCACTATGAATACGATTAGTTATAAAGGCTATCTCGGAACGGTGAATTTCTCCGAGAAAGATGAATGCTTCTACGGAAAGATAGAAGGCATTGACGGATTGGTTAATTTCGAAGGCGAGAGTGTACACGAACTGACAGAAGCCTTCCACGAAGCTGTGGATGACTACGTGGCTTATTGCGAGGCTGAGGGTATAGAGCCGCACAAGAGCTATTCCGGACAACTCAATATCCGTATCAAGCCCGAGACGCATAGCCGCATTGCAGCTTTGTCCAAACAATCGGGAGAGTCTATCAATGCGTTTATTAGCCATGCATTAGACCTTCGCGTCGCCGCAATGCTCTAACCATGCAGCGATAGAGGAAAATAAGGAGATAATTGTAAATCGTTGGAATGAGTACTTTAAAAAACAATAGTTATGTTTAACATCTCTAAAATATGGTTGACCGACACGGGAGTATGGATTCGTACTGCTGATGGTCGTGAAGCATGCGAGCCTTTTTCCCGTATCCGCGGTTGTTGCATGCAAGCGAGAAAGAGAGAGCAAACTATCAATGTTCCCCATTTGGTATTCATTGGCCATTGATCGACGAGGACCTTTGCTTTGATGGCTTCTTGAAGCAACAATGTGAGTAGCCCACCTCTCACCCACCAGTCACGTCCGGGATGGTCGCGAGATGCTCTCGATGGTGAGCCAACAATGACTCTTCATTGAGAGTCAGGATTGAGTCCGGATTAAGTCCCCATTATGTCCACATTATGTTGGGTAGAGAATTTCGCCTCCCCTCCGACAAATTTTTGACACAAAATACCCCAATTTCTTAAAAATTTGCAAAAAAAGTGCAAAATTATTTGCGTATGTGAAAAATTTGTAGTAATTTTGCACGAATTTTCGCGTAGAGTGTACTGCCCCGCGCTGAAAACTATGTTTAGAAGATAATAATAAAATATATACTACAATGTCAAAAATTTGTCAAATCACCGGCAAGAAAGCCATGGGCGGTTGCAATGTATCGCACTCGAAGCGCCACACAAAGCGTACCTTCGATGTGAACCTCTTCCACCGCAAGTTCTACTGGGTAGAACAGGACTGCTGGATCCAGCTGAACGTGAGTGCAGCGGGTCTGCGTACAATTAACAAAATCGGATTAGACGCTGCGCTGAAGCAGGCTGCCGAAAAAGGGTATCTTTACAACTAAAACAAGGGAGGAACAACAATGGCAAAGAAATCAAAAGAAGCACGCGTTCAAGTAATCCTTGAGTGCACCGAGCAAAAGGCCAGCGGCGTACCCGGAATGTCTCGCTACATTACCACCAAAAACCGCAAGAACACTCCCGACCGTCTGGAGTTGAAAAAGTACAATCCGTATCTCAAAAAGTACACCGTACACAAAGAGATCAAGTAATTAACCCCGTAACAAGAAAGGCTTAGAACTATGGCAAAGAAAGCGGTCGCTACACTCCAAACCGGTAATGCCGGTCGTAACCATACGAAGTGTATCAAGATGGTAAAGTCTCCTAAGACGGGAGCTTACATCTTCCAAGAGGAAATCGTTCCGAATGAGAAAGTAAAAGAGTATTTTAACTAATCCAACTAAAAAGAGCGCACTATGAAGATTTAGTGCGCTCTTTTTTATAGCTTTCTACCAACTACCAACGACTAACGACCAACGACCAACGACCAATACCATGCTCGGCATCATCATCAATCCCAAATCCGGAAAACGCGCCTTTCGTGCACAACGTATCTACCTATGGCACCTGCTCCGCCGGCGCCACCTGCCCTTCGCCTACCGCGTCACCCAGTACGCCGGTCATGCTACCGAACTGGCACGCGAGCTGTGCGAACGTGGCTACGACGAACTCCTCGTCCTCGGCGGCGACGGTACGCTCTCCGAGGTAGTCAATGGCATCATGACCGCCAATATCACGCCCGAGCAGCGCGCCAAGATACAACTCGGACTCATGCCGCGTGGCACGGGCAACGACTTTGGACGCTATTGGGGTCTCACCCGCCAGTTCAAGGAGGCGCTCCGCCGCTTCTTCGAGGGCGAGCCGCATCCTATCGACATCGGCTGCCTCACCTATATGCGCAACGGCGAGGAACAACACCGCTACTTCATCAACTCCATCGGCTTTGGCGTAGATCCCCTATGCTGCCAGTATGCCGAGCGTCTCAAATACTATATCGGCTCCCACCACGTCAACTACCTCTTCGGCCTCATAGCTGCCATCATGCGCCACAAGTCCAAACATATCATCCTGCGCGTAGATGGCCGGGAAGTGGTCAACGACCTCCTCTTCACCATGAATATCGCCAACGGCCCTTACTCCGGTGGTGGTATTAAGCAGAACCCGCAGGCCGATCCCCAAGACGGCATCTTCCATGGTATGTTCATCAAGCGGCCTACCTTCCGTCAGGTCCTCCAGGCCCTGCCCAACCTCTTCAATGGTCGCCTCACCGAACTGCCGTTTATCTATCCTATCGTGGGCCGTGAGGTCGAAATAGGCTACCGTAAGCACCTCATGATCGAGGCCGACGGCATCCTCCGCCATTTCACCGCCCCCTGCCGCGTCACCTGTATCCATCATGCAATACAATTTAAAGTCTGAAATCTGAATGCTGACGGCTGATAGCTGAAAGCCCTATATTATGATAAAGCAACAAGGCTCCAACCGCATATACTCCCGCGAGACCGACCCAAGCGGTCGCTCCGTCATCCGTGTCGTGGGCACCAACCGCGACGAGAATCGCGCCTTTATCTACATGGCGCGCCATTTCCGTGCCCTCGGCCTGCCCGTACCGGAACTCTATTCCGTCAGCCCCGACGAGATGACCTATACCCAGGAGGACCTGGGCGATACGCTTCTCTTCGACCACCTCGACGACTATACCTTATTATCACGCACGATACGCGCCCTCGCGCATATGCAGGTCACGGGCGCGCGCGATTTCGATTGGTCCGTATGCTTCCCCGTACCGGCTATGGACGAACGCTCCATCCGTTGGGATCTGAATTATTTCAAGTACTGCTTCTTGAAACTCACCGGCATCGAGTTCTCCGAACCCCGACTGGAAGATGAGTTCGACCGACTCGTCCAACGACTAACGACCAACGACCAAGGACTTCCGCCTACCTTCCTTTATCGCGACTTCCAGAGCCGTAACGTCATGATCCGTGACGGTCAACCCTGGTTCATCGATTTCCAGGGCGGACGACGCGGTCCCACCCAGTACGACGTCGCCTCCTTCCTCTGGCAAGCCCGTGCTAACTTCGCCCCCGAACTCCGTGACCGCCTCATCGACGAGTACCTCGACGAACTCCGTCAGCTTCAGCCAAGTTTGGCTGAAAACGCTTGGCGAGAGGCTCTCCCACATTTCGTCCTCTTCCGCACCCTCCAGGTGCTCGGCGCTTACGGCTTCCGTGGCTACCACGAACGCAAACCCCACTTCCTGCAGTCGATCCCTAACGCCCTCCGCAACCTCCGCGACATCCTCGCCCGGTTGCCCGAATACCCCTACCTCCGCGAGATAGCCGATTGTCTTTCAGCGAAGCGGTCTAACAGTGAAACGGTCTTACAGGCGCAGCCGGTCTTACAGCGTAGCGGTCTCGTCGTTACGATATACTCTTTTTCCTTCAAAAAAGGTATACCGAACGATGATAGTGGCAACGGAGGCGGCTATGTGTTCGATTGTCGCTCTACTCACAACCCCGGTAAGTATGACGAGTACAAATCCCTCACCGGCCTCGACCAACCCGTCATCGACTTCCTCGAAGCCGACGGCGAGATACTCCGTTTCTTGGAGTCGGTCTATAGTCTGGTAGATCATCACGTAGAGCGCTTCCTCGAACGCGGCTTCACCCACCTCCAGGTTGCCTTCGGCTGCACCGGCGGCCAGCACCGCTCCGTCTATAGCGCCGAACACCTCGCCCACCACTTGAAAGAAAAATATAATATCAACATCGAATTAATCCATCGAGAAAGGAATATCCGTAAGACATTATAGGCTTTTGTCTTTTAGCGTAGCGGTCTTTTCTCTTTTAGCGAAGCGGTCTATTTATTATGATAGGTTTTGTCTTTTCCGCGGGTCTCGGCACACGCCTCAAACCCCTCACCGATACCATGCCCAAGGCGCTTGTTCCCCTTGCCGGCAAACCTCTCCTTCAGTGGCAAGTGGAGCGCCTCCGCGATGCCGGTATCACCGACATCATCGTCAATGTCCATCATTTCCCGGACATGATCATTGATGCCATCCGCCAAAACGATGGCTGGGGATGCCACATTACCGTCTCCGACGAACGTGACCTGCTCCTCGACACCGGTGGCGGCCTCCGCAAAGCCCTCTCCAACGACAAACGACAAACGACCAACGACCCCATATTGGCTTGCAACGTCGATATCCTGAGTAATATCGACTTGCGCGCCCTAATGGCTAGTTATACTAGTTCTACTAGTCCATCTAGTTTACTAGTTGTATCGGAGCGAGAGACCCAACGCTACCTCTGCTTCGACCACGAGAACAACCTCTGCGGCTGGACCAATATCGCGACGGGCGAAGTACGCCCTATATCATTAAATCATTCAATCATTCCATCATTAAAAAAACTGGCCTTCAGCGGCATGCAGATCCTGAGCCCAGAGACCCTTGCCCTCCTCCCGCAGATGCCCGCCGACAAATTCTCCCTCATCGATTTCTATATGGCGATCTGCGAAAAACAAATCAAAAATCCGAAATCAGAAATCATAAATCCTAAATCTGAAATCATAAATCTGAAAGCCTACGTTCCTACCGACTACCGCATGATGGATGTCGGAAAAATCGACCAAATTGACCAAGCAGAAGCCTTTGCGGCCAATTTATAGCCTTTTTTTGCACTTTTTTTGAAAAAAAATACGAAAATATTTGCGTATATCGAAAAAAAGCAGTACCTTTGCACCCGCTTTCCAAAAAATAGAATATCGGGGCCCCCGAAAATTTCTAATTTTTGGGGAGAGCGGAGCGCCCGAGTAATTTTTTGAAAACGTGGTTTTCAAACGTTTATGAGGGATGCGAACGCGAGAGTCTCCCTAGCTCAGTTGGTAGAGCAACTGACTCTTAATCAGTGGGTCGAGAGTTCGAGCCTCTCGGGGGACACAAAAGGTGCATTTTTGCACCTTTTTTTGTTCTCCGAGAGGCGAGAAGAGCCCTCGGGGGCGGAGCGTCCTCCCGACGGAACGGGAGGAGCGGCTTCCGCCTAGGAGGGAAAGCGCAAGCAAAGAATATTTAGACATCTTCGGATGTCTTTTTTTGTACCCGTTTTTGATTTTTTCTATTTATATTTGCGTATATCATTTTTTTTTTGTAATTTTGCACCGAATTATGCGCGCGTGCGCTCACGTACATACGATAAATACTAAAAAATACACGATATTATGGAATTCAAGTACGCTCCTATGTTTCAACTCGGCGAGGACAAGACCGAGTACTATCTGCTGACCAAAGACTATGTCTCCACCAGCGAGTTCGAAGGACACGAGATCCTGAAAATCCAACCCGAAGCCCTGACCCTCATGGCGCAGCAGGCCTTCCATGACGTCAGCTTCATGCTCCGTCGCAGCCACAACGAGCAGGTGGCTAAGATCCTGCGCGACCCGGAAGCTTCGGCTAACGACAAATACGTAGCCCTTACCTTCCTCCGCAATGCCGAGGTGGCTTGCAAGGGCCAACTGCCCCTCTGCCAGGACACCGGCACCGCCATCATCCACGGCGAGAAAGGCCAATGCGTTTGGACGGGCTTCTGTGATGAGGAGGCTCTCAGCCGCGGTGTCTATAACACATACACCGAGTGCAACCTGCGCTACTCCCAGAACGCACCGCTCAATATGTACGACGAGGTTAACACCAAGTGCAACCTCCCCGCACAGATCGACCTGGAGGCTACTCACGGAGCTGAGTACCATTTCCTGTGCGTCACCAAGGGTGGCGGTTCGGCCAACAAGACCTACCTCTACCAGGAGACCAAGGCACGTATCCAGAACCCCGGTACGCTCATCCCCTTCCTCGTAGAGAAAATGAAATCGCTCGGTACAGCCGCTTGTCCGCCTTACCACATTGCGATCGTTATCGGTGGTACCTCCGCCGAGAAGAACCTGCTGACCGTTAAGCTCGCTTCTACCCACTACTACGACTCGCTGCCTACTTCCGGCGACGAGACCGGACGTGCGTTCCGCGACATTGAGCTGGAGAAACAGCTGCTCCAAGAGGCCTACAAGATCGGTCTCGGTGCCCAGTTCGGCGGTAAGTATATGGCCCACGACGTACGCGTAGTGCGTCTGCCGCGTCACGGCGCTTCGTGCCCCATCGGTCTGGGCGTCTCCTGCTCGGCCGACCGTAACATCAAGTGCAAAATCAACAAGGACGGCGTTTGGATCGAAAAACTCGACAACAACCCCGCTTCCCTCATTCCCGAGGAACTGCGTCAGGCCGGCGAAGGCGATGCTGTACGTATCGACCTCAACCAGTCGATGGATGACGTATGCAAGATCCTGACCCGTTACCCCATCGGTACGCGCCTCTCGCTCAATGGTACCATCATCGTAGGCCGAGATATAGCCCATGCTAAGATTAAGGCTCGTCTGGATGCCGGAGAACCCATGCCCGAGTACCTCAAGAACCATCCTATCTACTATGCCGGACCGGCTAAGACACCGGCAGGCATGGCTTGCGGTTCTATGGGCCCGACCACGGCCGGACGTATGGATCCTTACGTAGATGAGTTCCAGGACCACGGCGGCTCGCGTATCATGCTCGCCAAGGGCAATCGTTCCATCGATGTCACCAACGCTTGTCAGAAGCACGGCGGCTTCTACCTCGGTTCTATCGGTGGTCCTGCCGCTATCCTGGCCCAGAACAATATCAAGTCCATCGAGTGCGTCGAGTACCCGGAACTGGGCATGGAGGCAATCTGGAAAATCCAGGTCGAGAACTTCCCCGCATTCATCCTCGTCGACGACAAGGGCAACGACTTCTTCAAGCAACTCAAGCCCTGCGAGGGATGCACGATACTATAAAGGTTAATGGTTAAAGGTTATAGGTGAGAGGTGAAAGAGACGAATCCACAGCAGCCGCTGAAACGCAGCCTATGGCAGCGCATGCGGCATAAGTACCGCCTGACCCTGGTTAACGAGGATACACTACAGGTGCATTGGCATCTGCAGATGAGTTGGCTGCGGGCAGCGCTATTGGGCAACTTGCTATTCCTGATCTCGCTGGCATTATGCTCAGCGCTGATCCTCTTCACCCCTCTGCGCACCTACCTGCCGGGCGGCATGAACGACGATGAACGCCAGTTCCTGCTCGATGAATCCATGCGACTCGACTCGCTCCAGCAGCAGGTCGATCGCCAGACACGTTACCTGGAGAGTCTGCGCATCGCCATCTCCGGCGTCGCCCGTCAGGACTCTACACCGCCGCTCGACTCCATGCGCGTCCTCGAGCACGAGCAGCTCATCGAGCAGACCTCTCCCGCTACCGAAGAGTTTATCCGTAGTTATGAGGAGCAACACCCGAAGGCCAAACCGCAGGCCAAACAGAAAGCCAAACGACCAACGACCAAAGACAAACGACCAACGACCAAACGTAAATGAAACGACTTGCTATACTGGGTAGTACCGGTTCTATCGGTACGCAGACGCTGGATGTCGTGCGCCGCCATCCCGACCGCTACGAGGTGTATGCTATATGCGCCTATCGTTCGGTGGACTTGCTGGTAGAGCAGGCCCGCGAATTTCATCCCGAGGTGGTATGCATCGGCGACGAGAGCAAGTACGACGAACTGAAAGAAAAGTTGTTGACCTCTTTTTCGTCTCGGTCACAGACCGCTCCTAAGGTTTGGGCCGGCCCCGACGCAATAGCCGAGATGGTGCAGTTCCCGTCGGTGGATATCGTCGTAGCAGCTATGGTCGGCTATGCCGGTCTGCGTCCTACGATCGAGGCTATCCGTGCCGGCAAGACGATCGCGCTCGCCAACAAGGAGACACTCGTCGTAGCCGGCGAGATCATCTGCGATCTGGCCCGCCAGCATCATGCACCCATCCTCCCCGTAGATAGCGAGCATAGTGCCATATTCCAGTCCCTTGTCGGCGAGGACCGAAGCGAGATAGAGAAAATCCTGCTTACCGCCAGCGGCGGACCCTTCCGCACGTTCTCGCTTGAACAAATGCAGACCGTCACAGCTGCCGAAGCGCTGCGTCATCCTAACTGGGACATGGGCGCTAAGATCACCATCGACTCCGCCTCTATGATGAACAAGGGATTCGAGGTCATCGAGGCCAAGTGGCTCTTCGGTGTACCCGTGGAGCGTATCCAGGTACTCGTCCACCCGCAGTCGATTGTCCATTCCGCTGTCCAGTTCACCGATGGTGCCATCAAGGCCCAACTCGGAGCACCCGATATGCGCCTGCCTATCCAGTACGCCCTCTCGTTCCCCGAACGACTAACGGCTGACTTCCCGCGGGCGGACCTGTTCGTTCTCAAGGACCTAACGTTCGAAGAGCCCGACCTGGAGCGCTTCCCGAATCTCGCGCTCGCCTACGAGGCCATGCGCCGAGGCGGTAACATGCCCTGCGTACTCAATGCCGCTAACGAGGTCGTCAACCTCGCCTTCCGCGAAGCGCGCTGCGGCTTCCTCCAGATGTCCGACATCATCGCCCGCACCATGGATCGCGCCGCTTATATCGCCAAACCCACGTACGAAGACTACGTTCAAACCGACCGTGAAGCCCGACGTATAGCGGAAGAAATGTTATAATGAGAAATCATAAATCATAAATTTGAAATCATAAATTTTAATGATACAAGCCCTCCAATTAATACTGGCCCTTAGTTTTCTCGTGGTGATCCACGAGTTAGGCCATTTCACTTTTGCCAAGATCTTCCACGTCCGCGTGGAGAAATTCTATATGTTCTTCAATCCCTGGATCAGTCTCCTTCGCGCCAAGAAATTCAACGGACGTTGGCATTTTGCGTTCTTCAGTAAGAACCTGCCGATGACTGTCAAGGACTCGGAGGGCGAACGCCCGATGACTGAGGCCGAACTGGCGGCACTGCCCGAAGATGACTGGCGTCGCTATCCCGACAACACAGAGTGGGGTATAGGATGGCTGCCCTTCGGCGGCTATTGCGCCATAGGCGGTATGGTCGATGAGACCCACAAGACCGAGGACCTGGCTGCTGAACCCCAACCCTGGGAGTTCCGCTCCAAGCCCGCTTGGCAGCGCCTGCTCATCATCCTGGGTGGTATCCTCGTCAACTTCATTGCCGCGCTCGTCATCTTCTCTATGGTGCTATGGACCTGGGGTAAGGACGAGATGCCGCTCCGCAACGTAGACAGCGGACTCTACTACTCCGAACTCCTCCAGCAGGAGGGCTTCCGCCAGCAGGATAAGATCCTCTCTATTGACGGACAAGAGCCGCAGGAACTTGGCGACGTCGTCCAGCTCCTCATCATCGAGGGCCGTCGCGACGTACGCGTGCTGCGCGGCACCGACACGGTCCAGCTTCGTATGTCCGAGGACCTCGGCGAACGCTACCTGGCTATCCAGAACGACTTCGACCGTGCCGAACGTGAGAAAGCGCGTCAGGACGATAATTACCAGCGCTCGCGATATATCCTTATCCAGGAGTATGTACCCTTTGTCATCGACTCCGTCATGCCCGACAATGTCGGCTACCTGGCCGGTCTGCAACGTGGTGATAGCATCGTGCGCATCGACTCCACCTACTGCGGATGCCAAGCCGAGGTGCAAAACCAGCTCCGTCTCCATCCCCTCGATACCATCGAGATAGGCTATTACCGTGCCGGTCAGTACCGTACCACGCGCACCCTCCTTGGCGATCAGTGTAAACTGGGCGTCATCATGCGCCCGAAGTACGAGTTCTTCCGGGTGGATCATACCGACTATACCTTCTTCGAGGCCATCCCCGCCGGCATACAGTACGGATGGGATATGCTCACGATGTACGTCAAGCAGTTCCGCCTCGTCTTCACAAAGGAAGGCGCGCAGTCGCTGGGCGGCTTCGGTGCTATCGGCCAGATGTTCCCGTCCTTCTGGGACTGGTACGCCTTCTGGCATATGACGGCCTTCCTCTCGCTCATCCTGGCCTTCATGAACTTCCTGCCCATCCCGGCTCTGGACGGCGGATATATTCTCTTCCTCTTGGTCGAGATGATCACGCGCCGCAAACCCAGCGACAAGTTCCTGGAGCGTGCCAACGAGGTAGGCTTCTGGCTACTCATTGCCCTGCTGGTACTGGCCAACGGTAACGACATATTGAAAATATTCTTCTAGACCCCCCCCGGCCCCCTCTCAAAGGGGGAGAAGGGAATATGAATAGTTTAGTAGTAGATGGAAAAGTGGAATATTGCGAATCCAATGACGTATAGCGTGCTGAAAGAACATGCACACAACAATAAACACAATCAAACGGAAGCCGAAAGCGCGTTGTGGTCTTTATTAAGGGGAAAACAATTGGGTGAGTTGTTTCGAAGACAATATATCATTGATGAATATATCGTTGATTTTGTGTGTCTTGGTAAACAACTGATAGTGGAAGTTGATGGGAAATACCATTTTTCCGAGGAGCAACAAAAACTCGACAAAGTACGCGAAAGACAATTAAACTCATTAGGATTCCGAATAATTAGATTTACAAACGAAGAGATATTGGTTATGCCCGAACAAGTAAAAGAAAAAATCAAACAAGCATTACTCTCCCCTTTTGAGAAGGGGGCGGGGGATGTTTTACAAACGAAGAGATATTAGTTATGCCCGAACAAGTAAAAGAAAAAATCAAACAAGCATTACTCTCCCCTTTTGAGAAGGGGGCGGGGGATGTCTTCGTCCATGAATCGTCCTATGTGGACGAAGGTTGCCAAATAGGCCGCGGTACCAAGATTTGGCATTTCTCGCATATCATGTCCGGTTGCACCATCGGTGAGGACTGCAATATAGGCCAGAACGTGGTCATCTCGCCTAACGTAGTTTTAGGCCGTAACTGTAAGATCCAGAACAATGTATCCGTCTATACCGGCGTACGCTGCGAGGACGATGTCTTCCTGGGCCCGTCCATGGTGTTCACCAACGTCATCAATCCCCGTTCGGCCGTCAGCCGCAAGGATGAGTACCGCGAGACAATCATCCGTCGCGGCGCCTCCGTAGGAGCTAACGCCACCATCGTATGCGGGCATACCCTCGGCGAGTACTGCCTCATCGGGGCCGGTTCGGTCGTTACGAAAGATGTACCCGCCTACGCCCTTATGGTAGGCAATCCTGCCCGCCAAATAGGCTGGGTAAATGCCCACGGCGATAAGTGCGCTTCCCTCGAAGAAGCCCAAAAATCATAAATCACAAATTTGAAATCATAAATCCTAAATCATATATGATCCAACGTATTCAAACCCTCTATCTATTGGCTGTTGTAGCGCTCGGCATCGCCCTCATCTGGCTGCCCGTTTTGCAATTCACTACGCCTGATGGCCAACTCTATTCGCTCACTGCCCTAGGCGGCGCCCCCCTGCAAGGTCTGTGGGGACTGACCCTCACTACCATCCTCATCCCCCTCATGGCGCTGATCGATATCTTCCTGTTTAAGAAGCGTCTCCTGCAGGCACGTCTCAATATCTTCTCCGTCATGCTCTGCCTGGGCTACTACGGCGTACTGGCTATCTATATTTGGCTGGCTAAGATGACGCTCACCGCCGATTGGTATATCACCGTTTGGGCTTCCTTCCCGCTCATCAGCCTCGTGCTGACGCTTATGGCTACGCGCCGCATCCTCAAGGACGAAGCCCTCGTGCGTGCTGCCGACCGCATCCGTTAACCCCTAACCCCTAACCCGTAACCCGTAACCCATAACCCGTAACCCGTAACCCATAACCCATAACCCAATATGCTTTTACTTCAAGATTTAGAGGTGCCCGAACAGGCACAAGAGGTGGCTCAGAAATTCTCTACTGACTCCGTTCAAACTACAGTAGAGAACGTGCTCCGTGAGGTGCAAACCAATCCGGAAGGCTTCTGGCATTCCGCCCTGCAAGACCTCACCCAGTTTGGTCTCAAAGTAGTGGCCGCGTTGGTCATCTATCTCATCGGTATGTGGATTATCCGCTATGTAAAGCGCATCCTCAATCGTATCTTTGAGCGTAAGAAAACCGAGCACACCCTGGCCTCGTTTATCACGTCGCTGGTCAGCATCATGCTTACCGTCATGCTCATCTTGGCTACCATCGGTACGCTCGGCGTAGATACCACTTCATTCGCAGCCCTGCTGGCTGCAGGAGGTATGGCTATCGGTATGGCCCTCTCTGGTACGGTCCAGAACTTCGCCGGCGGTATTATGCTGCTCATCTTCCGGCCGTTCAAGTCGGGCGACTATATCCGCGCACAAGATCAGGAAGGTTATGTCATGCAGGTCACGATCGTATCGACCAAGATCCTCACCCTCAACAACAAGGTCGTCATTCTGCCTAACGGAAATCTATTCACCAGCAATATAGAGAACCTCTCGGCCCAGAGTATCCTGCGTATTCAGTGGAATATCAGTGTTGACTATGGCGTAGATGCCAAGGCTTGCAAGGAGGCCATGATGAAAATTATGCAATCCGATCCGCGCATCCTCAACGAGGAGAATTATCCCCACGTCAAGAAGAATGTTAACGCCATGCTCGATCCGGCTAAGGTGCGAAAAATCAGCCATGACCCCAGCGTCATCATGACCTCGCTCAATTCCAGTGACATCACGTTCCAGGCACGTGGTTGGGTATATGCTAAGGATTATTTGGCGGTACAACCCGACATCTTGGAGCGCTTCTATACCGAACTACCTCCGCAGGGATTCACGTTCGCATATCCGCACGTAGATCTCAATATCACCCATCCGGTTGAACTGAAGAAATAAGCGACCTACTGCTCTTTCTGCAGCGCATTCACCAGCATACCGCACGCGGCCAGGATATCCTCGCCGCGACTGCGGCGTATGGTGGTCGTCAGTCCGTGTGCCGTCAGGTAGTCGCGCAGCCAGATCATCTGCTGCTCGTCCGATCCCGGGAAGGCCTGATCCACGCCTGCATGGAAACGAATCAAATTCACACGGCAGTTCAACCCGCGCAACAGACGCAGCAGTTCCTTGGCATGTTTCGGGGTGTCATTCTGCCCGCCAAAGCAGATATATTCGAAACTCAAACGCCGCTGACGGGGCCAGTCATAGCCCCGTATGAGCTCCAGCACCCCCTCTATCGGGTGATTCTTCTCAATCGGCATAATCTGCTGACGCTCAATAGCGAACGGATTGTGCAATGAAATAGCCAAATGGCATTCGCTTTCATCCAGGAAGCGTTTCAGCCCTTTCGGATAGCCTACGCTAGAGACCGTGATGCGGTGCGGCGACCACTGGCATCCCCACTTGGCCGTCATGGCCTCCAGCGAACGCATGACCTCCTCTATATTGTCCATCGGTTCTCCTTCACCCATATAGACGATATTGGTCAACTTCTCGCTTTCCGGAATAGCAAAGATCTGGTTGAGAATTTCCGAAGCGGGTAGGTGACCGTGAAAACCCATCGTACCGGTCATGCAGAACTTACAACCCATCTTGCAGCCCGCCTGCGTCGAGACGCATAGCGTAGCGCGATCCTCCTCCGGGATATAGACCGCCTCGATAAACTGGCTTTCACTTCCTCTCTCCCCCTTTGAGAGGGGGACGGGGGGTGTTTTAAATAGGTACTTCCGCGTACCGTCCACCGACTCCGCCTTCGCTACCGGCTCATGCCGACCGATAGTATATCTTTGCTTCAGCGCCTCGCGTCCCTTCAGCGAGATATTGGTCATCTCGTCCAGACTCTTAGCCCGACGCACATAGATCCATTCGGCCAGCTGCTTACCGGCAAAACGCGGTAGCCCTGCTTCCAGGGCCACCGCTTGCAGTTCTTCCAATGTTTTGCCCAGTAGGCTTACCATGCAAACAACGGATATTGGTTCATCTCGCGATTCACTTCCTCGCGTACCTTAGCTATATTGGCTTCCGACTCCGGATCCTGCAGTACGCGGTCGATCAGCTCCACGATCCATGGCATCTTGTCCTCCTTCAGTCCGCGCGTCGTGATAGCCGGCGTACCGAAACGGAGTCCCGAGGTCTGGAAGGCCGAACGGGTGTCAAAGGGCACCATATTCTTATTGGTCGTAATATCGGCCGCTACCAGCGCCTTCTCGGCTACCTTACCGGTTAGCTCCGGATACTTCGTCCGTAGGTCGATCAGCATCGAGTGGTTGTCCGTACCGCCCGAGATGACCTTATAGCCCTTCTGCATAAACTCAGCTGCCATCTTGGCTGCATTCGTCTTCACCTGCTGCTGATAAACTTTAAACTCTGGTGTCAAGGCCTCGCCAAAGGCAACAGCCTTAGCAGCTATCACATGCTCCAGCGGACCACCTTGTGTGCCGGGGAATACAGCCGAGTCCAGCAACGCTGACATCATCTTCACCTCGCCCTTTGGCGTCGTCTTGCCCCACGGATTCGGGAAGTCCTTACCCATCAGTATCACGCCGCCACGCGGACCACGTAGGGTCTTGTGGGTCGTACTGGTCACGATATGTGCATACTTCACCGGGTTCTCCAGCAGCCCAGCTGCGATCAGTCCGGCCGGGTGGGCCATATCTACCATGAAGATCGCACCGATCTCATCGGCCACCTTGCGGATGCGGGCATAGTCCCACTCGCGGCTGTAAGCCGAAGCGCCGGCGATAATCAACTTAGGACGCTCCTCGCGAGCTGTCTTCTCCAGGTTGTCATAGTCGATTCTTCCCGTCTCTTCGTTCAGGTTATACGCTACTGCGCGGAACATCAGTCCCGAGAAATTCACGGCCGAACCGTGACTCAGGTGACCTCCGTGACTCAGGTTCAGACCCATAAATGTATCGCCTGCCTTCAGGCATGCCATGAATACCGCCATATTGGCCTGTGCACCCGAGTGGGGTTGTACGTTCACGTAAGCGGCGTTGTAGAGCTTTTTCAGACGCTCACGAGCAACATTCTCGCTCAGGTCCACTACTTCGCAGCCACCGTAGTAACGGTGACCCGGATAGCCTTCGGCGTACTTGTTGGTCATAACGCTACCCATAGCTTCCAATACCTGATCACTCACGAAATTCTCGCTGGCAATCAACTCAATACCTTTGGTCTGACGCTCCCGCTCCCGGCGGATAAGGTCAAAAATCTCTGTGTCACGTGTCATGTTCTGTAGATTTACTTGGATTTTGACTGCAAATTTACTACAAAATAATCAATTGTGCAAATAATTAGGGCAAAAAATGTAAAATTGCTCGCATTTTCATCACTTTCGACCTAATTAGGTGCCGGTTGCAGGATACTGCGAACGTAAATTCGGGGGGACCCTGCTATAAATTTTGTTTATAGTAGGGAGGACCGAATTTACTACAAATTCCAAGGGGCGTGCCGAAAATTGCTCTGCAATAATCGTGCCTATAGATTAGAATTTATCCCCCCCAATAAAAAAATATATATATAATAATGTACGTGCGCGTAAGAAAGAAAGGGACAAATCTCTGAAAATTCAAGAAAAATCTACTAAAATACTGGAAACTAAAGAAAAAAGTTATCAGGAAAATGAAACCGTGACAAATTGTCACGCTTTGAAGATGACCGCAGCAGATGGCAAGCAGCGCCTTACCGACGTAGCTGATTCTGAGCAGCTTTTGCGCCTCATTCAATCTGTCCCGTCCAAGAAAGCCGAACCGTTTAAACTACGACCAGTATTACGCGCAGCGAGAATCCTTCGGGCCTGAAAGAGAATATGGACGTAGCCGCACGTGGCGGCAAGGTTGCCCGTGTAGCGCGCGAAGAACTGGAAACGCAAACGGGTAAGAAAGTAGTCTCGCCTCTTAGCTGTTGTTTCTACTTACGAACTGCGCCAAGAAATCCTCTCGCACGGAGCGAACGTCGAAGTGGTTTCCCCGAAAAAACTCCGCACCCAGATCAAAGAAGAAATAGCAGCAATGCGCAAATTGTATAAATAATTTCCTGTTATGTAACTTTTTGGTCGTAAAAAGTGCGTATGTACGCAAAAAAATCGACTAAACTATTGCGTATATCGAAAAAATGTAGTACTTTTGCGCTCGTAAAAAATGCGTATATACGCAGAAATGTCGAATGGATATGGAAATAAAGAGAGATTTTTACCTTCATGAATTGTTACAAAGCCGTCATAACGGCATGATAAAAGTGATAACCGGATTACGTCGTTCCGGCAAATCTTATCTGTTGTTTAATCTTTTCGCTGATGCGTTGGCAAAAGAAGGAATTGCAGAAAACCACATCATCAAAATTAACTTGGAGGACAGACGTAATAATGAACTGCGAGATCCTGACAAGCTCTTGCAGCATATTGATTCGTTGATAGCAGATGACCAAATGTACTATATCTTATTAGATGAAGTGCAAATGGTTAATGAGTTTGAAGATGTGCTCAACAGTTATTTGTCCGTAAAGAATGCGGATGTTTATGTTACCGGATCCAATGCAAAGTTCCTATCGAAAGATATTATCACTGAGTTTCGTGGTCGCGGATGGGGGATTCATGTCCATCCATTGAATTTTGCAGAATTTATGTCAGCTTGCCCTTCACCGGATTATATGTCACAGGCTTTATTGGAGTACATGCAATATGGTGGTCTACCCAAAGTGGCGCTTATGCAAAACGAGAACGAAAAGAAAACGTATCTTCAAGATTTATTCCTTCATACCTATCTGCGCGACATTAAAGAACGTAATAATATTCAGTTGGATGCTGATTTAGAGGAACTAGTAGATGTAATAGCCAGCAGTATTGGTAGTTTGACCAATCCTCTGAAAATTCAGAACACCTTCAAGTCAGTCAAGCAAAGCAGTATAACTCAAGATACAATTAAGAAATATCTGGATTATATGCAAGATGCTTTCTTAATAGAAAAATCTGTACGCTATGATATCAAAGGACGCAAGTATATAGACACTCCTGCTAAATACTACTTTGAAGACTTGGGGCTCCGTAATGCACGTCTTAATTTCCGTCAAACGGAGCAAACCCATCTCATGGAGAATCTTATATACAATGAGTTGCGTCTTCGAGGCTACTCTGTTGATGTAGGTCAGGTTGTGCTTAATACACGAAACTCGAAAGGAGTAAGCGAACGCAAGCAATTGGAGGTGGATTTTGTATGCAACAAAGGCTATGACCGCATCTATATTCAATCTGCACTTAACTTAGAAGGCGATGGTAAGGAAGCGCAAGAATTGGCCTCTCTAAAACGCATTGACGATAGTTTCCAAAAAGTGGTTATTGCCGGAGGCCTGCAACCCACATATCGTAACAATGACGGCATATTGATACTTAATATCTTTGACTTTTTATTGAATAAAGTAAAAATTTGACACCCTCTGCCGCAATCCGACGACCAGCTCAAGGACGAGGACAAAGACAAATAATTAATAAAAATCCCTCTCCGGCGGTTACCTTTTGGGCACAAACGAACATAAAATCGCAGATTTTTCTTGCAAGAATCGCAGATTTTTTGTAATTTTGTAGCCGATTTTGAAATTCGTCCCATCCATGACGTAAAACCGGATCGTCGCTTGCCGACGGTGCTTCCGAGCACGGCGGTAAATACAGCAAGGATAGAATGAAAAAACATCGAAATCGATGCAATTAAAATAGTTAAGATGGCTAACAAATTGAATATACAAGACACACCTATTACCATCACACAGATCAATGACGAGGATTATATTTCATTGACTGATATGATGAAGGTAAAGGAGGGAGATTTCTTCTTCCATAATTGGTTACGAAACCGCAATACCGTAGAATTCCTTGGTATCTGGGAGAAGGTACATAATCCGAATTTTAATTCTGTCGAATTCGACATAATAAAAAGTCAGGCCGGACTCCATAATTTCCGATTAAGTGCCACGCCATCCAGCAGATGACTGTGCTGGAGAACGTAGAAAGTAAGCATGTCTTGAAAGCATAACCCCCTCCCTAATCACCCTCAGCACAATCCTCACGGGTTGTGCTTTTTTTTGTAAATCTTTTACAAAAATTTGCATATGTCAGATTTTTTCCGTACCTTTGCAGCGGAATTTAAAAAACTGTAGTTAAAATGAGTTACATGCAGATGGCACAACTGGACGTGCTCAACCTTATTAAGGGCATCCGGACGGAAGCTGACTATGCAGACTTCCGCGACATGCTTGCGCGCTATTTTGCCGATAAGGCTCAGAAGCAAATAGATGCCCTGTGGGAGAAAGGCGCAATCAATGAGCAGACTATTGATGCATGGGGTAATGAACGAATGAGAACTCCCTATCGGTATGCGGTACATCGTTCTTGATACCAATTGTCTGTTGCAGGCGCTACCATCCAAGAGTCTGTATCATAAAATCTGGGCGGATATCTTAGATGGTAAGATTAGTTTGTGCGTAAATACCGACATTTTAGAAGAATACGAAGAGATACTTTCTCTGAAAGTTACTCCTGAGATTGCACATAATGTGGTAGAGGCTATTGCTAATCTAACCACAACTACCTATCAAAACACATATGTCCATTTCGAATTGCTACCTGCCGATTCGGATGACAACAAGTTTGTGGACTGCGCAATAGCCTCCGATGCCGAGTATATTGTAACGAATGATAAACATTTTAACCCGCTCAAGGACATTCCTTGGCCGAAGGTTGAAATTATTAAGATAACTGAGTTTATCAAGCAACTATAACCCCTCGTCCCTCCCCTGACGTAAACCCAAAAGATTTGCATCCCACCGGTGCAGATTTTTTTTGTAAAATTTTTACAAAAATTTGCATATGTCAAAATTTTTTTGTACCTTTGCACGCATTTTGTGTGCAAGGTAAAAGACAATCGCTAAACAATACCAATATGGCAGATATACTGCAAACCATAGAACGCTACCGAGCCTTAGGCATCGACCAACAGATAGACTACAAGAAATTCTACTTGTATTCTATCATTACGCACTCGACTGCCATCGAGGGTTCTACCGTTACGGAGATCGAGAACCAACTGCTTTTCGACGAAGGCATCACGGCTCCGGGACGTACGCTCCAAGAGCAGATGATGAACCTCGACCTCAAAGCGGCTTATGAGGAAGCGCAAAGGCTTGCTGATCGACACACGCCCTACAGCATTGATATGCTCTGCCGCCTGTCGGCTATCGTGATGAAGAATACCGGTAGCACGTACAACACGCCGCTTGGCTCGTTCTCCGCTGCCGAAGGCGAGTTGCGCAAAGTGAACGTCACAGCCGGTTTCGGCGGAAGCTCTTATCTGGCGCATGAGAAGGTGCCACAAGCCTTGTCGGACTTCTGCCGTTGGCTCAATACGGAACGCGCTGCTTTGCCGAAAAATGACATCCTCGCAGCCTATCGTCTTTCATTTGTGGCGCACTTCCGCCTCGTCTCTATCCATCCTTGGGCAGACGGTAACGGACGTATGTCGCGTCTTGTGATGAACATGCTGCAATGGGAGTTCGGGCTCATCCCGACTAAGGTGCTAAAAGAGCAGAAAGCCGAATATATCCAAGCACTCAACGACACGCGCGACCAACAAGACGAATCCATCTTCCCGAATGTCATGATGCGTCTGCATAACACCAACCTGCAAGCTGAGATAGATGCCTTTGTGGCAAGTCAAGAGACTGATGTTCCTCAAGGTGTCCTTCATAATGTCGCAGATGATTTGACTGATAGACAGAGAGTTGTATTAGAAATTCTAAAGAATGTCGCAGTAAATGTCGCAGTAAACACGAAATATCTTTCCGAAAGGTTAGGTGTAAATAGAAAAACCATCCAACGGGATGCTGTTGCTCTGCAAGAAAAACACCTAATTCAATGGGTTGGCTCTGACAAAACCGGTCATTGGGAAATAAAGAATTCCACCGACCGATGACCGACTCACAACCGAGAGAAGACAGAGAAATAAAAATCACGTAGAAAAAGAAATAAATAAACATGCAAAACACACTGATTGATAACTCAGCGAATAGTTTAACAATGACCAGCATCTTGCGTCGTTGTATTTCTTCTACCGGTTTGAAGGAGATTAAGATTGCTACCGGTTACTGGGATATTCCCGGCATATCATTGGTAGTAAGTGAACTTCGTGCATTTTTAGAGCAGGACGATGCGAGGCTGAAACTGGTAATAGGTCGTGAGATGTTGGTGTATGCGAACCAAGTTCTCACTCCCCTTGTAGATGCCAAGTTCCCGCAGGAGTTTATGAAGCAGGATATGGAACGGCTTAATGAAAATATCAAGCCAGAGTACCAAGATGCTTTGAGACTTTTGCTCAAGGGGTGTGAATCAGGAAAGATTGAGATACGAAAGTACGAAAAAGACGCAGAGGGGAAACCACAGTTCCTGCATTCCAAATGTTATATATTCAATGGTATTTCTGCTGAAGGTGAAAAGTTTGCTTATGGTATAATTGGTAGCTCCAATTTTACAGAACAAGGCTTAAAGAATTATGATAAGGAGAAGGGCAATCGAGAACTGAACTATTTGGAGACCAATAAACAGATAGTTAATTTCAAGGATACCGAAGATGACTCTTGTAAAGGACACAATCAGTGGTTCGATGAAATTTGGGAACTGGCCTTTCCATGGGAGCAAGAATATCTGGAACAAGTTCTAAAGCCTGCGAAAGCAACTCAGGAACTACCACCGGAAAAGCCACAGGTAACATCGCTTACTCCGTATGAAGCGTACATCCGTTTGCTGAATGATAAGTTTGGCGCACTTACCAATGACGATATGGAGGCCGTTTTAGAAAGTTATCTGCCAAAGAAGATTAAGCCTTTCAAGTTCCAAATGGACGCAGCCATCCTTTGTCATCAAGTGATGCATCAGCACGGAGGTTTCTTGCTGGGTGATGTTGTCGGTCTTGGAAAAACGATTGTAGGTGTGCTTGTACTCAAATACTATTTAGATACGGCGGAAGACGAAGGACGCGCACGCAAAGCGCTTATAATTGTCCCACCTGCTATCAAGTCTTCTTGGGAAAAAACAATTGCGCAATTTGACGAGGATAAAGAAGATAAGATTGCGCAATATGTCGATTTTGTAACAACCGGTAGTATTGGTAAACTGGTAGAAGAGGGCGATGATGAAGTAGAGGAAGAATCCGAAGACTTCTCCGAGGAACTGAAGCATGAGCCTTATGGTCTAATCATTATAGACGAGAGCCATAACTTCCGCAACAGAGGTACACAGAAATACGAAATGCTTGAAGATCTGATTGAAGAAATTAACCTCCAAGCCGGATATTATCCCTATATGGGACTTCTTTCTGCAACGATACAAAATAACTCGCCAGAGGATTTGCGGAATCAGATATACCTCTTCCAACGACATCCGAAAGAGAGTACACTGGCTGTAGAGGGACATAATCTGGATTATTTCTTTGTCCAAGCCTGTGACCGTTATCGAAAGATTATTTCCGAACACCCGACAGGAGACCAAGAAAGGCAAACCAACCAAAATGCTTTGATCTATCTCTCGCAGAATATCCACGACAAAGTCTTGGCAGAGTTGTTAGTTCGTCGCACAAGGACTGATATAAAGAACGACTACAAAGAAGACTTGGACTTTCCTGTTATTAAGGGGCCGGTAAAGCTTGAGTACAAGATGAATCGCAGGCTCTCACAGTTGTTTTATGATTCCATGGAATTGATTGCTCCCAAACCGGAAGCAATAAACTTGGGCGAACCGAGAATAGTGTATATGCGTTATCGCGCTACTGAGTATCTCAATTCGGAATTGCAGAAACGCTATTCCGGTCGCAATATGAGTCCGGAAAAATCATCTTCTCATTTGGCACGTATCATGCAGATGTTGCTTGTCAAGCGCTTGGAGAGTAGTATTACAGCATTCCGCGAGTCTCTGGAAAACCTGCAACGCTATACCCGTAACATGATTCAGATGTGGGATGATGATTGTATCTTTATCTGTCCGAGCATTGATGTGAATGCTGAATTAAATTTGAAAGCAAAGCAGAAACGGTCAGAAAATACTCATTACACAAAAGAGCAATGCTATGAAGATATCCGCAAGAAGATAGCCAAACTGACCAAAGAAGGACGCAATGCCAAACATCAAAATGCAGAGTATCGGCGTTCTGATTTCAACCCAAAGTATTATGACTTGTTGGTTGAAGATGTTCGCTATATTGATGAGTTGGTTATGCGCTGGAAAGATGAGCACACCGATCCGAAGTTAGATCGATTCAAATTGGCTATTTATACTGAGTTATTTGATAAGGAGAATAACCGTCCGCAAAAACTCGTAGTCTTCTCGGAAGCCATTGCTACTGTCAATGAGATAGCAGATGCACTGGAAGATGCCGGTAAACGTGTGCTAAAGATTACGGCGGCGAACCGCAATGAGAAAGAGAAGACCATTCGTGCTAATTTTGATGCCAATTATGAGGGAGAGTGGCAGAACGATTATGATGCGATTGTCACTACCGAGGTTTTGGCTGAAGGTGTAAACTTGCATAGGGCAAACACTATTCTTAACTACGATACGCCGTGGAACTCTACTCGCCTTATTCAGCGTATCGGACGTGTCAATCGAATCGGCTCAATGGAGAAAGAAGTATTTGTATATAATTTCTTCCCGTCCTCAGAAGGTAACGACACGTTGAATCTCGTTCAGCGTGCGTTTACGAAGTTGCAGTCATTCCACACGCTGTTTGGCGAAGATAACCGCATTTACTCGGACGAAGAACAAATCTCTCATGTAGCGTATATGAAGTTGATTGACGGACAAGAAACTCCGTTCACCAAGTACATTACCGAACTTCATACCTATAAACAGGAATATCCTGAGCGTTTTGAATACATCAATTCCGTGGAGGCTCCTATATATTCCTCGTTCCAATCGGAAGTCAGCGACTCGTTGTTTGTAGTCAAGACCGATTTGAATATGGCGAGCAGTCAGTATGTGCGTATTTCCTCTGACACTCCGCAAGGAATAATTATTCCATGTTTGGAGATGTTCCAGCAATGTGCATGTACTCCGGAAACAGCATCTGCTAATATAGCTCGTAACGAAGCCAAAGAACAAATAGCTTTGGACGCATATAATCTCTATACCCACAAATTGACAAAGGCAGCTGCATCACAGAACAAATTCATTACTGTGGCAAGAGGCTTCATTCGCACTTTCATTAGCACAGCCGGTTTGTCGCCAGAGGCAAAACAGCGTCTGAATATCGCTTCAACCATTATTGGAAAAGGCGATGTAGCTCTTGCGCGCAAAGTATGTCGTCTGGAACAGCAGTATAAAGATATCCAGCTTTCCCTCTTTGAGTCCTCTGATGAGGAGAAAATGGCGCGTGTGAATGCCACCGTTGAAGAAGAACTTAAGGCTCTCAACCGACAGATGATTGAGCGTCATGGAAAACCATATATCTATTTCGGCCTTAACAAAGAATCTAAATAATAACACAATATGCTTGACAAACAATTTATCCAAGACTATTTCAATGCTGATTTTCGCGACATTGACTCATTGTTGAATGATGTGCTTGTGCCTATTTTCGGTGCCTTTAATCCCGGTTATGATGAGATTACCCTCTCAAGAGACGCAAAAGAGAAAGCAGCACAATCACGCATCAAAAAGATTAAGCATGTTGCGACCTTGCCTGCAATGGGCTTGGATATTAAGGTTTTTGATGTAACGCTTGATAGCAGATGTCATATCCACCGCGCACGCAAAGGTATCCAGATGTTGATTCGTCAGTATGTGGAGAAATTTGAAGGTGCATTTATAGTCTTCCATTATGAAGATTCCGCTAATCGCTCTTGGCGTTTCTCGTATTTAGAGAAACGTGAGTCCAATGTGGCTTCTACAAATGCTAAACGCTATACCTACCTTTGCGGAAAGCAATATCCGTGTCGTACATTGGCCGAACGTTTCGAGAAACTGCAGACGCAAGACCTCACTGCAGTCAACCTCGAGTCCGCCTTCTCAGTTGAAGCACTGTCCAACGAGTTCTTCAATGAATATCGCAATTTCTATCAAGACCTTGTGAACTTTGTTAAGTATGAGGACAATCTGATAGATGGTTTTGTAGAGTATGCAAAAGGCGATAAGGAATTGGCAGAGAAATACGCACGCGACTATATCAAGAAACTGATGGGACGACTTGTCTTCATCCAGTTCCTCCAAAATAAAGCATGGCTCAAAGAGGATATTCACTATACCCATACGTTATTTAACTCCTGCACGGAAGAACAGAAATACGATTTCTTGGATAATGTGCTTGAACCGCTTTTCTTTGGCGTCTTTAATACTCCAAAAGATGCCCGTGAAGTACTATTCCATCAGGAGCATTGGGATATGAATCTCTATAATGAATGGAAGGATTTTCCATATCTGAACGGAGGATTGTTTGAGTGTGATGAGTTGGATAAACTCGGTCTGCCACTACCTTCTTATTTCTTCTCAAATCCGGGAAAAGAAGATAAAGTCCGCAAACCAAACGATGAGTATTATAGCGATGCATGTGGTATCTTTGACTTCTTCGACAGATACAATTTCACAATAGATGAATCCGACCCATTAGATCGAGAGATTGGAGTTGACCCCGAAATGCTTGGCAAAATCTTCGAGAACCTGCTGGAGGATAACAAGGATAAAGGTGCTTTCTATACACCCAAAGAGATTGTCGATTACATGTGTAAGGAGGCTCTTACTGCATATTTAATTGATGAAGCCCGCAAGAAAAGTGAAGTCAATAAACAACGCCAAGAGAATTTTGAGGATGCTATTAGGGCATTTGTGAATGATCCGGAAATGACGGTCAAACGCATTCAGCAGTACGACGATAAGCAACTGATTGACTTGGATGAGTCGCTTCGTGATGTAAAGATATGCGACCCTGCAATCGGTTCCGGAGCTTTTCCAATGGGATTACTTAACTTATTGATGGCTTGCCGTACAGCTGTCAATGATGCCTTGCGTAAGGGCGAACCGCGTTATTTGCTTAAGAAAGAAATCATCCAAAACAACATCTATGGAGTGGATATAGAGAAAGGAGCAATAGACATAGCCCGCTTGCGTTTCTGGTTGAGTATAGTAGTGGATTGGGAGGAACCGGAAGCGTTGCCTAACTTTGACTATAAGTTTATGCAAGGCAACTCTCTCTTGGAGCAATACCAAGGAGTCGATTTATCTACGCTCACTCAGAACAAGAAAGAGCAACATGAAGCATTACAGGTTTCTATATTTGATGATCAATTGGATATTCTCAGAAAGACGTTACGTAAGTATCTGGATGACTATTTCTTGACTACTGATCATCAAATCAAAACTCGTTTGCGTCAGCAAATAAAAGATAATGTAAATCAACAACTCCACGAGCAGCATATCCGAGTAGATTTTCCGGAGCAATATGATATTGCCGCTAATACAGATTTCTTCTTGTGGCACACTTGGTTTGCCGATGTGTTCAATCGACCCTCAAAGCAAGGCTTCGATATAGTCATCGGCAATCCTCCGTATATAAGTGCTCCAACACAAGTGGCTAATCCAAAATTAGCAAATCAAAGAAAGAGAATCATAGATAGTAAACAATATAAATCACTCTATCAAAAGTGGGATTTATACATTCCGTTTATGGAACTTGGAATCAGTCATATGTGTGCTGATGGAGGTGTAATGACAATGATTGTTCCCTATCCCCTTTCTAATCAGATGTATGCAGAAAAACTGCGTAAGATGTTCACACACGAATACAACCTTTATAAAGTGGTTGATTTGAGTGGGACAAAAATCTTTGATAACGCTACTGTTAGTAATTGTATTCCTTTTGTGTGTAAAGCCAAACAACAAGAGTACATTGCCATCGCACATATCAACGAACAGAAGCAGATTACTACCGGCTTTAAACAACCATTAGTCAAACTCCGTCAAGACGAGAAATCGGAAGTATGGAATTTAACACAAGAGCAGCGTCAAACCAATCGTCATCCTAATATGCGTATCCTTGGCGATTTTTGTTATATTAGCGTGGGAATGGTACTCAATGCCGATGAAAAAACAGCAAAAGGAGAATTTGCGAAGGAGGATTTAATCAGTTTGACGAAAGATAGTATTCATTGCCGTGAATATATAGAAGCAAAAGATATTGAACGTTACCGAGTCAAGCGAGTGCGTTACTTGGAGTATGACACCTCAAGAGTTCCTGACAAACTTCGTCGCCCTACATTTCGGGAACTATATGATAGAGAAAAATTGGTAATGAATTGTCTTGGCGGACTGAATACTACTTTGGACAGAGACAACATGTATCTTCATAACCATTCGATATATTGTGCTATTTTATGGAAAGACTTATGCGGCATAGATAATAAGAGTATTGCAGGTGTAGTGAAAAAGTTTTCCTCATTGACGCGCAGAGAGATGGAAGATTTGTCAGCAGGATATGATTTACGCTATTTTTTAGGCCTCCTTAATTCCAATTATACAAAGATATTGTTAGATGATATCCGAGGTGGTGATTATCATATCTACCCGGAGCACATCCGCAAACTTCCCATCCCCTCAGCCACTCCAGCTCAGCAACAACCAATCATTGATTTAGTAGATTCTATCCTTGCCAAGAAAAAGCAAAATCCCCAAGCCGATACATCGGTTGAGGAAAATGCTATAGATAAGTTGGTATGTCAATTGTACGGATTATCTAAAGATGAGATTAAACAGATTGAGAAAGAATAACTTATTCTCCCACTACCAGTTTGCGCTCAGTATCGTCTAATCCATATAGATCATAGACAAGTTTGTCTATCTGACGTTCCCATTCAGATGTGTCTGTTTTCGAATCCACTTGTTTCGCTGCAAGTATTTTGTCAACCAAATTTATTATAGGCTGCTGCTCCTTATTGGATACCACCGGTATAGGGATCTGTTCCAATTGATATTTATAAATATCCTTGTTCAAGAAGAGAGTCCTAAATATATAATTGATCAGTGTTGAATTAAGAAGAGCCAATATATATTTCAAGGGATACTCCTTCTTAAGCGATTCCTCTTTTATATATAACATACGGAGAGTATTAGTACAGATATATCCATCTTGATCATATGTGGCAACAATTCTATCTTTAAGCGACAAATTCCTTATTCTTTGTATAAACAACTTAGGCTGTTCATATATCCAAAATTCTTTGTATACAGAAACATTAAACCTATCAAAAGGAATATACTTTTCTGCAAAATTAATACAATAACGTTTTATATCTTTTCCTACTAATAATGGATAATAACCTGCATTTAATTTGATATTTTGAATTTCATCAGAATTTGCTCCAAACTCAGCTCCGCGCGGTAAATCTGCAATATCACCTAATCGTATTCTTCCTTCTTTCATTTTTTCAAACAGAGCCAAATCAGAGAGATTACTACGAACCTTTATTTCGAAGTTGTTTTCTTCTGAATCAAAAATGTGTTGGTGTATACTTATGAAATTGTTTTCAAGAAAATTCTCATAAGATTGACATATGGATATTCTGTCATCTTTGCAGTATCTCTTTTTGAGGATAGAACTAATAGTCACATCTACTGATGCAGACGTAAACACTTTTTCTCCTAAGTATGCCACAACCGCCAACGTATTTTCTCTAACTATTAATTTGCGCAGTGCTGCAAAATCCTTATTATTGACGAATGTTGATTCAGTAATCATCGTCAAAACGCCATGTCCCTTTAATATATTTATACCTAATTCCATAAATAATGCATAGAGGTCAAATTGACCTGTAGCTGATTGAAAAGAGCTTTTGTACATTCTCTTATCAGGATCAGATATAGCCCCGCTTCTTACTGCCACATACGGAGGATTGCCGATGACTATATCGAAGCCTTGCTTTGAGGGTCAACGAAAGATGCCGTATTTTGCCCAACACTCCCGAATACAATGTTGAGGCACATACAACCCCGTGTAGGTTAGATAGCGATACAAAGTGCATGTACTAATATGCAAACGCTTCGCAATGATGGTTTTGGAGGTACCCTTGTATAATTGTTCTTCTATCCACTTATGCCGAGATACACACTTCGGATTCAACCGCAAACGTTGCCCTCTATCGTGCCACCACTTACCACCTTCTGCACGTTTTCTTGCCAATGCTTCTTTCGTCCTTTGACTAATTAGATTTCGTTCTATCTCTGCTGACAGCCCAAACGCAAAAGCTAACACTTTGCTCTGAATATCATCACCCAACCGATAGTTATCCTTGATTGTCCATACACGGCACTCTTTCTTCATGCAGATACTCAGTATCTCCATTATCATAAAAAGCGACCTCCCCAGCCGTGACAACTCCGAGCAGATAATCACATCGTCTTTCTCCACTTTCTTTAGCAACACACCTAACTGCCGTTTGTTGTAAGCTTTCGTGCCGGAGATGGTTTCTTCAATCCAACCATCAATATACAGGTTATTCACTTTGCAGAATCGTTCAATCTCAAACCGCTGGTTCTCGACCGTCTGCTTGTCAGAACTTACGCGGATATAACCAAAAATCATCGTTTTTGCTACAAATATGCAAAAAAAAATGCATATCTGCAAAAAAAGTTGTATCTTTGCAGCGGATACTGACGAAAATACAAAAAAATGGCAATTTTCGTCAGTAGAACAAATTGTTTATGATTAGCAGAGACTCATATCTATCGCAGCTTATCAAACTGCGAGATCAAGACTTAATTAAGGTCGTAACCGGTATACGCCGCTGAGGGAGGGATAGATTCGCCATGCATAGGCTGGATGACATCTGGAAAGGGGAAGAAGATTAGAGAACTATCTGAGGCCATCCCATGTCTTTGCTGATAGAGCGGCAGACCTCATCGAACGGATCTATCCCAGCTAACCATGCCGGCATGTCGGCATTCATCCATCTCAACACAGTAACCAGATTATCGTGAAGACACGTCATATAATACAGATCCCAACAAATGGCCTCTTGATGGAAAATGCGGTTACGCAAGCGTCGCAAGGTATTACAGGGAGAAGAAACATTTTTGCGTTGGCGATCTTTCTTGGGGAGATTAGGGAACGCTTTGCGCAGCGACTTCCATAATGTGCGCTCGTATTGACTATTGAGCAGCATTACCCAAAAGCCAAACGTCAATTCCGAGATTATCTTATCTGTACTAACTTTTTCGCCGCGATTGCGAATAAGCGATTTGGCCTTGTCTATCTCTAATGTGAGGGGATGCAATTCCGGCGTGGAATAGAATATATCAAACCATTCATCACAGCCTGCCATGTTGCGAAGTTCTCTGCTCAAGGCATTACGTAGCGTCACTTCAAAGACGGACAGACTGATATATAGTGATTCTGCCAAACGCAAGTTTGACTTGTAGTGCTTTACAATCATCTCTGCGTTGCCATGGTTATAGGCAACATACTTGCTTAAACGCTGTGCCGAGAAGGCGGATGTGATAATCTCTAATTCACTCATAATCTCATTATACAAAAAAAACCCGGATTCTTCACCAGCACGAAGTCTGGGAGAGGAATTACCGGGACTGCGGTGCAAAAGTACTGCTTTTTTCTGATATACGCAAATATTTCGAGGGGAAAATGCAAAAAAAATGCATTTTTCTCCGTTACTGCCTGGATTTGGCAGTTTGAAGCAGTAATTTTGCGGCTGAAATTGAAAAATATGAGGCTAAGCGGGAATAAAACGAATTCGCGTCGGAAGGTTGCGCTCTTTGAGCGTAACCCTGTCTGTCGTTTGTGCTACCAGATTTGCCTTGACCTGGCGGAGGACTATGGCGGTGTGCAGTTTAACCTGCTGCGGAGTCTGGAAGTGGCAGATGCGCTATGCGAACGGATTATGCGCCATCCGTGGGAACTGCAGGGCATTGATCAGTACTACCATTGGATAGAAGGACGGCTGGGGTGTGAGAGGCCAGCGATGGCATGCGCCCTCGCGACCGTCTGCGTGACGCTCCGCTGCATAGACAATCCGCCCAAACCGGTGAAACGTCTCGCACGCGACCTTACAGGGCTCATCATCGGCGAAGCCAACAGCCTATACAACGAACTGCTGTCGGCGGCAAACAGGCAAGCTATATCTATAGATGCCGATATCTACGGCGACATCCCGCCTATGCCCAAGCCGCAACGCGAACTGCAGGAACTTCAACGCAAGTGCGCAGAAGCCACAACAGAAATACAAACCCTAAAAAAACAACTCAAAATGGAACAAAAAAAACAAAACGACCCCAAAACTATCGTTTACAACTACGGTACCTATAACGATATCCATGACAATCCGTACAGCACAATCTATACCGCGCAGCCGGAAGAAAAGCAAGAAACTGGCGAGCGTCGGCCGCGCGAAAACGACTATGCGGCGCTCGTAGCATGGCTGGAAGTAGAGAAAGCACAAGGACGCGACTACTATGCCGATGCAGGCATGAATAGAAGCCGCATGTGCCGCGACCTAAGCGATATTCTGGGATGGATTGTGGATCAAAACAGCCTGCGAAAAGCAGAAAACAGATAGCAAAAATCAAATTGGGACAAAATTGGGACAACTTTCCCAATCAGTCCCAAAAAATAGCAGTAATTTTGCACCGTCATTCAGAAATGAGTGGCGGTGCGTTGTTTTAGAATGCATCGAATTATCCCGCCGCGGGGCGTTCCCCGCAACTAGCGAAAGTTTGGGCTTGGGTACCCAGGAAGCGCTTCACCAGGCTGAGCACAAACTGTTCGCAAAACTATGCAAGAGAAAAATTATGAGGTCATCGACCAAATGTACTCGGCCTTGCTGAGTCAGAACGAAAGTCAAGAACAAATCGAGAAACTGCGTCCCCAAGTGGAAGAAGCAGTAGAGGAACTTATCGCCGAAAGAGGACTGCCCAAATCATTCACGGGGACGATTCTGTACCACGGGTTTAAGATCCGTGTGCAACGTCCGACGTCCTATACCTGGGAGAAGAACAACAACATCGAGGACGACCGCCTCGCCTACTACAAGGAGCAACATGCGCTCTACCTTCAGCTGCAGCGCGACTGCAAGCACCTACGTGCGGACATAAAGCATACCGGCGATCTACTCGCCGAGGATTATCCCGACAGCCAGAGTATCAAGCATGGGCTGACCGTAGCTCTGATGAAGTAAAAGAAAAGCGAATAAGCATACAGCGAAAGCAGATCGTTGAGCTTTCAAAAAGAAAGCGAATAAGAAAAAGGAACCAAAAAGAATTATAAAAGAAAAAGCCTTGCCTTGCCATGCCATAAATATAATCCCTGTAGTCCCTTTATAGGCGGGGCGAGGCGAGGCTTCTTTTTAAAAAATTAAAAATTATGGATTCTTTTGATCATATATGGATTCTACTCAATCCCCAAGGCGAGTACAAGCGACGCGAGGCGGTGTGCCGGCGGCTATGGCAGGGCATTGGCGAGATATTGGGCGAGGATATGCAGCGCGACATCTGGCGCACTATCAACCAGAAAATGAAGCAAGGCTTTTTCGTTAACCCTAATCCGTATTTTGCCATCGAGGATGCCAAACTGGAACTCCAGCGCAAGGCACAGCCGAAGCCGAAGCCAACGGGTCCCACCTTCTTGCATGGCGAGGCACTCGGAAAGGCGCTGAAGGAGCACATTCCGCTCGTGCAGGTCGATATCCCCGGCCGACCGGAAGGACGCTACCCCGTCTGCACCCGAGCGGATGCCGAGAAATACGGACTAACGATCTACAAAGATTTTTGAAAAATGAGTATAAGAGCAATGACCAAACGGCAATTAGCCAAACGGGCGGGAGTGAGTCAGAAGACCTTGATGCGATGGCTCAAGCAGCCGCAGATGCAGCAACAGCTCGCCCCCTACCATCTAAAACCGAAACAACACCTTCTACCGCCAGGCGCAGTAAAGATAATTGCAGAACACTATGTAATCAGCTTGATCTAAAACTACGCGTGACTCGCAGCACAGCTGCTCAATTACGCCTTCGTTTTGATCTACGCTTTCCCCACTGCAACTCAACGAGTTACATCGGGGGCCCCAATAATTAAAAAATAGAAAGGACAAAAAATGTTGATAAAACTGATAAAGACCCGAGAAGTGATATCGGGCGCACATTGTGAAGTATGGGAAATCAACCCGCTATTGGAAGATAGGCTCATGGCCGAGGTGTTTGTGCTGTATGAGCATCTTCCGCAGGAGCTATTCTATCCGATCAGCATTACCCTCCATGGCATCCGCATCCGTGGGCAGGAACTCGGCTGGCAATGGGACGAACCGGAAGCAGAACAAGAGGTATATGAGT
>Ga0247611_10000967_pt1 | contig 54149 bp, 92 predicted proteins | sample 177DNAGHGhighgp2_FD_192422 | JGI IMG/M metagenome (GOLD analysis project Ga0247611, IMG submission 192422) | Sheep rumen microbial communities from Palmerston North, Manawatu-Wanganui, New Zealand - 1770 DNA GHGhigh gp2 | ecosystem: Host-associated > Mammals > Digestive system > Stomach > Rumen... | reverse complement strand
TATAAAGAAATAGCCACAGCTAATGTTGGTGAAAATGAACAAATAGTAATTTCAAAATGTTCAGAAGGTGGCTATACAATTGGTAAAAAGGTATTTGCAGACATAAATGATAATAGTAAAAGAGTAGGAGTATTTCTTAAAGGTGCTATTAAAATTAATGATTTGAATGGTCTTAAAAGTCTTAGAAATGCCTTAAATAATATGGATTTTGAAGAATAATTGAAAATTTTTGAAAAAATTAAGAAAAACTATTTACAAACTAAAAAAAATGTGATAAGATATAATCACAATAACAAATAAACAACAATATTCCAAGGAGGAAAACAATATGAAAACTTATAAATTTACAAATGGTGATATAATAACAAGTAATCTTGATTCTAAAGAACTTATGAAAAGAATGAGAAGATTAGATGTACTTAGAGTTCTTACAGAAAGTTATGAATCTGGTACAGGAGTAAATATTTGTAAGAAAGCTTTAACAGCATATAACAAAATGGAAAACTTTACAGGAATCATTAGATTAACAAAAGAAGAAAAAGATTTTATAGGTTACATGTTGGAAAATGAATTCAATAACGAAGAAGATATTGAAGTATTAAATTTCTATTTAAGATAATAATAATTTAGGAGGACAAATCATGTATAGATTAAAAGTTAAGGTAAACAGTAAAAGATGGAAAACAGGTATCAGAGTTTATGATACTTATGAAAAAGCTCTTAATAGACAAGATGAACTTAAAGGAATTGGAATTGTATCTATTATTATAAAAGCTTGATATTAAGTCGGTAACTGTAGGGTAAGACACCCGGAAAAGTGTCAAATAAACAATGTTTCGGAAGACTTCTGAAATCGGCTTAAATATAAAAATCAAATAGTTATGGTAACATTAATTCAAAAGCCAAAAGAGTAAAAATAGGAGGAAAAAGATATGGCAAAGAATTGGAGTATGAAAGAAGCAACAAAGGAAATTTTAGCAGGAAACAAGGAAGCTATTGTTGATGTAGGAAGACGTTTCCCTTTGACAGCAAATGCAATTGCAAAGATGGGAAATAATGAAGGTGCAATCACAATTATCAATGCACTTCCTGAGCATATTTCAGCTAGAAAGATTGAATCTGTTCTTAAGGATGGAGTTCAGGAAATCGAAGATGATGAAGTTGAAGAAGTAGAAACTGAAGAACCTTCACCTGTAGGTGCTAAAAAGGAAAAGGAAGAAAAACCTAAAAAAGAAAAGAAGGCTAAAAAGGAAGAAGACGAAGATTTTATGAATGATATTCCTGAAGAGGTTGAAGAAGAGTTAAATCTTGAAGCAATGTCAGAAGTTGAACTTTTCAAACTTGCTAAGAAGAGAGGTTTAAAGCCTGCACCTAAGCAGAAGAAGCAGTATTATATTGACCTTTTAAATCCTACAGATGATTCTGATGATTGGGATGATGAAGAGGAAGAAAAGCCTGCTAAAAAGGAAAAGAAGGCAAAGAAAGAAGATAAGCCTGCAAAGAAAGAAAAGAAAACTGCAAAAAAAGATGATGATGAAGATGACGATTGGGATATTTAATAGATAATTCCTAAACATCCTTGATAATGGCCCCACTTATTCCCCTAAGCTTATGTGGGGCCATATTAAATTAAAAGTAAAAGGTGAAAAAAATGGCAACAATCTCTTATAAAATTTTCGAAAAGAAATTCAAAAATGAAGTTTCTAAAAAAGCATATTTAGAAGCATGTAAATGGATAAGTCAAAAAATAATTAAAAATTCAGAAATAAACGAAAATGTAAATTATAAAATTAAAAAGTTAGAAACAAAAATTCCAACATTTATTGTTGAAATATTTTTAAACATAGATGAAAAGAAAACTAAAGAAATATTTTGTAAAAATTGTCAGCATTTGCATAGTGTATTTTATCAATTAGATAGAGTAGATTGTAATGAATGCAAAATGAGAGCATATAGAAAAAATGTAGAAGAATATTCAAAAGGTTTGATTGAAATTTATAAAAAAATCTTTGAAGAGGATGAATGGAATGAAACGGAATGATGATAAAGAAATTTCTAAACTTATAAAAGAAGAATTAAAAGAAATTATTCGAATTGTCAAAAAGCAAATTGTATTTCTAACATTTTTCTTTTTCTTTTTAGTATCAATGCTAGTTGTTATCTTTGGTTTATCAAAAATTGTTAGTATAATAATTATTACATCATCATTTTTCATTTTAGGTTCAATAGCTTTTTTAAGTGATAAATTTAAAAGAGCAAAAAAATATAAATTTAAACCTAAGAAAAGATTTACTCAAAAGAATGAATTAGGTGATATATATATTGATGAATCTCAAATACATCAGGCAATCATCTATTTATCCTTAGTTGAAGATGAAATTTGGTAGTTAATAAAATAATCATTTAATTGAATAAAATTCAATACACGTCATTCTGGTGCATCTAATATATATTCAAAAGTATTACAAATAAAGCAATTCAATAAAACTTTAAAAAATGTGAAAAAATTGTTTACAAATACACAAAAATATGATAAAATGTATTCATAATCAATAAACAAACAAAAGTATAGGAGGACAAACAAATGTTATATGGTGAATTTATTGAAGGAACTGGTTGCAAGGATAATGATTTTAATTATAAAGTTTATAAGAATCTTGAAGAACTTTATATGGCAAACGATTCCATAACAAAAGAGGATGTTTACAAAGCAGGTAAGAAGTTAGTTGATAATTCAAAAACACAAACAGAAATCGAATTTGAAAAACAAACTCAGAAAGAAGTAAATGAATTAAGAGAAGCAAATGAATCTTATAAAAAAGAAATAGAAATGTATAAAGGATTCATTGAATATTGGCCTAATGAAGACCATAAGGAATGGAAGTATCAAATCAGTTGGAGAAGAAATATCATAATAAGAAATGAAAATGCAATCAAGGAATACAAATATTTCTTCAAATTTATAAAGTAAGATTTAGAAAATTTAATATAGATTCTAAAAGAAGTTTGGTAAAAAAAGTTGCCAAGCTTCTTTTGCAATTTATATTAAATAAACAAAGCTCAAATTTAAAGCATATTTGATTTAAACTGCTTAGATGTATAAATTATTAAAAAATAAAATAAAATGCAACCTGAGTCATTCTGGTGATTCTGGAGGATAAAATATTGAAAAGGTGTGGTAAATATGGGAAAAAAGAACGATAGTGATGTTGACTATTGGCTTTCAGATGATGGATTAATGCTTCTTGAATGTTGGGCAAGAGATGGATTTAATTATTCAGAAATTGCAAGAAGGATGGGAGTTACTCCACAACTATTAGCAAGATGGAAAAAAGATTTTCCTGAAATGCAAAAAGCTTTAAGTACTGGAAGAGAAATAGTTGATTATAAAGTTGAAAATGCATTGCTAAAATCTGCATTAGGATTTACTTCAAAAGAAGTAACTGTAACAATTGGAAAACGAATGATAAATGGTGAATGGGTAAATATCACTAAAGAAACTAAGACAAAAGAAAATATTCCAAATGTTACTGCATGTTTAGCTTGGTTAAATAATAGAAGACCTGACCTATGGAAAAAGAATAGGGACAATGTTGTTGATATTGAAGATGAAGATTCAGATGTAAAAATCACAATTGTTCGTGGTAAAAATTCTGATTTAGATGAAACAGTAAATGAAACAGCAACAATGGACCAAGATGATATAAAGAAAGCTAAAAAGCAAGCTGAAAAAGAAAAAGACGAATGGGAAGGGTATGAAAATTGGTAAACAACAGATGGTTAAAAATTAAATGTTTCTGTTATATTGAACTCCTCTATTTAAATATACAATCTAAACATAATTAAAGTGCACACAAACCATCTGTTAATTTTCGTAGGCAATTGGTTTATATAAAATTAAGTTGCCATTGTTTGTATAAATCTTAATTGCCTACGAATAAATAAATGAGGTATAATAATATGAGCTATGAACAAATAAATGAAATAAAACAAATAGTAATAGAACACTTTGTAAGTATATTAAAAAATGATGAAAAGATAAATCAAAATCAAGAAATAATTTCAGAAATAGAAATCAAAGCAAAAGAATATTTGGAGAAAAACAATGGACAATATAAATCATCCTAATCATTATGAAAATTCTTGTAGTATAGAATGTATAGAAGCTATGGAAATGTTATATGGTAAAAAAGCTTTATATAATTTTTGTAAGTTAAATGCTTTTAAATACATTTGGAGATACAAGAATAAAAATGGAAAAGAAGATTTAGAAAAAGCTAATTGGTATTGTAATAAATCAATAGTGCTTTTAAGTGAAATGGATAAAGAAATAATTTCTTCAGAACAGATGACAGATGATGATTATTTCAATGAAACAGAACAGATAAACAGAATGAAAAAATTTATAAGTAAAAAACTAAGAAAAGAAACATTAAAAGAAATATAGTTAAAACTAATTAAAACGGATAATTTTATAAAAGAGGAAGAAATAATGAGGAAACTAAAGAGATGTACAATGAGAGTAAATCCTCATTTTGATAATTTTATATTTGATTGGGATTACTTAATTTATTTACTTATTGGTGGATATGGTTCAAGTAAATCTCATTCAGCTGTACAAAAAATAATCATAAAACTATTTGCAGAAACTAGAAAATGTTGTGTTATAAGACAAGTATATGAAACACATAAAGAATCAACATTTGATTTGATAAAACAGGTTTTGCAAGATATGGATTTACTTGCAGAAGAAGGTGAAAGAAAACATAAGACAAAAGTATGTTGGAAACAATCACCGCTTGAATTCAAATTTCCTAATGGAAGTAGAATAATTTTCAAAGGAATGGATTCAACAGAAAAGATTAAATCATTAAATGGTGTATCAATTATTTGGATAGAAGAATGTAGTGAAATTAATGAAGCATCATTTAATGAATTGCTTGGTAGAATTAGACCAATAGGTCAATCAAGACATTTCATTTTAACATGTAATCCAATAGGAAAATTCAATTGGGTATATCAAAGATTTTTTAGTAGAACTGAAGAAGATGGTTCAGTATCTGTAACATTAAAAGACCAAACATTCTATGATAAAAGAATTTTAGCAAAAGGAGATACTTATTATCATCATTCAACATGTGATGACAACGAATGGATAAGTGAAGATTATAAAAGAACTTTGGAAGATTATAGGAAATCTGATAAAGCACTTTGGTTAGTTGCTAGATGGGGAAGGTTTGGTGTTACAGGATTAAGAGTATTACCTAACTTTGAAACAATGGATTCTGATTTAGTTGCTAAAGCTGTAATAAGTATTCCAGAAAAATGGCATAGAATTGGTATGGATTTTGGATTTGAAGAATCATTCAATGCTGTGCTAAAGGTAGCAATTGATGATGAACATAAATGGTTATATATTTATAAAGAATATTATAAGAATCACATGACTGATGATAAAACAGCAATTGATTTAGTTGTATGGGACCCGAATATAAAGTCTCAATTAATTAAAGCTGATTGTGCAGAACCTAAAGCAATTAGGTATTATCAACAGCAAGGATTCAATATGATGAAGTGTAAAAAAGTAGCAGATAAAAAGACTGAAGGTTCAAGAATATCAAACACAAGAAAAATGAAAAGATTCACTCGTATTATATGTAGTAGAGATTGCATAAATACAATAAGGGAATGTAAAAATTTAACGTATAAGAAAAAACCTGATGGAACACTTGATTATGGACATTTTGATATCGACCCTCATACATTTTCAGCTATGTGGTATGCGTTAGATGATTATCAAGTTGTTACACCTAAAGAAAGAAAAAGTAATAGTAAAAGAGGTAATTAAAATATGGCTAATAATATATTTCACAGTCAAAAAGAAATTGATGAATTTGCAAAGGAGTGGGATGAAGTGACTAATTCATTAAAGCAAAAAGGTCTAAGCGTAAAAATAGAAGTTGAAGTACCTACAACAGAAGAAATAATTGGTGAAAAAATTGAATCATTAACAAATCTGATTGATTCCCAAAGAGATAACTGTAAAGATACTTATAACATAGGAATTTATAATGGATTAGTTTTAGCAAGAAGTGTATTAACTGGTGAAACACCTAAGTATTATGAAATGGAGGAAAACAAATAATGAATGAACAATTTATTTTTGGTAAAGAAAAAGCACCTGTTTGGTTTGATGAGCATGCTAAAAAAGGTAGAGTAAAATGTATTTATGATGATGATAAAAAACTTGTAGGAGCAAGAATATTTTCAGGAGTAAATACTTATGATGCAAAAGTTGGTGATACAATTATTAATTCTAAATCTGGTTTAATAGTAATTGCAAAACCTATTGAAAAGAATGTTCCTAAGAAAAATATAAAGGAAGAGGAGAAGTAAAATGTCAGAAGAAGGAGTAATGCTCAAACAACAGAATGAAGCAATAAGAGTTATAACATCATATAATTGTATTCCATACTTTATTATTGAAGATGATTTAGTAGAGTTAGGAAATCAGGATTATGTAAATGAAGTAAAAGAAATAATTGACTTATATGATGCTTATGAACAAGGTGTTGAATTTGCTACTGAAGGTACGAATGGTGAGTATGTTCCTTCTCAAGTAAGATTTAAAAAAGCAAGTTCGATTCTTAATAAAGAGGCAAGATTCTTATTTGCAAATCCACCTTCATTTAATGTAAATATTGATGATGTAGATGGAAGTGAAAAAGAACAAAATACAATAGTTCAAGATTTTCTTGATAATGTATTAGAAAAGAATCATTTCAATGCACAAATAATTAAAGCTGTAAAAGACTGCTTTATTGGAAAAAGATGTGCAGCAGTTTTAAATTTTAATGAAACAACAGAAGAAATAAGTTTAATGTTTCTTAATTCATTGGAATTTATTTATAAGATGAGTGATTCTAATCCTAATAGGTTGGAAAAATTTATTTGCTTTAGTTGTAAATCAAACACTGATGATAAAACACAACAAGTGTGGTTAAAGAAAACGTACAGTCTTGAAAATGAAAAAGTATATGTATCAGAATTTTATTATGATGGATTAGGAAATATTCTTTCAGATATGGAGTCAATTGACCATAGAGAGACATTGTTTAATGACATTCCTGCAGTAGTAATTCTTAATGATGGTTTAATAGCAGACCTTAAAGGAAAATCTGAATTAACTGATTTGCTTGATGAAGAAAGTCAATATAGTAAATTAGCAAATGCTGATATGGATATTGAAAGAAAAGGAATGAATCCTGTAGCATATACAATTGATGCTTCAGAATCTAGTACACAAGGATTAACAAGAGCACCTGGTGCTTTTTGGGATTTGCAATCAGATTATTCAAGTCCTTCAGATAATCCTCCTCAAGCTAAAGCTGGTTTATTAGAGCCAAGTATGACTTATTCAGCAGCATTAAAAACAACATTGGATAGACTTGAAAATGATATGTATTCACAAGTTGATGTACCTAATATCAATAATGAAAAATTGATGGGAATGATTACATCAGGAAAAACTATTAGAGCTTTATATTGGGGCTTAGTAGTTAGATGTGATGAAAAAATGTTGACTTGGGGACCTGCATTAAAATATCTTGCAGAAAAAATAATTGAAGGTGGAAGATATTATCCTAACTGTGTTGGTAAATATTCATTAGAAAAATTACCTGATATTTTAATTAATGTATTGGTTGAAAATAATTATCCACTTCCTGAAGATGTTCAAGAAGAAAAAGCACAAGATATTACTGAAGTAGATGCTAAGTTAATGTCAAAGAAAGCTTATCTTAAAAAGTGGCGTAATCTTTCAGATAAAGAAGCTGAAGAAGAATTGCAACAAATTAAGATGGAGCAAGATTTATTGGATAATTCATTCACAGGTATTGATTTTTCTGATAATTTTAGAAGAGGTTCAAATTTAAAGCAGGTTAATGATAATGATTCAGATAATAAAAATATTAATGAAGATAAAAATAAGCCCAAGGAGGACAACCTGGTGAACCAAGATGGTACTTCCAAGAAGGAGTAATAAGTAATGAGTAAACAAAATCCATTTGCTATTGCAGAAGGTAAAAGAATAGATATTACAAATGAACAAGCAAAGCAAATAAGAGATATGTACAAAGGAATAGAAAAGGAATTTGGTGAACGTATTAGAATTTTATCTAATAAGTCAAATATTTCTTCTATTATGAGAGAACAATATCTTAAGGATTTTACAAAAGACTTGCAGGATAGAATTACTTTATTAAATCAACAATTGGAAGGTACTATAACAAACAATGCTTTGGAAGTTGCAAAAGCAGTTACAGAAGATAATGATAAAATGCTTAGGGAAATGGGTTTTGGTGGAGTGTTTACATCAGATTTTCATATTCCTCAAGATGCAGTTAATTCAATTATCACTGGTAAATTGTATGAAGGCAAATGGACTTTAAGCAAAGCTATTTGGTCTGATAATCAAAAGAAATTAAATGATATTAATTCAATTGTTGCTAAAGGTTTAGCAGAAAATAAAAGTACTTATGAATTAGCAAAGGACTTAGAAAGATATGTTAATCCTCAAGCAAGAAAAGAATGGAATTGGAGTAAAGTATATCCAGGGACTTCTAAGAAAATTGATTATAATGCTCAAAGACTTGCAAGAACAATGATAAGTCATGCATACCAAGAATCATTTGTATTAAACACAAAAGATAATCCATTTATTGAAGCATATCAATGGTTAGCTTCTGGTGGTGATAGAATGTGTGATATATGTGCTGAAAGAGATGGTAAAATATATCAAAAAGATGAATTGCCTTTAGACCACCCAAATGGAATGTGTACATTTATGATTGTAAAAGAAAAATCTTATGAAGAAATTGCAAAAGATTTAAGTAATTGGGTAAATGGTACTGGTGATTCAGAATTAAATGAAAAGCTTGATAATTATGCTGATACATTAGGATATAATATTAAAGCTTGGACTGCAACAACACAACCTGTACAAGAGGCAAATAATTTAAGTGAAATTAAACGAAACTTAGACTTCAATGATATAGATTTTAAAAAATATGTACAAGCAAAAGAAGAAATAGGTTTTGAAGGAAATAACTGGGACTTCTTTGTTCAATATAGAGAAGGCAAAATACAAAGTACTATGTTGGACAATGAATTATTAAAATCTATGCAGAAGGTAGAAGTAAATCCTATATCAATAAGTGATGGTATAACAGGTAAAGATATTACAGGAACCTGGGAAAGAAGACCTAATCAATTTAAGTTTGAGATTGATGATATACTTAATGCACAAGGATTTGATGGCTTACCTCAAGTTGTTTCACCTGCTGAATTTGATAAATATGCAGCTGAAAATAATTTAATAATGCAAAGAACATATTCAGCACAAAATAAAGAAGTCTTAGATGTATATAGAAATGAATTATATAATGGAAAATGGTATGTTGATTGTTCTACAGGTGGAGCAATGCATGGAGAAGGCATGTATGCTTATTCTGAAAATTCTTCTAAAGTACCTGATTCAATGAAACAATCTATAAAAGATATTCAATCATTGAATGAAGAAAGAAGAGGAAACAAATATCATAATGTAGAAACAATGACATTAACTAAAGATGCTAATGTTATTTCTGAAAATAATTTATTGACTTTATTTGAAAATGAAGTAGAAAAATATGCTAATACACATAATATGGATTACTTTGATGCACAAGATATTTTTGCAGAAATCTTTCCAAATAATCATGATGAAAGTGACACTGCTGTTGACTTAGGTATGTATGCAGCTGCTAAAGGATATGATGCAATTAACACAGATGGTGGAATTAGTGTTGTATTAAATCGTACAAAATTAATTATTAGAGGAGAAGAATAATGATTGAATTTAAACGAAATGAAAAGACAGGAATACTTGAGTTTTGGAAAGATGGAAAATATATTGGTGATATAATTACAATGGGTGATAAAATCTAATATTTTTTATTATTTTCCTATTTACAAATAACAAATATTTTGATATAATTTAATCATAGTTAAATAACTAAATAATTTCCAAGGAGGACCTAAAGATGAAGAGGTTAATCATCATCGTAGGAAATGAAATCTTTTCAGGAAAGTGGAAGGAAACAATTGAAGAAGAAAAAGAAATTGAAATCTTCTTAAATGAACATCCTGATATTTCCAAAGATGAAATTTCCAAAACAGCAATTGAAAACAAGTAATTAATAAAATTGCTAAGGTTAGCAAGTCACCTATAAAAACTTAGGTGGCTTGTTTACTTTTATAGATAAGAAAAACTAAGGTAAGAAAATGACCAACATTTTAAAAAATTGGAGGAAAAGAAAATGTTAAAAGAGAAAAAGTATTTACCGATGAATTTACAGTTATTTGCAGAACCTGGTCAGGATAACCAGAATAACGCAGGTGATAACAACAATAATAATGCTAATAATAATTCATCTGGTGAAGCAAATGGCAACCAGGGCCAAAATGGAAACTCTGGAGAAAAGACCTTTACTCAAACTGAAGTTAATAATATGATGACTAAAGAAAAGAATGAAGGTAAAAGAGCAATACTTAAATCTTTAGGTTTTAAAGATGAAGAGGAAGCAAAGAAATCAATCGAAGAATATAACAAATATCTTGAATCAAAGAAAACTGATGATGAAAAGAAAGCTGAAGCATTGAAGACTGCTAAATCTGAAAAAGATGAGGCAATTAAAAGAGCTAGCTTAGCAGAAAGTAAATTAGCTTGTTATAATGCTGGAGTAAGCAAAGATTATATTGATGATGTGATGTTAATTGCTTCTAGTAAAGTTACAGAAGAAAAGACATTAGATACTGTACTTGAAGAAATGAAGAAAGATAAGAAGTACGAAAGTTTTTTCGGAGAAACATCTTCTTCAACTTCAGGAGGAACAGGTTCTAATGCTGGCCATAGTTCATCAGGAAATAATCCCAAAGATAACTATGGAGAAAGATTAGCTGAAAAAGCAAATGCTAATCAAAAAACAAAAAGTTCATTTTTTAATGATTAATTTAAGGAGGAAAAGAAATGTTAAATCAGTCTACAATTGTTACTGAAACTGGTGCTACAAGAAAAACAATTCTTGTTGATGAACTTAATAGTACAGCTTTTTCTTGCAAGGTTGCTAATACAGGTATTTCTGCAGATTCTGATGGTAAGAAAATTGTGAAAGCAGGTACACCTTTAGCAGGTAATCTTACAGCAAGAGGAACTGCATTTGTTAAAGCTACTACAACACCTGGTGCAGAAGGTGCACTTGGTACTTCTAATGCAGTTGGTATTCTTCTTCATGATGTAGATGTTACTAGTGGTACAAAGAATGCTCAGGTAGTTGTTTTTGGATTTATTGATTTGAATAAACTTGAATCTGATGTGCAGCTTCTTATTGATGCTGAAACAAAAGCAGCTCTTAGAATGATTCAGTTCGTTAAATAATTAAAAGGAGGAATAGAAAATGCCGAACAAAAGTATTTTTGATTTAGTTACAGCTAATCAAATCGTTTCATATTGGAACGTTAGAAATCAAGACCAGTCCGGTTATCTTGGAGAGGAATTATTCCCTGCTGATAAGAAGCTTGGTCTTGACCTTAAATGGATTCATGGTAAAAAAGGTGTTCCTGTTGTTTTAAAGCCCAGTGCTTATGATGCTGTATCTCTTAAGAGAGATAGAATTGGCTTTAAGCAGACATTGGCAAGTATGCCGTTCTTCAAAGAGTCTATGTATATTGATGAAGAGCTTCGTCAACAGCTTAACATGGTTCTTGAAACTGGTAACCAAGCATATATTGATTCAATTCTTAATCAGATTTTTGATGACAATATTCAGTTACTTAAGGGTGCAAGAGCACAAAGAGAAAGAATGAGAATGAGCCTTCTTGCTAATGGTTCAATTTCAATTTCTGCTAATGGTCAGGACTATGATTATGACTATGGTATGGATGCTTCTCAGAAAGTAAGTTCAGACTGGACAGACCCTGATGCTGATATTGTTGGAGATATTAGAAAATGGCAGAAGACTATTAGAGATAACACAGGTGTTAATCCTACAAGAATGATTCTTAATTCTAAGACAGAATCTTATTTCTTGAAGAACAAGGATTTGAAGAATGCAATTTGGCACAATGATGCTGCTGCTCCTATTCTTGAAACAAATGTTAGACAGTATCTTCTTTCTGCACTTGGTATTACTTATGCAGTATATGATTCTCAGTTTGTTGATGAAGCAGGAAATCAGAGGAATTTCGTTGCTGATGATTCAGTTATTCTTGTTCCTAAGGGAGCACTTGGTAAGTCTTGGTTTGGTACTACACCTGAAGAATCAGACCTTATGAGTGGTTCAGCTGCTAACGTAGCAATTACTGATACAGGTGTTGCAGTAACTACTGTAAAGAAGACTGACCCTGTTAATGTTGATACAAAAGTTTCTATGATTTTCCTTCCTTCATTTGAAGGTATTGAACAGGTTATCTCAGCTGATGTTAGTGGTTCATAATAAGGAGAAATCAAATGGCTTTTATTGAAATTGTTAAAGGAAAAGAAAAACGTTTAGTTTCTAAAGCTTCTTTTGAAAATTTCTTTAAAGACAATGGTTGGAATCTGGCAGGTGAAATCCCTGCCTCTTCCGTTAACCAGAATGTTCAAAATGAAAAGAAAAATGAAGAGACAATAAAATCTATGGTAGAGGAAGAAGAATTAAATACGGAACAATCTGGTGAATCTGAAGAGTCCATTAAAGATGAATGGGATGAAGCAATGGAAGAAGATGAAGAAGAAGTTGAAAAACCCATTTCAGAAATGACAAGAAATGAATTGGTTGAATATGCAAAAGCAAATGATATTTCATTAGCTGGTTTGAATAAAACAAGTCAATTCAGAGAAGCTATTAGAGAAGCTATAAAAGGGAGATAATTATGGTTGACATTGATAAGCTTAAAATTATATTAAGAGAAAAAGATTGCCCATTCTTTAGTGATGAAGAATTAAATTTCTATGCTGAAGAAAATGGCCAGGATTTTAATAAGACAGCTTATCATTGTCTTATTGTAAAATCTGAAGATACAACGTTAAATATAAGTGGTATGCAAGCAGCTGATACTTCAAAATATTTTAGAAGATTAGCTCAAAGGTATAGAGGAAATAACACAGGAATTTTATCTGGAGGTTGATATGTTAAATAAAACATTTTTAAGAAATAAAGTTGACCGACAGATAAAAATTAATGGTCAGGAATTTGAATTTAAAAGATATGAAGAAGATGAATTCCATCAAGTATCTGATGAACCGTCCGCAATAGCAACATTAGAAGGAATTTTTCATACTTCAAATTCTTATATAAGTCAAAATACTGCTGATGGTAGTAAAACTTTTGCTAAACCAACACCAATGATTTTAACGTTATATGAACAAGGCAATATGATAAAAACAAATGATATGGTAATCATTGAAGGAAACAATTATAAGGTTATAAAAACAAACAATATAAATGATTTTAATGTAGCCATTGACATATCTTTGGAGTTAATGCAAGATGAGGATTAAATTTGATGCAAAACAATTGCTAATAGGTTTAACTGAATTCGGTACAAAAGCTAATGCAGCATTGCAAATTTATGCAGAAACTGTTGCTAAAGATTTTGAAAGTTATGCTAAGCAAAATCGTCCTTGGACAGATAGGACTGGTAGAGCAAGGCAAGGATTAACAGGATATGTTACATCAAATGGTAATGGTTGGAGAGTTAATATTGCACATACAGTCGATTATGGTATATGGTTAGAATATGCTAGAGAATGTAAATATGCAATATTAGAACCAACCGTAAGATTAAAATCAGAAGAAGTTTTAGCTGGTATGCAACATTTAAAGTGGTGATGAATTATGGAAAGCATTTGGAGAACAATACAAAGAAAATTGGAAGAAAATAATATAAAAACTTTTCCACCTGCTACTAAAATTGGTGAGTGTAAAAGTAAATATGTTGTTCTGAAAGAATCTGGTTCATCTCAGGTTAATTTGTATTCTTCAGAATATGTTTACTATCAATTCATGTTATATGTTCCACAAAATAAATATCATACCTTAGATGACTTTGAAAAAGAAGTCAAACAAGTTCTAAATGAGCAATTACATCCATTATTAAGAAGTACTGGTTCTAACAATCCAGATTATTATGATGATGAAGTTAAAGCTCACATGAGAAGTTTTACTTATAGAAATATAAGACGTAATAAATACATGTAATAAGGAGGAAATTATGGCAGTTAAAAAAGGAACTGAATTTGCTACAATTGATGTAAATCTTGTCACAGTTCAAACTTATGAAACTGGTGCAGATGAAATCATCTTTGATACAGCAAATCAAATTCAAACTACTATTTCTACTGAAACAACTGATGCTGTAAAGCTTATTGTTAAAGGTAGATTAATTGCACAAAAGCCTGAAGAAGTTACTGTTACAGGAAATCAAATTGTTCTTACAGATAATGTAATGAATTTTGATTTAATTAAGATTCTTCAAGGTGGTACAATTAAGTATGACCAAACAGACCCTACTAAGGTAGTTGGTTATTCAATGCCTGTAGTTGGTTCTACTGACAAAGGACAGAGATTCATTCTCAGAACTTATTCTGCTATTTACAATGAAGCAGGAGTTATCACAGGATATGAAAGAACTACTTATCCTAACTGTCAAGGTGTTCCTGTTGGATTTAATATTGAAGATGGTACATTTAGAGCACCTGAATATACTATCAATTCAATGCCTGCTAATGGAGAAGCACCTGTAGATATTGATATTGTAGCTGAACTTCCTGTAGTATCACAATAAATAATTGAGAGGTAAAGAAAAAAATGGAAAATGAAAATGTAAAAGTAACTAGTATTAGTGAATTGAAAAAATATCAAGAAGGTGAGATAGTTAAATTACCTGATTTTGGTCCTGGGCAAGAGTTTTATGCTAAGCTTAGAAGACCAAGTATGCTTTCTATGGCTAAGCAAGGAAAAATTCCTAATGAATTGTTAGAATCAGCATCTAATCTTTTTGTTAATGGAAACGTTAATGGAAATCAATTAAAGAAAGTTGATTCACAAACACTTCAAAAAATGTTTGATGTTATTGATTTAATTTGTGAAGCATCATTCATTGAGCCTAAATATTCTGAACTTCAAAAGGAAGGTATAGAATTGACAGATGACCAGCTTACATTCATCTTTAATTATTCTCAAATGGGTGTAAAGTCACTCGACAACTTTCGTTAAATCTGGTGAAGTTTTAAGAATAATATCGATGCATAAAATGCTGGGTATGAGTTGTAGACCTTCTGAAATATTAGAAATATATGACCCATACACAGCATTTTGTTTTGATGAAGCATGTGCATACATTGTAAGACAATTAGAAGATGGTCAAGAACCAATATTAAAAAGAGAAAAATTAAATAATGTGGTAAAACCACAAAGTTATAAAAAAGCATCAGAATTATATTCAAAATTTTCGAACGTTAACATTAATTCTTAATGAAAGGAGGAAGAGCTATTATGATGAATCAGGTTGTTGGTACAGCTATTGCATATTTGGATTTAGATGCTACAGGTTTTAATTCAAAACTTGGTACTGCTTGGACACAATTGCAAGGAATTGCAGATTCAAGTTTGACATTAGACCAAAGACTTGCAAGTGCAGGTGCTGGATTAAAAACAATTGGTTCTACAATGACAAGAACTTTAACTCTTCCTATTGCTGGTGGAATGGCATTAGCTACTAAAAAGACGATGGATTTTGAAGAAGCTATGTCAAATGTAAAAGCTTTATCTGGTGCTACTGGTGATGATTTTGATGCATTAAGAGAAAAAGCATTAGACTTAGGTGGAACAACAAAATTTACTTCTAAAGAAGTAGCTGATGCTTTTGGTTATATGGCTTTAGCAGGTTGGAAAACAGAAGATATGCTTGAAGGCATTGAAGGTGTTTTAAACTTAGCTGCATCTTCTGATATGGATTTAGCAAGAGCATCTGATATTGTAACAGATTATCTTTCTGCATTTGGGCAAGAAGCTGGTTATTCTGCACACATGGCTGATATGATGGCTTATGCACAAGCAAATGCAAATACAACTACCGAGCAATTAGGTGAAGCATTCGGAAATTCAGCAGCATTTATGCATACTGCTGGACAAGAAATGGATACGACTATTGCTATTCTTGGTAAATTAGCAGACCAAGGTTTGAAAGGTTCTGAAGCAGGTACAGCTTTAAGTGCAATTGTAAGAGACATAATCCAAAAAATGGATGATGGAAAAATTGCTATAGGTGATGTTGATGTAGCAGTTAAAGATTCTCAAGGAAACTTTAGAGACTTAGTTGATATAATTGCAGATGTTAATAAAGCAACTGAAGGAATGGGAAGTGCTGAAAAATCAGCTGCTTTAATGACAACATTTACTTCAAGGTCTATTAAAGGTTTGAGCATTCTACTAACAGAAGGAAGTGAAAGCATAAGAGAATTTAGAGGTGAACTTGACCAAGCTGATGGTTCTGCTGAAGAAATGTCTAAAATTATGTTGGACAACTTAGCTGGTTCAATAACATATTTAAAATCTGCTATTGATAACTTCTTAATTAAAGTTGGTGATAGAATTGCACCATATATTAGAAAATTAGCTGATGCATTAACTGAAATAACAAATAAAATTTCTAATCTTTCAGATGAACAATTTGATGCATTAGTTAAAGCTGCTTTAGTAATTGCAGCACTTGGTCCTGTTTTAACAATTCTTGGTAATTTATTACAAACAATTGCAAGTATAGTTACAATTCTTAAAAGTGTAAAAGGTGTAGTTGATTTAGTTATAACAGTAGTTCAAGGAGGAAGTGCTGTAATTGCTAAAGTAGCTGGTGGTATTGGATTAATAATTTCTGGTTTAATATTGGCGGTTAAAAACTTCGTTGATATGTGGAAAAATGGCTGGGATATTATTAAAACTATTCTTGAAGCATTAGGAATTGCATTAGTTGCTATTGGTGCAATTATACTTGGTGCTCCTGCTGCTGTTGCTGCTGTAGTTGCTGCTATAGTTTTTGTTATTTCTCAATTAGTAATTGTAATACATGACCATTGGGATGAGATAGTTGCTTGGACCAAAGATATGGTTGAAAGAATCAAGCAAGCATTTAATGAATTTATTGAAAATGTAAAACAAGGTTTTGAAAGAGTAAAAGAATTCTTTAGAAACTTAGGAAATACAATAAGTCAATGGTGGAATGAAGTATTAACTAATGCTAAACAAGCACTTGATAATGTTATAAATGCAATTCGTAATTTTTGGAATAAAGTTACTGAAATATGGAACAATATAATTGGTATAATAAAAGGTTGGTTTGATGATGTAGTTAAAGCAGTTACAAATTTATTTGAAAAATTAACTGAATCATTAACTAAATTCTTTGAACAAATTATCCAACACATGAAAAATGCTTGGGATAATATTATTTCAACAATAAATCAAATATTTGAAAATATTTCAAATACAGTTAAAAAATTGTTTGAAGGATTAACAAATTTATTAAAGAGCTTATTAGATACTGTAGTAAGTGTAATAAATAATTTGCTAACAACTATATCAAACATGATAGATGAATTTATTTCTGTTATTGAAGGTATTTTTGAAAGAATTTCTGAGATACTTAGAAAGATAGTTGAAACAATTAGTCAAATGGTTCAGAAAGTTATTTCTACTATTGGTGATTTAGTTCAAAAATTTATTACAACAATTCAGCAACTTTGGGATAGAGTTACAAATATGGTAACTGAAACATTCCAAAACTTAATAAAAATTATTGAAGAAAATGCTCAAAAGGTTTGGGACTTCCTTGAAAAATTAGTTGAAAGATTTAAGAAGATAGGTGCTTTGATTCTTGATAAATTGTTGGAAGGTTTAAAAGAATCTTGGAATAGATTATCAGCTTGGTTTGAAGAGCATTTTGGTTATATAGGTGCTATTATTGATAAACTCAAATCTAAGATGGCTAATTTAATTCCAAACAATAATCCTATTTCAAATATGCTTTCAGGTTCACATGCAAGTGGTTTGGAATATGTTCCTTATGATGGATATGTTGCTCAATTACATAAAGGTGAAAGAGTTCTTACAAAGAATGAAAATGAAAGCTATAATAATAGGTCTGTAAAAGAAGTTGGAGATACAATAAATATTTATACGAAGGATGACCCTTATTTCATCGGAAGAGAGATAAGAAAAGTCAAGAAAGAATTAGCATTTTAAGAGGTGTTGAAATGATAAAGAAATTTGAAATCAAAAATATGAATACAATGAAAAGTGCTACATTTGGTATGGATATTGATTGTGATTTTGTATTTCCTGGAGATGAAGGTGTTGACTGGGGTAATGTTCCTGTAAATCATCACACATACAATTATCCCAGTCAAGTTGGTGATTCAATTTCTAGTTCAAAAATAAACAACAGAGATGTATCAATAATTGGCTATGCATATTACATGTTAAATGAAGATGAATTAAATCTTTATAACAGAGACCAAAGAGATGAATATGCTTATGAAAACATTAAAAAGAAAAAAGAGTTTTTGAATAACTTAATCAATCCACAAGATTTTATAAGAATTATTGTTGGAGATTATTACTTGGAAGGAAAACCAAGTGCATCACCTAAGTATAGTCCTAATGAATCAGAAAACAATACTTACTTCTGTAGATTTATGATTGAAATATTTTGTGCTAATCCTATGTTTCATAAAAACACTGAAGTAATTACTGTGCTTTCAGGTGAAACTGGAGGCTTCCATTTTCCTTTTATCCTAACACCTAATAAATATATAATGGGAACAAGAGTTAATTACCTGATGCTTCTGGTGAATAATGAGGGTAATGCTACAATTGGTGGTAAAATAATTCTTGAAGCAAAAGATACAATTGTAAATCCAGTGATAGTAAATTCAACTACTGGAGAAGAAATGAGAATTAACAAAACAATGACTGCTGGTGAAAAGATAATTGTTAATACTCAAGATGGTGAAGAAAGAGGAATTTATGGATATACAATCGAAGGTAAATTGGATTATTTGAAGTATTGGGATTTTGATAATGACTGGATTAAATTCGAACAAGGTTATAATATAATTAATTATTCAACTGAAAATCAATCAGAAACTATGCTTGATGTAAGTATTGAATTAAATCCTGAGAAATTTGGTTTGGAGGAAATGTAATGAAACTTGAAGTTTTTGACAAAGACTCTAGACAAAGGGTTGGAATAATAATTACATATACATATTTAACTTATGAAGATATAATGGATGATAGAGGTAATTTTGAAATAAGAATGCCCAATAAATCTAAAGTTCTTGATGTGTTAAATATTGGCAATTATATTTGGTTTGAAGATGGAATAGTTGGAATAATTAAAGGTAAAAAAGATGTTGAAAATGAAGATACTGAAATAAGTATTTATGGTTATTTATCAAATGAAATTCTGAACTATAGAAGTTTCTTATTAACATCTCAATATTATGATACAATCGATGAAATAACTACTCAAATGCTGAATGATTTATTCATTGACCCTGAAGATACAAGAAGAGCAATTGATTTTATAAGCATTCAACAGGATATGCCAACATTTCAAAATAAAATAAGAGTTCAAAATACAGGTGATACATTCATGAATTATTTAGCTGAAATGTATTTTCCTTATAGTTTAGGTTTTGAATTATATCCTATCTTTAGTCAAACTTTAGATAATGAGCAAAATCCTAACATTGATAGTTTTGAATTCAGATTATTAAGTCCCATAAACAGGACATATAATAATGTTGATGATAATGACCCTGTTATTTTTAGTTTTGATTTATCAAATCTTCAAAGTATTGAATATGAAGAAGATGAAAGAAATACATTAAATATTGCTATTGTTGCTGGTGAAGGAACTGGTGCTGATAGAAAAATCATTGAAGTAGGTGATAAAATATCAGAAGGCATTTATAGAAAAGAACTTTATGTAGATGCTAGGGATATTCAATCAGATGCTGACCCAGAAAATCCATTAACAGAAGAAGAAATTGAAGAATTAATGGAGCAAAGAGGTCAAGAAAAACTTCAAGAACATCAAAAAGTTATTTCATTTGAAGCATCAATAATTGAAGGTAAATACAAATATGGTGTTGATTTTTACAAAGGAGATTTTGTTTCTGTAATTGATAAAAGCACAGGTAAAATTTTTAATGTACAAGTTAACTCTATAAAGAAATCTATTTCCAATGGTATAGAACATGTTGATATAATTTTTGGAAAAGATAATTTAACAATTTCTGAAATGTCAAAAAGACAAGTTCAAATATCAGGTGGAGGCGGAGGAGGAGAACAAGGACCTCCTGGACCAAAAGGTGATAAAGGCGATAAGGGAGATAAAGGGGACAAGGGCGATAAAGGTGATAAAGGAGACACTGGAGATACTGGAGCACAAGGACCAAAAGGAGATACTGGAGCAACTGGGCCGAAAGGAGACAAAGGAGATACTGGTGAAACAGGTGCTACAGGTCCACAAGGTCCCCAAGGTGAACAAGGTCCTCAAGGCCCACAAGGCATTCAAGGGGAACAAGGTTTACAAGGTATTCAAGGACCTCAAGGAATTCAAGGTGAACAAGGTCCAAAAGGTGATGATGGAGATGATGGAATTACTCCTTCAATTTCTGCTTCAGCTACAGTTGATGCAAATACAGGAACTCCTTCTGTAAATGTAAGAAAAACTGGAACTGATGAAAATCCAAGTTTTGCTTTTGAATTTCATAATTTAAAAGGTGAAGGCGCTCAAGGCAATTTTTATACAAAACCAGATGATTTACAATTATCTATTGTAAATGGTAAATTATGTATCACTTATGAAACAACATAAAGGGAGATAAAATATGTCAGCAATTACAAATCCAATTTTATTAGATAGCACAGGACAGGAGATAGTTGAAGCTCTTGAAGCCATAGCAGAAAATATGGGAACATCAGCCGGACATACAATTCAGAATGATACCGGAACTGACATGCAAAGACGAGATAAATTGCAGTTTAAAGGTGTCTATGTTGAAGATAATCAAGCCAATGATGTAACCAAAGTCGATATAGTCCGAGAGTTCCAAAGCAAATCGGCAATCGAAGCACTCACAGGCGAAGAAGCAAAAGGCTTTCAGTATCTTGATGATGATGTGTATGACGCATTTACGGCAAGTGATATAGGCTTTGATAACTCCGATACTTCCTTTACGGGAAATGATGTTCAAGAAGTGTTAGAAGAAATAGACGAAGTTACAGAATTAACCATAACAGGAAAGGTGACAGATATTGAGGGGCAACATTTCGTGAAGAATGGAATTGCTTATTTTTACGGAAGTATGCGAGTTAATCAAAACTTAACAAGTGGTTTTTTGGGAACTTTCAATAAGTCAATTTACAATCAAGGTATAGGGCAATGGATAGGCTATAACGTTTCAAGAAGTAATAGTTTAATAGGTGGTTATTTATCCAACAATCAAATTATTTATAACGTTGGAACTATTCAAAACGGAGATACTATTACAATGTTTACCACATTTAGAGTTGAGCCTTAATCGAAAGGAGAAAACCGATGTCAGTATATTATAACAAAAAACTAATAAGCGGAGTAAGAGACGTTCCGCAAATGACATTAGCAGAATACAACGCATTAACTAATAAACCCGACTTATGGTTAAGAACAGACGCACCCGAAAGTGACAGGGGTATTTCGGCAAGTGATGTGGAGTATTCAATGGGGGTTAGTGTTGAAGATAAGATTGATACGAAAGCGAATGAATGGACTTATGGCGGTGTAATTAAGAACGGACAGTCACAAACATTTCCATTAGGTACACACGAGTGGTCGTTTGTAGTACACCCTTCAAGTTCTAATATGTCAATTATGGCTTCGTTAACTTTTCCCATAGAAAATCAAAGCGGAAATTCTTATGTAATTATAGTCGGTGTAAATGATTCAGTAACTATTAGCAGAAGTGGGACAACATTATCAACAACAGACACAACAAGAATAATTGATTTTTATTACAGATAAAGGAGAAAAACAAATGGCAGAATGTTTATATTATGGCGATAAGCCTATTGGTTTAATTCAAAGTAATGCAGAAGATGTTGAGTATTCGACAGGGGTTAGTGTTAAGGATAAGATTGATTCAATGACACCTGTTATAAATCAACTTTTGAATATTAAAAATATTCCCACCACAGAAACGGAATATAATGTGAATTGGCAAAACTACGATTTAATAGTTGCGGAATTAAGATTTTACGATAATGTAAGGGCAACTATTACTTTATCAAAATCTTATATGGCTATAACATCTTCGGGTTCAAGACCTTCCATTATGTATACGGTAGATGCAAGCACTACTGTCGCTTATGATTTTTATACAAAAGGGACAAGTGGCAAAATGTATGTAAAAGCCAACAATGCAAGTTCGTCAAGTAATATGTATGGTATTGCTATTACGGGATATAAATTTTAATTGATGTAAATGATGAAAGAACAGTAAAGGCGAAAAACAATGGAACGTACGATGATAATATTTAACTTTATAATGGTGCTAAATAATGTTTAAATCATTTATAGTATTTATTATTATTTTGATAATTGCTATTTGGATTATAAATGAAGCAAATAAAGGAGGAAAAGATGGATAACAAAAATATTTATAGAGTTACAACTCCTGTTATAATTCTAAAAATTAAAAATGATGAATTTGATATGAGTTCAATTAATACTTGTCATGTTACTTTAGAAAGTGAAAATGGACTTACTCAATTAATAATAACTAATCCAATTATCGATTATGAAAATAAGAAAGTACAAGTTAATTTAACTCAAGAACAAACATCTAAATTTGATTGTGGATTTATAAAAGTTCAAATGAAAATAAAATTAAATAGTGGTTCTGTTGTTCCATCTAAAATGATTAAAATTAACATGAAAGAAATTCTTGAGGAGGAAGCTCTATGATTACTGATATTAAATTAGAAGAGCAGAACTTAATATTAGATGTTGATTTAGAAGCAAAAAGTTTAGAATTAGATGTTGATATAGAAGTTGGAACGATTATTGGTGATGATTTTAAAGAGAAGTATAAAGGACCATATATAGTGATTCCCAAAATTGAACAAACAATCTTAGAAACAAATGATAAGGTTATGGAAGATGATGTTACAATAAATTCAATTCCGTATCAGGAAGTAGAAAATGTCCAAGGTGGAGAAACTGTTATTATTGCTTTTGAATAGGAGGGAAAGGAATGGCAAAAAATAAAATTATTTTTGGTGATGAAGTTTTAATTGATTTAACTCAAGATACAGTAACTGCTGATAAAATGTTATCAGGTTATACAGCACATAGTGCTAGTGGTAGTGTTATTACTGGTTCTTGTACTTTTGATGCTGATACTTCTGATGCTAATGCAACAACAGCTGAAATTTTAAGTAATAAAATTGCATATGTAAATAGTAATAAACTTACAGGTTCAATGCCTAATAGAGGTGCTATTGCTGGAGTTATTTCTACTAAGTCTCAAGAATACACTGTACAAAATGGTTATCATGATGGCTCAGGAAAAGTAAAAATTGATACAACAGAACAAGCAAAAATTATTCCTGAAAATATTAAAGCTGGTGTAGAAATTCTTGGGGAATTGGGAACTTATACTGGAGAATCAATAACTGCTCAAACTAAATCAGCTACTCCTTATACAACAGCTCAAACAATTTTACCTGATTCTGGTTATGATTATTTAAGCCAAGTAAATATTGCAGCAATTGCTTATACAGAAACTCCTAATGCTCAAGGTGGAACTACTGTAACAATTGGAACTGTAGCCCCTACGTAATGAGGTGATTATATGGCAGTAAATCAGGTAAAATTTGGAAATGAAACGATAATTGATTTAACAGATGCAACAGCGACAGCAAATGATATAGCTTCTGGTAAAACTGCTTATATTGCAACTGGTGAAAAAGTAACAGGCACAGGTGAGAGTGGAATATCAAGTATTACTTTACCAGCTTTACAAGTAATAATGGATATGAATCCATCTACACAAAGTTCAAAAGTTGCTAATGCAATAAATTGTATTTATATTCCTTTAACAAATTTAAAAAGTGTTACTACAGGAAGTTGTGTAATAAGTTTTACTGAAGGAACGAAAACATTTTTGCAAGCTACAGCAGCTTTTACAAATTCATTTAGTGAAAATCAATCTATTGGCACAGCCATTACTTTAAATAAAAATTCTGATAATATAATAACACAGCAGCAAATAACAAATGCGATAAGTAATGGTGCAACATATTTAAGAATAAAATTATTAATAAATTCATTTGTAGGAACGCAAACATTAAAAGCTTATATGCAAAATATAACATTGAATTATTAGGAGGTATTTATTATGACAGTTCAAATATTTTTATTTTTCTTATTTGGAATTTCTTTATTAACAGGTTTATTTGTTCAAGCAATAAAAAAATTGCTTGGAGAATTCAAAAAGAAAATTGGTTCAAATTTATTATCAAGCATTGTATCAATTGTTCTTTCAATTTTAGTTGGTGTATTTTATCCACTATTATTCAATGTTCAAATAGATACTGCTTATGTTATTTGGTTTATAATAATTGCTATTTTTAGTTGGTTAGTTGCAATGCTTGGATATGATAAAGTAAAGCAAACTATATTACAAATATTTGGAGGAAAATTAAATGGCTCAAATAATGACTAATCAAGAATTTGTTGATAGACTTTTAAAGGTTAGGGAAAAATATAAAACATATTATGCAAAAGGAACTTTTGGTCAATGTGCTACACCTTCATTTATAGACCAAAAGAGGCAGCAATATCCTAAGTGGTATAATGATTCAAGAGTAAAGAATTTAAAAGCTCTTCCTGATGATACAAGATTATTTGATTGTGTTGGATTAATCAAAGGAGTTTTATGGGGCTTTCCTAACACTAAATATAAATCAAATGGAGTAGCTGAAGGAAATGACCAGGACTATTGGAATATGGCTTTAGATAAATCAAAAAGCTTTAGTCAAATTCAAATAGGTGAACTTCTTTGGATGAAAGGTCATGTTGGTGTTTATATTGGAAATGGTAAAGCAATTGAATGTACAGCTTCTTGGCAAAATAAAGTTCAAATTACTGCTGTTGCTAATATAGGTCCCATATCAGGATTGAATTCTAGAAGGTGGGAAGGACATGGAAAGATTCCATATATAAAATATATGGATAATGAAAATAAAATCAATCCTGAGCCTTCTGGTGATTCTAAGATAGATATTAGTAAATACCCTATTCTTAGAAAAGGAAGCAAAGGAGCTTATGTTACTAAATTACAAACTATTTTAGTACAAAAGAAATATGACCCTAAAGGAATAGATGGAATATTTGGTCCTGGATGTGATAAGGCAGTAAGACAATATCAAAAGGACCACAAATTAGTTGTTGATGGATGTGTTGGTCCAAAGACTTGGAATTCATTATTAAATTCTTAAGGAGGAAGCTATGGCAGAAACAAGTGGATTTTTTCAATCAGTGTGGGATGATAGCTTAGAAAATCCTATCACTCAAGAACAAACAGGTTGGTGGGATAAAAGCTACACTGCAAAACAGTTTTTAGATTACTTTGCTTTATTTATTGGCAATGGTGTTTTTGGTTCACCTACAAATCAATGTAAAGTAATTCCTGGAACTGGTCTTTCAATCATCATTACTCCTGGTTGGGCATTTATTAAAGGTGCTTGGTATCATAATGAAACAAATAAAGTGATTGAATTATCTTCTAACACATCAGGATTATCAAGAACTGATGGAGTAATGTTAAGATACAATGATACAAATAGAGAAATAACAGGAATTGTTACAACAGGTAACACAGAACTTGTAAGAGGTGAAACAATTTATGATTTAAAAATAGCTGAGGTAGTAGTTGCTCCTAATGCAGTTACAATTTCTGGTTCAAATATTACTGATACAAGAATTGATGAAACTGTTTGTGGTCTTGTAAAAGGTCTTATGGAAATTGAAACAACAGCTGATTTATTTGCTCAATATCAAGCTTTATTTGATGAATGGTTTGATGAAGTAAAAGACCAAGTAACTGGAGACTTAGCAATAAGACTTCAAATGGAATTTACACAATTGAATCAGAATGTAGAAAATTATCAAGAAGCTGTTGAAGATGCTTTAGCTGATGACAGAGCAATTATTGAAGATTATGTTTACAATGATTATATAATCCAAGAACAAGAATTTGTGTTTACAAATAAAGTTTGCACAATTCAAGATTCAAAAGTAAAAGCTACAAGTTTAATTGATGTTTATTTTACAGCAGCAACAATAAATAATGCAGAGGAAGCTCAAATAGTTGTTGATAGTTCTAATGGCTATATTACATTAACTGCAGCTAAACAACCAGAAGGAACTATCAGAGGTATGATAAGAGTAAGAGTAAATGAGGTGAGCTAATATGAGAGGTAGAACAAATATTACACCAAGAAAAGAACCAATAATAAATGGTCAATTAATTACCGCAACTGTAGAAGCAAATGATTCAATAAGTGTTGGCGATTTTGTTGAGTATAGAGTTGACTATGCAGAAACTGCAACTAGTGATTACAATATTTCTGTAATTGATGAGTTGGAAACTTCTATATACAAAATTCTTTTGATTGCAAAAAATTCACAAGCTTATTTGGAATTATGGAAAAAGAGTACACAAGAAAGAGTTGACAATATTGTAATTAATGAAAGTGGTTCAGGTGCTATTATGTGTTTAGCTGATAATAGTCATGTGATAATTTTTTCTAATTACAAATATTATTATATTGAATTTTCCAATGATGAAATTTCAATTGTTCAGCAACTATCTTATGGGGCTTCACCTAATCCTACAGCTTTATGTGTATTAGATAGTTCTCATTTTGGAGGATTTGTACAGCAATCAGGTTCAAGCAACCATAATATGAAAGTTTATATTTTTTCATTTTCTGATTCTGCAATTACTTATGTAAATTACACAACCTTTTCATTAGGTTCTTATGGCACAACTTATGCTGATAGTGTAAAAAAAGTTGCTAATAATAAATTAATGATTTTTGGAACATTTAGTTCTAGTTCTTCTAGTCCTGGAATAAATTTAGTAAGTTTTGATAGCAGCTATAATTTTTCAAATATTTCTTATGTTAGTTTTGCAACAGCAACAAGAAGAATAGATATAAATGAAAATTTATTTGCTTTTCTGAATTATACTTCACAAAGTTCAGGAGATAGATTTAAACTTTACTTAATAAAATATGATTCAGTTAATGATACAATTGCTACATTCCTTGATTTAGATTTATCTACAATTTTTGGAACATTTCATTCAAGTTCAATAGCAGTTACAATTTCCTTATTAAATGAAAATCAATTAGCAATTTGTGGTTGTGTTAGTCCTGCTTATACTTCAGCAAAAAGAGAAGGTGTAATTTTAACTTATGATGAGAATGAAGATACTTATTCAATTTCTGAAAAAATAGAAGTAGCAAACACTCTTAAATATACAAATGTAAAATTCACTATTGCTGATTCAACAGATGCTAAGATAGTTAGTGAAATTGGTTTTATCAAATTAAAAATTCAGGATAATGAATTTGAACATGTTCCCGATAAAAATTATGTAAAATCATATACTGGTGGAAAAGCAATAGGATTTGCTAAAACTGCTGGTGTAGGTGGCGATTCTATTAGAATTTATGTTCCAGAAGTATAATATTTGTAATATTTTGAAGAAAAATCAAAAAAACTATTTACAAATCAAAAATAATGGTTTATAATGTAATCATAATTAAACAAACAACATCCAAGGAGGAAAACAATATGAAGTGTCAAGAATATTTTTACAGTGAAGAAGAAGCACAGAACTTTATGAAAGCAATAAATTATGACGGGGCAGATGCCGAACTAATCAAAACAGAAGATGAAGATACAGGTGATATGGTTTACATCGTAAATTATAACCCGCCAAAATATAACAAATAATAAAATCTAAGGAGGAATTAAAAATGGCTAGTAGGCAGAACAAATATCCAGATACTGAAATCTTTAAGTATCATAATCAAAATCCACACAATAGAATAACAACTGATTGTGTATTAAGAGCTGTATCATTTGCATTAGGAAAACCTTATAATGACATAGTTATGGAGGTAGCAGAAATTCAATGCAAAACAGGATTTGACCCACTTGATAGACTTGATTTAGTCTTTAAGAAATATGGGATTGCAAAAGAGCCAATGCTAAGACATTATGACAACACAAAATATACATTAAAGGAATTTATTAAAGAGTTTCCAAAAGGGACATATGTAATCAATATGCCTGGTCATGTAACTGTTGTTAAAGATGGTAAGAATTATGATATTTGGGATTGCACAAAATCAAAATGTAAAATAGGAAACTATTACAAAATAAAATAATTGAATATTAGATAAAATAGCTTATAGAAAATATAGGCTATTTTAATTTAAGGAAGGAGAGCAATGAATGCTATTTCAATTATTGGTTGTGTAGTTGGTATAATTGGTTGTGCTATAGGTGTAGCTACATTTGTATCAGCACAATTAACAAAAGCAAAACAAGATGGAATGGTTCTAGCTAAAGTTGAACAATGTGTACAAAACACGGAAGAAATTAAAAAGGATATGAAAGAAAAGAATAAAGAGGTAGATGCCATTATTGATTCTCATACTCAAGCAATAACACAATTACAAACAGAAATGAAAATGGTATTTAAACAATTAGGAGTAAATAAATGAGACAAGAATTTAATGACAAAGCAATGGAAAATATGGAAATAACAAATAAGCTTTTATTGGAAATGGTAAAAAATCAAAAAGCTTCAAATAAAAATTTAATCAAATTATTTGTAACAACAATAATTTGTTACACTGTTTTATTAATTGCTATGGTCATAAGCTTCTTCATTTATGAATCACAATTTGATGTTGTTCAAGGACAATATGAAACTTATGAATATAACCAAGAAGCTGAAGGAGAAGGAATTGAATTTAATAATGGTGATGTTTATAAAGACGATGCAATTCATAATGACAATAGAGGAGAATGAATATGTCAAGAGGAAGGCAAACAATAAAAGTTACCAAAGGAACTACTAAAGTTAAAACTTCTAAAAATTCAAGTAAAACAAAAGTTTCAAAAGGAAATCCTAACAGATGCCCAGCCTGTGGAAGATTTATATAATATGAGTAAACACATTGATATAAAACATAAAGTAAAAAGTATCAATAGAAAAGTTGATTTTTATAATCTGTTAGATGAAATAATTCTAACTGAAAATGAAAAGAAAATGATGATACTTTATTATGTTGAAGGAAAATCAATTGAATATATAGCTGATGAATTAGGTTATAGTGTTCAAGGAATTTGTAAAATGCATAAAAGAATTTTAAATAAATTGGAAAGTTTATTGTAGAATAAAATCTATAGTAAGCTTTCTTTTTTTGTTGTATATTTTTAGTATAATTTTCGTAAATATTCTATATCATTTCTTATCTTAATTTTTGATAAAATATATTTATAAAAATAAGGAGGTGAGAAATGTATCTAATTAAAGCAAAAGATAACTTTATCAATATCATTTCTGATTTATCTTTAAAAGATGCTCATACATTAACTAACTCAATTATTTCAGCAAAGAAAATTCCAAATGAACAAAGTGAAGATGATAGTAAAACAAGTTTCTTAGATGATTTATTAGAAACTATTAAAAATCAAGAAAAAGAATAGGAGATGATTTTATGCCTTATCCAACCCCTTATAATCTTATGAATCCTCAGCAACAGTACATGAATTATTTTCAACAAATGCAACAACCATTACAGCAATCCATGCAACAACAATTACCTTTGAATCAGTTATCAACAGGTAAGATAGTTGATGGTATAGAAATGGTGAAAGCTACAGATATACCGATTGATGGAAATAATTATTATTTTCCTAAAGCAGATGGAAGTGAAGTTTATTCTAAAAGATGGCTTCAAGATGGCAGAACAGAAATCAATACTTATGTAAAATTAAATGCTCAACAGGAAGAAGAAAATAAAAGAAAAATAGAAGATGATATAATTGAAAAATTAAATTTAATTGATGATAGAATAGCTAAGTTAGAAAAAGGTTTAATAAAGCCTGCATCTAAGAAGGAGTAGTTATGAATAATCAAATGAATATACTTCAATTATTAAATTCAAATCCTCAGCAAATAATAAACAAAATGTTGGGTAATAATCCAATGGCAAAAAATTTATTGAGCATGATGAAAAATAATGATGCTAAAGGGATAGAAGAAATGGCTAGAAATTTAGCAAAAGAAAAAGGACAAGATGCTGATAAATTATATGATGAAATAAAATCAAAGTTTGGTATGTAACTAATATTCAATGGCCATGAATTTAGTATAAATTTTATAGGAGGAAAAGTTATGTTTAATGACAGTGGTTTTACAATGCCAGTAGCACCTATGTATGGCAACAATGGTGGCTTCTTCGGTGGTGATGGATTAGCTTCCATTATTTGGATTGTAGTTATCCTTGCTTTATTTGGAGGTTGGGGTAATGGTTTTGGTTTTGTTGGAAATGGCAACTTAAATTCTGCTTTAACTAGAGGAGAACTTTGCCAGGATATGAACTTCCAAGATTTGAATAATGGTGTTAGAGGAATTCAGCAAAGTATTTCTGATGGATTTGCACTTCAGAATGTAAACTTTACTGATAGACTTGATAATCTTTCTAACCAATTAGCTACAGGTGTAGATGCTATTAATCTTGCAATTGTAAATGATGGTTATCAAACAAGAAATGCAGCAACTCAGAATATGATTGCTAATATGCAAAATAGTTATGCTATTCAAAATGCAATTCAAGGATGTTGCTGTGATATGAAATCTAATTTTGCTCAAATTGCATATAATCAAGCAACAGATACTTGTGCAATTCAGAATAGCATTGCTAATGCTGCAAGAGATATTACAGAAAATGCTAATGGCAACACAAAGGCAATTCTTGACTTCATGATTCAAGATAAGATTAGTACATTGCAGCAGGAAAATCAGGAACTTAGACTTCGTGCATCACAAGAAGCTCAGAACAATTACTTAGTAAATGAGCTTAGACCTTGTGCTAAGCCTGCATATATTACATGCAATCCTTATACTAGTTCTTATGGACTTGGTATGAATGGATGCTGCGGTTGTAATGGCTAATGCAAAACAATAATGATTCTTTGTTAGATTTACTAACAATACTTTCTATAATTTTACAACTTCAAATAATGGAAGAGCAAAAATATCAATCAGACAATGATGATATAATGAATGAATTGCAAGTGCAAGATAAAAATTATTTAGAAAGAATTTTAAAGAATCAAGAAATCATTATTGAAAAATTGAATAAACTCACCGATAAGGTTTGATTTTTCTAATGGGTGGGTATTATTGTAAGTAGTATCTGCCCATTAGTATTTTTAAAGGAGGAAAGAATATGGCTTGTCCTACAGTTTGTAAATTATGTAAAAGACTTATAATAAGTACAGCTGTTACTTTTACTGCACCTAACTTAATAATAACAATTCCTGCTGGAAGTTATGACGATGGTGAAAAATATTGTATTGTAGTAGCACAAAGTATTCCTGAAGCAACAACTATTAATGCACCTGTATTTATTCAAATTGGTGATGGAACTGAACTTTATCCTTTAGATAAATGTGATTGTTCTCAAGCAACTGCATGTAGAATTAGAACAAGAACAAGGTATAGTACAAAGGTTGTAACTACTCCTACATCAGGTGCATTTAGATTAATGGGTAAGTTATGTTGTAGTCCTAACAATGACCTTCAAGCAATTGATGGAACTGCACCTACAACAGTAACAAATAATTCATCATCAAGTAAGGGAGGAAAATAAAATGGATGCTTATAGAATTCATGATATGTTAGAAGATGTTTCTGAAGCTGCATCAACTGAATTAGCCAAAGGAACTGATAGTGTCAATACAAAAGAATTTGGTGAAGTAGTTGACATGATAAAAGACTTGACAGAAGCAGAAAAGAATAAATGGCAAAGTTGTTATTACAAGTCAATAGTTGAGGCAATGGAAAATTCTGAGTATGGAGAGGATTATGACTGGTCTGGTCCTGATGAAGATAGAATGGGTTATCCAAGAGGAAGAGATTCTATGGGTAGATTCACTTCAAGACGTGGTTATGATGGAATGAGAAATCAAAGAGGTTATGACCAAAGAATGATGGATTCTAGAATGATGGATTATGAATCAGGAAGAATGGGTTACTCTAATGGTGCTTATGGTGGTGGCCAAAGAGGAATGTCAAGTTCACCTATGAGAAGTAGTCGTTATGGTTATTCTCATGATGACTATATGGAAAAGAAATCTGCTCTTAATCAGAATGACCCTAAGAGAATGAAAATGATTGAAGACCACATGGATGACTTGTATGGAATGTTTAAAGAAGAAGTTCAAGATATGAGTCCTGAAGAAAAGCAAATGTGGAAAACAAAACTTAATAAAATAATTAACATGTAATAAATTACTTAGGAGGTATGTAGGGGTTCTTCATTGAGCCCCTATTTTATTATTATGCAAATTATAATAAATAATATAGCTTGGAAAATTAAATTCATTCCTGGGTCATCTGGTGAACTTAAAGACATATATGGAAAATCACATTTAGGAATGACAGATAATAATGTGAAAATAATTTATTTGAATAAAGAACTTGATAATGGTTTGTTATATTCTGTTTTGTGTCATGAGTTAGTGCATGCTTTTTGTTTCAGTTATGATATTTATTTTGATGTAGAAGATGAGGAAAGATTAGCAAGTTTTATTGAACATTTTGGTAATGATATTTTACATACAACAAATATTGTTTATTCTCATGTAGAATCAGAATAGTGTGGTCTAGAAATGGTTTAGAGCAACTTTAAAAAATTTTTAAAAAACTATTTACAAATACATTTTAAAGTGATATAATGTAATTACAGTAAAACAAATAATAAATTCCAAGGAGGAAAACAAAATGTTACATTACGATGATATTAAAAGAATTGAAGAAGAAACTAAAGTAACTATTCTTTCAAATGCAAGTAATACAGAAAGATTTTTATTCTTCAAAGACCCTTTCAATTCACATCATAATCCTATAATTAGAAGACAAACTAAAGTGAATGGAAATTGGAAATATATGCAAGGTCTTGAAGGTAATGAATTTGCAATTCAAAAAGGTGGAATTATTACTAATAAAGAAAGAGGAAATCTTAAATACTTAGAACTTCAGGATAAGGGATTTAATGTAAAAACAGTAACTAATTTAACAAATGTTTAGGAGGACAAGTCAATGGCAAAGAATGTTAAAGTTTATCAGTATGGAAAATATTCACCTCTTCCTTATAGAACACTTTCAATTACTAGATGTGCTAATAAAGAAAAGTTGGAAGAAATCAGAAAAGAATATGTTGAAAAAGGTTGGGATTGTGGTGAAATAATTGAAACACCCATGAAAGTAAAAGCTGAATATTTTGATTATGTATGGAATGAAGTAATAAGATAAATAAAGAGGAGGTCCTAAAATGTTATTTAATACATTAAAAGAAATCAAAGAAGAATTAGTAAATAAAGGTTTTAATTGTAGAATCAAAAATCATCAGAAAACGTTAGTAGTTGAAGGCAAGAATTATTCGTTCTTAGTTGACAAAAGAGATGATTCTAAATTTGATGTTTCAGTTTTTGAAAATGTTGATTATGAATTGGTTGAAATGTTCTGTGGTATATCAGGATTTGAAACTACAAAGAAAATTAAAAATCTTATTTAATAGTTTTGGACTGTAGCCAAGTTTGGAAAGGCACAAGATTTTGATTCTTGTATTCGTTGGTTCAAATCCAACCAGTCCAGTTGCCATAAGGCATAACAAATTATTTAAAAAGGAGGACATTAGGAAATGTCACGAGAAGAATTGAAAAATTTAACAGTAAAAGAGTTGGACTCAAAAGCAAAGGAATTAGGTTTGTCCAGATATAAGGGCAAAAAGCATCTTACAAAAGATGAATTAATTGAAAGCATTATTAATACTTCAGGTGAAGAAAAAGAAGATTGTTTGGCCAAAGAATTTTCCGATAAAATGTTGTACATTGGAAAAGCCAAAATTGAAGACATTGTAGCTTTCAAGGATAAAAGAGATTTAGTTAGGTCTGGTAAGATTATTAAGAATGATGTTGACAATCAGAAAATGGTTGTTCAGATTAAATCTGGAAAGACATTTTATATAACTTATTCAGATATTCTTTGGGTGACAACTGAAGATAATAAGAAATGGCCTAAAGAAATTCTCAGATTGTTAAAAGAAAGTCAGAAAAAGATAGTTGAAAATTTTAATAATATAATGTCTTCAAAAGGAGGCTCTAACAATGAACAAATTGGAACAAATAATTCTTAGTTTGAAAAAACTTAATGATGATGAAAAGACTCATCAGGAAGAATATAAGACTAAGAAAAAAATGTATGAAGAAAATATAATAAAAATCTTAGGTAAGAAAAATGAAAAGTCTTATGATTTTACTCAATCAAATCGTAAGTTAAAAGCAACATTTGTTGAAAATAAAAAAATCGATTTTAATGTTGATATGATAGAACAAATAGTCGATAAAGAAGTATTCAATGAATTTGTTGATAAAACTTATATAATTTCTGATTATGATGGATTAGTAAATTATCTTAAATCATTAGGTGCTAATCCAAAAGCCTTTAAAGAATTTATTCATTGTGAAAAGCAAGTAAATAAAAACAAACTAAACCAATTAAGTGAACTTGGTGATATTTCATTAGATGACTTGGAAGGATGTTATTCAGTTTCTGTTACGTCTAGTTATATTAAATTAACTGAGACAGAATTGGAAGAATCTGATGAATAAAATCGAAGTTAATCAACCATTTACTTTTAAATGTGGTGGTGAAGAATTAGCTAAGGTATTAAGTTACTATGGTTATATTCCAGATATTTCATCTAATATTTATAAAATAGTTTGTCCTTTTCATGAAGATGTTAATCCTTCAATGATAGTAGATTTATCAGAAGGAAATTGGTATTGTTTTGGTTGTGGATTATCAGGTGATGCAATTAAATTTGTTTCATTATTAAATCCAAAACTTAGTGAAATGAAAAGCTTTTTGAAATATCTTAAGATTCTTAAATCTGATAAAGTAAATAAGTTAGATTTTTCACATAGAAGTTTAAAACCTAAAAAAGCCAATAGTGAATTGTATGATATAGCTTATGATTATTATTATGGCTTATCTAGAATTAACTGGATGACCCAGGATGACATCGAAGTTATATCAACTAAGAAATATATGTTAAATAGAGGCTTTACACCTCAGACTTTAAATAAATGCAAAGCTAAAATAACATATAATAAATCATATCCAATAATTTTCCCAATGTTAGACAATGGTGAATTTAAAGGTTGGGTATGTAGAACAACTGATAAAGAAGTTGAAAAGAAACGAAAATATCTTTACAATGAAGGCTTTAGTAGAGCAACAACTTTAGTTGGTGATTATCAAAATGTAGAAATATTGTTCATAGTAGAAGGCTACATGGATAGATTAAAATTTGTACAATATGGTGTCAATAATGTAGTTGCGATATTAGGCTGGAAAATGAGTAAAGAGCAAGAGGAAAAGATACGGAAGTCAAATATCAAATTCATTATAAGTGCTTTAGATAACGATGAATGCGGAAGAAAAGGTACTAAATATTTAATGAGTATTTTTGATAATGTTTATCGTTTCAAGTATCTAAAAGGAATTAAAGATATTGGTGAAAGTACTGAAGCTCAATTTGCAAAAATGTATAAAGAAACTTTAAAACAAATAAGACAATAATATTTTAAAATATGCAAAAATCAAAGGGTACTATCCTTGACGCTACGGTTGCAGAGAAGGTAGTGTATCAGGAACAGAGATAGGAGAGTATGATACGCATTAAAAAATAAAAGTCAAAGGAGAATAAAAAAATGGGTTTATTAGAAAACATTAGAGAAGATGCTAAGAAGTCAGGTCAGAACAAAGGAAAATTTCTGTATGTAAGAGATGGTTCTAAAGTTAGAATCAGATTTTTACAGGATATGCAGGATGGATTTGAAATTCCTTTTCATGATTCATTTGAATTAGGAATTAATGTTCCTTGCAAAGAATTCTTTGGTAAGACTTGTCCTTATTGTGGTGAAGAAGGCATCAGAACTAGAAATCAGTATGCTTGGTCAGTATGGGATTATGAAGCTAAAGAAGTTAAAATCTTTATGTACCCTATGAATAACTGCACACCTATTGCTGCTATAGCTTCAATGTATGAAAACTATGGAACATTACTTGATAGAGATTATGTTATTCAAAGAAATGGAAAAGGTCAGAACACAACATATTCTGTTATTCCTATGGATAAAAATAAATTTAGAAATGAAAAGGCAAAACCTTTTTCAAAATCAGCTTTTATGAAGTTGCTTGATAAAGCTTTTCCTGATGATAAATCTGAGAAGTTTGGTAAAGATTCTAATGATGAAGAAGAGATGGATTATTCTGAAATGTCAGCTAAAGAACTTTATAATCTTTGTGAAGAAAGAGGAATTGAAGCTGAACCTAAGATGAAGCAGAAATATTACATTGAACTTCTTGAAGAATATGATTCAAATAAAGCAAATGACAATGATGACTGGGATGAAGATGATGACCTTCAGTTAACTAAATATAATGATATGTCTGCAAAAGAATTATTTAAACTTTGCAAAGAACGTGATATTGAAGCACTTCCTAAAAAGAATGAGAAATATTACATTAATCTTTTGGAAGAAGATGATAAAGCTCATGATGACTGGGATGATGAAGAAGATGATGATGAAGCACCTTGGGATGAAGATGATAAGTCAGAAGAAGATGATGATGAGTGGGAGGATGAATAATGGATGATATTAAAACTTTTGAAGGAATTTACAAAAAGCAAATTGAATTTCAAAAGAAGATAAATGAATTGCATCCTTATGAGTTTCCTGTCAATAATATTCCTGAAGATAATATTCATGTTTGTAGTTATCATATTCAGCAATTAATTTCTGAAATTGGTGAAGTTTTAAGTGCAGATAAAAGATGGAAAAACTTTAGAAATGAAAAGCTTGATATTGAAAATAAAAAGGAAGAAATTGCAGATTGTTTCATAGTTTTAATGAATATTGCAATATATTCTGGTATGTCTTCGAAAGACTTAGAATCCTCTATTTGCAATAAAATTGATGAAAATTTCAAAAGATTTGAATAAAATTTTAAATTTTTTTGAAAAAAACTATTTACAAATCAGTTTTTATGTGATAAGATAGAATCATCAAATAACAAATAAACAATTTTCTAGGAGGAAACAAAATGAGAGAAGTTAAAGTATTTATCACAGAAAAGAATTATGATTTAGATATTTCAGAATTATGTCCTAGCTGCTTTGATGAGTTAGTTGAAGGAAGAATATTTGAAAACTCAAGAGACATGCAGTACATGATGTTAGCATTAAAAAGAAGTAAAAGCGCATGGTGTATATCTCATGGACAAGCATTACCTTGTGATACAAAGTACGTAATTGAAAAAATTAAATCATTACCCAAGTATAAATAAAATCTAAGGAGGAAAATAACATGAAGAAATTTGAAGAATTAAGCTTTGATGAACAGAATGAAATCGTAGAACTTTTTGCAAATTGGTTGAATGGTTACACACATGAAGTAGTAGTTAAAGTAATGGAAAAAGCAGATGAAATTATTAATAATGAATTTGCTATGAAATTGCTTAAAGAACTTAAAGAAAGAAAAGAAAATGAATATAAAGATTTTTCTTATTCAATTAAGAACCTTATAACTAATTTTGATAGGTTTAAAGAATATGATGTTCATAATAATCCACTTCAGCATAGTGGAAGTTATAAAGATATTCTTTATGATATGTATATCAGGTAAACAATTTAATAGGGTGGATTTATTCCACCCTTTTTCTTCTAAAAGGAGGCAAAAATGATTATAATTGTAGAAGGAATTGATAGAGTTGGAAAAACTACTTTATGTAAAAAATTAAGTGAAGAACTTGGAATTCCAATTCATAAGTATAAAGGCTTAATTGAATATAATAAAATGAATAATACAGAAGAAACTGATAAAATTTTAAGTAATCTTCGAATTCTAAATGAAACAAAATCTAATATTATATTTGATAGATTATACATGACTGATTATGTTTATGGAAACATAGAAAGAAATTATAATCCAAGAGAATCAGCTAAAAATTTATCATTAATTGAAAATGAAATCAAAAATATAAATGATGTAATATTAATTTATGTTGTTCCGACTGATATAAATGAAAGTTCAAAACAGCATGGAAAAGATTTAAAAAAATATGATGAATTATTTTATAATTTATTTAAAGAAAGCAAAATTGAAAATAAATTTAGATGTAATTATAATACAATGAATGAAGCGATTATATTTTCAAAATCAATTATAAATAAGGAGGGAAAATAATGGAAAAAATATATTTTGCAAGCCCATTTTTTAATGAAGAACAAGTTGAAAGAGAAGAAAGATTAAAAAAGAAATTAAGAGACTTAGGATATGATGTATTTAGTCCAAAGGAAAATATATTCTTATCTAAAGATGCAACTAATGAAGAACAAGAAAAGGCATTTTCTGATAACATAAAAAATATTGAAACATGTGATATATTGTTTGGTGTAACAGATGGTAAAGACATGGGAACAATATGGGAATGTGGATATGCTAATGGATTAAATATAAGCAAAGAGAAAGAAATAAAAATAGTTTATTATTGTGAAACATTAAATGGTGGACAATTTAATTTAATGTTGGCAAAATCAGCTGATGCTGTTATAACTAATTATGAAGATATGGATAATTTTTCAAATATAATAAAAGAAGGAAACAATTATGAAGGATATATTGAATGATTTTTCTGATAAAGATATACTTAAAGATTATTCATTAAAAAGATTAATCAGATATAATACAAGAATGAGAATAACTGATGAAGATGTTTCTCAACATTCATATTTTGTTTCTTTATTTTGTTTAAAAATTATAAAAGAATTAAATTTAACTGTAGAAGAAAAATATGAAATATTAGTTAAAGCTATACTTCATGATATAGTTGAAATAGAAACAAGTGATATTCCTTATGATGTAAAATTAAATAATCCGAAAATAAAAGAAATTTTAAAAAATTTAGAAGAAGATTATTATAATAATCATTGGAATGAATACAAAAATATTTTATTCAATAAAAATGAAAAAGAAGAAACAATTCTAAAATTAGCTGATACATATAGTGTTAAACAATATACTTTGAATGAAATAATTTTAGGAAATAAAAATTCTGAAATGACTGAAATATTTGAATCATCAAAAGAAAGAATTGAAGCATTAAAAAATAAATTATTTAATATTCTTAAGGAGGAGCAAAATGATTAATAAAAAAGGATATCAAGATGGTTACAAAGGAATAAATGTAGAAATAATAAGTTATACAAAACATCCTGCAAAAATAGTTTGGGATATGTTAAAACAAACATGGATATCTTTACATGATATAGAATATTCAGAAGAAAATGAAACTATAAAAACTTTTATTAAAGATTCTTTGGAAAGAAGATTGAATCCCACTCCTTTAGAGACAATATTAGTTCAAGTTATTTTTAAAGGAATAAGTAGAGTAAATCTTGCTCAAGTTACAAGACAAAGAGAGTGGTTATTTAATAGTGAATCTCAAATGCCACAATCTGTAAATCATAATGTTTTAATTCCTTTAAGTATTGTTGAATCTGAATATTATGATAGAGCTAAAAAACTAATTGAAGAAAGTCAAAAATTATATGATGATATGACTAAAGGAAATGAAAATAAAGAGACTACTAATATTCCTTATCAAGATGCAAGATATTTATTAATTCATGGTCAAACTTCTGATATTTCAGCTTCTTTCAAATTAACAAAATTTGTTAGTGATTGTGGAATGAGATTGGATGATAATACTCATGATGAAATAAATTATTCATTTAGATTATTAATTAAAAATTTAAGAGAAAAAATAAATAATGATAATGAAATGGATTCATTAGATAAAATGATTTATTATTATTTGTTAAATCAATGTGATGTATTAGGAGCAAATAGAAAAGTTAGTATGTGTTGTGATGCTTTGTTTGGAAATTCATTTAAAAGATACAAAGATGCAAATGAATATGTAACAAAAGCAACTGATAATTGTTTATTTGATTATACTAAATTATCCTGGTATAAAGAACTAAAAAGAATCTATAATGAAGAACCTGAGTTATTATTACCTGATGAAAAAGAAATGATAGAAAGATGGTGAATAATATGAAAATATTATCAGTTTTTATGGAGCCTTTATTAGTTGAAGCTTTAACAAATCAAGAACAATATTTTAAATTATTAGAAATTCTTTCAGAAGACAATATTGTTGAATTCAAATATCTTAATAATGAACAAAAAGAATATTTTGAAAAGAATAATATTTCTTTTAATAATAAAATAAATGATATATATTTTGATGTATTATTTGTTTTTGGTGGAAGAATGAAATCCATTACTGATATTGAAAATGATATTGATAATAAAGAAGGAATATATTATGATTTATATAATTTGATAAAAAATAGAAATAATTTTATAATTGCCAATTATTTATATGACCCTAAAATATCTAAATTGAGCGATTTAAAGCAACTAAAGACAAAAGATATAAAATATATATACTTCAATGCTTACAATCATCTAGAACAAAAATCCATTAATCTATTTGAGTATTTTTGTTTTAAAAATATAGACAAAAAAGAAAAAGATATTGATTTTTGTTTTGGTTACACAGCATCTCCAACTACTGAAAGAAAATATTTATCTGATTTTGTAAATAATTATATTGAAGAAAATGATAAAATATTAATCTTTTGTAAAGATAGATTTACAGGAAGAAATAATCTTATAAATCAAAAAGAATATTTTGAAATAATAAAAAGAAGTAAATATTCTTTAGTTGCACCAAGTAATGATAAAACAGCTTTTAGTTTTTCTAGATTATTAGAATGTATATCAAATAATTGTATACCTTTTATATTAAATGATTGTAATTTAGAAATACTTAAAGAAAATTATATTGAATTATATGATTATTTTATTTCAAATAATTTAATAATAAATTATAATAAAAACATAAATGAAATTATTAAAAATTTTGATTATAATGATTTAATTCAAAAAATGAATAAATTAAAATGTATAAAAGATTTTTCAAATGAAAATAAAATGAAACAAAAAATAAAAGAAAATTTTATTGGAGGAATAAAAAGTGTTTGATTTGCACAGACATGATGAATATTCAACTTTTGATGGTTTTGGAAAAGCTAAGGAATTAGCTGAATTAGCAAAGTCATATGGTTATGAATCATTAAGTACAACTAATCATGGAAATACAAATGGTCTTATACAAACTTATGTTGCTTGTAAAGAATTAGATATGAAAGCAATTCTTGGTGTTGAAGGATATTTTCTTCCAGTATATAAAGAACAAACAAGAGGTTATCATTTAATTCTAATTGCTAAAAATTTAGTTGGTTATGGTAATCTTAATAGGATTCAATTTGAAGGTGAAAAACAAAAATATTATAATCCTATTTGGACATTTGATTTACTTGAAAAATATCATGAAGGATTGATTTGTTCTTCAGCATGTGTAGCTGGATATTTAGCACAATGTATTCTTAAAGAAGAATATGAAAAAGCTGAAAAGTTTTTAAAGAAAATGAAATCTATATTTAATGATGATTTTTATGTTGAAATTCAGCCATATAAAGTTTCTGAAAAAGGAATGCAGGAAAAAGTAAATAAAGAAGCTTGGAAACTTGCAAACAAATTAGGAATTAAATGTATTTTAACTTCTGATTCTCATAGAGGCAGAAAAGATGAATTAGATACATATATTAAAATGCATGAAGTAGCTGGTCATGATATATCACATATTGAAGAAACTTACAGTGAAAGATATATGCCATTGCCTAATGAAATGCAAAAAAGATTTTTTAAAATGCATAAAGATGATTTTAAGTCAGAAGAAGAATGCAAAAAATTTATCAAATCTATGATTAAAGCTTTAGATGAAATTGAAGATAAATGTGAAAAAGATTACTTAGATAATCTTGAATTGAAACTTCCTAAACTTGGTAAAGATTCGAATGCTAAAATAAAAAATGATATAAAAGAAGGATTAAAGAAAAGAGGCAAGTGGAATAAAGAATATATTAAAAGAGTAAAAGAAGAACTTGAAGTAATTGAATATCATGGTTTTGAAGATTATTTCTTAATAGTTGCAGATTATGTCAATTGGTCAAAATCACAAGGAATTGTTGTAGGACCAGGAAGAGGTTCTGTATGTAATAGTTTAATTGCATATGCATTAGGAATAACTGAAGTTGATAGTTTATTATTTAGACTTGATTTTAGAAGATTCTTAAGAAAAGATAAAAAGAAGTTTCCTGATATTGATTTGGATTTTGAAACATCAAGAAGACATGAAGTAATTGAATATCTTTGTACAAAATATGAAGGACATGCAGCAAGAATTTGTTCTTATGGTTTATACAAAGTTGATAATCTTTTGAATGATTTAGCAAAAGTTTGTGGATTACCAACAGATAAAAGTATAGATAATGAACAAGCAAAAATTAATAAACAAGAAATTGCAAGAATTAAGAATCATATAAATTTAAGTATAGATGATATGGGAGTTCTTGATTCTAAAAAATTATTAAATTCAAATGAATCAATTAATATAAATAGTAAATATAATGATATATTAATTCATTTTTCAAAACTTTATAAAAAAGTTAGATTTATTGGAACTCATGCTGCAGGTGTTGCTATTACTGGTGGAAATTTATTAGATTATGTTGCATTTAAAGTAGATAAAGAAGGAAATGTATTTACTAATTATGATTTATCAGATATTGAAACAATAAATGTAATTAAGTTTGATATTTTAGGTCTTAGAACAATGGAATCAATTGGTGATTTAAGAAAATCTACAGGAATAATATGTAATTATGATGAAATTGTTAAAGACGAAAAAATAATGAATAATTTTAAAGAAGGAAATTGTGATGGTGTATTTCAATTTGAAAAACAAACAGCAAGAGATATTTTAAAACAAATTAATTGTGATTGTTTTGAAGATATAGTTGCAGCATCATCAATGAATAGACCAGGACCTTTAAGTATGAAACAACCTGAAATGTATGCTGAAAATAAATATAATATAGAAGAAGCAAAAACAAGTGATTATTGGGAATATACAAAAGAAACTTATGGCACAATAATTTATCAAGAACAAGTTCAACAAATATGTGTTAATATAGGAAAACTTGAATGGTCAGATGCTGATAAAATAATGAAAATGCAAAAAGGTCATGGAGTATCTGAAAAAGCATTAAAACTTTTTGAAGAACAATATGAAATGTATTCAAATAAATTTGTACAAGGTGGATTAAGTAATGGTTTAAAAGAAGAAGACTTAAGAGAATTATTCGAAAGAATGACTACTTATACTTTTAATAAAGGGCATGGTGTTGGATATTCTTTGATAAGTGTTGAAGAAATGTTTTATAAAATTTATTATCCAAATGAATATTGGTTTTGTAAATTGAAATATGCAAAATCAGATGATGAATATGCAAAGTTTTGTAGTAAAGCAGTAAAAGATGGCTCAGTAATTTTCTTACCTCATGTTAATTATTCTTCAGAAAAAACAAAACTTAGAAAAGTTGAAGGAGAAAATTGTTTACAACAAGGATTATCTGAATTGAAGAATGTAGGTGAAAAAGCTGCAACATTCATAATTGAAGAAAGAAACAAAAATGGAATATTTACTTCATTTGATAATTTCTATGATAGATGCAAATCTAGAACAGTTACTAGTAGAGTAATTAGTATTTTACAAGAGCAAGGAGCTTTGGAATTTAATAAAAAAACCTATATAAGTAGGGTAAAGAAATACAATTCTTCACTTTATGGCAGAGGTTGAAAGTATTGAAAACAAATGATTCTTAATAAATTTTTAAAAAAATTGAAATTTTTTCAAAAAAACTATTTACAAATGTGAAATTATGTGATAAGATAATATCAACAACTAAACAAGAAAGCAACTTTTCAAATAGGTAAGACTACTAAGAGAAAAGAAGTAATAGGATTTAATGGTAAATAGGCTACATTAAATTTTATGAAGAATCAAACAAATGTTTAGGTAAACGAAACAAAGTAAATTAAAGAACAAATTCCAAGGAGGAAACAAACATGGCAACTATCAAATCATTAACAAAGGCAAACGTTAACAAATTAGGTATCATCGTAAGAGAAGATTTAGACTTTACAGATGATGGTTCAAGATTTAGAGGATTTTCTTACAAAGGTTTACCTCTTACACAATGTGTATACAAAGGTGAAACATTCTTAGCAATCAGAGTTGATTATCTTAATAATAATCAGTTCACAACTAAGGAATGGATGAGCACAGAAGAATACAAGCTTGCAGATGAATTCAATGGATGTGATGAAATTGATACAGATAAGCTTATTGAAAATCTTGAAAGAATTATTGCTAAGGTTGATGAATTAAATAAAGCAGCTTCAGTAGAAGTAATTGATATGACAGAAGTTAAAACTACTTTAGCTAATGAAATTAAAAATGCAGAAGAACAGGTAGAAGAATTTAAGCAGAATTATAAATGGTATGAAGCTGATAAGTGGGAATTGCAGAGATTAGCTGATTACACAAAATCTGAAATTAGAAATATTGAAGCAGCAAAAAGAACTCTTAACAATATAAATGAGCTTGAAAGAAGAGAGAAAAAGAGATTAGTTGAAAGTTTAAATAATTATGGTTATGTAAAGCTTGAATCTGATGGATTTTATCTTAGTGAAATGAAAGAAGCTTTAACAAAGCAGAATTAAAATTAAATAGGGAACCGCTTGGTTCCCTTTGTTATTATAAGGAGGAATAAAAATGAAATGTAGAAAATGTAGTTGGTTAAATAGAACTAAAGAAGAAGGATGGGAACATGATTTATGTACTAATCCAATGAAAGGAAAAGTAGATATTAATCAGAAAAATTTTGAAGATGAAAAATGCAAATATTTTGAAGATGCTGGTATAGAAGATGATTTAGATTTTTGGGATGATTGTAATAAAGAATGGGAAGGTGAAGAATAATGAAATTAGAAGAAATTATAAAAACTTATGGTAAGAATGATTATTATGAAATGAATACAGGTAGAACATTTCAATTATCAAAAATGCAATATCATTTATTTAGTAATGAAACAATTGTACCTGTAGAATATAATGGTCAAATTGTTGGAACAATAAAATTGAAAGGAGACTATACAAAATGAGACTATGGCATAAAGATTTAATTAAAGTATTACCAAGAAAACAATTGGTTGCTCAATGGAGAGAATTATGTGCAATAGCATCTAATATTGCTAATAAGGGAACTCCTAATCATGCTTTAGTAAACAAAGTATTGGATTATTCTTGGATTCATTTCAATACATATACAAATTTAGTAATTCAAGAAATGCAAAAAAGAGGTTACAAAATTTCTAAAAATTCTTATTTAAAATTCTGTGAAAATAGTTCAAAAGCAAGAGAATATTTTAATAATAGACCAGATAATGTATGTATTAAAAGTCTTAATGATTTGTATAAAGGTTGGCATAATAAATCATATTATATGCAATGCTATTATAATCTGGAAGAGAAGAAGGACTGTGGTTTAATTTCAAATGATGAGTTTAATAAAATATTAAATAATACAATAAAGTTTCAAGGAGGGCATTCTGGTGAATTCTAGAATATATCAAAAAATATATCCGTATATAATGTTATTTCTTTGGTTATTAGTTTTATTTTTTAATTTAATTGAGGCTAACAAACATACTTTACTTAAAAAAGAAAATGAAATGTTAGTTGAAGATAATGAAAGACTTGAATTAGATTTAGCTGCAAAAGAAAATGAATTTTATGATTTAAGTTTGGAATTAAAAACTACAGAAAAAGCTTTATCTGATGTAGTAAATAAACTGGAAAAAGCTGAGGAAAGTAATAAAGAAGTTTTGCATTATGATTATGTAGGAGAATTCAATTGCACAGCATATTGTGTAGAAAAATATTCTCATATTTGTGGAACTGGTTCAGGTAAAACTGCAAGTGGTGCTCCAGTAACTGCAGATGTATCAGTAGCTGTTGGTGATTTAGAAATGTTTCCTTATGGAACAATACTTTATATTGAAGATGTTGGAATAAGAATTGTGCAAGATACAGGAAGTTTTGACCCTACTAAAATTGATGTTGCTGTAGATACTCATAAACATGCAAAAAATTGGGAAGGACAAGGAAAACATAAAGTATGGATTATTGAGGAAGTTAAATGAAAATAATTATAGCAATTTTAATTTTAATTGGAGCAATTATAATAATAGTTAAAAATAATGAATAGGAGAAATAAAATGAAAGCAAAAATTGAAGTTGATGTTCCTGAATATCAAATTGGTCAAGAAGTAACTATATATTTTAAAGATACAATGAAAGTTAATGGTATTTGTACAGAAGATAACTCTACAATAGAAGAATTTGAACATGTAAAGGTAGAAATAAGAAACAAAAAAGATGGATATGGCAAATACCCAGTATGTGATAATTGTATTAAAATTATTGATAAACATATTGCAGAATTAAAAGGAGAATATATGACAATTGATGAATTATTTGGAGAAGATTCTGAATTAGAAGGAGAAAACAAATGATAAATCAAGAAGCAATAAAAGCAATACAATTTTTCCAAGATGAATATGATTCAAATGGTAGTGCACATCTTGATAAAGCACTTGATATGGCAATAGAAGCATTAGAGCAGACAAGATGGATTCCTGTTAGTAAGAGGTTGCCCGAAGAATCACTTAATAGTGTTATAGGGTGGGATGCACATAGAGAAAGATGCATATTTGTTCAATACATAGATGGACATTTTCAAATAACGGGTAGTGATGAAAGTTTCGATATAGTTGCTTGGATGCCGTTACCTTTACCTTATAAGGCAGAAAGTGAGGAATAAATGGGAATGAGTTGTTTTGATTGTCACGATTACATGGACGGATTTAACCGAGGTAAAAAAGATGGTGCTATTGAAGAACTTGAAAAGATAAAGGCAGAAATTGAAGAAGAAAAAATCGACATTGATTTGGATATTGGACAAGAAGCATTATACAACAATGCAATAAATGATGTAATTAAGATTATTAACAAGCATATATTCAAGCTAAAAGGAGAAAATAAATGAAAACTAATAAAGAAGAGATAATTAAATTATGTAATGAAATAAATAAGAAGGAAGGTAAAGGTTCAATTTATTCAATTGGTTCAGAATTTGCTAATTTAAAAATAAATAGATGGACAACAGGAATTGAAGACTTAGATGCAATAATTGGTGGAGGAATGCCAGAAGGAAGAGTTATAGAAATTTATGGTGCAGAAAGTCATGGTAAAACTACATTAGCATATCATTTATGTGGATTACATTCTTTATGTTTAGATATTCCTATTGAAGGAACATTTGATGAAGAACGTGCAAAGGTATTTGGAAATCATCCTAAGCAAATGCTAATTTATAGAGCTAAATATGGTGAAGATGCATTTAACAAAGCAATTAAATTTGCTAAAGCAGGAATTCCACTTATTATTTTTGATTCAGTTCCAAGTATGATTCCAAAAGAAGATGCAGAAAAAGTTTTAAAATCAGCTGATAAAGATTCAATTGAAGAACAGAGAATTGGTGGAACTGCAAGACTAATGAATAAATATTTACCTGTATTAGAAGAAATAATTGAAGTAACAGGTACAACAATAATTTTTATAAATCAAATAAGAGATAAGATGGGTGCTTTAATGTTTGGTGAACAAACAAGTACACCTGGTGGACATAAATTAAAGCATTCAGCATCATTAAGAATTCAAGTTGCAAGAAGAGCTTGGATTGAAATTCCGAATAAAGACCCACATAATACTGCTAATTCTAAAAAAGTTGGTTTAATTATGAAATGTAAAGTTGTAAAATCAAAAGTATGTAATCCAATGGGTGAATGTGAAATACCTTTATTCTTTGATAGAGGATTTGTTTCATTTGATGATGTTAAACCAATAAGAGAAGAATTAATGAAATTAGAAAATCAAAAGTATGGTAAAAGGTCACAAAAAGAATTAGATAGTTGGGAGGAAGATGATGAAGAATAAAGATAAATTTTGTTGCTATGGAACATATAGTCCCAGAAATGAAAGATGTCTAATTAAATGTCCTTTTAACTTTGAATGCAAATTAGAAAAATATCAAGAAGAAATAATTGAAAGTGTAAAGGAGAAAGAAAATGGAAAGAATATCAAAGAATGAATATTATTTAGAAATAGCAAAAACAGTTTCATTAAGAAGTACATGCTTAAAAAGACAATATGGTTGTGTAATAGTTAATAATGATGAGATTATTGCAACAGGTTATAATGGTAGTCCAAGAGGAGAACAAAATTGTTGTGATAAGGGTTATTGCAAAAGATTAAATGAACCTAATAATTCTGGAAAATATGATGAATGTTTTTCTGTTCATGCAGAACAAAATGCAATGTTATCAGCAAGTAGAAAAGAAATGATAGGAGCAACAATGTATTTATTTGGTTATGATATATATGAAGAAAAGCTTTCAGAATCATGTCCAGGATTAAAAGAAAAGACTAAGATAGAAATAGATGCAAAGCCTTGTCCTATTTGCTTAAGAATGGCTAAAAATGCTGGTATTAAAAAAATAATTAGCAAAGGAGGAACAACATGTTTGTAATTGAAATTCCATTCTTTGATTTAAATGAAATATATAAAACTGAACAAGCTATTAGATGGAAAAAAGTAAATGAAAATAAATATATAATTTGTCATAAAGATAAAATTGTTTTGATTCAACAATTTAAAAATAAAAAATGTTTTCTTTGTTCTGAAGATGAATTTTATCAAATTTGGTTTAATTATTTTGATTTAAAATTTGATTATTATAATTCAGATTATAAATTAAGAATTTTTAGTAAGAAAAAACTTAATCCAATATTTAAAGCAAAACTGAATCAAAATAAAAGAATTTTAAGACAAGATATTTTTGAAACTATGGTTTACTATTTACTTAATAAAAACAATAGAGAAGAAAAGTTTTTAAAAATAATTTCTTTAGGTGAAAAAAAGAAAAACACTTTACAAGGAATGAAAATAAATTGGAATAAATTTCCTACGACAAATGAAATAATAAAATCAATAGACAACTTAAAGTTTTATTTAGATGATATTGAAATAAAAAGAATATTGCAACTTTGCAATAGATTAAATTTAGAACAATATGATTTAGAAAATTTAAGATACTTTAATGAAGAAGTTGTTTATATACTTTTGCATAGGTTAATAGGAAATGAAAAATGGTGCAAAAAAGTCATGTTTTATTCTTTAGGATTCAAAGATTGTTTTGTTATTTCTGAAGAAGAGAAAAGAATCTTTAAGAAACTAAATTTAACACCAAATGACTTTATATCATTTCCAGAAATTAAAGGATTAATATTAGAAAATTTGAGGTAAACAAAATGGGAATTATTGATGAGATTAAAAATGATGGAATAAAGAATGGAACAAAGATTCAAAATGATGAACAAAGAAAACTTGAAGGCATCTTAAATAAAATGTTTTATTGTGAAAAGAATATTGAAGAAGAAACTAAATTTGTTAATATGGTAATGACAAGAGGTCTTGAATCTACAGAACGTGTTGGATTACATGCATCAGCTATGATAGCAGGTGATAAAGAGTTTTGTATAAGACAACAGGTTTTAAGTTTAATTTATAAGCAATTGCAAGGTGAACAATTACCTGTTAGTTTAATGAGAATATTTGCTGAAGGAAATGCTATTCATGAAAAATGGCAAAGATATTTAATAAGAGCTGGATATGCAAAAGCTAACACATTAGACAAAACAAGATTCGATAATGAATATAAATTAAGCTTTACTCCTGATATAGTTTGTAGAATTCCTGAATTTTATGATGGTGCAATGGTTGGTGAAATTAAATCAGTAAACACATATCAATTTAAAAATATGACTTCTCATCCATCAGCAAAAAAGCAATTACAATTTTATATGTATGAACTTATTAAACAAGCTAAATTAAAAGACAAGTGGAATGGAAAAGATTATTTAAAAGGGTTTGTATTATGTGATGATAAAAATACACAAGATTTTAAAGTTTTTGTTTATGATTATGATGAAGAATTTGTTTCAACATATATTGATAGATGTGAAGAAGTAAAAGCTTATTATGAAAAAGCAATTAATGAAGGACAAATGGTAGGTAAGAAAAAAGAATGCAATTCATATAATTGTAAAATGGCTGAAAAATGTCCAATGAAAGATGCATGTTGGAATAAGAATAATGGAAGGATTAAAATATGATTGAGATAACTGGTGTTAGAAAAATATGGACTGAAGAAGAAATAAAAAATGTTCTTAAAACTAATGAAGAATTTTTGTATCATGCTTTAATGTTTTTGTATAATCAACAAACTGAAACTGAAAAATATAATGGAAATACATCTGAACATAATGGTGTAGGATTTAATGCTTATGATGCTCCTTATCTTTCAGCTATTGCAAGAAGTTATATTCAATATGGACATTTGACAAAAGGACAAAAAGAAAAGACTATTCCATTGCTTATGAAATATTCTAAACAATTAATGAAAGAAGCTAATTCTGCTAAATATAGAAAATCACCTTATAAGGAGAAATATAATGAGTAAAATTTGTCCAATAAATAATTCATTTGCTTTGTCTCAGGATTGTATTGAATGTGAAAATAAGTTATGTAAAAAAGAAAAACATAAAATTGTTGTAGGAATAGACCAGAGCTATAAAAACTCTGGTATTTCTATTTGTATAGATGGTCAATTAACTAATGTTAAAAGTATACATTTAGAAGCATTCAGAAATAACTCAGAGAAAAGGAAACATCTTTCTAATAAATTATATAAGCTTTTTGATAAAATTCAATACAGGTCAAAATATGAACTTCTAGAGGTATATATAATTATTGAAAGAATAAGACTTCAATCACAAGGATTTTTAAATATTGATTATATTAAATCTATTGGTGCTTTAAATGCTTTAATTGTTGATATTGCTAGTGAATATAATTTTCCAGTTTATAGTGTTGATACAAGAGCTTGGAAATCAGCTATTGTTGGTACAAGCAAACCACAACAAAACAAATATGGAATTAATCCTGAAAAATGGCCAACAATTAAATATGTTTGTTCATTAGGTTTTAAAGAAGAAATAAAAATTCCTGTAGAAGGTAAAAGAAAGAAAAAAGGTGTTATTGAAAAAGATGGTGAAAGGTTTACATTTAATGATGATGCAGCTGATAGTGCATGCATAGCTTTATATGGTTTTATACCACAAAATAAACAAAAACTAGAGCTTGAACATTAATGAAAATTTTTTTAAAAAACCTATTTACATTTATCTTCAAATGTGATATAATCAAATAAAGTTAAACAATAATTAATAATTTTCTAGGAGGAAATAATATGAACAAACAATTAATGAAATACATTCCAAAGGAATACAAAGAATTAGTTGAAGATATTTATGAAGGTGAAAAAGTTTGGAATGAAATAACAAATGTTTGGAACACATATTTAATAGTTGAATGGAAAAATGGTGAAGTAACTGAATTTCAAAATAAAAGTTATGCAAGAAATGTTTTAAAAGAATTTCATTCACCTGAAGAATATAAATAATAACTTAGGAGGTAAATATGAAAAGCTATTATGTAAACTATAAACTTTATATCAATGATAAAATAAGAGGAATTAATATTCCTGCAAGAAATAAAGAAGATGCTTATTCTAAAGCTTTAAAAATGATTCATGAAAAAGAAAATGAAGAAGCATATAGTTTATGGGTTAATAGTGTTACATTTAACAATGGAAACTACAAAATGTTTAATACATTTGAAGGTAAGCCAATATGAGTAAGTTATCTAATCTTGAAAGATGCTCAGTCATTCAAAGAAAAATTCTCATACATTCAATTTTATATTATGAAATGAATAAAACAATTTTAACAGATGCTGAATTTGATAAAATGTGTAGGAAATTACTCATAGGAAAAGAACACACAAAGAATTATCATAAAACAGATTATTTTTATGTATTTTATGATTTTGATGGTTCAACAGGATTTGATTTGTATGACAGATTAGAAGATGACGATAAAGAATATTTAACGCATTTAGCACAATTAACTTATCGTATCTGGGAAAGTAAAAATAAAAGTAAAAGGAAAAGTAAAAATGGATAATTTTAAAATGAAAATTGTAGAAGACAAAGAAAGCAAATGTAAATTCTGCAATGAAAAATGGAAAAATGTAGAAGAAATGTATAAATTAAAAATTGGTGATAATGTTTACACAATTTGTAGAGGATGTGTTCAACAATTATTTACTAAATTGTTAACAGCTGATTGTAAATATATTGGAAAACTAAAATCAAAAGAAGATATGGATAGAAGTAATCGTTATCATGAAAGAAAAAATAAGGGGTTGATAAAATAATGGATGAAGAAAAATTTAAAGAAATAATAAAAGAAAAAGATGAAATTATTTTTAAATTAATAAAGGAAAATGAAAAGCTAAAAGAGCAGATTCAAAAAACTTATTCATTGTTGGATGAAGTTGAAAATTTTGTAAAGCAAATGAGAGATTTTTTGACTGGTGAGTAAAATGAAAAGAACAGGAAAATTTTATCGTAAAAATGAAAAAGAAGTCATGGAATCTTTAGGATTAAAAGCTACTTATAATTCTGGTTCTGGATGGATTGAAAAAGAAGATGGTCAAAATGAATTTATTATCTGTCAATTAAAATCTACTGATGCTCAATCTATTAAAGTAAATCAAAAGGATTTACATATCTTAGAACATAATGCAAGTGTATCTCATAAAATTCCAGTTTTTGCAATTCAATTTTTAAATACAAATGAAGTTTGGATAATGACTAAACCTGAATCATTAAATGATGTTTCTGAGTATTTAGAAACTGGGAAGGTAGAAAATATTGACTTAGGTATAAAACTTTCAACTGAGGATATTCTGGTGCATCAAAAGCCTATTATAAAATCATCTAATAATGCAAGGCAAGAATTACAAAAAGAAAGAGAAGAAAAATATAACAAAATAAAATCAGCAAAATAGGAGGAAAATTAAAATGAACAAAATTGAAGTTAAAGAGGTAGTTAATTACAAAGGACATTCAGTAAGAGCTAATGGAAGTGTTGATTTGACATTTAGTGCTATGTATGATGAAGCGGCTAATTCAATAAAATGTCTTCAGATGTTAAACAATGATGTTATTATCATTGCTAAGTTACCAAATGAAAAACCCATACGTTTAGGTATGTTTAGAATAAAATCAGTTAATTTTGATGGTGATGGTGAAAGTACATTAAAATTCAATTCAATTGATATGAATTGTGAAATGGATAGCTTTAATAAAATCATTACAAATGAAAAATTCCAGATAAAAATGAGTGCAGAAATTGAAGAGGAAAATGAAGATGAAGTCGATTAGTTATAAAGAAATAGCCACAGCTAATGTTGGTGAAAATGAACAAATAGTAATTTCAAAATGTTCAGAAGGTGGCTATACAATTGGTAAAAAGGTATTTGCAGACATAAATGATAATAGTAAAAGAGTAG
>Ga0247611_10000965_pt1 | contig 54265 bp, 49 predicted proteins | sample 177DNAGHGhighgp2_FD_192422 | JGI IMG/M metagenome (GOLD analysis project Ga0247611, IMG submission 192422) | Sheep rumen microbial communities from Palmerston North, Manawatu-Wanganui, New Zealand - 1770 DNA GHGhigh gp2 | ecosystem: Host-associated > Mammals > Digestive system > Stomach > Rumen... | reverse complement strand
GCTGTTCGCCCATTAAAGCGGCACGCGAGCTGGGTTCAGAACGTCGTGAGACAGTTCGGTCCCTATCCGTCATGGGCGTAGGAAAATTGAAGGGAGCTATCCTTAGTACGAGAGGACCGGGATGGACATACCGCTGGTCTAACTGTTGTAACGCCAGTTGCAGTGCAGTGTAGCTATGTATGGAATGGATAAACGCTGAAAGCATCTAAGCGTGAAGCCAACCTTGAGATGAGTTTTCCCATGTTTTATACAGTAAGATCCGTTGTAGACTACAACGTTGATAGGCTAGAGATGGAAGTGTGGTGACACATTGAGTTGACTAGTACTAATAGATCGAGGATTTAATTATAGTTGTTTTATTTGATTGAGATACACATTATTCAAGTTTTGAAAGAACTATTTTATATAAATTAATTTTGGAAATTTTTCTTAGTGATGATAGCACTGAGGGTACACCTGTTCCCATCTCGAACACAGAAGTTAAGCTCAGTAACGCCAACAATAGCAATATTGCAAAGATAGGAAGTCGCTAAGAATTTTTTTATGCAATAAAATAGTTTTTAACTATTTTTTTATTTGTAAAATAGACTATTTTTATACAAAAAGATATTGTTTATAATTCTTATTTTATATATAATTTTTATAGGAGTTAGATAATGGATTACAAATATAATGTTTATGATGAAAGTGAAACAATTGAACTTGCTGAAAATATAGAATCTGAGCATTTTCCTAATATGGTTATATGCCTAAATGGAGACTTAGGTAGTGGTAAAACAATTTTTACTAAAGCCTTTGCTAAAGCTCTTGGAATTCATGAAAGTATCACAAGTCCAACATTTAATATAATTAAAGAATATACTGATGGTGAACTACCTCTATATCATATGGATGTTTATCGATTAGATGGTGATATCAAAGAATTAAATATCGAAGATTATTTCGAAAAAGGTGGAGTAACTATAATTGAATGGGCTGATATGATTAGTCAATCTCTACCAGAAGAAAGACTTGATATTGAAATTAAAATAACTGGTGAGGATTCAAGAGTCTTTATTCTTAGACCTCATGGTAGACGTTATGAAGAAATATGTGAGGCTGTTCTATGATGTGCTTTTATATAGATACTACTTCTAATTATCTATATACAGGTATATCAAAGAATAACCTTCTTTTAATTGAAAGAAAGCTAAATCTTGCTCGTGACTTATCTACTTTTGCTCTTGATGAAGTAAGAAAGATGTTTGATGAGGTTAAAATAAAACCTAATGATATTGATAAAATAATTGTTGTAAATGGTCCTGGTTCTTTTACAGGTATTAGAATTGGTGTTACAATTGCTAAATTATATGCATATCTTCTTCATAAAGATATTGTAACAGTATCTAGCTTGGAAGCTATGAATGTAAGTAATAAAGAAAATAAATTACATGTTCCAATTATCAATGCAAGACGTGGTTATGTTTTTGGTGCAATATATGATAATGATAAAGTCGTATTAGAAGAACAATATATTACAATTGAGAAGTTAAAATTAATTCTAATTGGTTTAAATAAAGAATATATTTATATTTCAAATGATGTATTTAATGATTTAGAAACCGTTAAATATGAACCAGATATTCTAACGATTATTAATACTTATAAAGAACGTGAAGGTATTAATCCTCATCAAGTTAACCCAGTATATCTTAAGCTTACAGAAGCTGAAGAGAATAAGATGAAGGATAACGCATGATAGTAGATATAAAAGATATTAAAAAGAGGTTTAGTGAATTAGAAAGTTTATTCCCTAATGTTTTTACTATTGGTGGAATAGAAAGTGATTTAGAAAATAATCCTTTTAGTCATTATTTAGTTTATTTGAAGAATGATTCGATAGTAGGTTTTATAAATTATTATGATATCTATGATCGCATGGAAATCGCTAATTTTAATGTATTAGATGATTATCAAAATGAAGGTATTGGTAATATTTTATTAAAACGTGTTATTGAATTATCAAAAGATAAAGAAAATATCACTCTTGAAGTAAGATGTGATAATAATAAAGCTATTCATTTATATGAAAAATATGGCTTTGTTAAAAAAACTATTAGAAAGAACTATTATAATGGAGTAGATGGGTTATTAATGGAGATGAGACTTATGAAAGATATATATGTGCTAGGTATTGAAAGCAGTTGTGATGAGACAAGTTTATCGATTGTTAAAAATGGTGTTGAGGAAATTGCAACAGTTGTATCTAGTCAAATTGATATTCATAAAGATTATGGTGGTGTTGTCCCAGAAATAGCAAGTCGAGCTCATGTTAAAAATATTACTTTTGTTATTGAAGAATTACTTCAAAAATCAAAGATGACTATGGATGAAATAGATCTTGTAGCTGTTGCTAATGGGCCAGGCTTAATTGGAAGTTTACTTGTTGGGCTGGAAGCGGCTAAAACCATTGCTTGGTTATATAATAAGCCATTAATACCAGTTCATCATATTGCCGGTCATATATATGCTAATAATCTTGTTAAAAGACTTGAATTCCCTCTTATATGTTTAGTTATAAGTGGTGGTCATACGGAACTTGTCTATATGGATAAAGATTATTCTTTTAAAAAGCTTGGAGGCACATTAGATGACGCTGTTGGTGAATGTTTTGATAAAGTAGGTAAAGTAATAGGTGTAGAGTATCCTGCTGGTCCTAAAATAGATAAAATGGCTAAAATAGGTAGTCATACTTATGATTTGCCATTACCTTTAAATGATGATAGTTATAATTTTAGTTTTAGTGGATTAAAAAGCGCTGTAATTAATCTTGTTCATAATGAAGAACAAAGAGGTAATTCTATTAATAAAGAAAATCTTGCTACTTCTTTTCAAGAAACAGTTGTTGATATCCTTGCTAAGAAAACGGTTCATGCGATTGTTGATTTTAATGTTAAGAATTTAATACTAGCTGGTGGTGTATCAGCAAATTCTGGTATTCGTGATCGTATGAAGGAAATTAGTGAAGCAAGAGGTATTAATTTTACTTGTCCTGAAATTAAATATTGTACAGATAATGCCGCAATGGTAGCAAGTGCTGGATATTATGCTTATCTTGATGGAAGACGTGCGGATTTCACTTTAAACGCATGTAGTAGTATGGAATTAAAATAGTACTTGTAAAATATAAATACATGTGTTAATATTAAAAAGGTGATTAAAATGATGTTAATGAAGAGAAACAAAATTTTATTATTAAATAATTGTTTTTCCCGTTGTCATCATTTTTTATTATTTAATTAAACATCAATAATATTTTTTATTATTGGTGTTTTATTTTGTAATAAAACCAATTGTTTTTAGTGAAGGAGGATCTATGAAGAAAAACAATTCAAAGGTTTCTAAAACTGAAGAGAAGAAAACAGCAGTTAAAGAAACAAAAGAAGAGAAGTATCTATTATATGATACCAATGAGAAACCACCTATTGGTAAATGGATATTTCTAGCAATACAACATGTGTTTGCAATGTTTGGAGCAACAATACTTGTTCCTATCTTAGTTAATGGGGCAGCAGGTACTGAAGTATTAACAATTCCTGTAGCGCTTGTAGCTAGTGGTATTGGTACATTAATTTATATTTTATGTACTAAAGGTAAATCACCTGTATATCTAGGTAGTTCCTTTGCCTTTATAACACCTATAGCAGTTGCTTATATGAAGGGTGGTAACAGTGGTTTTGTTACTGGTATTGTTGGAGTAGGTATTATATATGTTATATTTGCCTTACTTATTAAATTGTTTGGCAAAAAATGGATTGATAAATTATTACCAACAATTGTTATTGGTCCAATGATTATGATTATTGGTTTAGGTCTTGCACCAAGTGCTGTTAGTCAAGTTGGACTTGTTTCTAGTTCAATGGATGCCGATAAAGTATTAGTTTGTAAAGATGGATATGAACTTAAAGAAAATGATTGTGTAAAAGAAAAAGAAGTTATTGAAGCAGAAGAAAAATATACTTGTCCAGATGGATTCCATTTAAATGATAAAACATGTAATAGTGATTTCCCTTGGAAAAATGTTGTTGTTGCCTTAGTTGCTTTCTTAGTAACAGGTATTGTTGCTATTGCTGGTAAAGGTTTTGCTAAGATTATACCATTCTTAATTGGTATTGTTTCTGGATATGTAGTAGCAGTTATTTTAGGAATTGTTGATTTTACTCCAGTAAAAGAAGCAGGTTTCTTCTCAATACCTAAATTCTTAGTGATGGGTAAAGATTATACATTTAGTTTAGCTGGATTGTTAACAATTGCTCCAATTGCTTTAGTTACAATTGCTGAACATATTGGTGATCATATGGCTTTATCTACCATTATTCATAAAGATTTATTGAAGAAACCAGGTTTAGAAAGAACATTACTTGGTGATGGTCTTGCTACTGCAGTAGCTGGTCTTATTGGTGGACCTGCAAATACAACTTATGGTGAGAATACATCTGTTGTAGGTATGACAAAAGTTGGATCTGTTTGGGTAATTGGTCTTGCTGCTATTATTGCTATCTGTATGGGATTCTTAGGTAAATTAACAGCATTAATTTCAACTATTCCAGGTGCGGTATTAGGTGGAGTTTCCCTACTTCTTTATGGTTTTATTGCTGTAAATGGTCTTAAAGCTTTAGTTGATAATAGAGTAGACTTTAATAATACAAGAAATGTAATTATTGTATCTACAATGCTTGTATTAGGCTTAGGTGGCGCTGTTGTATCATTCACTTTAGGTAATGCTAGTATTGCCTTTACTGGTATGAGTTTAGCTGCTATTGTAGGTATTATTTTAAATCTTGTTTTACCAGGAAAAAATATACCTGTTTATAAAGAAGATAAATAATAATTATTTAAATAATTTTTAAAAATAAAAAAGAAGTGTTAAAAATTGTTACACTTCTTTTTTTTAACTTTTTAATATGATACACTTTAATAGTAGAGGGTAAGAGATGAATGATACAGTTAATAAATTAAAGAAATTATTACAAAAGTTTGTCGCTATTTTTGTTAAAGAATATGGTAAATTCTTAGATCGTGAACAACTAGAAACTTTAAGAAATATTAATTATGAAAGTATTATTCATATTAGTAAATATGATTATCCTTTAGGTGTTGTTAATCTTAATCAAATTTATTTTACTGATCAAGTTGATGGTTTGATTAATACTATGAAAACTATGGAAGAATATGGTCATTATAATACATTCTTGAATAATAAGACATTTACATCATATTTAAAATATTGTTGTGATAATGGTTATGATTCATATGCTTTTTATGCTGATCAATTAATATATTTAGTCTTTGATTTAGTTGTTAAAAATAAATCATTTTTAAATAAAGGATTTATTAATTTAGAAGTTAGAAATATTAGTCGTAAGTATCATATTCAAATGCCTAATCTTTATAGTAGAGAAGAACGTATTGCTGGTAGAATACTTAAAGTTTTAGGAAGAGAACATATTCTAAATATCTTATTTAAATCAAATATTGATGCTTATAAATATCTTTGTGATAATGTAGGTTTTCGTTTTGGTGAAATGATTAATATGGTTACGGATTTAGTTGATGATAGTAGTGAAGTATTAAGAAATAAAGATTATAAAGGATTTAAAGGTTTCATTAATTATGCAAAAGATTATGATGGTATTGAATATGGTGATGCCTATAATTATTTGCTTGATTTTTATGCAGAAAATAACTTTGGTTTATAAAGTTATTTTTTTATTATTTGACAAATTTAAAATCATTTGCTATTATCTTAGGCAAGAGGAGAGATATTATGAAAAAGTTTTTTATTAATAGAGAACATCATCATAATTTCTTGCACTTGCTTATTCGGCATTAAAGAAAAAATACCGACAACAAGTGCTTTTTGTGATGCTTGTTGTCTATATATAAAGATAAAACTATATAGATAACGTCTATATAGTTTTTTTGTTATAAAAATTATTTATATTTACTATAAAATTCTTGTATTGGATTTATTTTCAAGCCTCTTTTATATTAAAGATGTGAAAGGGAAAATTTCACAATAAGGGAGGATTTTATGGAAGAGATTAAAAAAGGTGTTGTATTTAGTAACGATATTAATTTAATATTAAACGGAAAAAATTCATTAAATTATCAATATAGTGACAAAGGAATAATAGTTCCTACAGATAGTTTTATTAGAGAATTAAGAGATGATTTTAAAAGAATTAGTAAGAGAACATATGGAGATGATGTTGTAATCATTGATGAATATTCAATGAGTTACTATATGAATATGTTTCTTGATAAGTATAAAGATAAATATCCAATAGTATCAATGGATGATATTTATGTAACATGTGATAACAAAAGAGTGTTTAGTCTTGATTGTACACGTATGTCAGGAAGTAAAGATATGGTACCACGTGCTAATCCTCTTGATAAAGATGGTGTTAGAAAGCAAATTGAAAAAATAGCTGAAACATTTATAAGTCAAAATGAAAAAGAAATTATGCTTCTAGATGATGTTATCTTTTCAGGAAGTGTTATTGAGTATATTTCTAAATTATTTAAAGAAAATGGCATTGATGTTGTTGGTGCAATAGCAGCGATATCATCAATTGATGGATATACAATGTTTAATAACTTAAAAGAAAAAGTTAATTGTGGATATTTAATGGGTAAAGATGTTATTGATGAAATATGTGAACGTGATTTCTATTATGGAATTGCTCAATCAGGAATGGCAAGACTTGTTGATGGAAAGGTTTATAAAGCTCCATATTTTATGCCATTTGGAGATCCTGTTGCGCGAGCATCAGTGCCCACTGATCGTAAAGAATATTTTTCCACAATGTGTGTTAACTTATCACTTGATTTATGGGAAGAAATTGAAAAATTATCTAAAAGAGAAATAATGAATAATGAATTACCCGAAAGAATACTAAATACTGACTATGATGAAGGAGTTATAAAAACTCTAAGAAAGGTTTTAAAATGAAAAAAGTACAAATAGGTATTATGGGTTCAGCAGAAGATCTTAACTATAGTAATGATGCTTTAAATTTTGCTAAAGAATTAGGAAAGTTAATCGCTGAATCAGGTAACATATTAGTTTATGGTGCCGAAAAAGAATATTCATCATTATCTACAAATGCGGCTATTGAGGCCTCTAAATATAATGGTATTACAGTGGGCGTTTGTCCTGGTAAAAAGAAAGAGATATATGGTGAATTTAGACCAACTGTTTTAATTCCCTGTGGACTTGAAATAGGTGGCGGAAGAGAGTTTAGTTTAGTTTTATCATGTGATGTTATTATTGCAATAGGTGGTGGCTCTGGTACATTAACAGAGATGGCTATCGCTTATCAAGCAGGTATTCCAATTATTACAGTTAATAAGTTTAATGGTTGGGCCAAAAAATTATCTAATAAATATTTTGATGATCGTAGAAGACTTAAATGTATAAGTGTAAATAGTCCTATGGAAGCTCTAGATAAAGCTTTAGAGTTTGTGAATAAGTAATGATGTTTTCAGCTATTGGCGATCTTGTACTTGATATTTATTATGATGAAAAACTAAATTATATTGGTTGTGATGGTGGTATTACTTCAGCTAATATTGTAGCTAATCTATCTTCTTTCGGTTTAAATACAAAATGTTATGGGGTATGTGGTAATGATTATTATGGTAAACTTGCAATAAAAAGTTTAAAAGATTGTAATGTTAAAGTAGATATTAAAAAACTTAGTTCTATTAATACTCGAGCATATTTTATAAGAAGAGTTAATATTGATGGAAAAATGTGTTTTAAATCTATTAAATATTGTCCTTTTTGTAAAAAGAGTAGTTGGTATCTTGATAGTTCCATTTATGAAAAAGATATCATAAAAAAGATTAAAAATAATGAAATCTTAATCTTTGATAATCTTAATAGTAAAAATCAATTTATTATTAATAATACTAATAATCTTAAACTACTAGATTTAGGTTTATATGATGAATTATATAATTTAAGTAATTTAGAAATTATTAGTAAATTAAATAATAATTTTGAAATAGTTAATTTAAATCAAAGAGTAGAAAAGTTTTTAATAGAAAGATTAAATTTAAAAGATGATATTGAATTATTAAATATTATTAAATGTCGATTATTAATTATTACAAGAGGGGATAAAGGTTGTGATCTTATCTATCGTAATAAGAAATATACATATCCATTAAAAAAGATTGAAGAAGAAGTAGATGATAGTGGGGCAGGAGATTTATTCTTTTCAACCATTATAAAGAATTGGGCGTTAAATAACTTTAAAATAACATCAAGTAAATTTAATAGTTGGGTACGTGAAGCTAGTAAAAATTCTAGTAAAATTGTTAAATTAATTGGATCACGTAGACTAATTAAAGATTTATATAGAAACAAACTAAAAATGGTATGTAATTGTGGAGGGTTGAAATGAAGGAAGAAGAATTTTATATTGATTTTGATGGTGTAATAATGGATACACAAAAAGATACTGATGAGATGTTCGCTAAATATGGTAGTGATACTACTAATCCAGCATGGAATGAATGGTTAAGATTACGTGATTGGGCGAAATATCTATTAACATGTAATGAAATTGATAAATCAATCGATGTATTAAAAGAATTATATAAATTAAAGAAAAGAGTTTATATTTTATCGAGTGTTTTTTCTACAAATGAAGCAAGAGATAAAATTGAATTTTTAAGAGACAAAGGTGTCTATCAAGATTTTATTGCAGTTCCAGAACGTTTTCCAAAGAGTAGAGTTGTAATACCTAATCAATCTCGATTACTTGTTGATGATTCAATAAGAAATATCGATGATTGGCGAAACAATAATGGAAATGCAATATGGTTTCCTAAGGAAGAAAAAGATTTAACTTTTCTTCTTAGAAGATAAGAGTAACTAAGTTACTCTTTGATATGGCGGCATTGGTGAAGTGGTTAACACGTTAGATTGTGGCTCTAATATTCGCGAGTTCGATTCTCGTATGCCGTCCCATTATAAAAAATAAGAGTAACTAAGTTACTCTTTGATATGGCGGTATTGGTGAAGTGGTTAACACGTTAGATTGTGGCTCTAATACTCGCGAGTTCGATTCTCGTATGCCGTCCCATTATAAAAAATAAGAGTAACTAAGTTACTCTTTGATATGGCGGTATTGGTGAAGTGGTTAACACGTTAGATTGTGGCTCTAATATTCGCGAGTTCGATTCTCGTATACCGTCCCATTTTTTGAGGTTAATTATGAATAGATTTATATTATCGCAAATTTTAGGAGGATTATCTGCTTTAGCAATGATTCTTAGTTCATGGCAAATAAAAAAGAAAAGAATTTATTTTTTCTTAACATTAGATAATATTTTTTGTTTTATACAATATATATTGTTAAAAGCTTATACAGGAGCTTATACAAATATAATTGGTTTAATAAGATTATTATTATTTAATCTTAAAGGTTGTAATAAATTTTTTAAAACAATATGGCCTTTAATTATTGTTATTATCTTATATAGTATTATTGGAATAATTACATATACTGATATTAGTTCATTATTTCCAACGGTAGCATCAATTCTTTATGCTATTGCATTATATCAAGATAAAGAAAAAATAATTCGTATTGCAACAAGTATCATGTTATTTTGTTGGCTTTTATATAATTTATTTGTTCATGCATATGTTGGGGCTATAACAGAAGGTGTAATGTTTATTTCATCACTTTTTGCAATTCTTAAAATTGATATTTTAAAGAGGTATCCCCATCACAAAGAGAGTATTATTGATAAGTTAAAGAAGAATTATTATCGTAAAAAAGTTAAAGAAGTAATAAAAGTAAATTTTGTTGATGACTACGATATATTAATGGATATCTTTGAAAATGAAGATAATGTATTAAGTGTTATGTCAAGACTTGAAGAATATGATCGTGATAAACAAATATTAATTAAGATATTATTAAATATTAATAAGTCTATTAAAATTGATAAAACATAAAAAAAAGAATTTATATAAATTCTTTTTTAGTATGTAAAATAATCTTTTCCTTCATATTGTGTTTTAACAGGTTCATCAAGAGTTTCTGGATGAGTCATAATATAATCTAGTAAGTTAACTGATTTTGCCATATAAGCTCCATCAGCGATTCTTTCATCTAGGTTAATACCAAATTCAACAATATCACGAATTTCTTCTTTACCATTTTTATTTACTACAACTTCTTTATGAATATCACCCATTGTAATAATAATACTACTTGATCCTAAGTTTGTTAGATTATGATGAATTGCTCCACATTTAATACTTCCTAAGTTAGATAAAATAGCTGTACTATTATAAAGTAATTCATTATAAATGCTTCCTGGTAATTTATCATGACGATCCATCCATAAAAGGATTGGCATCAAAGGCCATTTTAAGAACCAGTATGGTACTTTATCTAAAATATCTAGTGTATCATCAGATGAAGTTTGTTCCATTTTTTTTCTAAAACTATCTACTTTATCACTAATTCTTTTTCCAATATCATCAATTGTATCATCACGATTAATACGAATTAATGACATTACTTCTTTGCCTTTATCACTAAATTCAACTTTTGCTGTAAAGGCCATAATAACTTCATTTCTTGAATAATATTTGTGGTTCATAATAAAGTTATTTAATCTTGGTCTATTAAATACAACTTTTGTAATTGCGGTTGTAAATGCATGAAAGAATGTTAAATCAGGATTTTTTTCTTTCTTCTTTTTCATATATTTAATCATATCAGTTACATCAAACTTACGATTAATAAAAACATATGCTTCTTCTCGATTTTTAAAATGCGTCATTAATCTTAACATTGCTGGTGCATTAAAAAATCTTCCATCACGACGATCTTTACGTGTTTTCTTATATTCCTTTCCTTCTATTTCATTTCTTACCATTTTTGCCATTTATTTTCTCCTATAAATTTAATTATAAGTAATTATTTTTTATTTGTAAATAATTGGACGTATTTCATATAAATTTAATCTATATCTATTATAGATTATTAGTATTGGATTTATTTAAAAATTCATTATATCTTATTGATGTGAAAGAGGGATATTATGATTAAAAATTTAAAAGTAGATAATATTGATTGTTTACATGGAACAATTGTAACAGTAAAAAACTTTAATGATTTTAAAGATGTTTTTACCGTTTTTATAGAAGAACCATTTTATGAAGATTGGACGGATGATAGTATAAAAGAACAATTTGATTATTTAAAAGATAATGGTGAAATATTAGGTTATTACACAGATAGAAATATTGTTGGTATATATTCAATGATTGGTAATGCTATTTCATCTCATCCTGTTAAATTCATTGAACCTGATAAAGTTATTTATTTATCTGATATTGCTATAAAGAAGAAATATCGTGGTAAAGGTTATGCTAAAGATTTAGTAAATTTCTTTATGAATTATTTTGAAAAACAAGATTATTATAATGAGGTTTATTTTAGAACTAATTTAGTTGGTTCAATGTCCGAGAAACTTATGATACCTTATGGCTTTAAACCAATTATTGATAATAATGGGGAAATTATTACAGAAGATGTATCTTTTTCAAGAACAATTGATAATTTAGATTCTATTGATAAAAAAAAGTTTTTATCTAAAAGAAGAGGTGAAGGTAATCATCCTCGAAAAACTTATTTCATTTAATAGTTATAAAAAAAGATAAACTAAATTAGTTTATCAATTTTCCACTATGTTCATTAAAGAAATCTATAACACATCTGATGTTTTTATTCTCTAATCTTTTAATATAACTTAAATATATTGTAGATTTTGGAATATCAAAGTCAGTTTTTAAAGTAACAAAATCCCCATTTTTTAATTCATTACTGATAATAGCTTTTGGAGAAATACCAAAGATATTATCATTTTTTATTTTAAGAAGTAATAATGATGTTGAATTAGTTAGTTCATAATCTAAAGTTGGATATAGTTCTTTAATTGTTTTTGTTATATAGTTTCTTTTAACAACTCCAATTTTTTGATTTTTTAGATAGTCAAGAGTAATAATATCTTTTTTTATTCTATTGGCTTTTTCACGTGATGTAAATAGTACAGCTTCATGACTCTGTTGAAGAAGTGATACACATTCACTTGAATTAACTTTTTCTTCATCAATTAAAATATCTATTTGTTTATTCTCAAGAAGATTTATTAATTTATCAGATCTTGCAATATAATAATCTATTTCTAAATTAGGATAGATTTTATTAATTTCATTAATATAGAAAGGAAGTATTTTAGTTGCATAGCCACTTCTTACTCCAAGAGTTACTTTACCTTTTATTTCATCATTTGTATTATTTAGTTCATCTAATTGTTTAAAGATTGAATCTAATTTATTATATAAATCTTCTCCATCACTTGTTAGTTTAATTTTATTATTTTCTCTTTGAAATAATTTCTTTTCAAGTTGTGTTTCTAGTACCTTAATACTATAACTTAGGGATGGTTGACTTATCATTAAACTTTCAGCTGCTTTAGTGTAACTATTATATTTAGCTACTTCATAAAAATATTTATATAAGTTAAGATTAATATTAAAATTCATAATTTACCTCCTAAATATTTTCTTTTTTGTTTGAAAACTTCTTCCTGTATTAACATCATACATTTTAGAAAAGATATGACAGAAATATTTTTTATATATACTATCTTCACTATCAAAGGTAGCTTCTCCAAATTGATCAATATAGATTGGTGTTTTCAAGAAACCAAATCCATTTAACATACTAGGGAAGGCTAAATATTTATTTGAATCAGTAAAGTGTTTTCCTCCAAAATTTTCTTTTATATATTTATTAATAATATTATTTGCTTCTTTAAAAGCTTCTTGATTCTCTCTATTCATTCTTCTTTTTTCTAAAGAACAATAGTAGTAAGGAATTAAAATGGTTGATCCATTATAATCTTTGTATTCTTTATAATAAACAACGTAGTTATCAAAGTTCTCTAATACTTCATGACATTTATCATCAAGTTTTCTTACATAATTTTTATTATCAGCTGCAAGTTTTTCTACAAGTAACTCTTTTTCGGCATATACTTCTAGATCTAATAACTCTAATTCATTATATTTTCGTCCTTTATTTTCATCAAAAAAATAAGTATCATCATAGAATACATGATAATTATCACCATTAGGTATAATTGCTACAATACTTAAGTCATTCAATAATTTTACTAAATCTTCTTGATTTACTTCATTTCCATCAAATATGATATTTTTGTTTTCATCTAAAGAGTATTTAGGTATAAAACCTAGTCTTTTTTGACAGGAGTTATTAATTCTTTCTTTTAGTACATCTTCAAAATGTTCTAAGTTATAGTTTATTTTTCTTCCTTCATCAAGTAGTTTCTCAATTCCTGAACGAATTGTTTTCTTTAATCCACCACTTTGTGGAAACTTGTCATCTGTTAAATAGATTATTTCTTCGATAATTGGATATTTATATCTAATTCTTTTATTTAGTCTTTCATATTGTTTTATTAATCTTCTAAAGTTTTGTGTGTGATCTTCTCCAATACTACCATCATTATAATCTAAATGATATTTAATTGCTAGACATAAACTATTAGTCTCATTAGTGAAAGATGAGCAAGTGCGATTATCAATAATAGATGATATTTCTGAATCAAAGTTTGCAATGTAATGATTTTTATTAAGATTGTTTTTTCTTCCTAAAATATATAATTTATCATTAACAGTAACGAAGATATCACCAGTATAAAATGATTCACCAATAATTCCTTCACCAATGGTTTTATTATTTATTTTTATATTTCCTTCACTTAACAAACCACAAGGTATTGATTTTAAGAAGTTTTTATTTTGATATTTTTGAATATCATCTTTATATAAATGAGAAAGTTTTCCGCTTCTTAAACTATAAAAGTATATGTCGTCAAAGGAGAATATAATAAGATCATTTTCAATATTAAAAGCATAGACATGTAATTCATCAAAATCTTTTTCTTCATATTCACTAACAAGTCCTCCACATTCGGTACATCCATAAACATGAACGAAGACATTTTCTGGTAATTTTAGTTTGCTTCTAATAGCTTTGATTAAACCATTATTATTTATTTCTCCAAAAATAAAGATTCTCTGGATTTTATCTCCTTCCATCACATCATCATCTTTTAATAAATCAGTATAATTTCTTGGTAAGTAAACATCAGTACAAAATGTTGCACTTTTGATGTTAAAATCATTACTTAAACAGGCTTCTGTATCATCATTGACAAGAGGTAAAAAGAGATTTGTGAATAATCCAGAAATACTACTTAATGGAGCTGTATTATATATTGCGCGATAGTTATTATTATATCTTGATTTATGAACATTAGTTATTATATCTTCTTCACTAACATATACTGTTTTAGGATTACCAAGTGAACCTGAAGAAAAAATACCAATTCTTCCTGCTTCTGGTTTATTAATTACAATACTATCACGACTTTTATTAATTGTTTGATTAAGTTTATCAAGGCTTAAGGGAATTGCCTCATAATTTGAAATAATACCATTTTTAGTACAAAAAGTGCTTTGAGCAATGATATCATCTAAATTGTCATATTTTTCTTTAGCAAGTTGATGACCACCAATTAAGATAGGTGAGTAACCTAGAGATGTTAAAGCAACAATATCAGCTATTGATTTAACTTGATTAAAAACAATTAAATATGGTGTTTTATTTCGATATTTTTGTTTTTTATAAAATTCTCTCTTTTTTAGAACCATTTGATATAAATCATTATAAGTAAAATTTGTTTGAACTCTAAAAGTATCAAGAAATTCTTTTAAACTAAGATTATTATTAATTTGACTTTTAATATCTGAAATATATGATTCTTCGTATCTTGTCTGTGTATAAATAATTTTATCTCTTGTGGTGGGATCATTTGCTTTTTTCTTTAAATAATCAAATAACTTTGTTTCCATAACCCCTCCTTTATTTCTTTAATCTTTTTATATCTTCATTATGGGCTTTATTATATAGATGTTTATATAATATTGAATTCATAATCATTATACCTTTCTATTTTATTATTTGCTTATTTTTAATAACTAAGTAACAATCATTCCTTAAACTATATAAATATGTATTTTTTATTATTTGGTGAATGTAACTTTTAAGGTCAGTGTATCCATCTTCTCCAACATGAATGATGTCATATAAGAAATCATAATCATGACTTATTGTACTAGTTGGTATTGGGGCAATTATTTCAATTTCATCAAATTGATAATCTAGATAATTCTTAATTATTTCAAGAACTTTTTGTCTATTTTTTAATCTTTCTTTTTCAAAGTCTAAATTATCTTCATAATCAGCTTTTAATAATTTTTCATTATCTATAGCATAATATGGAATAATAATTGTTTCACCATTACTAGATATTCCTCTTATGCAATAAACATATATATCTCTCATACTTCCATGTAAATCTAGTGTATGTCCATCTATATTTAAAGATATTATTTTATTATCAATTGCTAATCTTTGAATCAATAAATTATACTTAGCACATTCTTTATATAATTCTAGGGTATCATCATCATATAGATGTGACCATCTTTCATAAAAAGAGTATAAATGATTGTCAAAAAAATCATTATCGTCATTAAAGAAATAAGAATCGTTATAAATAATTTTATAATAATTTTGATCTTCATCTATAGCTACGATACCTAACGCATCTAATACATCAACTATTTGCTCAAGAGTGACATCTTGTTTACTGATTAAAATATTTTTATCAGGTAGCACTTTATAACGAGGAATTCTACCAATCGTATTTAGAAAGCATTTGTGAATGTTTTTTCTTAGATATATTTCAAAGTTATCAATTCGATCATCAATCATTCTTCCATAGTCAAGATACATTTCAAGATGATCTCGTTTGACTTTCTTTATTCCACCACTTAATTTAAATTTATTACTTGGAAGAAAAATTGTTTTTTTAATATTGGGGTATTTTTCTTGTATTAATTTTCTAATTCGTGGGGCTTCAATTACTAATCTTCGAAAGTATGCTGTATGATCACGAAAGACGTTATCTTCATCTTCAATTGAACATCTAACAGCAACACAAAGATTATTATCTTTATCCGTAAATGTTGCGCATATTCTATTAGTAAGTGATGATAATTCACTATCATAATTTGCTAAATAATAGTTTTTATCTAAGTACTTCTTCCTACCTATAACATAAAATTTACCATCTACTATTGTAATAATATCTTGTGTATTATAATCATTTACTAAACATTCTCCTATGCAATTATTATCTTTAATATGTATTTTGTTATTGATAAAACCACATGGTAAATATTTAGTATATGTTTTTTTTAAATATTCTTTTTTTTCTTTTCTTTTTAAAACAGTAATATTATTACCAACTTTTTTATAGAAAGTTCTATCATTATAAGAATATATGATTGTATCATTTTGAATATCAAGAAAGTAGATATGTAATTCTTGCATATTTTTTTCTTCTATTTCACTAATTAAACCACCACATTCGGTTAATCCATATACGTTTATAAAGACATTTTCTGGTAATCCATTAATCTTTTTTCTTACAAAATCAAAGAGGGCATTACTATTTTGTTCTCCGTAAGTAAATATTCTTTTTATTCTTTTATTTTTAATAGCTATTGTATTTTTAAAAGTATCTGAATAGTTTCTTGGAAGATAAACATCAGTTGCAAGGATAGCAAAAACTGGATCAAAACTATTGTTAATAATAGATTTAGTATTAGGACTTATAATTGGGGTAAAAACATTAGTAAATAGGCCAGATATAGTACTCAATGGAGCAGTATTATACATAATTCTATTTTCATTAACATAATTTGATTCAAATACTTTATTGATTAGTGTTCCTTCACTTGTATATATTACTTTAGGACTACTTAATGTTCCTGATGTAAATATTCCTATTTTATTGTTACCAGGTTTATCAAATCTTGTAATATTATCAAGATCATCAACTAATTTTTCTAGTTCAAATAAATCAAATTTGGTACCAAAATGATCGTTAATAATATGGTATTTACTATCTATTTCTTTTTGCCAATCATTAGAATACATTTCGCTATTAGCGAATTGATTACCATTAATGATAATTGGTGATACTCCTATTTCTAATAAAGCGATTAATGAACTTATTGTCTCCATGTCGTTCATAGCAAGAAGATATACTTTTTCCCAACCTAAAGATTTAAAATAATCTATTTTTTTTAATACTACTTCATATAATTTTTGGTATGAACAAGCTTTTTTTTGACCATCAAAGTATACCCATTCATCTTTTGTATCATCATTAGTTGCTTTATCTTTTAAATACTTAAATAATAATGACCCCATAACCCCTCAAAAATATAGTGTTTATTATATCATAAAACACTGAAAAAATAAAGAAAAATAAAGTATAATATTACTAGGAGGTTTTATGAGAATAATCTTTCATGTTGATGTTAATAATGCTTATTTATCATGGACTGCGGTTAATCTATTAAAAAATGGTTATAAAGAAGATATTCGAAAAATACCTTCTGTTATTGGTGGTGATGAAAATAGTCGTCATGGTATAGTTCTTGCTAAAAGTCCTGTTGCTAAAAAAATGGGTATTAAAAGTGCTGAATCAATATATGTTGCAAGGAAGAAATGCCATAATTTAAAAGTCTTTCCACCTGATTTTGATTTATATATGAGTGAATCTAATAAATTTTATAATTATTTAAAACAATATAGCCCTTTAATTGAAAGAGCGAGTGTTGATGAATGTTTTCTTGATATGTCTAATACTAAATATTTATATAATGATTTAGAAAGTCTTGCTTATAAAATTAAAGATGATATTAAAAAGATGTTTGGTTTTACAGTTAATGTTGGTATTGGTAATAATAAATTATGTGCTAAAATGGCTAGTGACTTTGAAAAGCCTGATAAAGTTCATACTTTATATATGAATGAAATTGAAAGTAAGATGTGGCCTCTTGACGTTTCTGATTTATTATATGTTGGTAAAAGTTCTAGTAAATTATTACATAGTATTGGTATTGATACAATTGGTGATCTTGCTAATGCTGATATTGATTTTTTATCAAAATATTTTAAAAATAGAAGTATTGACTTAATTAATTCTGCTAAAGGATTAGATGATTCTTTAGTTATTAATGATTATGGTGCTAATAAGTCTATTAGTATTTCAAGAACCCTAAATCATAATACTAATGATTTAGGAGAACTTCGTAATTATTTCTTAAAATTATCTAATGAGATTGGTCTTCGTTTAAGAAAAAATAAACAATATGCAAGTGTTATTGCAATAACTCTTAAAACAAGTTCTTTTAAAAGTTTATCTCATCAATTAACTCTTGATGTTCCAACAAATAATACAATGGATATTTATAATAATTGTTTAATTCTTTTACGTGATATTGATAAGAATGAACCATTTAGATTACTTGGAATAAGATTAGATAATTTAAAAGATAGGAAAGAAAGTAAAGTATCTTTATTCGATGAAAATGATAATTCTTCTGATACTTTACAAGAAGTAATGGATAAAATTAATGATAAATACAAAGATACGATGGTAATGCCAGCAATATTTTATAAAACTTCCAGTAAAAATGTGACAAATAACAATAATTAAAAAATGTTTTAATGTAAAATAATCACATAGAGGTGATACAATGAGTGAAGTTTTAACAGCATTATTTCATAGATTGGAAATAGATGGTAAAGTATATTATCAATGTCGTTTTATTGTACCTGAATTTGTTCCTAATGAAAGATTTGACAGTATCCTAGAACGTGATAAGTCAGATAAAAGTGATTTTTATATTACGGCTCCTAGTGATAAATTATTAACTAAAGGTATTAAAGAAAACGCTATTTTTAGAGATGAAGGTAAAGAATTAATAATGGTTAAAGATCAACGATTATTAACTAGTTTAAAAGCAAAGTTTGAGGAAGAACATGCTAATAAAGAAAAAAATGAACAAAGTGGCAGTCATCCCCAAGAGTTAATTGATGCTTATGTCAATAAGATTGAAGGAGAAACAAAGTGTCAAAGAAGAGCTATTAGGGATATTATTTCAACAGTTGTTTACAATCGTGAACTTAATAAAAGTTCTTTATCAACATTAACTAAGAATATGCATCATGATAATATCGTTATGATTGGTCCTATTGGTAATGGAGAAGATGTTATTCTTGATTCTGTTGAAAAGAATCTTCAAATACCGGTTGTTAGATTAACTGTAACAGGTGATTTGGAAGAAGATGCTTTAACGATTGCTCATAATATTGAAGAAAGCAAGAAGAAATTTAATGGTAATGCTCTTGTTATTCTTGATTGTGATTTTAAAAGTTTATCAGAATTATTCGAAGGTGATACTTTCTATCCAGTAAGAGAGTTAATTACTTATGCAGGTAAATATACATCACCATATTTAGATAGACCTATTAGATTTAATGAATTAACATATTTAACAAGTATTAATGTATCTAAAGAAATGTCAGAAATTGAAAATATTGGAGCTTATTTTACTAAATTAACAGGTTGTACTAAAGCAATAATGGTTGATAAATTATCAATGAATCAAATACGTAATTTATTATATAAAAGCTCATATAGTGTCTTAAAATATTGTGCTGATACTGCCAAAAAATATAATCGTGAATTTACAGTTAATCGCCAAGTTATAGCTGAGGCTATTAAATTTCTTGATTTCTTTGGTGGTCATATTGCAATGCTTAATTCAGCTATTTTAGAAAGCTTTAAATCACAACTTGAAAATGGAAAAGGTAAGATCAGTTTAGGTGGAGAAATTCTTGAATATATTGAAGGTGTTATGGATATTGAGTATCCAGCAGAAGAACAAGCACCTGATAATAATGTTGAAGAAGAATCTGAGGTATCTTTTGATCATGAAACAGCAAGTAGAGTAGATGAATTAACAAAAGAAATTACAAAAACTATTCGTGGTCAAGATAAACAAGTACGTAGAATTGTAAAATACGTTTTAAAGAATTTAGAATATGCTAATAATCCTGATATAACAGAACCAAATAAACGTAAGAAAAATATTTTAATTCGTGGGGAATCAGGAACAGGTAAAACAGAAATTGTAAGACGTCTTGCTAAATTAATTGGCGTACCTATTTTTGTTGCTGATGCTACTCAATATACAGAAGAAGGTTATGTTGGTGACTCTGTTAATGAAATGTTAATAGATTTATATCATGAAGCTGGAGATGATATTCAAAAAGCTGAAAGAGGTATTCTAGTTATTGATGAAATTGATAAAAAGGCTAATAATCATGGTGATCGTTCTGATATATCACGTGGTGCAGTACTTCAAAGTTTATTAAAAATTGTTGAAGGTACTAAGAAAAAACTTAAATATGAAGAGACTCTTCCTAATGGAGCTGTTGTTAAAAAGAGACTTGATTTTGATACAAATCGTTTAACAGTTATATGTTTAGGTGCTTTTGAAAATCTTGAAAAATTCCGTGAAGAACGTATTACAAAAGCAACTAAACCTCGAAGGATTGGACTACAATCTGCTGCTGAACAAGCTGAAGCTAAAGCGATTGAAAGTAAAATAAATCGTAATTTCATTAGTGAAGATTATGAAGCATATGGAATGGGTAATCAATTTATTCCTCGTTTTGAAGGTAAAGTATACTTAAATTCTTTAAATGAAGAAAATATGATTGATATTATGAAAAATTCTAATTTATCAGCTATTAAATTAAAGAAAGAAGAGTATCTTATCGAGGGTGTTATCTTAGAGTTTACTGAAGACTTCTATGAGAAATTAGCAGCAATCGCTGTTTCTAAGAAAGAAGGAGCTCGTGGTATTAGTGAAGCCTTAGAAGATACATTTGAAACATTAGGATTAAATGATTTAGATACAAGTGGATATCAAAAAATTATTATAAATGGAGATTGTATTAGTAATCCAGATGCTTTAGTTTTGGTTCCACGTGAACATCAAAAAGTAAAAAAATTATAATGTTAAGTAATGTAAGATAGAATTTTTTTGTTCTATCTTTTTTATATTCTCCATGCTATAATAAAATTGTAAAATAATAATAAGGGTGTGAGTATATGAAAACAGTATTATTTTTAATTAATGGATGGGGAGTTGAACATAAAAGTTCATATCCTATTTATGATAAAAAAATAGTTCCTAATTTTGATACACTTTTGAATAAATATATGTTTGAACGAATTAAAAAGACAACAAATAATTATCAAGAAGCATATCGTAATATGAGTTTGGATATTAATGAAATATATAATTATTCAATTGTTCGTAAAGCTATTGATGATGGAAGTCTTATTAATCATGAAGCATTAAAAGCTATAAAAGAAAGATTTGATCAACATAAAGGAAAACTTCATATTATGTGTTTAGTTGACCGTAGTATGAAAATAGTTGATGATTTACGTTATGTATTAAAAATACTAAATCCACCAAGTAAAGAAGAAGGTGTTGTTACTAAGGATAAAGTTTTCCTTCATTGTATTTTAGTTAGTAACGATTATAATGATTATAATGCTATTCAAGAAATATTAAGTAAGATAAATGCTGATCTTTCAGAATATGCAACTATTGGTATGGTAATGGGACTTGCTTCTATAAGTAATAATATTTCTCAAGTTGATATGAACTTTAATATTAAAATCTTTTTATCAGAGGTTGGTGAACGTTGGCAATCATTTAAACAAAAGTTTGATGTTAGTCAAAATTTAAAACAAGCTCCGGTTTATGTAAAACCATTTGTGGTTAATACAGGATTTAAATTAGAAAATGAAGATCAATTATTCTTCTTTAACTATGATACGATTAATTTAACAAATTATATGAAAACAATTAAAGCTGTTAACTATGGTGAAGGAAAAGAAAATAATATTAGTTTTACATCTTTATTCCCTGTTAAATATGATCAAGAGATTCCTCATATGTTAGATGTTTCTAAATCAGATGTTTCTCTTGCTAAGACATGTGAAGGTTTAGGCTTTAAAACTTTAATACTGGCTAAAAAAGATCAAATTAGTACAATTAATTATTATTTAAATGGACTTGATAATGTTTCTAATCCAAATATTAACTTTATTGAGTTTGATAATTATCTATATCATGATGATGAAATCGTTAGTGTTATAAATCATTATGATCATGAGTTTATAATTATTAATTATGATATTGATGGTTGTAAATCAGTTGATGAATTAAAAGATACATTAAGTAAGATTGATTCTACTTTGGGTAAAATATATGAAAATATGAAGACTAATAGTTATACAATTGTTGTTAGTTCTTTATATAGTAATGATCAAAAGTTTATTAATGAAAAAGGTGAAGCTTGTAATGTTATGTATAATGAGTTCTTGCCTATAATCTATATTGATAACTTTATTACAAGAAAGAATTATATTATTAATCCTGATGGTACTATTAATGATTTATTTAAAGTTTGTTATAAGTCTATTAATAAGAAATATCCAGGTAATAGTATTGTTGTAAAAAAGAATATGTTATTTAAATTGTTCTTTAACAATTAGTGTAAAAAGGAAGTGTAAAACACTTCTTTTGTTTTTGTAAACAATTGACAATTGACATAAGACAATATATATTGATTATAGAGTCCATGATAAGTGAGGATTTTAATTATGAGAGATAAAGTCCCATAATGTGCACTAATATCGATTTAATTTATTAAATAGTGATTAGATAATGTACTATAGGGTAAAATGAAAAGAACATTATCACTTATTAATTAAAAAAATTTTAACTTGTACTAGGAACTCACGTATTTAATTAGAAATATATTATTAGTTAACCATTAATTAAAGTAATAATATTAATTAAATATCTGTAGCCAGTTAAATTTATTTTTGTTAATTAGTGTAGGAGGTGATTTACCTAAGTTGATAAAGTAAAGTAAATCATTATTATTTACACTAGTAACTACTAATGATTATCTTTATGTTTATTTATTAAAAATAATAATTCAAAATAATAAAAAAATATTTCTATTATTATCAATAATAAATAAAAAAATCAATAAAGGTTAATATTAAAAGAAGATACGAAATTATTTATTTAATTTAGTATCTTTTTTTGTTGTTAAATAAGTATTTATATTATATAATTATAACTAGGTTGTAAAATAGGAGTGATATAGTGAAAGATTATGATGATATTGAAATATTAGATTTTGTTGATAATAAGAAAAAAAGAGATATTCCTAGCGAAGAAACAGAAGTTCTTGACCCTATTTTAGTTAAAAAAGTAGAGCAAAAGAAAGTTGTTGTTAATAATTCTTCTTCTGTTGCTAGCAGAGTTGATTTAAGAAAAGTAAATGAAGAAAAACAAACTAAAAAAGTTGTAAAAGAAAAAAAGGTAAAGAAAGAAAAGGGAAATATGAAACAAGCTAAGACATGGGAAAAGATTTTTTGGTGTGTTAGTACTGTTTTTATTTTAGGATGTTGTATTTTTTATGGTAGAAGATTAATTCATTATTATAAAATATATAATCCAACAGGTTCTAATGGTGAAAAAATATTATTATTAGGTGATCAAATACCTGGTTCTCAAGAAATATTAACACCTCCAGAAAAAGGTGAAAAATGGGGAAATGGATTATATAATACTGAGAATGGTTTCGTTTATAAAGGTGATGTTAATAATAACTATGTTAAATATAATAATTTATTATGGAGAATTGTTAAGATTAATCCAGATGGAACAATTGTAATTATTCTTGATGATGAAATGACAATGTTACCTTGGAACTCTAAATCTGTTAATTATAAAGAATCTGATATTCATACTTATTTAAATGATGTTTTCTTAGCTAATTTAGATAAATCATATTTAGTTAAAAATAGTTTTTGTGAAGATAGTGTAGAAAGTTTATCTAGTATTACTTGTAAAGTTAAAGATAATGATTCATATGTAACATTATTAGATATTAGTTCTTTCTTAAATTCAATTGTTGAAAAGAAGAGTTATTTAGTTAGTGATGAAGAAATATATTGGTTAAATAACTATAGTAGTGAAAAGATATGGCATACTAATGGCGCTAATGTAAGTCAAAGTGATGCAAATAGTTTCTATGGAGTAAGACCTGTTGTTAAATTAAAGAGTACTATTGCTTATATTTCAGGAGATGGTACTAAAGAAAAACCTTATTTAACAACGAAAGAAGATAGTTTAGCAATTGGTAGTCAAGTAAAACTTGGTGATGATATGTGGGTTGTTTATGATACAACTAATGGTACAAGACTTATGAGTTTAAAACCATTATCAAAGACATATCGTTATGATCTTGATAAATTAATTTTTGATAAAGATAGTAAAGAATCTCTTGCTGAATATTTAAATACTACTTATTTAGATAGTTTATCTTATAAAGATTTACTTAAAGAAGATGAATGGGCAACTGGTGGATATACATCTAGTTATAAAGATTTATCTAAGGCTAAAGCTAAAGCTAAAGTAGCTATTCCATCACTTATGGATTTTCAATATGATAGTAGTATTAAAGGATACTTTACAACAACAACTCAAGAAGAATATGTTTTAGTTTACGATAATCCAATTCATGCAAGTAAAGTTACTATATCAAGAGGAATTAGACCATGTATTAGTTTAACTGATGAAGCAGTAAAAAAATTAAAACTAAATGATGGAATTTATACGTTGGGGGAATAAAATGAAGAAGTTGACAAAATGGTTTATTGCTATTGACGTTTTTATTGCAATTTGTTTCTTTGTGGTTTATGCACCAATATTTAAAAGTTTACAAAATACAATAATTTCAACGGCAGTAGATACAAAAACACATGATTATATAGCATATACTTTTTATTCTGAAGAACGTGTTCAAGAAGTTATTGATGCAGATAAAATTGAACCTATTGATGAACAAATCAATTTAGATGATATTGTTATTGATACTAAACCAAAAGATAGTTATGATAATGAATATGATGAAGCTATTCTAACACGTACACCTGGTAATGAACATTATAAGTATATGAAAATTAAAGTTGGTAAATATGATGCGCATTTAGTAGCAATATATGATCCAAGTGAAGTTCAAATATTAACTAGTAAGAAGTTTAATACAACAAGTGATGCAAGATATGGTGGTTCACAAGAAAAAATTCTTTCAATGACGAAACGTCTTGGAGCTGTTGTTGGTATTAACGGTGGTGGTTTCGTTGATTATGGATATGGTTCTGATATTCCACTTGGTTACGTTATTCGTAATGGACAAGTTATTTGGAATAAAAAAGGTGGCGGTAAAGGTAATATCATTGGTATGACTAATGATAATAAACTTGTACTTGTTAATGCTACTGGTAAAGAAGCAGTTGAAGATTATAATGTTCGTGATGCCTTAGAATTTGGGCCATTCCTAATTGTTAATGGTGTTCATGCTAAATATAATGAAACAGTAGGTGGATACTCTCGTGCTGCACGTGTATCTATTGCTCAAAGAAAAGATGGTATTGTTTTATTCCTAGTTACAGAAGGAACTCATACCGCAGGTCCTAATATGGGAGAAATAATTAAAACTCTAGAAAATTATGGAGCTTGGAATGCAGCAAATCTTGATGGTGGAACTAGTACACAATTAGTTATTAATGGAAAACTAATTAATACACCTAAAAATATTTATGGAAAAGTAGTTAATGGTGGCCGTGCTGTTGTTACAGGTTGGGGCTTAATCATTAATGAAGATAAGACAGAATAATGTAAATTATAGTCAATTATAATCGTAAATCACCAATATTTGTTAATATAAGTATTGGTGATTTTATGGATTATCAAGAAATTTATAAAATTAATTATGATATTTTAAATAAAGAAAATACTAATACTTTATTAAATTATTATTTTAGTAGCCGTAACAGTTTCTTAAAAGGTATTATAAAAGATATTTTGTTAAATGAAGATAAATTTGATTATTTATTGGAAATTCATAAAATTAACTTTTTTATTTCTTCATTATCTTTTGAAGAATTAAGTAAGCTTAGTTATTCTAAAAATAATTGTGTTTCATTATTATCTAAAAATGAAATATTAAGAAGAAAGAATGAAGATGCTATAGAAAGAAGAAAGAATTTCCGTCTTTTATAAAACGCTTCTATAGTTAAGTGGCATAATAAGTCCTTGGTAAGGACTAGTCGCAAGTCCGATTCTTGCTAGAAGCACCATTTTTTTGGAGGGTTTATGGATACTGATCGAAAGGAAGTATTAGATTTTTTAAGTTCGAATTTTGATTCAGAGTTTGAATTTAAAACAATAGGTGATCTTATTTGGGAAGCAGATCATTATTATCAAGTTAATGTTACTAGGGATTATGATTCTTATACTATTAAAGAATTTTTAATTCTATGTCAAATTGATTGTTTATTTGCAAAAGGAGAAATCACAGATAATGATCGTAATTGTTTAATTAAACTTTTTTATCAAAAGAAAGACTTATATGAACGCATTGGTAAAAGAAAAAGTGATAATAAAAGGTTATGGGATAAAATCGATAAGATTGATGAGATATTTGCTAAATATAATATTGGTGATTTAGATTTAGCAACAGTGATCTATAATAATGCGGTTCTTAATGAAAAAGTTGACTTAAATAGTGAAATAGTAAAAAGAAAGTTGTAAGACTTTCTTTTTTTCATGTTATAATTTATTTGACAATAGGTGATTTATGAAAAGTAAAGTTGAAGAATTATATGATTATTATTTTGAAAAAAAATTAGATATGATTTTTGATAGTCAAAATAGTGACAGCGTATCTTCCTTTATTGTTGAAAAAATAAGTGATATAGAAAGATGGTTTAGTGGGTATCAAAGAGTTGAAAACTCTCTGAAATGTTATAATTATTGTGATTTATTTGGCAGGTTATTATTAGATGAATGGTATGATAATGCAGAAGATTTTAATTATGGTTATGCTCTTGTTGAAAAATATTTTCAAAAATATGGTTGTGTTAAAAAAAATATCATAGATACTAATGGGAAACTAATAAGTCCTGAATGGTTTGATGAAATTAAATTTGAGGATGACTGCATATATGGAATTAATAGTCAAAGTAATGATGTGAGAGTACTTAAGCAGAACTATCCACCAGTTACTAAACCTAACTATAAAGTGGTTGAAAAAAATGGTAAATACAACTTCAAAAGAATTGATGGAACTTTTGTATTAAAAGAGTGGGCTGACTCATTAGAGGATTATGTAGATGGATTGGCTTTAGTTTGTATTAATGGAAAGTATAATTTAGTTGATATTAATGGTTCCTTTTTAAGTAAAGATGAATGGTTTGACAAAATATATGGTTATAGATATATGATTCAAGAAGGTTATGCAACGGTCTATAAAGATGGAAAATTTAATATTATGGATCCTAAGGGGAATCTACTAATTGATTGGATTAAAGAAACTAAACATATTACGCCTTTTAATTATCCTACAAAACATGATATTATTCCTTTTGTTGACTTGAAAGAATATAAAATAACAAATATTAAAGAATCATATAACGAGATTTCAAATGGAGTGGAAAGTTATCAAATAAAGGGATTTCCAATTAGGGTTTATGATGAATATATTTTATGTTGTAGACATATAGGTGTGGATAAAGAATATCCAACATTTGAATATTTTCTTTTTAATAAAAAAACGAAACAATATAAAAAAATCGGTAGAAATGTAGTTTCTGAAGGGTTCCTTGGTATGGGGAAAGGGCATTACAGGTGTCTTGCTTTTGACGATAATTTTATTCATGATAATTATAACCATAAAGTATATTTCATATATGGAAGTCAGATAATTGATATAACTGATTATTATAATAGAAAACTTAAAGGAAAAAGAAGTGTTCGTGTTAATAAAAAACTATCAAATATATTATCAATTGATGATTTTCATTATGAAAATTTAGAAGTAATTAATCAAATTTTAAGAGAAGAGCGAGAAAGAGAACTTAGTGAGCAAGAAAGACATGATGATGAAATTTCACAAGAAAACTTAATGAAAAAAATAACTGAATTTGAAGCGGAAGAAAAAAGAAGAGACGAAACAGTTAGAACTACAATAAAAGAAATTGAAGAAAGATTCCAATTATTAAAAGAATTAGAAGCAAGTGGAGCGATAATCCAAATAAAATATGATGATTTATATGAAAAAGTTTATGATGGTATAAAATACCATCTTGAATTTAAGGATGATGTAATAAAAGATAATCGATTACATATGTTTGAATTATCTAGTGAGACATTTGAAAATGTTAAAATGGATGGAATTGATTTTCGAAAATGTAATCTTGATAGTATTTGCCCAACAAAAGTTTATAAAAAGAATTTAAGAGGATGTAATTTTGAAGGAGTTCACTTTGGTCCATTTACGTCTTTTGTTGGTGTTGATATAAGAGGTTCAAAGTTCGGTTATGATGAAAATAATAGAACAATGGATGTTATGCCACATTTTAATGAGGCGATATTTGATGAAACAACAACGTTTAATGGTATTCCTCTTACAGAATTAGTAAAAAGAAGTGAAAAAGAAGAAGGTTTATTTGAAGAAGAAAATCAAGCAAGAAAAATCAATGTGTAAACAATAAAAAAACACATTTAATATATTGAAACCAAGAAAAACATTTGCTATAATCTTATTATAGAGAGGTATAGGATGACCGAGCGCAATGAACAAGGTTTTGTAAGGGATATTAATCAAGCAATTGAAGAAATTAAACAATACAATCAAAGCTCTAAAGAAAAAGTTCGAGCTCTGATAAGTCTACCGTTTGATTTTAATGATGTTCCTCCAATTAATAATTTTATTAATGGTGAGACAACACAACCGGTTGAATGTATCGATGAGCTTAATAATATTGCAATACTTAATGAACAAATCCTAGAATTTGATGAGACTTTAAAGTCAAAATTTGAAGAGCGCCATGATGAATTAGTTGAGGCGTTAATGAATAGATTGGAAGGTGTATTTAAAATGTATAATAACGAAAATTTAGATCAAAATGTTCAACAACCTTATCCTGTAGTTGGACAACCTATTGATGTTCAAACTCCTCAAGTAGAAGAATTTAGTCCTGTAACTCCTGTAGAAAGTTATGCAGTTCCAGCTGTAGAACAAGTACCAACTTATGGTGTTACACCAGAAGCGTTTGCAGAACCAACACTTCAAGAACCAGTAGCAGTTCCACAAATGGGAATGCCTACTGTAGATGTTCCAACAATGGAAACACCAGTTGTTCCTGAACAAGTTTCTGATGTTCCACAAATGGATATGCCTGTTGTAGATGTTCCAACAATGGAAACATCAAGTGGCGTTCCTGAACAAGTAGTAGATGTTCCAGAAGTTGGCGCACCTGTTGCTGAAGAACCAGTAGCTGAAGTACCTCAAATGGAAATGCCTACTGTAGAACTTCCACAAATTAATGTTCCTGTTGTAGATCAACCTGTTGATTTTAACCCTGTAGAAGCACCTGTAGAAGAACTTCCACAAGCTGAAGAAGGATTGGTTGGACCAGAATTAACTGATGAATTATTTAGCGACGAAGCTAAATCATTAGCTGGAATTATTGTTCCAACTGAAGAAGAATTACCAGAATCAGCTAACTTAAATGATGAAGTTGAAGCTTCAGAAGTTCCTAATGGAGAAACTACTGAAGAAACTAAGGATGAAGAAAAGGAAAAATCAGCTGAGGAAGAAAATGAAGATGCTGTTGTTCAAGAACTTAAGAAACGTTATGAGAGATTACTACAACTTGAAATTGATGCACATAATAATCAAGTGCTTTTAGATAAATTACGTTCTCAAATTAAAGAAATTGAAGATCAAATAGCTTCTGATCAAGAAGAGATTTCCTCTCTAAAAAAAGTTGCTTAATCGTGAATGCTCAAAATAAAAAATTCTTGAAAGATACTTTTAATATTGATGTTGATAAGTATTCTAAAGAAAAATTAGATGAGATATTAAGAGTAATCAATAAAAAGATTTTAACGAGTACAAAAGAAACTCTTATATACAATAAAGAGTTAGTTGATGCAATTAATTATTATAAATTATATTTTAAAGATAAATAGAAGAGGCAAAAGCCTCTTTTTTTTATGATATTTTTCTTGCATATTTAATTATTTTATGATAATATTTATATACGTGTGATGGTGGAATTGGTGAAGCGGTTAACACACCAGATTGTGGCTCTGGCATGCAAGGGTTCGATCCCCTTATTCCACCCCATTTTGAAATTAGCCCTCGTTGGAGGGCTTTTTCTTATTTATGAGGTTAATTATGTGGATGATATATGCAATTTTAACGTTCTTTTTATGGGGTGTTGCCGACTTATTCTATAAAAAGGGTAATAATGACGATGATAAATATAGTCATTTAAAAACAGGTATTATGGTTGGCTTAGTGATGGGGATTCATGGTATTATCTATTACTTTGCAAAAGACGTTAAATTTGATTTAATGAGTGTTTTGAAGTATTTACCTGTATCATTATGTTATATCATATCAATGATTATAGGTTATAAAGGATTAAAATATATAAACTTATCTATTTCTAGTCCAATTCAAAATTCTAGTGGTTTAATTACTAGTTTATTACTTGCTATTATTTTTAAAGTTAAATTATCTATTTGGGAAGTAATCGCTTTAATTGTTATGGCAATTGGTGTTATTATGTTATCTGTTATTGAAAATAAGAAAGATATTAAAGTTTCTTTAAAAAAGATAACGGTAGCTGCCATTCTTTTTCCTCTTTTATACTGTATAATTGATGGAGCAGGTACTTTTCTTGATTCAATATATTTAGATATGAAAGAAATAATTGATGAAGATATGGCTTTAATTGCTTATGAATTTACATTCCTTGTTTATGGTATAATTTCTTTCATTTATTTAAAACTAAAGAAAGTAAAAATAAAGATTAAAGATGAAAAGAATAGACTTAGTGCTGCTATTTTTGAGACACTAGGCCAATTTACATATGTTTTTGCTATTAGTAGTCATTCTGTTATAACAGCTCCTATTGTAGCTTGTTATAGTGCTTTATCTGTTCTTTTATCAAGAATATTTTTAAAAGAAAAGATTAGTAAATTACAATATTTAGCATTATTTTTAATCTTTGGTTCAATTATAATGTTAGCAATTCTTGAAGAAATATAAAATAATTGTTGACTTTATTGCAATTTATCGATATAATCTTAAATGTTGATTAGTTAAATCAACGTTTTGGGGCATTAGCTCAGCTGGGAGAGCGTCACGCCTGCACCGTGAAGGTCAGCGGTTCGATCCCGCTATGCTCCACCATTTTGAAATAAACATGCATTAGCATGTTTTTTTTGTGCTACAATATAATAGGATGTGAGAATATGAATAGAATACTTAACTATTTATTAAAGCCCTTATTATATATTGCATTACTTTATTTTACATTAAATTATTTTTTTGACGTTGATTTTTCTTTTAAATCTTTTTTTGGTGATAATGATACTATTGTTGAAGAAGAGTTAGATAATAATAACAAAAGAGAATTATCTGATTATGAAAAATTGGAGTTAGAATTTAAAAATAGAGTTGATAATCTTGAAAATAAATTATTAGAACGTGGTTATTCCAAGAGCAAAAAATGTTATAATCAAGATGAAAATGATATCTACTGTTATACAAATGGTAAATATGAAGTAATATATGATCAACATTCTAAGGTATCTTTTTCTAAAAAAGTTTTGAAAAATAAACTAGATGATTATAATAGTGAAGATGATTTTACATATATTGGAGAATTACTAGATTATGATTTATCTTTTTTATCTTCTGATGTTAATAAACTGTTATATTTTATATCTAAAAATTATTTTGATAGTATTTCCATAAATATAAATGGTATATCTATGGATATTGATATTTTTTCCTCAAATTTAGTATATGAATTTGATACATACTATAATAATTCATATGATTATTATTATCCATTGTCGATAAGTACGATTGTTTATGATTCTAATTTATCTATTAGCAAAATAGCTGAAATTAGAAAAACATTATATGATATCGCTATTTCTAACAATAAAAAATTATTTAGTTATTATGATTATCCATATTTATTATTTAATCAAGATATAAACCATATTTGTGGGATATCTATCAATGAAAAAGATGGAAAAAATATGTCTAGTTCTTTTTGCCATGGTGGAACTAGTAATACATATTTTAGATTTGAAAATAGTTATAAAAATAATGAATTTATAAAAGTTACTATAAAAGAGAATTTTTTTAAAGATCATTATTTAGAAATAATAAATAGAGATTTGAAGTATATAGGTGATAAGTTAGAAAAAGAAATTATTTTAGATAATGAAATAAAAGATAAAATTATTAATTATATGTCTAATGATCATGAACCTTTATTACTTACTATAAATGAAAATGTAGAAATAAATATAAAACATCAATATAATTATTACTATTTACAATATAATATTCATTAAAAAAAATAATATCTTTCGATATTATTTTTTCATTTTGTCATTAATTTCCTTAACTTGATTAAACATCATTAAGAATAATAATAAGAATTCAAACAAAATTCTTATGAATAAGTTTCCAAGTATTAACATTCCAAAGAATGCTGCTGGAGAACTAATGAATGCAAATGATGATAAAGTTATGTAAATTGTTAATATTAAGTATATAATTTTTAAAATTACTTCTATACACATCTTTTTGAATGATAAGAATTCATATAACCATTTAACAAATCCTTTGAATTTTCCATCATTCTTTTTTGTTAAGAATAAGAAGTATGTTAATATACCACCAATAACACCAAGAATTAAACTAACGATAATCCAAACTTCAGCACCATTAGAATATCCATAGCCACTACTTACTACGTAACGCATGATAAAGCTCCTTTCAACTAAAATATTATCAAAAAAAACGATTTTTTGCAATAGTTTTAGTTTACACTTGTTATTTTGATTATCTTTACAATTATTGTCATTTTTATTTATAATTTCAATTTATTATCTTTATATTTATAAAAAAGTATAATTTACTAAAAGATATGTTTTAGTATAAATCTATTGTTTACCATAATTTTTTATCGTTTTTGCTTTATTTTATTTGACTTTGCTTATTCTTTATGATAGAATTTTAAATGTTTGAAACCTCGTATTCAAACCGCATAGAAAAGGTTATAAACGTAAGTACCTTAATAGCGAGTGAATTATTTAAAAGGAGGATATATATGAAAGCAGTAATTAAAACTGGTGGTAAACAATATTACGTTGCTGAAGGTGATTTAATTTTCGTTGAAAAATTAGAAGGCGAAGCAGGCGATAAAGTTACTTTTGATGAAGTTTTAATGTTAGGTGACGAATGTGGTAACCCTACAGTTAAGGGTGCTAAAGTTACTGGTGAAATCGTAAAACACGGTAAAGGTAAGAAAATTAAAATATTTACTTATAAGCCTAATACTACTTCTACTAGAAAGAAGAAAGGTCATAGACAACCATATACACAAGTTAAAATTAATAAAATTGGTTAATTATGATTAAAGTTTATTTATCAAAAGATAAAGTAAAGATTTCGGGACATAGTGATTATGCCCAAAAAGGTTATGATATTGTATGTAGTTCTGCATCAAGTATTTTTATAACAACAGTAAATGCGATTCTTAAATTTGATAAAGAAAGCATTAGTTATAAAAATTATGTAGATAAGAAAAATGATGAAAATGACTATTCGTTGTTAGAAATAAAAAAACATAATGAAATAGTTGATACATTAATTCTTAATATGATGGAACTATTTGATGAACTTGAAATACAATATCCTAAAGAAATTAATATTATAAAGGAGATGTAGTTATGAGATTAGAGTTAAATATTCAATTATTTGCCCATAAAAAAGGTCAAAGTTCTAGTTCTAACGGACGTGATTCTGCAGGTCGTAGATTAGGTGCTAAAGCTGCTGATGGCGAATTTGTTTCAGCTGGTAGCATTATTTATCGTCAAAGAGGAACTAAGATTCATCCAGGATTAAATGTTGGTATGGGAAGTGATGATACTTTATTTGCAAAAGTATCTGGAACTGTTAAATACGAACGTATGGGAAAAGATAAGAAAAAAGTAAGTGTCTATACTAAATAGATGCTTTTTTTTTGACCTTAATTATGATATTATTAAAATAGGAGTGTGATATGGAAGATACATTTGTTACAACAAATTCTCTTGGACTTGAAGTTAGATGTAGAGTCTTAGGAGATTTTGAACTAGAAGGAGATAAAAGAAAGTTTATTGCGTATACTGATTATAAATATAATAAAGACTTAAAATATAATGTTTATTTTTCAGAGTTAGTATCAGAAGATGGAGAAACTATTAAGATAGCTGATATAGAAGAACCTGAAATATTAAAGGCTCTTACAGAAATGTATAATGAGGGAGTAGGTGGCAAAAATGACTGATGCTCAAGTTGTTTCATTAATGGCTAGTTATTCTGTTGATTACCAACAATATTTTAATTTAGCTAATCAAAGAGGACTTAATTATCGTGATCGGGTATATTATTGTGGTATTGCAATTGCAACCCTTCAAAATATTAAAGATTTGGCTAACGCTCATCCAGCTCCTGTTGCTACAATGACACCAGGAATTGTTCCTAATTATAGTGATGCTACTTTTAATAGTTTAATTCGATTACAAACAAGAATTTATCATGATCAATTAGTTGATTTAAGAAGAAATATTCGTAATGGCTCATATCGATTGGGAGATGAAATGGCTGTTAAAAATGAAAGAGCTCGTGCAGCTTCTGCCATTGCTAATACAAGTACGGATTCTAATGTTATTCAAGAAGCAACAAGAGAAAGAAATCGTGCTAGATTATCAATGATTGGAACTGCTGTTAAATATCCCATTCATGGTGTTGCAAGAGTTCTTCAAGGAGCATCAGGGCTTGTAGGAAATGTTTTAACTTTACCAGCGCATCTTCTTACTTATCCATTACATATGCTAATTAATCCTGATCGTGAATATACAGGTCATGTTGTTCAAGAAATGGGAGAACGTATGGGAAATATTATATCAACAGGCGTTCGTCTTATTGATAATGGAATAATGAGATTATAGTGTGAGAAATCACACTTTTTTTTGTCTATTTATTGTATTATTATTTAATAAAAATAATTAAATTGTTATAATAATTACTATAACTCGAGGTGAAGAATGAAAATAGATGAAGTTGATAAAACAAAAGTATCACCAATGATGCTTCATTATATTGAAATCAAGAAAAAATACCCAGATACTATTGTCTTTTATCGATTAGGTGATTTCTATGAAATGTTCTTTGAAGATGCAACTCTAGTATCACATGAACTTGAATTAACACTTACTGGTCGTAATGCAGGTCTTGAAGAAAGAGTTCCAATGTGTGGGATACCATATCATGCTTATCAAGCTTATGTTGAGAAATTAGTTAATAAAGGTTATAAAGTAGCAATTTGTGAACAACTAGAAGATCCTAAAGAAGCTAAAGGAATTGTTGATCGTGATGTTATTCAAGTTATTACAAAAGGAACTATTCTTGATAACTTATTAAATGAAAAAGATAATAATTTTTTAGCAAGTATTTATGATTATGGATACTCTTATTCTTTAACTTATGCTGATATTTCAACTGGAGAAATATATTCAGTTATTGTTGATAAAGAAAATGATTTATATCGTGAAATAGTTAATAAAGGTATAAATGAAGTAATTGCTAATGATAAGATTGATCGTAATATTTTATATACTTTAAAAAATGATTATCATATTAGTATAACGATTACGAATGATTTATCAGATGAATATAGTTATGTATATGAAGATATTAATGATATAAGACTTATAAATGGTATTAAACATTTAATTAGTTATATTGTTTCTACTAAGAAAAGTAGTTTAAGTCATTTGAAGAAAGTAAGTTGTATTAATAAAGATGATTATTTACAATTTGATATTCATACCCAAAAAAATCTAGAACTTACAGAAACAATCCGTGATAATAATCGTCAGTATTCTTTATTGTGGTTACTAGATAAAACGAAAACGGCAATGGGTAGTAGATTTCTAAAACAAAATATTGAATCACCTCTTCGTAATAAAGTGGAAATTGAAAGACGTTATGATATTATTTCTAAATTATTAACAGAATTTATTTATAAAGAGGATTTAATAAAACTTCTTGATGAAGTATATGACTTAGAACGTCTTGCTGGAAGAATTAGTTATGGTAATGCTAACGCTCGTGATATGTTACAATTACTTCGAAGTTTAAAAGTACTTCCTAATATTCGAAGTATTTTAAGTGCGATTAATTATGATCGTGATTTTGATCCATTAGATGAATTATGTAATCTACTAGAATCTAGTATTAATGATAATCCACCAATTACTTTACATGAGGGTGGATTAATAAAAGATGGTTATAATAGTGAACTTGATGAATTAAAAAGTGTAAGAAAAAATAGTAAAGATTTTATTTTACAAATTGAAGCCAATGAAAGAGAAAGAACTGGTATAAAGAATTTAAAAGTAGGTTATAATAAAGTCTTTGGTTATTATATTGAAGTTAGTAAAGGAAATATTCCTTTAATTCAAGATTCTTGGGGTTATATTAGAAAACAAACATTAACAACAGGTGAACGTTATATAACAGAAGCTCTAAAAGAAAAAGAACAAATTATTTTAGGAGCTGAAGAAAAAATTATAAATTTAGAATATAACTTATTTATGGAAATAAGAGATAAGGTTAAAGAAAAGATACCAACTCTACAAGAAATAAGTAGGGTTATATCAGAACTTGATATGTTAATATCATTCTCTGTTGTATCTGAAGAAAATAATTATACAAGACCAACGATTGTTGATGAACGTGTTATTAGAATTATTGATTCAAGACATCCTGTTGTAGAAAAAGTTAATAAATCAGATTATGTTCCTAATGATATTATTATGGATAAGAATACTGATGTTTTATTAATAACAGGTCCTAATATGGCTGGTAAAAGTACATATATGAGACAACTTGCAATAATTGTAATTATGGCTCAAATAGGTTGTTTTGTTCCAGCTAAGAGTTGTAGTATTCCACTATTTGATAAAATCTTTACAAGAATAGGTGCTAGTGATGATTTAGTAAGTGGTGAAAGTACTTTTATGGTAGAAATGAAGGAGGCTAATAGAGCCCTTACTGATGGTACTATTAATAGTTTAATATTATTTGATGAATTAGGTCGTGGTACTGCAACTTATGATGGTATGAGTCTTGCAGAAGCGATTCTTGAATATATTCATAATAATATTCATGCTAAAACTTTATTTTCAACCCATTATCATGAATTAACAAAAATGACACAAAATTTAAAGAAAGTTAAAAATGTTCATGTATCAGCTTCTGAAGATAATGGAAATATTACTTTTCTTCATAAAGTTGTTAATGGTTCAATTGATAAAAGTTATGGTATTAATGTTGCTAGTCTTGCTCATTTACCACGTGAAGTTATTGAACGAGCTAATGAAATATTGAATATTTATGAAAATCAAAAGGATTCTAAAAATAAATCAAAATTTCAACAAACATCATTTGATTTTGTTGAAGAAAAAGAGGATAATAGTAGTAGAATAGAGGAAGAGTTAAAAAATATTGATCCTCTTAATATGACACCAATTGATGCTTTAAACAAATTATATGAACTCGTAAATGAAGTAAAGGAGAATAATAATGGATAAAATTATTGATAAATTAAGTAGTATAGGAGTAGATGTTATCTTAAGATTAGTACAAGCCCTACTTGTATTAATAATTGGACTTAAAGTAGCCAAATGGCTTGTAAATATTTATAAAAAGACCCATTTATATAAGAAGTTAGATCCATCTATTGCTACATTTTCTCAAAGTGCTTTAAGATTTCTTTTATATACAGTTGTCTTAATTAGTTTTGCAGGTCTTATTGGTTTCCCTTTAACATCCCTTATAACAATTCTTGCTAGTGCAGGACTTGCCGTTGGTATGGCTTTACAAGGCGGCTTATCTAATATTGCTGGTGGTATTATTATTTTATTTTATAAACCTTTCTCAGTAGGTGACTATATTGATACTCATACTGATCAAGGAACAGTAAGAAGTATATCATTGTTCTATACAACAATTGCAACTCCTGATAATAAGATTATTTCTATACCTAATGGTAATCTTGCAAATTCACCAACTGTTAACTTTTCTCGTGAACAAAAAAGAAGATTAGATATTAATATTGGTGTTAGTTATACAAATAAGATAGAAGATGTAAAGGAAGTGTTAAATAATATTATTGAAAAGAATAATAAAAATATTATTGATGATGAACCTGTATTTGTAGGTATAACTGATTATCAAGATAGTTCAATAACATATACAATTCGTGTTTGGGTTAAACCAAGTGAATTTTTAAATACTAAAACAGAATTATTAGAACAAATAAAAACTGAATTTGATAAGAATAATATTTTTATTCCTTATCCACAAATGGATGTACATATGATAAAAGACTAAGTAATAGTCTTTTTTAATTTAATTGAAATAATGATTTTTGTATGATATCATTTATATAGAGAATAGGGTGATATCAATGTATTCAGATGAAGATGAAGAAAGAGCAATTTATAGTAAAAAAGAAGTAAAAAAATCTGAGCCCAAGAAAGAAAAAAAAGAAGAAAAAAAGTCTGAAAAAGAAGAAGATTTTTATGATGATTTTTATGACTATATGAGTACTAATTCAATGGATGATGATGTTGACATTGATGATGAACCAGATTTAGAACTTGAGGCTAAGAAAAAGAAAAGAGCTCATTTCGCTGTTATTGGATTATTATTTATAATTTTAATCTTTTTAATTCTTTTAGTAACTCGCAGTTGTGATCATAAGGTAGTAGTTGAAGATAAAAAAGAAGAATTAGTTATAAAGACGACAACAATTAATTTATATGTTGGTGAAGAAAAACAAATAGATTATCGAACTCTTAATTTTAAAAATGATCCAGAATTAACCTTTACAAGTATTGATCCTAGTATTGCAGAAGTTAATAATGAAGGTTTAGTTAAGGGTCTTAAGAAAGGTGAAACAGAAGTTGTTATTTCATACTTTGTTGATGATGTACCTTATGAAAAGAAGTGTACTATTGTAGTTAACGAAAAAGAAGAACCTGTTGAGACAACTAAACCAAAACCAGATCCAGTAAAACCAACTGATAAAAAAGCACCAACGCTTACAGTTAATATTACAAATGCTAAAGATAATACATGGGTAAATCATGATGTAATAATTAAGGTATCTGCTAAAGATGATAGTAAAGTAACTCTTAAATATGCACTTGATTGTACTAATAATTGTACATATAACAATGTAAGTAATGGTCAAATAACAATTAGTAAGAATGGAACTACAATTGTTAATATTCAAGCTGTTGATGCTAATAATAATAAGAGTAGTAAAAACGTAACAATTAAGATTGATAAAGAAAAACCTACATGTAGTATGACTGTTTCTGAAACAGGTATCATCACTGCTACAGCTGGAGACAATGGTGATTTATCTTACTTCGGATTTAATAGTAGTTATTCTGGAACTAGTACCAAAACAATTGATGCTCATACTGGAACATATACTTATTATGTTAAAGATGCTGTTGGTAATACAAATTCATGTTCAATAACTGTTAAGACTAAAACGCAGTATCGTTCTAAAGAGTGTGATGCTTCACATCGTGATACAAGAAAGAAGAGATGTAATTGGGGAAGTGAACAATTTGGTGCATGGCAAGATACTCCAATTTCTGGTAGTACATATGTATTAGTTGAAACAAGGACAATTTTCTATAAATAGAAATTGTCTTTTTTTTACATATATATTTACTTGATTTTTACACTTTTTAATGATATTATAACAAACTTGTAGGGGGAGCTATATGGAAGATTTAACATTTTTAGAAAAAATAAATTATTTATGGAATACATTAGTTCAAAGTAAGGAAATTAACTTTATAATACCAATTATTTCTATAATTATATTAATGGTAATTATATCTTTCTTCTTTAAGAATAAAGTTAAAAAGGTTTATTTTACAATTTACTTAGTTATTGTTGCAACAATCTTTATTATGTTTTATAATCCAATGATAAATATGTTATCTATTTTATTTCAAAAGATAATAGATTATGTTTTATTCCCTAATTTAATGCTTTATTTAATTATGATTATTATTGCTAATATTGTTTTAATCGCAACGATACTAAATAATAATTTAAGTAGATTTATTAAGGGTGTTAATGTTATTTTATTTTCATTTATACAAGTATTATTATTTTTTATTATTAAACATGTTATAAATAATAATATTGATATTACAACAAAGTTAACTGCAAACAATCCTCAATTATTAGTTTTAGTAGAAACAAGTATCTTTATTTTTGCTTTATGGTGTTTATTCTTATTAGTTATTAAATTAGTTGATGGAATAAAAGATTATCGTGAAGTAAAAGTAATGGAAGCAAATTATAATTTAGATTTAGAAAATGATGAAGATGATTATTCTAATGATGAATTAGTTGAATATGTACCAATAAAGAAAGTTCAATAACTTTCTTTTTTTTACAGAAAAATTTGTCTTTTAGTATATTTTTTGCTATTATTAATTTAAAGTTATTTAAAGTACTGGAGGAAACTTAATAATTAGCGCCTGGCCTATATAGGTGACGAGGATTAGTACTATCGAAAGATTCGGCGGATGTACTAACGGGGTAACTCGATAGATATTCTTTGAAAAAATAAAATTAAAATTATAACAAAAAGAATATGTAAGGAGATTTAATGTGTGGAATTATTGGATATAAAGGTAGAAGTAATGCTATACCTTTAGTTATTCATGGCCTAAAAAATTTGGAATATCGTGGATATGATTCTGCTGGTATTGCATATTTTAATGATGGCAAAATAAATATATATAAAAAAGAAGGTAAGATTGTTAATTTAGAAAGTATCTTACCAAATGATAATAGTAATTTAGCGATTGGTCATACAAGATGGGCTACTCATGGTGTTGCAAATACAGTTAATGCTCATCCTCATCGACAAGGAAAAATTACTTTAGTTCATAACGGAATAATTGAAAATTATCGTGAATTAAAAGAAATGCTAGAAAGTAATGGTTATCAATTTGTTAGTGATACTGATACAGAGATTGTAGCAGGTCTTATTGATTATTACTATAATATGGAAAAAGATATGGTTAAAGCTTTATCTCATTTAAGACTTATTGTAAGAGGTAGTTTTGCTTTAGGTATCTTAGTTGATGGTGATGATCACTTGTATGCAACTAGACTTAAAAGTCCATTAATTGTTGGTATTGGTGATGATGGCTTATTTATTGCCTCTGATGTACCAGCTATTCTTGATTATACAAAGAAATATTTCTTACTTGATGATTATGATATTTGCGTAATTGGTGAAGATTATAAAGTTTATAATAATAATCAATTAGTTAATAAAGAGGTATTAACATTTAATGATTCTATTGGTTCAGCTCAAAAAGATGGTTATGAACATTTTATGTTGAAAGAAATTCATGAACAACCTAGAGTTGTAGAGAATTTAATTAGTTTAATATTAAATACAGATACTATAAAATTAAGTGATTATGACAATATTCAAATTGTTGGTTGTGGTAGTGCTTATCATACTGGTCTTGTTGGTAAATATATTATTGAAAAATATTTAAATATTAAGACTGAATGTTTTATTGCATCTGAATATCGTTATGGTAAGATTTTTAAAACTGATAAGACTTTATTTGTTGCTATTAGTCAAAGTGGTGAAACTGCAGATACTCTTGCATCAACTATTATTGCTAAAGAAATGGGTATGCATACTTTAGGTATTATTAATACTCAAGGGTCTAGTATCGCAAGAGAATGTGATGAAGTATTATATATTAATGCTGGTATTGAATGTGCTGTTGCAACAACAAAGGCTTATAGCTTACAAGTTTTAATGTTTAGTTTACTTGTTTATAAAGAAATTAATGATAATAATGTTTTAGAAGAATATCATAAATTACCAAGTGAGTTAGAAAAAATTCTTGATAAAGATTATCATGATATTGTTAAAAAACTATATCGTCATGAAGATATTTTCTTTATTGGAAGACAAAATGATTATGCTTTATGTATGGAAGGTAGTCTTAAATTAAAAGAAATATCATATCTTCATAGTGAAGCTTATGCAGCTGGTGAACTAAAGCATGGTACTATTTCTTTAATTGAAGAAGGAACTCCAGTAATTGCGATTGTAACTGATTCTAATATTGCAGAAAAAACAATAAGTAATATTAAAGAAACTAAAGCAAGAGGAGCTTATGTATTATTAATAATTAGAGAAGATATTGAAGTTAATTCTGATGTTTATGATGATATAATTAGAATTCCTAATTATTCAATATTTACGAATAGTCTTCTTGTAATAGAAGTACTTCAAATGATTGCTTATTATGTTGCTTTATCACGTGGATGTGATATTGATAAACCAAGAAACTTAGCAAAATCAGTAACTGTTGAATAAAAGAATAATTTATGACATAATGAAAGTGGTGATAAAATGAAATTGCAAAAAAGATATATTGTATTATTTATAGTAGTTTTATCTGTTGCAGTATTAATCTGGCAAGTATCTTCATCTTTTGCTTTTGAGCAAGGTTATACGGGAAATAATATTGTAACAGGAAGAAATTGGGGCGTTAACATAACAGAGATTGGGGAAATTAAAACAACTGGAGAAGCTGTTGTTGAAGGTAATAAAGTTGATTCCATCGCTACAACTCTTAACTTTAATGTCCAATTATTTAAACCAGGTGATTCAGTATCATTTGATATTAAAGTAACTAATACCGGTAAATTAAATGCCGAACTTTATGTTATGAGTTTAACAGGTTTATCTTCACTTGACCAAGAAGTAATTGATTATGATATTTTGCCACTTGATTATATTAATGTCCATACGGATGAAGTTGATGGTAGTATTATTAAAAGTGGCGAATCGCAAATGTTTAGATTAACTGTTAGTTATTCTAATCGTGTTGGTAAAGAAAATAATAAACCATATTATTTAGGATTGGGTTCAACTTTAATTTATAAACAAAGATAATAAAAATATCCACAATTTTGTGGATATTTTTTTTGTTTATGATAAGATTATAATAGAGGTTCTTATGAAGAAGAAAAAAGATAATTTAGATATAATATTTGATCTTATGAAAAAGAATAATGGCTATATTACGTCTAGTATGTTAGATTCTCTTTCAATACATAGAATGTATTTACAAATGTTAATAAAAAAGAATTATATAAGAAAAGTAGATAAAGGTATATATATAGATGTTAATGTTGTAAATGATAAAATTTATACTTTTAGTTTGCGTAATGATCATTTTATTTATTCTCATTTTACAGCTCTTTTTATTCACAAATTTATTAATACAATTAAGAATGAATATGATATAACTGTAACTAATGATTATCATAATCCAACTCTAAAAAATAATAATATTTTTTATGTAAATGAAGATAATTATTTAATAGGAAGAAAAAAGTTTAAAACAAATCATGGTAATTATGTATTATGTTATGATCTTGAAAGAACAATATGTGATATTATAAGATCAAGAAAAAGATTTCTTGAAAAAGATGTTAATAAAGTTATTGATAAATATTTAAGAAGTCCCAATTGTAACTTGGATAAAGTTTATAATTACGCTAAAAAATTAAATATCTATAATGAAGTATATAATTATTTAAATAGGGAGCGTTAATATGAAAAAAATGTTATTTATATTTTCTATATTATTATTAACAGGTTGTGTTAAAGAAAAAGTTCTTTGTACATTAAATAGTGAGTATTCAGAAACAGGGATTACTAAAGAAGAATTAACAGGTATGTTTAATGGTGATAATGAGTTAGTTGATATGGAGATGACTTTTACTTTTGTTAGTAACGAAAGAGCTAAAGAAATGTGTGATCTTTTTGAAATGGCTAATGAATATCAAGAAAGAAGTAATAGAACCAAATATGATTGTGATGACAATACTTTAACAATCACTAGTTATAAAGGTGTTTTAAAAAATTTAAATATGGAAGAAAATGAAGTAATGGGTAAAACCAAAGAAGGCTTTATAAAAATCATTAATAATAAAGGATATAAATGCCAATAACATTTATATCCTTTTCTTTATTTTGTAATTTGATATAAAAATAGTTGTTATAATTTTAAAAATCAATTATAATTATAATGAAAGGAGAACTTATGAAAAAATATTTATTAGTAGGAGTAGTAGGTCTATTATTATTAACAGGTTGCGGTGGAAAGAAAGCAGATATCGTTTGTACTGCATCTCTTGATCAAGCTGGTATTAAAATGGACGGAACTTATTATGGATATTTAACTGATGGAAAAGTATCTAAAGTTGAAATGGAAATTAAGTTCGAAGATGAAGCTACTGCTAAATTAATGTGTTCAGCTCTTCAACAAGAAAATGAAGAAGGAACAACAGTAAAATGTGATGGAAAGACTATTACTGCTGTAGCTGAAAAAGGTGGCGAATTTGCTGGAAAGACAAAAGAAGAATTTGTTAAAGCAGTAGAAGCTACTGGAATGAAATGTAAGTAAAAAAATAAAAAACTCCAAATTTGGAGTTTTTTTATTTGCTATTAATTATAATTGTATATGTTTTACCTTGGGTAACTGTATTATTACCAACATGTAAACCACTATTTTTAGCTAGATAACCAATACCATTTCCATTACCAGTTGATACACTTTGGAATTGATATTTAAAAGTTACACCTGGATATTTAGAACTTGTTAATCTCTTTTGTAAATTAGCTTTAGTACTATTAGGGTCACCATAAGCAAGTAGGTTAGCATCAATTGTTATGTTATATGTTTTAGCAGGTCCTTTGGATAAAGTGATAGTAACACTACTACCTTTATTAACAGTACCAGTTTTTGATTGTGATACACATGTATCAGCTTTGGTACTAGAATAATTTGATTGATATGTGAATTTACATGTTATACCAATATTTTTACATTGTTTTTCAATTTCACTTTTAGTTTTACCATTAAAGTTTGGAATAGTAACTTTTGGTTGAACACCACTACTTAATGTTATTACTAAGTTCGCTCCACTTGATATCTTAATACCAGATTTTTGTGATTGACTAGTAACAATATCTTTGGCTTTATCAGTATAACCTCCATATTTAAATGAACAATTTAATCCTAGATTATTACATTTAGATTGAGCATTACTTTTGGTCATTCCTATAAAGTTAGGTACCGTAACACTTTTTCCTTTTGATACAGTGATTATAATCGTATCATCTTCTTTAATAGCATCTCCTGGATTATGACTTGAATTAATAATCTCGCCATTTTCTTTGGTATCACTAAATTCATTATTTATTTGATATTTTATATTATTTTCACTAGCCCATATTTTAAAATCATTTATATCATTTATTTTAGGCATTTCTAGTTTTCCTTTAGAAATAGTTATTACTATTTTACTTCCAATTTCAATGATGTCACCCTTATCATATGATGCATCAATAATATCACCTGCGGGTTTTTCTTCATCATATTTTTCTTGATAATCAACTTTCATATCATTTTCAAGAATCCATTCATTTATTTCATCTTGAGATAGTACAGTAAAATCAGGAGCTGTAATTATTTTTCCTTTTGATACAACTAATTTAATTATTACTTCTTCGGTAATAGGATTTTTTGATTCTCCAACATTACTGTTTGATATTATATAATCTTTTGCGATTTCATCATTATTTTCATATGATATTTCATATTTAAATCCATGTTGTTCAAGCCATCCAATAGCTCTTATTAAAGGGTAGTTATATAAATCAATGATTTCTGTTTCTTTATATTCATCAATTGCAAATGTTAATTTAATTAATTCATTTCTTTTTCTTGTACCACTACCTAGTTGAGCGATTACTGTATTTGGAGTATTGCTTGATTTCATAAATTCAATGGAAACATTATTTAAGAAATGTTTTTCAAGATAATCAATTACAGTATCATATTCCCATCCAATAAAATTTGGTACAACTGTTTCTAGTTCGTAATTAGGTCCATTTGATATTATTAAGTTTAACGTTTTAACTTCTTTTAAATCTGTTTTTGGTTCAACATCTTGACTTATAACATTATAAGCTTCAATAACATCACTATATTCATATGTTTCCCCAATATTAATATTATATTTTTTATTCCATTCATATACATCTGTTATTGGTTTATCATAAAAATTAGGAAGAGTAGTATCATGTTCAAAAATACTAACAACATTTTTAAGTACTAAAATGTTATAAATATTAAGTCCCATAGTAAGAATAAGAATTAAAATAATAAATTTATTATTCTTTTTATTACTATTTCTATTTCCAATAATAATAAATAAAATATTAATAAGAAATAAAACGATTAAAGTAATAGTTGTATTTAAATCTTTATAGAAAGTATGATTATCTAAATATTTAAATACTAAATAAATAATAAATGAAATTATTGTTAAAGTAGATAAGAAGATGATAAAACTATTTTTATTAGAAACGATTTCTTCTTTAATTTCTTCTTTCTTTTCTTTAACTACTTTTTCTTCTTTAGTTTCTTTTTTTTCTTTAACCTTTTCTTCTTTTTTAGGTTCTTTTTTCTTAGTAGTATCTTCTAATACTTCAATATTTTCTTCTTTAACTTCTTTCTTTTTTTCTTTCTTTTTAGTTGTATTTTCTAATACTTCAATATTTTCTTCTTTTTTATCATCGATGATTTCAAGATTGTTATTTTCTTCTTCACGTTTAATTTCTTCAATTATTTTTGCTAATTTAGGATCTCTTTTTCTTGTTGGTTTATTTTTCTTTTTAGATGTATTTGCCATATATTATCACCCATAATAATTATATCTTATTTAATATACTATATAAATAAAAGGGTTTCCATTTATTAAATAATTGACACTTATTGTCAAAAATAATGGTAATCATGTTATAATTTCTATAGGTGATAAAGATGGAGATACTGCATACTTTTGTTATTCTAGCTTATCAAGAAAGTGATGACTTAGAAGATTGTATTAAATCAATAATCAATCAAAGTGTTAAAAGTAATGTTGTTATTGCGACATCAACTCCATCGGAGTTTATAACAGATTTAGCGAGTGAATATGCTCTTGGGGTAATGGTTAATAAAGATAAAAGTAATAAAGGGGCTGATTATAATTTCGCCTTATCAACTTTTAATACAGAGTTATTAACAATCGCTCATCAAGATGACTTATATGATCGTAATTATGCAAGAGAAGTTATAAAATGTTATGAAAAGAATAAAGATGCAAGTATTATCTTCTCTGATTATTATGAAATACATAAAGATGTTAAAGTAAAACATAGTAGAAGATTATTAATAAAGAAATTGATGATATGGCCTCTAAAGTTTCGTTATTTTCAAAATAGGAAACGTTATAAACTAAGAAGTTTAAAATATGGTCAATGTTTTTGTACTAGTTCGGTTACTTTTGTAAAAAAGAATGTTAAAAAGAATTTCTTTCCGAAAAATTTAAAATATCATACAGATTGGCAAGCTTTTATTAATCTTGCTCTTGATGATAAAAAGCGTATGGTTTATTTACCAAAAAGACTTGTTGGTTATCGGATGGATGAAAAAAAAGTTGATATTAATAAAATAAGAGAGAAAGAAAAGATATTAAAAACATTTTGGCCTGAAAAAATCATTGATTATTTTTTCAAAAAGTACCATAATAAATAAATCGGAAATATTGGCTGAATTATAGTATAATATAAGTGGAAAGGGTGATTCTTATTATGAAGAATGATAATTTAGATGATGATATCATAGATGATGTAGATGATAAGAATCATTCTACAGAAGTTGTTTATTCAAGAACTGTTTTTCGTGAAACAAAAAGAAAAAAAGATAAAAGATTAGAAGCTTTAATTGAAGAAATAAATAAAAATCATCAAGCTATTGATGAAGATGAAATATTAGATTTACCAGTAAGAGGAAGACGTGGAAGACCTCCTAAAGATATAATTGAAGAAGAATTGTTAATTAATAAACCGGTTGAATCAACAGAAGAAGAATTACTATTAAATCCTAAAAGAGATGAAGCTACTATTGTTCTTCCTAAAGTAAAAAAGAATGAAGTAAATGAGATTATTGATTTATCTAAAGAAGAAAGTCTCCTAAATTCTTATAAAGAAGAAAAATTAGAAGAAGCAATTAATGATGAACCAAAAAAAGAAAAGAAAAAGAAGAAAAAATATCGTGTTCGAAAAGCTCCAATTATAATTATTATTTTACTTTTATTATTAATTGCGGGTGGTATTGTTTTTATATCTCACAAGAATAAATTGAATAGAGAAAAGAAAGAAGAAGAACTTCGAATAAAAAATTATATTAAAGATGTTGAATCGCACTATAATAAAAAAGTAGTTGTTACAACTGACGCCTCTATTTATAAAAAAGTTGGTAATAATTATCAGTTATATGGAACTATTTATAAAGATAATATTATTAATTTATCAGATCAAAAGATTGATAAAGATACCGAATACTTTCATAATGATGAATTAGATGTTTATATAAAATACACTGATGTTTCTAAAACGGATAAAGAAGTTGTTAAAGACGATAGATACAAAAAGTATTTGTTATTTAATGAAAATATTGTTACGAAAGATGAATATACTATTTATCATAGTGATAATAGTAAATTATATAAGTTATCTGAAAAAGGTGAATATCCAATAATTATTAAAGAAACGGATCGTTATTATTTTGAATATCAAGATGAACTTGTATATGTTCTAAAAAGTGATGTTAAAGAAGTTGTTAAACATGAAAATACTAAATCAAAAAATGTATCTTCAGTTCCTGTTTTAAATTATCATTTTATATATGATCCTAAAGAGCGAACTTGTAATCAAAGTATTTGCCTAACCGCAAGTCGACTTGAAGAACATATTAAATATTTTAAAGATAATAAAATATTAGATCTTACAATGAATGAGTTTCAATTATATATGGATAAAAAACTTAATTTACCAAAAAGTGTTTTATTAACATTTGATGATGGATGGTTAAGACAAAAAGGTGTTGAAATTCTTGATAAGAATGAATTCCATGGAACATATTTTCTTATAACTTCTGTTTACTTACCAATTGAATCTAAGTATGTTGAATTCCATAGTCATACTCATAATATGCATACTCAAGGACAATGTCCTACGGGTCAAGGTGGAGGAATTCAATGTTTATCTGAAAAGAAGATTCAAGAAGATTTAAAGAAGAGTAGAGAAATTCTTAATAATACAACATATTTCTGTTACCCATTCTATGAATGGAATGAGTATGCAATTGGTCAATTAAAGAAAGCAGGTTTCACTTTAGGCTTTATTGGTGGTCAAAGAGCTGCTAAACCTAGTGATAATCATTATCGTGTTCCAAGATATATTATTTATAGTTGGACAACAGTAAGTACTTTAAAAACATATTTTAATTAGAAAGCTTAGGCTTTCTTTTTTTATAGTCAACAAACTATAAAAATTAATAAATATATGTTATTATTAATAGTGGGAGCAAATATGAAAGTTAGTATAATTGTACCAGTTTATAATGTTTATGAATATATTGATAAATGCTTGGATAGCTTAGTTCATCAAACACTTACTGATATTGAAATCATTGTTGTTAATGATGGTTCACCTGATGATTCTGAAAGTATTATAAAAAAATATGAAAAGAAATATAAAAATATTAAATATGTTGTTAAGAAAAATGGTGGCTTAAGTGATGCAAGAAACTATGGTCTTAAGTATGCAACGGGTGATTATATTGGATTTGTAGATAGTGATGATTATGTATCTAGTGACATGTTTGAAAAGTTATATAACAAGATAACGAAAGATAAAAGTGATGTTGCTGTTTGTGAATTTAACTATGTTTATCCTGATGGAAAGATTATAAGAAGTTATTCTAATTTAGATTATACAGATGAAGTCGATAAAAAATATTTAATTTCACCACCAATGGCTTGGACAAGATTATATAAAAAAGATTTATTTAAAGAACTTCGTTTTAAAAAAGATATTTATTATGAAGATTTAGAAATGAATCCTAAAGTACTTTTATATACCAAAAAGATATCTTTTGTTAATGAAGGTTTGTATTACTACATTGTAAGAAATAATTCTATAATGAGACAAAATACTTTTAATGAGAAGTTATTACATATTTTTGATATCCTAGAAAGTAATAAAAAACTTTTATATAAAGATTATCCAATGGAAATTGAATATATGTATATTGATCATCTATTAAGGACAGCTTCTCTTCGTTTTATGGATTATGATAATTACAAAGAAAATATTAATCGTATTGTTAATATTTTTAAAGAAGATTTTCCTAATTGGAAAAAGAATATTTATTTAAAAAAGAGTAGTCGTAAGATGAAACTTCTTTGCAATCTTGCATATCATAAATGTTATTTATTACTAAAGATAATCAAGAAAGTTACAGGTCGATAGTATGAAGATAAGTGTAATTGTACCTGTTTATAATGTATACGACTATATTGATAAATGCTTAGATAGCTTAGTTCATCAAACACTTTCTGATATTGAAATCATTGTTGTTAATGATGGTTCACCTGATGATTCTGAAACTATTATAAAGAAGTATGAAAAGAAATATAAAAGTATTAAATATGTTGTTAAGAAAAATGGTGGCTTGAGTGATGCAAGAAACTATGGTCTTAAGTATGCTAAAGGCGAGTATATTACTTTCGTTGATAGTGATGATTATTTAGAAACTTGGGGCTTGGAAAAAATGTATTTGAAAGCTAAAGAAAAAGATTATGATATGGTTGTTAGTGATATTGATTATATCTATCCTGATAAATCATTAAGAGTATATAGTGGGGTAAATGAAGATAAATCTTTAAAAGAAAATATGATTACTATTTTCCCGGCTGTTTGTAATAAATTATTTAAAAAAGAATTATTTGATCATAATATTCGTTTTAAAAAAGATATATGGTTTGAAGATGTTGAGTTTCTTTATCGACTTTATCCATATATCAAAAGTATTGGTGTTATGAATGATAGTTATTACAAATATATTCAAAGAGAAGGTTCTCAAACTAATGTTATAAATCGTAAGTTATATGACTATATTGATAACTTTAATGGCATCATTGATTTCTATAAAGAGAAAAAGTTTTATGATGAATATAAATTAGAACTTGAATATTCTTATGTAAGATATATTTATGCAACTTTTGTTAAAAGAGTAGCGGCTTATAGTAAAGATGATTATAATGAAGCTGTTGATGTGGCTATTAAGAATGTTCAAGAACATTTTCCTAATTATCGAAAAAATAAATATTTAAAAAAGAGTTTAAAGGGACTATATTTAAGAATGTTTAATAAAATGATTAGTAAATTAATATATATAAAGTATCATAAAGGAGAAAAAAATGGCTAAAAGAAAACCAAGAAATATTGCAATTATTATTGCTGGTGGTAAGGGAAACCGCATGGGTCAAGATATCCCAAAACAATTTATTAACGTGTATGATAAACCAGTTTTAATATATACACTTGAAAGTTTTCAAAATCATCCAGATATTGATGAGATTGAAGTTGTATGTATTGATGGATGGCATGATATTTTAAAAGCTTATGCTAAACAATTTAATATTACGAAACTAAAATATGTTATATCTGGTGGTGAAACAGGTCAAGAATCAATTAGAAATGGTGTATATAATCTAGAAGGTAAAGTACATGATGATGATAATATTATTATTCATGATGGTATAAGACCTCTTGTTGAACCTGCTGTACTTTCTGATGTTATTGTTAAATGTAATCAATATGGTAATGCGGTAACAAGTATGCCTTATAATGAACAAATCTTTGTTGTTGATGATGAGTTTTCAACAACAAAATATATTCCAAGAGAAACTTTAAGAAGAGTATCAACTCCACAAGCTTATAAATTTAAATTATTAGATGAAAAATATAAAGAAGCTTATGAAAAAGAAATTGGTATTTATGGATCAAATTATACTAATACAATGATGGTACAACTTGGAGTTAGATTATATTTTGCTGCTGGTAGTGATAAGAATATTAAATTAACAACAAAAGATGATTTAGAATTATTTAAAGCTTATTTAAATAGTGATAAAGATAATTGGTTGAAATAAACCTTTTTTCTTTAAGGAGATTATATGAAATTATTAGATAGTAAGAATTATTGTGAAGATATCGAAAGATTAGCAAAAGAAGATTTAGATTATACTAAATTAAAGAATAAGAGTATTTTAATAACAGGAGCTTGTGGTTTAATAGGAAGTTTCTTTATTGATACTATTATGTACTTAAATAGAGAAAAGAATCTTAATTGTCATGTTTATGCTATGGGACTAACGGAAGCTGATAAGAACCGTTTTCCAGATTATGTAAATAATAAATTATTTGATTATATATCACATGATGTAAATGAACCTTTGAAGATGAGAAAGAAAATGAATTTTATTATTCATCTTGCTAGTAATACTCATCCTGTTCTTTATGCAACACATCCTATTTCTACTATTACAACAAATGTAATAGGTACAAAGAATATGCTTGATTATGCGGTAAAAAGTAAAAGTGAAAGATTTATTTTTGCATCAAGTAATGAAATCTATGGTGAAAATAGAGGTGATGTCGAATTATTTGATGAAAATTATTGTGGTTATATAAACTCTAATACTTTACGTGCAGGTTATCCTGAAAGTAAGCGTTGTGGGGAAGCTTTATGTCAAGCTTATATTGAAGAGGAGAAACTTGATATTGTTGTAGCAAGATTTACAAGAACGTATGGTCCTACAATGTTAAAAAATGATTCAAAAGCTATTAGTCAATTTTTACTTAAAGCTTTACATGATGAAGATATTGTTTTAAAGAGTAAAGGAGACCAATATTATTCATTTACATATGTTTACGACACAGTTTACGGATTATTTACAGTTCTTTTGAATGGCGTATGTGGTGAAGCTTATAATATTTCCAATATTAAGTCTGATATTACACTTCGTGATCTTGCAGAAACTATTGCTGATACAGTAGGTCGTAAAGTTGTTTTTGAAATTCCTGATGAAGTTGAAAGCAAAGGATTTAGTAAAGCAACAAAAGCAAGACTTGATAGTAAAAAGATTGAAGGTATTGGATATCAACCAAAATATGATATTAAGAGTGGTGTTAAAAGAACTCTTGCTATTTTAAAAGAGGTATATGATGAGTAGTTATCGTGAATATGATAAAGAAACTCTTGATAAATTACATAAAGTTGAACTTGGTATCTTAGATGATTTTGTAAAAGTTTGTGAAAAGAATGATTTAACATATTTCTTGATTGGTGGATCATTACTTGGAGCTGTACGTCATCAAGGTTTTATACCTTGGGATGATGATATTGATATTGGTATGCCAAGAAAAGATTATGATAAATTTATTGAAATAGGACAAGAAGAGTTAGGAGATAAATACTTTGTAGATTGTTTTGAAAGAAATAGAGATTTTTATCTTCCTTTTGTAAAAATAAAACTTAATGGTACGGTTTTTGATGAAGAGGTTGCTAAAAACTATCCTCATCATAAAGGAATCTTTATTGATATCTTTGCGTTTGAAAATGTAAAAAATACGAAAAAGATTGGTAAAGTACGTGCTTTTATGATAAAAACAATCGCTGAGTCAACCCATTTTAGGTTACATATGAGACCACTTAAGAACTTACATCATCCATTCTTTGGTCTTTGTTGTTGTCTTGTTCCATGGCGTACGATGATGCGTTTTCAAAAAAAATTAATGACATGGAATAAAAATGATAATTCAATGTATGTAAATCCTTTATCAGGTAGTTATGCTTATGAAAAGG
>Ga0247611_10000964_pt1 | contig 54355 bp, 42 predicted proteins | sample 177DNAGHGhighgp2_FD_192422 | JGI IMG/M metagenome (GOLD analysis project Ga0247611, IMG submission 192422) | Sheep rumen microbial communities from Palmerston North, Manawatu-Wanganui, New Zealand - 1770 DNA GHGhigh gp2 | ecosystem: Host-associated > Mammals > Digestive system > Stomach > Rumen... | reverse complement strand
TCGCCACGGGCATGAGACCGAACGCCGACGACAGCTGCGCCTTCACCGCTCCGGACTTCGACGTCCTCTACGACTCGCCCCTGCTGCTGGGCAACTTCTATATAAAAAGGTTCGCGCACGAGAGCCACGACTACGAGTTCGCCCTGGAGACACCCGACGGCGCCGAGGAGATGGAACTCGAAGAGAACTTCAAGCGCATCGTGTCGGCCGCCACGAAAATGATGGGCGACGTGCCATACGACAACTACTGCCTCATCCACATGGGACAGGGCGGAGGCGGACTGGAGCACCTGAACTCACAAGCTTGCTACACCGACGGCACCTACCGCTTCGACACACGCCGCCAGGAGGTGAAGTTTCTGGCATTCGTGGCCCACGAATACTTCCACCTCTACAACGTCAAGTGCATCCGGCCCGCCGAGCTGTGGCCGCTGGACTATGACCACGAGGCGATTACGCCTATGCTATGGGTCAGCGAGGGACTGACCTGCTACTATGAGTTCCGGCTGCTGCGCAATGCCGGAATCACCACACCGGACGAGGCGCTGCAACTCATCTCCACCTACTTCTCGCTCTACGCGCCCTACGAGGGTCAGCACCACCAGAGCCTGCGCCAGAGCAGCTACGACATCTGGCTGAACTTCATGAACTCCGACGACAACACCCGCGACGTGCGCATCAACTATTACTTCAAGGGTCCCGTCATCGGGTTGCTTATGGACATTGACATCCGCCGCAAGACGCAGCAACAGAAATCGCTGGACGACGTGATGCGCCTGCTCTATCGACGATTCTTCCACGAGCTCCATCGCGGATTCACCGAAGAGGAGTTCTGGAGTGCCTGCGCCGAAGTGGCCGGACAACCCCTGGCGGAAGTGCGGCACCTCGTGGAATCCACGGACGACATCCCCTACGAGGGCTACCTCACCGATGCCGGACTGCGCATAGACACCACCTCATGGAGCATCCGGCGCGTGGACAATCCCTCTCCCACCCAGCGCGAGTTCCTCCGAGCCATGAGCCTGGAAGAATAGCGAGACGATTTACAAAAAAGCCAATTAAAGTGAATCTTTTGGTTTCATGCCTTTGAAGTAAGTCTGTTCGCCATTGATCCAACTCTTGAGTTTGGTGAAGTCACGAGGCATCCAAAGTTCACCTTCGGTCTTGATAAGGAGAATGTAGAACCCGTTCTCATCGCGAGATGCATATAGAGCGTGTTCCGTACTAATCGGCTGTTTGTCTGGCCAGTTGCTACCTGATATAATAGGTACAGCATTGCCGTATGAGAATTGAGGGTTAAAATGATAGGTATAGTCTTGGTCGTAATGTCCCTCCACATAGTCGTATGAGAGCGAGTCCAAAGTCGCCAACAACTCGAGCGCTTCGCTCTCGTATGTCTTTGGGATGAAATACAGGTCGCCGGTCGTAAGGCCTGTGTGTTTGTTGTCGCCGTAGTCACTCTGAAGCGTGACCTTGTAAATCAGCTTATCACCAACACTCTCCTCGTAGCCTTCGTCATGACGCCAGTAAACTGGATATTTCTTCGAGCCCTTGAGTTTTAGTAACCGCTTCAGGCAAGGCGACAGCACAGCCTGAAAAGCTTCGCCATCAAAAGACTTGATGTCACCCATCGGCTCCGGGTAAGGGTCGGTATAGATGTGGACATAGTGGCCACGAGCATCTTTCTGACCCGAAGGACGCTCGTATTGAAAACTGACAGCCTCGCGGGCGTTGCCATAGTGAATACCGCCATCTCCCCGCCACGAAGTGAGTGCCAGGTCACCATCCCGCCAGGCCATGGACAGACGGATGGTGTCGCAGTCCTGATGATGTACCTCGTACATGTAACTCTCCGAGGCCTCTGCAGCCAAATTGCTGAGGGTGCTACGAATAGTGGTGATGGCCTTACCGACGCGCTGCTGTCGGACTGCTTCCACGCTGTCAATCCTTTGCTTGAATGCCTGCAGATCACCCTTGGACATCTTCTGCCACAGCTCATGCGAAATGCGTGGTGCCTCGCCTGACAGATACATGGTTGACATCCAGCGATGCTCAATTCCGCGGCCTGAACGCTGAATATGCGAGAGACCGAAACCCTGCTCCTTCAAGGTCTGCTCAAGTTCCCGCAGACGTTCATTAGGCTGCGCATTAGCACATATGCAATACCAAGAACAACAAAGGATAAAAAAAAGATGATAGTGTTTCATTTGTCGATTTATTATAATGTGAACAATTCTAATAAACGTTGGGCATGGAATAAAGAGCATTATCAAAATGAACGAGTCAAATCGGCTACCATGGCCTCTACACATTCGCCTCGGCTCCGAATGTCAAGCATTTCGGCTTCGATGTCTTCATAAGAGTTGAAAGTTGGTTCCATTGCTATTGCGCACTCTTCCACCGTCTCTGCAGATATGATTACCTCGGCGGGCTCCACTTGCTGTTTCCTCACAACCTTCCTATGTTTCATCACAGGTTGTGGCACAGGTCGCACCTCGGCCACACCCCCTTCTTCCTTTTCCTCAATGATTGGTTGAGGAACGGGCTGAGAGGTTGCCTCTGCAATGACGAGCTTCACGTCCTGCTGTATTGTCGTTTCCTCATGACTTTCCGGCCAGAGGAGGAAGGCGATGAGGAGGACGGCGGCGATGGAGAAGACGGCGGCGAAGCGACGAATGGCGAGTGGCGAATGAAGAATGAAGAATGAAGAGCGTTGTCGTTTTTTCTGCGAGGCTTGCTGCATCCGATTCATGAAGTCAGATGGTAACTGAGGCGTGTCGGCATATTTGCGCCGTAATGCTTCGCGGAGGTCAGTATCTTTATATGTTGTCATATCTTCTGAAGTTGTTTGTAGAGTTTCTTGCGGATTCGATAGAGGCGGTTAGCCAATGCGTGAGGGGTGGAGTCCATGATGAACGAACATTCGTCCAGGGGGCGGTTCTCAAAGTAGTGAAGCGTGAGCAACAGTCGTTCATCGGGCGGCAGGTCATCGATGAGTGATTCCAGTTTCTGAATACGTTCCTCGTTACCTGTCGAGAGTTCGGCTTCCAACTGCTCATCGCTGATGTCTGTCTGCCAGACCTCTGAGTCTTCTAATGAGACGATGAACGGACGGCTGCGCTTCAGGAAATCGAGAGTCAGGTGGTAAGCTATGCGGCAGAGCCAAGTGGCGAGCGATGCCCGATTGGGATCGTAGCTGCCGATATTGCTGAATGCCTTTAGAAATGTGTCTTGCATCAGCTCCTCAGCATCCATCCTGTCAGTCACCAGCCTCACAATCAAGGTGAAGACCAATCGCCCGTAGCGACAAACCATCAGGTTTTGTCCCTCACGCCTGCCGCTTTGCAGGGCTTCCACTATCTGTTTGTCTGTCTTCACGTTCGATGTGCTTATTGATGTCTTCTACTTTCTATACGACGAAAATCTCATTATATCCCGCATCCGATACAACTTTTTTCAGTTTTTCCCTTCATTTTTTCCTTTTCGTAACGGCTCAGTCATAGTGGTAATTGTGGTCACTTCGTTCCGCTCGGCGCTTGCGACGCTTCATACTTGAAGAATATTATAAGAAAATTGAATCAAAAAATTATAAGAAACGATCCAAGGGATTACCATCTCAGAGCCTAGTCCACGAAGAACTCTCCTGTGCGGAGGGTCATGCCCTTCTCCATCACCTCGCCAAAGTCCACGATGTGCCACCGCTCAATCTGCGCATCCTCCACGTCGCACTCAAAGCGTCCGTTCTTCAATGCAGGTTGCAGCGTACTGTTCTTCGGGTCTTCGCCGTCGCGGTATATCCTCAGTTCTACGGGCGTTGTCCCTTCGGCCACCGTGCCAATAACGTGACACCTCACTTGCCCCTGCCCCACCATTGCGACGAGGGCGAGCAGGGCGGTGATGATGGTTTTCTTGTTCAATGTTTCTTGTTTGTCTTTCTTATATGAACGTGCATGGCCGCTTGCCAATCTTATAGCTCGTTCTTCAAAAATTCTTTCAAGGGGATGTGAATGATGCCCTCATACTTGCTGGAATCCATGAAGGGAGTCATTGAAACCACGTATTTAGGATAGTTGTCGTTGATCTTCTGCAAGTTACCGAACTCCCGCTGGAAAGTGGACTCCTCGCTGATGAGGTAGGATGCCTGCACGTAAATGGTGTTGTCGCCTTTCGTAGCCACAAAATCAATCTCTGTCGCGTACATCTGTCCTACGGTGACTTTGTAGCCCTGCCGTACAAGATGCTGATAAACCAAGTTCTCCACAATCTTCTCTATGTCGTTGGCACGCCGTCCTCCTACGACGAAATTGCGCAGACCCACATCACCAAAGTAGTATTTGTAGTTGCTCTCCAGAAGTTTCTTACCGTGAAGGTTATAGCGGGTGACATTGTGCACAAGGAAAGCCTCGACGGTAGCTTTCAAGTATTTCAGAACGAGGTTTTTGGACACCTCATTCTTGTTGGAGTTCATGAAATTCTGGATATTCGTGGCCGACAGCGATTTACCGATATTGTCGCCTACATATCTGATCAGGTTCTCCAGGAAAGGGACGTTCCGCACCTTCTTCCGACGTACAATATCTTTCACGAGAATGGTGTTATACACGCCCTGAAGATATTGCCTGATCACCTCCGGGTCGTCCAATCCCATGGGGCGGAGGCCTGGCAGTCCTCCGAAGTTGATATATTTCTGCAGGGCATCATCGTTGTCTTCCAGATTGTGGAAAATCAGGAACTCCCCGTAGCTGAGTCCCTGCACAAAAATTTCCACATATCTGCCGGACAGCAACGTTGCCAAGTCACTGGAGAGCGTGTCAGAATTGCTGCCTGTTACGATAATGTCAATGTCTGGTCGGTCGTAGTAATTCCTGAGCCCCCGTTCGAACTCCTCTATTTCCTGCACCTCGTCAATCAAGAGATAAGTATGCTTCCCTGATTCCCTATGTGCATCCACGTAGGTTACTAGGTCTTTGTAGTCCTGAATGAAGTCGAAATCAGTCTTTTCCTTGTCGATATAGATGACACAAGCATGATCCTGGAGCTTTCTTTGGACAATTTCCCGCATGACATAACTCTTACCGACACGACGCTGGCCGGTCAGGACAATCAGAATGCCCTTTCCAAAAAGTTTCTCTACTTTCGAATAATAATGAGGTCTCGCTATTAGTTCCATATTTTCTTTCATAGCATTCGTAAACCTGTGCGAAGGTAGAGTTTTTTGTTGATTATACTAAACAATATCGAAAGAAAAATACATTTTGTTCATTATAATTAACATTTTTGAGGCTCGTTCCTGCAAAAAAGTTCCTTCTATCTTCCATTTAATGGTCTGCCCCCTGTCCCGCTATTGCGATGCTGGCGAGCAGGATGGTGATGATGGTTTGCTTCATGTTGTTATTCTTAAGTATCAAATATGCTCCTTCCATTCGTCCAGATAGAAGATTTTGGTGTTATGGGTGCGCATGATTACCCACCAATTGAGAGGGACTGTGAAGCGTGGTGCATCGGCTGTGTTGAGCTCCAAAATGTGCAGGCCGTCATCAAATACTTCTGTTTGCAATTCATAGATTGTCCGTCGCCTGTCCTTGCCGTTTTGCCAAAGCCAAAACCTCGATAGTCTCTTCATCTTCAAGCCAGGACGAATCGTAGTCCTCAAGTTGGAGCCGATGACCGGCTGCTCGGTGTAAAGCCGAGTCAGTCGGTCGCAGAGTTCATTCTCCAGCTTCTTTGCTTGCTCCTCTCCCTTTGCGGGAATGATGTAATGGATGCCTGTGACCAACGAGGCAGCCAAAGAATCAGCACTATGCCCACGGTGCTGCGTGAAAGAAGTATAGAATTTCCCTTCGTTTGGGAAAGGCACTCCCTTGTCCCACTCATAGTGGACTGGGTACTGCTTCACGTCCTTCTGCTCTGCCAGAAACTGCTTCAGCAATGCCTGCGTGAGCTTCGGGTCGCAAGGTTTGGGGAGAATCTTCGCGGGTTTCTTGATGGTATAATATAGGACTATGCAATCTGCATTCCGATTTCCTTTGTAGTGCCGGAAAGTTAGTAATGTCTCGGGCTCTTTTTTTATCGTGATGCTGTAGTTCACAGAGTCGGGAGTGCTGTAGCGATAGCTTTCAACGGCTGTCTTGCATAGCTTTTCCACTAGATACGTGGCGTTGCGCAACAGGAAACGCTGATTGTCAGCAGCGTGCCGATACCAATCCTTATCAGCCTCATCTGTCTTTTGCGTCGTATCTTCAACAACCGTGAAGATGGTATATTCATCACTCATCATTGAATCTCGATAACAGCGAAGTTCATGCGATGGTGGTGCTCCGCGGTTTGCCAGACTGTCAAATAGCTCAGCGATGGTCTCTACTTTGTGATCCGGTGTCTCCGTTACGTTCTGGGTGCATGCGGTGATGCTCATGGTGACGAGCATCATATAAATAAGGTGTCTTGTTTTCATAATCTTAATATGGTTCATCTATGGGTTCTTGTTGTCCTTGGATGTAAGCAGCCAACCGTTCGCCCTTTTTCTTGATTTCCTGCCGATAGGCCAATTGTATATCCAATACCGATTGCCTGTCTTCATATTGCCACATCTGCAGCTCATTGCACATTGATTCCTCTGCAGCGAATGGTGGAGTATTCTCTTCTATTGCTTTAGGAGGAGTGAGAAAGATGGCAATGATTCCAGCCACGCAGGCGGCAGCTGTCAGGGGCCAGAAGCGCAAAATACGTGGCCGCGGCGAACAGAGGCGCTCGTACTCCGCTGTCAAGTCGTCATTGAAGATGTCGATGTCCTCTGCGGCTTGGTGTATTAGTTCCTTATCAATCATCGGTGCTTCTATTTAAGATGTTCATTAATCGTTTCCTTGCTGTGCTCAGCATGGCGCTGACCGAACGTTTCGGGATGCCTGTCTGCTCTGATATTTCGTCTATGCTCAGGTCATCACCCTTCATGCGGATGAGTCTTTGTTCCGAAGGAGGCAACTGCTGGATGGCATTTTCCAAAGCGGCCCGATATTCCCCTTGCAGGAGAGGCGAATCAGCAGTATGTCTTTCCGAGGGTTCCTCTATGCCCTCCAAGACCTCCGTTTCTCGCAAACGCTGACGTCGCCACACACTGACGCACAAGTTCTTGGTGGCTCGGATGAGCAGAGCTTCCAGGTCATCGTCCTCGCGCCAGCCACGTCGGAGCATCCGTTCTAAGACCTCCTGCACAATGTCCTCAGCATCCTCCTCGTTATGAAAGAAGTCTGTAGCTACACGCAGCATTTTAGGGCGCATCTTCAGGATTGTATGTTCGAATTCTATCCGTGTCATCTGTATATACAACGCATGACACCTCGAAATGTTAAGTTAGGGAATGAAAAAAAGTTTGCGTAGCATAGGCGTAGTATCGGCATACTGTTCCGCCACTGCAACGAGGGCGAGTAGGATGGTGATGATGGTTTTCTTCATTGAATCTATTCTTTATGGTTGATATTATTCATCTTTATTATAGCAAGAAGGATGCCATCCCGATAATGCGTTGATTATGAGCAAACGTCTAAAAGTCATCTGTCCATTATCGGACACTTAGGTGTTCATTTCCGAACACTCGGTGTTCAGATTCGCACACACCTCTTGCCTGCAATGCTTTCACAACAGCATACATTTATATAACGCACAACGTTCGCGTTTATCAACGTACTGAGGCGATTATTTAAGAAAGATTAACGGTTCTATGCCAACGTAGTAACGGCTCAGTCATGCAATGTGGGGTCGGCCTATCGGCCTCCGCTCGGCGCTTGCGACGCTTGACCCTTCAAGAATGTTATAAAAAAATTGAATAAGAAAATTATCAAAGGCTTCGCATAGCGTCTGTTCTTATAATTTTTTGAATTAATTTTTGGTAATTTTGAGCGTAGCGACCATCCATGGGCACATGACTGAGCTGTTACTGTGCCATTAACTATTGTTGTTTGGTCACTAGTGTCTCTTAAAGAATGCTCAGAGCTCGCTGTAGGCGACTCAAAATGATGATTCGCTCGTATATAACAATATTACCGCCGCACGGTGAACTCACGCGGAAGCGTCAGCTGCTGAACCTTTAAGCCGCGGCCATATCTTTCGTCCGCCATCTTTAGCGGCAAGCAGGATAGGCTGTCGGGAGCTATGAAAATACTTCTAACGGTGAGGCTCGTTCGGTCGCGAGCGAACGACCGAAACGGTTAATCGTTCCGGCTGCGACGTTAAGACGCTACGATGCCAGCGGCTTGAAGTGTCGATGGCAGCGGATGGACGTGCCGATGGCAGCGGTTGAACGTGTCGATGGCAGCGGTTGGTAATGTCGATGCCTGCGGATGGACGCTTTGGCAGACTCATTAACCTTTGTGTTGTAATATAAATTTATCACATTCCGTTTATCACTATTCTCTTCCACTCATTATCTTATACGTAAATTATATACATTTCCATACACTTTTACACTAATATACGTTTAATTACTTGTTCTACAATAACATAAGCGTAAAATATTTAGTGTATTTTGAGTGTATTTTTAGGTGTATTCGTGTATTTATGGATAATTTTCTGCCGAAGAACTGGATAATTTGAAACGAATGTTGTCACTTTGCATCGTTTGGAGAAGATACTTCATACAGATGATAAGTCGCAAAATTTCTGCCATCTCAGGCGCAAATCGATGCCAATAATCTGACTTTTCACCTCATTTATACACTAATACACCTGAAAATACACTATTTTTAAGCGTGCTAACGTGCAGGAACACAGTGTATTAAGCACAAAAGGTGTAAAAGTGTATTCACTTCCTCATCATTTCACACAACTGCCTCGTAAAAGACGGCCGTCTGCACCGCTAGGCGGGAGTGATTGAATAATACAGCAGACCGAACATCCCCGCATCAAATTCGGTAACTGCTCAGTCATGCAATGTGGGGTCGGCCTATCGGCCTCAAAATTATAAAAAAATTGAATAAGAAAATTATCAAAAGGTATGTCCAACTGCAGTTCTTATAATTTTTTGAATTAATTTTCTGGTAATTTTGAGCGTAGCGACCATCCATGGGCACATGACAGAGCTGTTACCAAATTCGCTCTCAAAAGTTAAAATGAATACCAATAATTTACTTTCAAAAGTAACTGCTCAGTCATGCAATGTAGGGTAGGCCTATCGGCCTCCGCTCGGCGCTTGCGACGCTTGCCCCTTCAAGAATGTTATAAAAAATTGAATAAGATAATTATCAAAAGGTATGTCCAACTGCAGTTCTTATAATTTTTTGAATTAATTTTCTGGTAATTTTGAGCGTAGCGACCATCCATGGGCACATGACTGAGCTGTTACCCAACGTACTTCCTTATTCTCTATTTATAAACGTATTGTCCATTGTTTATGCAAATTCGGAATTCCGCCGCAAATTTACATAGAAAACCTCTTCCGCAAAGATTATGAGCGGGTTAATTGTATGCGCCAGGTTCTTTTTCTTTTTATTTAAGGTTTCCAAGCGTTGACAGCAGGCTCTCGAGCTTTGCCTCCACAGCCTCGGGGCTTATGGTGCGGCGCAGGAGGATGGTGCCGTCGGGGGCAAAGAGGATGAAGGCAGGGATGGCGGTGATGCCGTAGGTGGACATAGGAGTGGATTGGTAGATTTGCGGGAAGGGGATGTCGAGTTGTTCTACCACGCGTTCAGAGGCCTCGACGGGTTCTTTCATGGTGATGCCAATGACCTGCAAGCCACGGTCGCCATAGCGGCGGGCGAGGTCTATCACCTGCGGCATACGCGACTTACAAGGACCGCACCACGAAGCCCAGAAGTCGGCAAGGACATACTGCCCGCGACCTACGAAGTCCGAGAGACGTACTGGATGACCATCGCGTCCCACTCCCGTCAGTTCACGGAACAGGCATCCTTCATCGGTCTCGGCTGCAAGCGTCATATTCTCTTTCAAACGTTGTATATCTAAGTCGCCCTGCTGTCGTTCACTTAGGAGGCTGATGAGTGCCAAAGTCTCTGTGGGTGTGTAGCGCGTCTGCGTCATCTGAATGATGAACGGGCCGAGGGCATCGCCAGCGTGGCGTAGGACGATTTCGCGAACATGTGAAAGGATGTGGCATGCATACTCCTCGTCTTTTGTAGGATCATAGCCGCCAACGGGATGAGCGAGATAACTGAGAAGGGGCGAGAGGTCATCGTTCATCGGCGTTCCACTGGTATTGAGGAGTACGCTGTTGTCGAGATCGATGTCCAAGTTGACGGTTCCGTCCTCCAGCACAAAAGACATGATCCAGCCTGTTCTTCCTTCACGTTGGATGGCGCAGAAGGCAGGCTCCGTTAGGATCCCTTCTATAGGCTCTATCTGCCCGTCCTTGACGTTGAGCGTAGTCACTAAGCGTTGCGTCTTGACATCAATGACCATCAGGGTGTCCTGAGCCTCAGCGTTTGCAACGCGCCCCATGACTTTCCATTTCAGCTCCTGCGCTTGTGTCGAAAAAGCAAGCATCATCAGCAGCATTGCTGCCAGCAAGTTCTGTTTCATTGTTCATTCATTTTGGGTTATACCTTATTATAATACGTGCGCAAAGCCAGCTCATTTGGCATTGCGGCTGCAAAGGTACATTTTATGCCTGATTCCCTGCAAATTTTTTCCCTGACATTTGTCTGACATTTGCCTGACGCTTGCCCGAATCGAGAGGAAAACAGGTTGAAAATGAAAAATCCCCGACGAACTTCACAGTCCATCGGGGCGATTGAAGAAAATTTACCTTCAGGTGAATAACATCACCTAAATGCCTAGGCTTTTGCGTTTACTTTCTTATTACTAACCAAAATTCAATGTGTATAGATGTTTGAGTGTCTGCTTGAAGAAATGCAAGAGTCATGCCAAAACCATAACTGATTCATTTTGAGCAACGTCTATTCTATGACCTGTCCATTGTCGGACACCCAAGTGTTCATTTCCGAACACTCAGCGTTCAGATTCGCACACCCCTCTTGCCTGCGATGCTCTCACAACTGCTTACACTTATAATACGCTGAACGTTCGCATTTGTCACGCTCAAGAGCCGATTTTTTAAGGAAGATTAACGGAGAGAGGTGGTTTTCCGTTATGCCTCGACGGCTTTGGTATTTGAGGTGTGGCGCTGCAAGATTGTGCCAAGTAGGCAACTACTTTTGCAAAGTATCTTCCTTGAACGTCACGCCTATGACATAATAATGGGGCGAGCGACGGACGAAGTCAGTTTGCAGGTCGGCAGGGACGGCGGTGCTGCTCTCGCTGACCAGATGATTATCCTTGTCGAGATAGGCGGAAGTGTAAAGGACGAGGGGGATGAACTCGTCGGTGACGAAGTTCTTGGGCATGAAGGTGCTGACGCTGTAGTTGTACACCGTTTTGCCGGAAATGGGCATAAAGAGTCCGTGCTTCTTCAGGTTGCGAGGCATCTTCAACATTTCCGTACCGATGACGACATACTGCAGGCTATCGTTCTGCTGCGACCTGTCGCCTGGTTGCGATGGCAGGAAGTTAAAGATGAGTTTCTTGGCCGTATTGGCTTCCACGTTCTTCGGATCTGCCAGCAAGCGCTGGCGGTCAGCCTCAGGCAGGTCGCTGAAATCGTTTCGCGTCCTGCCGTCGAAGACAGAATACGATTGACGGAACTGCCCGTTCACATATTCCCGCAGCGTCAGGTCGATGTGGTAGGTTTTTCCGGCCAGTGGCGAGAGGTCGAAGACGAGGCATTTGTAGCCCGCATCTTCCAACATCGTTAGGAGGTCGGACGTTGTAGGTTGCTGAGGTTGAAACACTAACTCTTGTGCGCTACCGGCCATCGAGGCAAGCATCAGCGCGAGGAAAAGAATCTTTTTCATTGTTTTGATAATGAATTAAAATGAATAAATTAAAATGATTGGAATCATGTTTCCGGCGGCAAAGGTACGGCCTTTTTTGCTCTCACACCAAAGGAAAATATTACGGAAATGCTGGGAATTGTTACTGAATTATTACGCTGTTGGCAAATTCTGCTGTGGAGACAAGGGTTTGCGTGCGAAAAAGCGTACCTTTGCGGCCAAGAAATCGTAAATGAGAATCAGTATATAGTAAATGGAAAGGCGAATCAAATTCATTCATGCGCTGACCATCGGCGTGATTGTCATCTTCGTCCTGTCGCAGGGCTACTGGCTGCTCAGTCGCTATCGGCTGGCGCTGCAGGAGCGGGAGGATGCGCTGTTTGCAAGTATTGTGGCAGCAGCCGACGAGGATGTGGAACTGAGGAGCAGGCATCCGCAAAAACAAGTGCCACAAGTGATGACCCAGCGTTACTACACCTACACACAAACAACGATGAAGAGTCGGACGGATTCCGCAGCAACGCTGAACCTCACCATCGCCTTCAGCGAGCCAGAAGAGGATATTATTGGATCCTTTGGCCAGTCTGAACATAAGATGGACCTGGGAACTCTCAGCGTTGATCACTTCAAGCCGGACAGCACCCAGACGTTTAGCTTCACACTGAATGATGCCGACCACATCGACGGCAATCTTATCGACCGTGCAATAAAGCTCTTTCAGGTGAACATGCAGAACCCCTTTGCCACAGAGGCACTGGACAGCCTGCTGCGGAAGCGGGAGATTGTAGCTCTGAACATTAAAGTAGATTCGTTGGCGGACTCCCTGCTATGGCAACCAGTGCTGCAGCGACATACCTCGCTCTTGCACCCTCGCATCACGGTCACCCTACCCTTCGACATCCTGCAGCATCGCGTGGTGCTCGTGGAGACAGCCATTGCCCTCTCACCCCTACTGCGCGGCATGAGCTACACGCTAGCGGGCTCAATCCTGCTCTCGCTGCTGCTGGTCTTCTGTCTGACCTATCAAATCCTGACCATCCGGAAGCAGCGACGCGTGGAGGAGCTGAGGCGTGAGTTTGTCGATACGATGATTCATGAACTGAAACGGCCCATCTCCACGCTGAAGATGTGCGTGTCATTTATGTCGGACGAGCGGATGATGGCTGATGAAGAAGGACGACAGACCATCCTCGAGAGCTCCCACCACGAACTGGATAACCTCACGGCCTACTTCACCCGTCTGCGCGAGATCACCATTGGCGATGCCGCACAGATTCCCCTCACGCTGAGTCGGTTCGGCCTGCGAACGCTGCTTCAAGAATGTATCGCTGGGCAGAACGTGCCTGCAGGCAAGCGGGTGAGAATGGTGATTGACGAAGCAACCGACGTGGAGATCAAGGCAGATCGCATGCACCTTGGCAACGTGGTCTCGAACCTGCTGGAGAACGCCATCAAGTACAGCGGCGAGGAGGTGGAGATACACCTTAGTTATTTTACGCGCGCAGATGGCATGTTTTGCCTCACCATCAGCGACAACGGCTATGGCATCGCCCGCACCGACCTGCCCCATATCTTCGCACCCTTCTTTCGCAGCGAACGCACTCAGACACAACCTGGTATCGGGCTGGGACTGAGCTACGTGAAGCTGGTGGTGGAAGCGCACCAAGGACGGATAGAGGCCAAAAGCGAGGAAGGCAAGGGAACGACATTCGCCATTCAAATACCCCAAGACAATAAACGATATGAGAATCCTTCTTGTTGACGATGACCGCAAGAACTCCCTCTTTCTGAAGAAGTTCCTGGAAGTGGAGGGCTACGAAGTGACTTGCGCCGAGAACGGCAGCGAAGGATGGGAGCAAATCGTAAATTGTAAATCGTTAAATCGTAAATTTGACTTGATTCTCCTTGACGTGAATATGCCCGTGATGAACGGCTTCGAGTTGGCGCGCCGCATCCGCGAGGTGGACACGCGCGTACTTATCTTCTTTCTCACCGACCGAACTGAGAAAGCCGACCGCCTTAGAGGTTTCGACTTGAAAGGCAACGATTATATTCCCAAACCGTTCTATCCAGAAGAAATAATAGCGAGGATAAAAGAAAGGACGGACTCTCCAGAGTCTTTTTCCTTTCTCCTCGGCCACACCCGTTTCTCACCCACCCTCGCCACTATCGAGTTCGAAGGCCACCGCCAACACCTCACCGTGCGGCAAAGTGATATCCTGCTCCTTCTTGCTCAGAATCTTGGAAACATCGTGGAACGCGACCTCATCCTCGAACGTGTGTGGGGTAACGGCAGCTATGCCAACTCCCTCGCTTTGAACGTCCAAATCACTTACCTCCGCCATCTGCTTTCGGCTGACAGCACACTCACCATCACCTCCCTGAAGAAGCGCGGCTATGTGCTGGAGGTGAAAACAAACAGCTAAAGCGCTGAAAATGTTAAAAAGACTTTTTATGGAGCACTTAAGGAGCAATTTACAGCTGAAAAACTTTTGCGTTCAAACGTAAAGCTGTACCTTTGCAGAAGATAAAAGGCTCACTCGACAATACATTCATCAAGAATATGGAAACCTTCAACGACGTCATCTCTGCCGACCGCCTCGTACTGGTCGATTTCTTCGCCACCTGGTGCGGACCCTGCAAGGCTATGCACCCCGTGCTGGAAAACCTGAAACTGCAGCTGGGCGACCGCCTGCGCATCATCAAGGTGGATGTGGACAAGCATCAGCAGACAGCCGCGCAATATGGCGTGCAAGCCGTCCCCACCCTCATGCTCTTCCGCAACGGCCAGCAGCTCTGGCGACAAAGTGGCGCCTTGCCCCTACCCCAACTCGCGTCTGTGGTCAACAATTATCTATAACTGCCGACGTAATATTCATCTACCATTAAGCATTTTGAATATGAAGAGCATAAGAATTGTCGGTCTTTGTGCCGACGCTGCCTTTTTTCTACATTCCTTTTCTCGAATGCCCTGAAATAGGTCGGTAAATGTTAAAAAGACCTTTAATTGAGAATTTCAAGAGCATTTTATAGCCAAAAACCTTTTGCATTCAAGCGGAAAGCCCTACCTTTGCATATGACAACTTACATAACTAATTACAGACAATTTACAACAGACTATAGTCTCCCCATATCATGAATGAGTTGTGCTCCACCGCCCCCGACTACGTGTTCATCGACACCATCCTGCTGGCCTACCGCCTCGGACATGTGCGCTATGCGGAACAGAAAGTAGCGATGATCGCTGCCGCACGGACGGCCACGGACGCCATCTCCTTCCTGACAACGCTGGACCAACTCGGAGTAGGCAAGCGCTCCGATCTGTACACGCTCGTGGGTAAGATACTGTCGGCTCCGTCCTACTATCGGGCTCAGCTTTCGATGGTGCTGGGGCTGCGCTCCGCAGGGCTGGAGCCACCGTCCTTCCTCGACAATGAGCAGGTGCTGTTCCTGGCCGAGCCTGTGCTCACGGGCAAGCAGCAGAAGCTCTTCTACGAGACCTATTGGTGGTTTTCACGTAACTATCAGCCCTCGTTCTGCGATCCCAAGCGCGGCCATTGCATAGGGGTTTATGCCACCGACCCGAAGGATAACGCCTCGGTGGTGGCCAACTTCGAGGACTACCTGTCGCGGCTCATGAACCACTCGTCACAGCATATACGGGAGCGCTACGAGGATTTCCCGGCCGACATCATCATGGCCATCCTCAAGCGTGCCTTTCTCTGACGGCTGAAGATATTCGAGAAGAAAACCAATCTTTAAAACCATACCACTATGAAACGAGTTCTTTTACTGGCGATGCTGGGCTTCGTTACCACCTTCGCTTTCGCCCAGAAACGCGTCAGCGCAAGCAGTCCCGACGGACAGACCACGGTCACGGTGACCATCAGCGACCGCATCTACTACGACGTGGAGAGCCACGGCGAGAAGCTGTTCCAACAAAGCCACATCGGCATGACCCTCCGCGATCGCACTCTTGGTGCCAAGCCTGTGCTGAAGGGCAAGAAAGTGCGTAAGGTCAGCGAGACCATCACGCCCATACACCCCCTGAAGTTCAATAAGGTAGAGAACAACTACACGCTGCTCACGCTCACGATGGGCGGCGGCTACCAGGTGGAATGGCGCGTCTATAATGACGGCGTCGCCTACCGCTTCGTCACAGCCCTGAAGGGCGACATCGAGGTGATGAGCGAGGACGGCACGTGGCAGCTGGCAGCTCCCGCCAAGCTCGTGCTGCAGCAGACGGGCAGCTTCAAGACCGGCTGCGAGGAGCTTTACTCCGTAGTAGCCAGCGACGAATGGAAGACCGACGACAAGATGAGCGAACTGCCCATCCTCGTCATGGGCGAGCGCCAGAAGGTGCTCATCTCGGAGTTCGACCTCTTCGACTACCCCGGCACCTTCCTCAAGTCCGCAGGCGACAACGCCTTCACTATCCTACAGCCTAAAACACCCATTGAATTTGAGGACGGCAGCGACCGCAGCCACAAGATCCTCAAGGAGGCAGACTACGTGGCCAAGACCACCGGCACGCGCTCCTTCCCCTGGCGCTATATGTACATCACGCAGAACGACACCCAACTGCCCGAGAACACTATGCCTGTGCGCCTTGCTCCTGCCAACGCCATCGGCGATGCCAGCTGGATCAAGGTAGGTCAGACGTGCTGGGACTGGCTCAACGGTATCCCTTACGGGCCCGACATCACGTTCAAGGCCGGCATCAACTTCGACACATTCAAGTACTTCGTGGACTTCGCTGCCCGCAATGGCGTGGGTTATATTCTCATGGACGAAGGTTGGGCGCTGAACACGCGTGATCCCTTCCACACCAATCCCGATGTCCACCTGCCCGAGCTCCTCGCCTACGCCAAGGACAAGGGCGTAGGAATCATCGTTTGGTTGCCGTGGCTGACCGTGGAGCACCACATGGACCTCTTTGAGAAGTTCGAGGAGTGGGGCATCAAGGGCGTGAAGATAGACTTCATGGACCGTCAGGACCAATGGATGGTCAACTTCTACGAGCGCGCAGCCCGTGAAGCCGCCAAGCACCACATCTTCATCGACTTCCACGGCGCCTTCCACCCCAGCGGACTGGACTACAAGTACCCCAACGTGCTGACCTACGAAGGTGTGCGCGGCATGGAGTTCAACAGCCAATGCAAGCCCGACAACAGCTTGTGGCTGCCCTTCATACGTAACGCCGTAGGCCCTATGGACTACACGCCCGGCTCGATGCTCAACTACCAGCCCGAGCACCATCATGGCGACCGTCCCATCTGCGCCGGTGTAGGCACCAAGGCTTTCAATATGGCCGTCTTCGTGCTCTTCGAGAGCAACCTGCAGATGCTGATGGACAACCCATGCCGCTACGACAAGTGGCCCGACTGCCGCGACTTCCTCACCAGCGTGCCCGTCAACTGGGATGAGACGCGCGTGCTCGCAGCCGAAGCGGGGCAGTACTGCATCACCGCCAAGCGCCGAGGCGACAAGTGGTTCATCGGAGCCATCACCAACAACAACGGGCGCGACATCACCATCAAGCTCGACTTCCTGCCCGCAGGCAAGCAATTCAAGATGACAAGCTTCGCCGACGGCGTCAACGCCCACATCATGGCTATGGACTACCTCCGCCAGGAGAGCCAGGTCAGCAGCACCACTACCCTACCCATCCACATGGTCCGCAACGGCGGCTGGTGCGCACGCATCGACCTCGGGCAATAAGTTCGCCCTGAAGCGGAAAGCCGCTGCTCATCAGCTCAAAGCCCCGCCACGCCATCACGACGTAGTGGGGCTATTGTTTATTCGGTGCCGACGTCAGGACTCGTTGATTCTTATGACCTGTGCTGTAGCCGATTATGAACAGTCGTTTCAGCTCGTAAATACAAATGTCTGACCCGAAAAAGCAAGGAATGTTGTTTGCTTGATGATGATTAAGCAATTGCTTGATGATGATGAAGCAATTGCTTAATCATGATGCAGCAATAAAATTATTAGGTTGCAGCGATTGAACGATTAGGATGCAGCAACCAAAAAGAAAGGCCTCGTCGGCTGAAAGATTCAGTCAGACGAGGCCTGTCATCTATTGCTTTTTCCTCACATGTGCTGTAGTGCTTCGACGGGTCGCTTGCGGCAAGCGCGCCAGGCGGGGACGAGGATGCCGAGGGTGACGACGGCGAGGAGGATGAGGTACTGGATGACACAGATGACGAGGTAGTGTATCCAGAAGATTTCCACCCAGTTGCGTTCCCGTCCCGTGCCGCTCATGCTTAGGCCATCGGAGAGGTCCATATTGATGGCGAACTGGAACCAGATGAACTGGCCGACGATGCAGGCTAAGAGGGTGAGCAGGGCTGCTTCCGACCATATCATCCAGAAAATGTCGCGCCGCTTGGCGCCGAAACTGCGCATGATGCCGATGTCCTCCGTGCGCTTGCGCAGTTGCAGCCAGAAAGTGCCGAGGGTGCCCAGCACCACGTTCAGCAGGAACAGAGCAAGGAGGATGCCGAGGAGGGTGTTGATGAGGTTGTAGTCTTTGCCACTCCATGACGACAGCCAATCTTTATAGGTCTGGAGAGAGACGAGGAAGTAGGAACCCACCCCTAACCGGCCCACCCCTAACCCCTCCCCAAGGGAGGGGGACTCGTTTCCGGTGGTATTCGCTACTGAGGCGTTTTCTGCCTCTAAGGTCTCCCCTCCCTTGGGGAGGGGCTGGGGGTGGGCCTGCAGCTGGCTGATGAAGGCTTCTGCATCGGCTTCGGGCTTCAGTCGAATGAGCATCTGCGGGGTTGCATACTCTTCGATTATAGGAGTCAGAATGGAATAGGCATAGCGATCATTCTGCTGCAAGCGGAAATCTTCGACAACACCCGCGATGGTGTAGCGGCTGACGATGACTGGCCCGCCTTGCTCCTGCAGCGCACGGTCGCTGAAGTCCCATTCCACTATGCGGCGCCCCACGACTTGGTCGGTATCGAATAGCGCCTGTGCCAGACTGCGGGTGATGACCACGCCGTCCAAAGGACAATCCTCGGAGAGTTCCTTTGCCGAAGGACTGCCCTCAATGGGCGTTAGACCCTGCGTCTCGAAGAACTGCTCATGTAGCAGAAACCCCTGCATGTAGGCTCCGCACCTGCGCGTGGAATCCGTCTCGGAAGCATAAGAACTGATGTTGTAGGTACCTTGGCCGATGATGAGCCCGGCAAAGCCTGCATGCTGCACCTCGGGCAGAGCACGGATTCTGTCGCGAAGGGCGTAGAGGGAGGAGAGACCCTCTTGGCCCACCCCTAACCCCTCCCCAAGGGAGGGGAATCCGTTTCCGCTGGTATTCGCTACTGAGTTGTTTTCTACCTCTGGGGGCTCCCCTCCCTTGGGGAGGGGCTGGGGGTGGGCTATTCCCGTCTGCCCCACCAACAAGTGCTCCTTCTCGAACTCACCGGAGGGACGGCAGAAATAACGGTCGTAGGTGGAAACGGCGATTTGGTCGATGAAGAAAAAGCTGAGGACGGTGATGAGGATAATCTCAGCAAAGACCCAGCCGTTCTGACGGCGATGGGACCAGAGGTTCTTGAGTATCATTTCTTCTGGTTTAGCGATTCTACAATAGGTTTGCGGAGCGAGGTCCACGAAGGGATAAGGGCGACCATGAGATTCAGGACGACGCAGCAGAGGAAGACGATGAGGAAGAGCGTGGGCGTGACAAACATCTTGAGGTCCAACGTGATGTCGCCTGTGAGGTTGCCCTCGCGGAGGATGAGTGCCTGGAACAAGGCCGTATGACGGACGGCAAGGTAGAACAGCCAAGAGAGCACCCAACCCACGAGACCTCCGCAGCACGTCAGGACGAGGTTCTCGCGAATGACCTCGCGCAGCAGCGTGCGCCGCTTGGCGCCGAAGGCCTTGCGGATTCCCATCTCTGCCCGCCTTGCTTCCATGCGGTTGCTAACGAGACCGCTGAGGTTCAGGGCAGGGAGCAGCAGAAAGATAAGCATCAGGATGGCAGGTGGCATCAGGTTTTTGGCCTTGTCGGTCGTGGACTCATCATCGGAGTGGAAGAAACTGAAGCACACAAAGAAATGTGACTTAGCATCCAGGGTGAAGTGCACCGGCTCACCTTCAGCAGAACTCTGTGCCGCCTCATAGCGCCGGCACAGCGGCTCCACCTCCTTCAAGAAATCCTCGCGCGAATAGCCTTTCTTCAGCAGCACACGCACGCTGAGGTTACCTTTGTAGCTGGTAGGGCCGGCTTCTGAATAGTGTACCGTCTTGCCGCGATAAGGGGCATAGAACTCGGCGTAGGAGGCGTCCATCATGGGGCTGGCACTCTTGACGATGCCGATGATGCGGAAGGGGATGGAGTTGATGTAAATAAAAGAGGAGGAGCCCACCCCTAACCCCTCCCCAAGGGAGGGGGATTCGTTTCCGCTGGTATTTCTCTTTTGGTTTTTTTCTGCCACTTTGGACTCCCCTCCCTTGGGGAGGGGATGGGGGTGGGCCGATTCAAGGTGGGCCACCCCTATCTTTTCCAACAACTTATCCGTCACCACACACACAGGCTCCCTGTTGCGGAACTCCTGTTCGTTGAAAGGGCGGCCCTCGAGGAACTGGAAGTCATAGAGTTGGAAGAAACGTGGATCGCAGTATATGGCGCGCAGACGTCCTTCAAGGGGAAGAAAACTATTCTGTACTGAATCCACCCGGAAGGACTGGTAGTAATCGGGTATGAATCCCGTTGCCACCTCCACACACTCCAGTTTGCTGAACAATTCATCCACGGCGAGGGTGCTGCAGCCCGTGTACATCGGACCGCCCACTTCGTTGTCCTTGTATTGCAAGGCGGTGACATACAGCGTGCGGTCGCGATGCGTCTCCGGGATAATATTCGCCATCTTGACATTAAGCAGGATGGCCACTACCATAGCCGAGGCGATGGCCACCGCCGTGCCCGCGACGTAGATGACAGAGAAGAGCTTGTCCTCACGGATAAGGGCAAAGGAGTGAGAAAGAAGACCCCAAACAGACCCACCCCTCACCCTCCCTATAAGGGAGGGAGTGGAATGTATTTGACTGGATGTATTCGTATTCGTTTTCATTTATGTTTATTGGCATTTAATATGTTTTCAAATCTTGAAGGCAACCACTCCCTCCCTCACAGGGAGGGCGGGGGGTGGGTCTGTGGGGAGAGGGTCTTTTACTGAATCTGCCTTCCATCCAAGAACTTGATAATCCTATCCGTCTGCGCTGCCTGCTGCTCGTTGTGCGTCACCATGACGATGGTGCGGCCGTCCTCGCGGTTCAGCTTATGCAGCAGTTCCATGATTTCGGCACCCATCTTCGAGTCGAGGTTACCTGTGGGCTCGTCGGCGAGGAGGATTTCGGGGTTGCCGATGATGGCGCGGGCGATGGCTACGCGCTGGCACTGACCACCAGAGAGCTGCGTTGGGCGATGCTTCATGCGATGCGAGAGGCCCACGCGGGCAATGACCTCCTTGGCCAGCCGCGTGCGCTCGCTGCGGCCTACGCCCCGATAGATGAGAGGCAGCATCACGTTGTCCAGGACGTTCAGCGTAGGGATGAGGTGGAAGCTCTGGAAGACGAAGCCCAGCGTCTTGTTGCGGATCTCCGCCAGGCGGTTGTCGCTCATCTTCGGGTCTATCACCTGACCGCACAACTCTATCTCGCCGCTGGTGGGTTCGTCGAGCAAGCCCATGATGTTGAGCAGCGTCGATTTGCCGCAGCCCGAAGGACCCATAATGCTGAGGAACTCGCCCTTGCGGACTTCGAGGTTCACATTCTCCAACGCCTGTGTCTCCACTTCGTCGGTACGGTAGATCTTGTTGATCTCTTTCAATTTAATTACAGTTTCCATTGTTCTTTTGATTTTTATTGTTATTTGTTTATTCATCTTTTAACGCTTCTGTTATCTCGCTCCTGCTTATCCTCCACGCCGGGATGGCCGTGGCCACGAGCACGGTACCTAATATAATAAGGTACACGCACGCGGAGACGACGAGGAAGTGGGTGCCGAAGCTGTCGAACCAGAAGTGGACGGCGGGATTATGAGTGCCGTAGTCGTCGCCGAGGCCACTCGCAGCGGCGAACTGGAAGTAGATGATACAGCCGATGACAACGCTGACGGTGGTGAGCAGCCACGCCTCACGCAGGAAGCCGAGGAAGACGCTCCACTTCGTAGCGCCGAAGGCACGACGGATGCCGGCCTCCTCGCGACGCTGCCGCGTGTACATAAGCAGGGTGCCGAAGACGCCGAAAGCCAGGTTCGAAGCGAAGAAGGCGGCGATGAGCTTGTTGCGGCGAACGTGTCTGTCCGGACCCGTTCGTCGGTCGTGTTCTGCCGTGGCTTCCCTACTCGACTGCATACGGCGCACGAAGCAATGCTCCATTGTCAGGTCTGTCTCCATCTGCCGCTGATGACTCTGGATGAACTGCTCTGCATCCACGCCCTCGCGCAGCCGCAGGATGATGGGTGCATTCGGGAGATAGCCGTTGTCACATTCAAAGATACAGGAGAAGTCGCGGTCGTAGCTGCTGTAGCGCATATCTTCAACCACGGCACGGATCCGGTATTCCGTTTCTATCCATCCTACATTTCCTGTCTCTTCCTTGTAACCAAACTTCGTTCCTCCTATCTTCCTGCCTGCCACGTCGATAGTGCCGAAAAGCCCCATGGCGGCGGAACGTGTGATGATGACGGTCTCGCCATCTACGCAATCGTGGGTGAGTTCGTTGGTGGGTACACTGGGCGTCAGCGATTGGAAACCATAGACTTCAAACATCCGGGAGTCGGGGCTGAAATCCCAGTTCCAACCCGTGATGGTGTCGCCATCGACGAAATAGCTGCGACCTGGCACCACCACGCCAAAGCCCATCGGAGTGCCGTGTGCCGTATAGGCCATCTCCACGCCATCCATCTCCTGCGCCTTCTGCTGCAGCACCTCCGCCTCCTGCATGGATTTGTATAAGTCTTTATGCTGCTCTTGTCGTGTCACGGAACGCGCTACTTCCAACTTCACAAGGCGGTCGGGGTCGTAGCCAAGGGGAAGGTGCGTGACGTAGGAGGTGACGAGTACGGGGTCTAAGGTCCACCAGAGGACGAAGGTGACGAGGATGAGTTCTGCAGCTATCCATATCTTCGAGCGCCATCCCCCACCCTCGCCCTGCTCTTCATTCATCATGCCTTCCACAATCGGCTTACGCAGGCTGAGCCACGCAGGCAAAGTTGCTGCCAATACATTCAACGTACAGCAGATAACGAGGGCAATGAGGAAGATGGCAGGGGCAAGGAACATCTCGCCGCGAAGAATAGGCACAACGGGCGACTGGCCATAGATTCCAGAGAATATGTAGAACACCCAGTCGCGCCAGGCGTAGAGCGCCAGCCAGGCGAGACACAGCCCCAGGAGTCCGCCGATAAGTGTCAGCGTCAGGTTCTCACGGATGACCTGCCAGAGCAGCGTGCGCCGCTTGGCACCAAAGGCTTTGCGCACCGCCATTTCCGGCAGCCGGCGTAGCATACGTGCTGCCACCATTCCGCTGAGGTTCAGCGCAGGCACCAGCAACAGGAGCAGGATGGCAGGAGCAACGTACCACGTCAGGTTAGAACCCCATGCACTGAACACCGAGCCGAGGCCTTGCCAGACGGCGGCGTAATGCGATTTGAGTTCGGCATGCATATCCACAGGTCTGTCGCCATGCACAGCGTTGTAGCGCGCTTCCACTTCCTTCAGTTCTTGCATGAAAGCATCGCGTTGACCGTACGGAACCACAAAGCTTACCTTTAACGGAATCTCATGGAAATCAGCAGCCCAGTCTTCTACAATGCCTTCGGCTGTATAAGGGATCCACACATCCGCCACACATTCTTCTGTCAGCACGCTCGGTGTCTGTACTACGCCGATGAGGCGGTAGGGACGGTGGTTGATGATGATGGTTTGGCCCACGGCTACATTTGCATCCTTCGCCACCTCCTCCGTCACCACGACCACAGGCCGATGGGCATCGAAGTCATCCTGCGTGAACGGTGCGCCTTGAAGGAAGCGAAACTGGAAGAAACGGAAGAAGCCCGGTTCCGTCAGCTTTACGTTCACTTGGCGGTCGTGCAGGCCATCGGCCAGCTTCATATAGAACTCATCGGCGCCCCAAAAATTCATCCAAGCGGTAATGCACGTAGGCGTCTGCATCGTCTGAAACAAGTCGTGGAACACATCTGGCCGTATGACTTCCACCTTATCGGATTCGTTCTTCCTGCCAATGTATTCCATATAGTAGGTCTTGCTCCTGTTCACCTCCGGCGCGATATCCGCCACCTTCACATAGTAGATCTCAGCAATGAGCATCACGAAGGCAATGGCGAGGGCAGTGCCAGCGATATACATTGCCGAGTACAGTTTCTCCTCTCGCATCGTAGCGAGGGCCTGACGCAAATACATTACAATCTTCGACATTCTTATAGGTTTATTTCATTTTTCACTCTTCATTTTTCACTCTTCCCTCAACGCATCCGTCACCTTCGTGTGGACAATGCGCAGGGCGGGAATCGCGGTTCCGATGAGGACGGTTACTAATATAATAAGGTACACGCACGCGGAGACGATGAGGAAGTGGGGCCAAAAGTGGTCGGGCCAGGTCATGTCCGAGGGAATGTTGACGAGTCGCGGAACATAGAGCTTTTCGTTGTAGGTGAATCCGTTCTCGAGGGTGGAGTAACCGCTGTGGGCGTAGTTCAGGTAAATGATGAGCCCGACGGCAACAGCGGCGGTTGCGAGGGCGGCGTTGCGCAGTAACATCTCGCAGAGCAGACGCAGTTTCGTAGCTCCGAAGGCGCGGCGGACGCCACACTCCTCTGTGCGGCGCTTGGCGTGAAACCACACGGTGCCGATGACGGCCAGGCAGAGGTTGACGAGGAAGAAGAGGGCGAGGGCCAGACTGCGGTTTACCTCCTGTGTGCGGCCGTCGTCGAGTTCCAATTGCTGCAGGTGGTCGTCGTAGGTCATGAGGCGGCTGACACGGGTGTACTTGGTGCGTGCGTTGCGGATGAGGTCGCGGCCGTGCTCCTCCACGAAGCGTCGGGCGTCCACGCCCTGCTTCAGACGGATGACGAAGCGGCAGCGGGTGGTGGTCAGGTTTTCGGGCTGGAAGATGAGCGAACGCATGTTGTAGCCCAACGACTTGCGGATGTCCTCCACCACGCCTGCCACCGTCACCTCAGACTCTGGGTTGTAGCAGATCGTGAGGCGACGCCCCACCACATCTGCGGAGCCAAACAGCGCTATGGCACTGGTACGTGTCAGCACCACCTTCTGCTCCGACCTTTTGATGCACGAGAGTTCCTCGGCCGACGGGCTGCCAGGCAGGGGCTGCAGGCCGTAGGTCTCGAAGAAGTGGGAGTCGGGGATGAAGGCGAGCCAGCCTATATAAAGCGTATCGGCCTCGTGGCGACATGGGGAATAAGCCTCGTTGGTATGACCGATAGACCAAAGGTCCTGGTCGTAGAGATAGACTGATTCCACGCCCTCCACGGTCGTGAGCTGGCGCGTCATCTGCTGCCGCCGTTCCTCGGTAATTTTGTACGGATCGCCCATCTCCTCTTCCGATGCCTCCTCTGATGGGCTCACGGTACATTCGCCATAGAGCAGGCGGCTGGTGTCGTAGCCAAGGGGCAGACTGCGATAGTAGAGGTTGACGACGGCGGGGTCGAAGACCACCCAGGCAACGACGGTAATGATGACGAGCTCGAGGAGGAGAATAAAAGACCCACCCCCGATAGACCTACCAGTAGTAGACCCACCCCCCGCCCTCCCTGTGAGGGAGGGAGTGGTTTGTTCTGCTTGTGAAGTAAAATGCCCCCGTTGTTCGAGCGGACTGGATGTATCCTTTTGCATAATAAATCAGTTATAATTATCTAATGTTATCAATTCTTGAAAGGTAACCACTCCCTCCCTCACAGGGAGGGCGGGGGGTGGGTCTTCTATTGCTTTTGATTTAAGTCTTCCACAATAGGTTTACGCAAGCACCACCACGCAGGCACGACAGCGGCGAGGAGGTTGAGGAGGAGAATGGCTGCAAAGGCGCCGAGGAAGAGTGCGGGAGCAAAGAGCATCTCACCCGAGACGAGGGGTGCTGAGCTGAGGGTGCTGTTATCGAAGAACATACCGAGAATTTCACGGCGGAAACCATAGATGGCCAGCCAAGCGAGTACAAGTCCGATGATGCCTCCGATGGTTGTCATCACCAGATTCTCCCACACCACCTGATGTAAGAGCGTGCTGCGACGTGCTCCGAAGGTCTTGCGCACAGCCATCTCTGCCGACCGTCGCTCCATGCGTCCCGCCACAATGCCGCAGAGGTTCAACGCCGGCACGAAGAGCAACACGAAGAGGATGCCCGCGTAGTGCCGAAAGAGCAGCCAACCCGAAGGCTCCTCGAACTCGCCATCGCGGTTCTCTGCGCGCAGCACGTGCATCGGGTGCGTCGCCATATTCCTTGTCAGTACCATCTTCATTTTCACTCCTTCGCCGAAACCGAAATTCGAGCAGATGTCGGGATTCGTTTGCTGAATACGTGCCGCCACTCCATCGAGTTCAGTCTTCAGCGCTTGTAAGTGCTCGTCGTCTTTCACGGTAGCCACGATGGAGAATATGCCTTGGTAAGGCGAGCCGCCATAGAAATCCACGAGGGTATAGGGTACGATGAAATCGGCATAGCTGTCGGGCGTGAGCTGACTGCCGCTGCGCACCACGCCCACCACACGCGCCTCGTTGAAGTTTTCCAAGACGACCATTTGCCCCACGGCGTCCACGCCCTTGCCGAACAGCCGCTCAGCCAGCGCATCGGAGATGACACAGACTGACTCATGCCCATCCACTTCTTGTTTCGTGAAGGGCCGTCCGCTCACGAAGTCGTACTCGTAGATCTTGAAGAAGTCGGCGTTGGTCCAATTCCTGACGACGTCGAAGTACTCATTGTCGAACTTAGCATATTCGTGGCTGCGGCTTTCAGACTTTCCCGTGCCAGCGGCGAGCAGCGTGGGGGCGCAGTACTCGATGTTCGGGCTGGCTGCGAACCACTCCTCGAACGCCTTCGGGCTAAAGCCTATCTTTCCCATCCCGCCGTTCTCGGCCTCGATGTAAATGCCCTCGAAATAGACCGTTCGTGCGCGGTTCACCTCGGGGTAGATGGGAGCGAGCTTGATGTAATAGACCACCGCCATCACCATCGTGAAGGCAAGGGCCATCGTAGTTCCTGCGATGTAGATACCGGAAAAGAGTTTCTCCTCGCGCATCATAGCCAAGGCCTGACGGATGTACATAAATACTTTCATCTTTCTATAACGAATTATACAAATGAATATTCACCCATTTCCTTGCAATTTCCGTGCCAAACGCATAACTCATTGATTCTGAACATCGGCTTAAAAAACAATTGTCCATTTCTGGACAATCGGAGTGTTCGGAAATGGACAATCAGGGCTTGGCGACAGGGAAGAGGATGGTGAAGCGGGTGAGGTGGTCGATAGGGTCGGTCTGCAGGGTAAAGGTACAGCCGTGAGCGGTGAGGATATCACGGATGAGCAGGAGGCCGAGACCTTGACCTTGGGGTTTGGTCGAAAAGAACGGGGTGAAGAGATGCTGAGCAGCTTCGGGGGAGATGCCGCGTCCGTTGTCGGTGATGGTAAGGGTGGAAGAAGACCCACCCCCGACCCCTCCCGTCAGGGAGGGGAGCGGCTGCGCGGTGATAGTAATGATGCCGGATGACTTAGCATTAGAAAAAGGAAGCAAATCGGAGGACTCCCCTCCCTTACGGGAGGGGTTGGGGGTGGGTCTGCTGGGTCCTATACTCTCCACGCTGTTCTTGACAATATTCACCAGTACTTGCTGAAAGAGGACGGGATCGAGGTGAACGGGGATGGCATCGTCGGTGAGATGAAAGTCGAGACGGACGTTGGCCGCAAGGCAGAGATTCTCGAGGAAGGGGCGGCAGGCCTCTACCTCCTCGCTGAGGTCACTGAGCTGTAGCTGCGGCGCGGGAATCTTGACGACTTCGGCAAAGCGAGTAACAAAGGAGGACATGGCGAGCAAACGGTCGCGGAGAGGGGCCTCCTCCATTAACCCAATGATTCCCGCCACACTATTGTTGACCTCGTGGGCTATCATTCGGATGACACGCTCATAGGCTGCTTTCTCTGCCAATCTGACCTCGGAGGTGAGGGACTCAATGAGATAGAAGGGATGCTGGCAGCCGCGGTCGAGGAACGAGAGATGACTAATGCGATAGACGCCAGGTTCGCTGGTGAGCCGCACGGTGGTCTCGCTGCCGAGGGGCAGGCGCTGCATAGCTTCTGAAATAGCTGGCGTAATCATCTGCTTGGCTGCAGGATTCATAGATGTGATATTGCCTTCGAGGTCGCATTGCACGACGCCCATGGGTGAAGCTTCGATGAGGAGGCTGAGGAAGGTGTATTGTTCTTCAAGGCTGAGGTGCTCACTACGCAGGCGGGTGAGCAGGTCGTTGAAGGTGCGGATGATGATGTCGGACTCATACTGTCCAGAGGGAGCCAGACGTGTGGTGAGGTCCAGGTCGCGCACCAGTTCCATTCCTCCGATGAGCGTGTCGTAGGGCTGCAGCGTCTTGCGATAGAAATACAGAAGGTAGAAGAGCAGCAGCACGATGAAGCACTCGGAGGCGTAGAACAGCCAAGGGTGACTCTGAAAGGTGGCGAACAAGGCAATACCCGCCAATAGGAGGATACCAACCACAAGAATCAAAAAAGAATACTTCAGCTTCATAGGCCGTGCTTATCGATTTTGCGGTAGAGAGCACCACGGCTGATGCCGAGCTCCTTGGCCACGAGGGAGAGATTACCCGCGTGCTTCTGTATGGAGGCGGCAATGGCGGCACGCTCGAGTTCTTCAAGAAGACCCCCTCCCCGCTCCCCCTGCAGGGGGAGAGTGGTATGTTCTAAAGATGGATTTCCACTTAAAAGCGAGTGTGCATAATCTGAAAAGGCAGATGAGGCGGAAGCTGAAGCTTGAAAATCAGCAGCAGTAAGTAGCCACTCTCCACCAGTGGAAGCGGGGAGGGGATCCGCCATCAGCACAGTCCTCTCCACCAGGTTCTTCAATTCGCGGATATTTCCCGGGAAAGGGAGGGACTGGAGGTAGGAAAGGGCGTCGGGGGTGACGGAGGGAGTGGTATTTAAAGAGTGGGACTGATGGAGGAAGAAGTCCACGAGGAGGGGGATATCCTCACGGCGTTCACGTAGGGGCGGCAGATGTAGGCTGATGAGGTTGATGCGGTAGAAGAGGTCTTCGCGGAAGGTGTGCTCCTCCACCATGGATGGGAGGTCCGCATTGGTGGCACAGATGACACGGACATCGGTGCGACGTGTGTGGCTGTCGCCCAGTACCTCGTAGGTCTGGTCTTGAAGCACGCGCAACAGCTTCACCTGGCTGGCAAGGTCAAGTTCTCCGATTTCGTCGAGGAAGATGGTGCCTCCTTTAGCAAGTTCGAAGCGCCCTACCCTATCCTCTTTCGCATCGGTGAAGGCTCCTTTCTTATGGCCAAACATCTCGCTTTCAAACAAAGTTGAGGATATTCCGCCGAGGTTCACCTTCACGAAGGGACCTTCGGCACGACGACTCTGCCGGTGAATGGCCTCGGCAATGAGTTCCTTGCCCGTGCCGCTCTCGCCCGTGATGAGAACGGGCGCATTGGTGGGGGCGATGCGTGAGATGGTGGAATATACGGAGGCAAGGGAGGGGAGGAAGGCCCCTCTCCCCGCTCCCCCCGTGGGGGGGAGAGCTCTGGCAAGAGTTGATTCTTCGCAAAGTTTTCGAGCGGAGCGAGGCTCTCCCCCTTCACGGGAGAGCGGGGAGAGGGTCCTCGCCGTCTCAATCCTATCAAGCAACACACCATTGTCCCAGGGCTTGGTGATGAAGTCGAATGCACCGGCGCGCATCCCTTGCACGGCAAGGTCGATGGTACCCCAAGCGGTCATGAGGATGCAGGGGAGATCGGGACGAAAGACCTTGACCTGCTTGAGCAATGTAAGGCCTTCATCGCCAGTAGTGGAATTGTCGTAGTTCATATCCATCAGAACTAATCCCACATCCGGATGACTACGCACGATATCAATAGCGGCCTTAGGGTTCTCGGCCAGCACCACAGCGTACTCGTTGCGCTCGAGGATGAGCTTCAGCGAGAGGCGGATGGCTTTATCATCATCTACAACTAATATCATAGGGAGCGGCTTCGCCGCAGTTTAAAGTTTAATGATTATATGATTGCGTGAGCAAAGGTAGTAGTTATTCACGGATTTAACAATTAACGATTTACAATTTCATTTACTTTAACGTCTCGTCCGTCGTTTTTCACTTTTGATTTTTCGCTTTTCATTTTTCACTTTTCATTTTTCACTTCTTACCCTCAGCTTTTCCATCCCTTTGTATTTCGCCATATCGCTGACTACGAGTTCCTCGCCCTCGTTGAGTCCGCTGACGACTTCGATGTAGTCGTAGTTACATTCGCCAAGCTGCACTTCACGCGGAACGAGGGTGCGGTCGTCCTTAAATATAAATAAGGTGTACTTTCCCGGACCTGCGTAGAACGAGCCGTTGCGGATGCGGAGGACATCATCGCGAATGCTGGTGATGACATAGACCTCCGTCTTTAGGCCCGAGCGCAGACGCGGGTGGCTGGGATTCTGTGGCTGGACGGTGAAAGTGATGGCACCGCTCTGACTGAGCGGAGTGACGGTAGCGATGGTTGCCGGCAAGCGTTCCTTGCCCACTCGTAGCAGGGCTTCGCCGCCCACGAGGACTCGGTCGCTATAGGTGTCAGATATTTCACATTCCGCTTTGAAGTGACTGAGGTCACTGACGATGGCCAGCTTCTGTCCCGTCCCTACGGTGGCACCGATTTCAGTGGCGATGTAAGTCAGGGTTGCACGTCGTGGCGAACAGATGGCCGCCTCGGTCAACGTGCGTTGCTTTTCGGCAAGACCTTTCTCAAAGATGCCGTTCTGCAGCTGCTGCATCCGGAGGTCAGCCTTCTTCACCCGCACCTCGTTGTCGTACTGCTGTCGCAGCTGCTGGAGTTGCAACTGAGCAGTCCGTAAGGTCGTTTCGGCTTGGCGTACGCGGTCGCGAGTGCCTGAGCCGAGGCTGTCGAGGTAGAGCTCGTTGCGTAGTTGGGCTTCCAGCTGCGAGAGTTTCATCTCCTCCACCTCGATTTGCATGCGGCGGTCGGAAAGCTGTGTCTCGATGTTTGCCCGCAACTGCTCCATCTGCTGATGGCGTATCTCGCGCTCGTCCAACGATTTAGCAAGCTCCATCTCGGTCGATTGCAAGTCCAGTCGCAATAGCGGAGTACCTACGTCCACGCTGTCGCCGCTTTGGGCATAAACCTCCAGGATGCGTGAACTGATGGGCGAGGTTATCACTTCCTCGAAGGCGGGCACGATGCGCCCTGTGGCCGTGACGCTCACTTCGATGGTGCCACGGTCAACAGTGGAAACTACCAACGCCTTGCGGTCCACCGACGTCATCATCTGCGAACCCAACCAAGCCCCGCCAGCCAATACAACAATACAACATGCCAACCACTTGCTGGCACGGACCAGCTTCCTTTTGCGTTGGACGTTGACAGGAATCTGTCTGTCCATGGTCTGATTATCTGCTTTCATCATCTTTTTTATTTTATAATCTTCTCGAACTCCGCATCAATCGCCTCTCCTTTCATGAAGTCCCAGAGGGCGATGCTGCGAAGCTGATAATAGTAATACCAATAGTTGAAGAGCTGCAGGATGCGGTTACGGCGCGCCTCGTCCTTAGCCGTCTGTGCATCGGAGAGCTCCAAGGTTGAAATACTTCCGATCTTGAATGTCTCTACGTTCGTGTTGTAGCGTCGTCGTGCGATGGTGTCAGCCTCACAGGCGATGCGCAGCTGCTCAGCCTGATTGTTGAATTGCTCCGTCAGGACAAAGATGTTCTGGCGAAACTCCTGTGCCTGCTGGCGCAACTGTCCCTGAACGATTTCACGGTTGCTTTCGGCCATGCGACGCTGCCCTTTACGTTTGCCCCAATCGAGGATTGGTATAGAGAATCCAACCTGTATCACTTCCTTGCTTAGCAGGTCGCGATAGGCTCCGCCCACTGTTGTGCCTGTGCCCGTATATCCCAACTGTGCATAGAGGTTGATGCTCTGACGGGCAGCACGGGCAGAGGCCACCGAGTAGTCGGCCTCGAGCTGTCGCCGCCGCATGGTGGTTGCAAAGGCATTATTCTCCAAGGCATGTCGGAGGACGTCTTCGTAGTCGAGGCGGAAGGATTCGGCGGGAAAACCGCCGAACACACTACCTGAGGAGGCGATATCAGAGGAGGCGCCGGACATACTGGCTGAGGGGATGACGGGCTCGATGTCTGCCTCCACATTAAGGAACGAGCGGAGGGCAAACTGCCGCGCCTGGCGCACGCTTTCGGCATCTGTCAGGGAGCTTCGAGCCGTAAGCGTGTTCAGCCGCATCTGCAGGACATCGTTCTCGCTGATGGTGCCCATCTTGCGCTTGGCTTGTGCCACCTCGTAGAGTTTTTCTGCCGTCTGCAGGTTCTGTTCAGCAATGCCCACCTGCTCGCCCGCCAACAAAAGATTGAAAAAGAGATTGATGGCCTGCATCGCCACCTGCTCCGTCTCGGTAAGGAAACGTGCCTTGGCCTCGCGGTAGCGCAACGGCTCAATGCGACGATTCCATTTCACATGATTCACGCCGAAGAGTGGCTGGGAAAGTGTGACGGCGACGGGAAGACTCATCAGTTGATTGCCCCCACCTCCCCCTCCCGACTGATGGAGGAAATCGAGCGAAGATTCCACAGAGAGCGTGCCGCCCGTGGGCCAGATCTTTTGCGTCACAAAGAGCGAACCGCTGAGACCGATGTAATCGTTGCGCACGAAGGAGAGTCCGCCGTCTGCCTGCTGATACGAGGTATAGCGTTTGTTATAGCTCGGCGCCGTGGCAGAAAAAGAAACCTCGGGCAACAGGTCGGCACGGTAGCTTCGCCATTGCCAGTAGGCTGCCTTCAACTCACCGAGGGCTACGGCAGCATCCACGCTCTGTCGTCGTGCCATAGCGATGCACTCATCCAAAGTGAGCTGCATCACCTCGTCAGCAGCCTCAGCCCTAAGCGGGGACATCAGGCTTAGCAGCAAGAGGCAGGAAATCAGATGTGTGATGTGATAGGAATGATGCTTCATTATCTTTTGATTGATTTACACTTCAATATAAGCAAGAACAATGCCAATATTGCAATGCATTGATAATGAGCACACGCCTCAAAAAGGACTGTCCATTTTCGGACAGTTCAATGTCCGGAAATGGACAGTCAGCATGCCGAAACGAGGGTTTCGGGACTGAGAATGAAAATGGCTATGACAAAACGCCTACGGGGTATTGCATCGTGGAACAATGAAGGGAGCCGTGCTGGCGGATGAGCACACGGCAGTCGATGGGCACTATGTCGTACTTAGGGAAGGCTTTCTGCAGCTGGCTACGAGCGAGATCGTCATTCTCGGGCTGACCATAGGCAGGAAGAAGGACTGCATTATTGATGACGAGGAAATTGGCGTAGGTGGCAGGCAGACGGTGACCATCGTCGGGGTCGAAGATAGGAGATGGTAGGGGAAGAGGGAGGAGTTGAAAAGACTCAAATGTCTTCAGTTGGGCTTCCATCGCCGTGAGGGCTTCGTAGTGCACGTCATTGGGATCGGTGCAACGGACGTAAGCAATGGTGTTGTTGGGGCAGAAGCGGGCGAGGGTGTCGATGTGGCTGTCGGTGTCGTCGCCGGCGAGGTAGCCGTGGTCGAGCCAAAGGACGCGGTCGGCATGGAAATAGCGCAGCAGACGTTCCTCAATCCGGTCGCGCGTGAGGTCGGGGTTGCGGTTGGGCGAGAGGAGGCACTCGCTGGTTGTCAGCAGCGTACCTTTGCCGTCGCTTTCTATGCTGCCGCCTTCGAAGACAAAGTCAAGATGGGGCTCATAACTTCCTTGAATGATTGGTGATTGATGATTGATGAGCCTCTGGTTGATGGCATTATCGAGGTCGGAGGGGAACTTGTTGCCCCAACCATTGAAATGGAAATCGAGGAGGCGTGGACCAGCTTCGGTAAGAAGGGTTAAGAAGGCATGGTCGCGTGCCCAAGTGTCATTAGTAGGGCACTCGAAATAGCGGACTTGAGGCAGGAGGCGCGAAGGGATACGTTCGCGGAGGAGAGCCTCGATACGGTCTGGCTCAGGGGTTACGATGAGGAGCAACTCATTGCGAACTAGAATCTCAAGGGCTATGCTGACGAAACAGTTGTCCACCTCGGCAAGGAGGGGTGCCCAGTCGGTGGCGGCATGAGGCCACGTAAGCTGCACGCCGCTCTGCGGGTGCCACTCGGCGGGGAAGAAGGTGGTGCGAATCTCGGTCTGCTCGGGACCTGCTTGATGAGCAAGCTTGAGGTGAAGGGTGAGGTCGCTAATCGATGAGGTGGAAGGGGTGAAATGGATAGCCATGAGAGGGAAGGAAGGAAGGTTGCCGTAAAACGGCAACATAAAAGACGGGACGACTCGCGGAGGGGAAAGGGAGCGGAGGGGAGGGATGACTCGTGAAGGGGAGATGGAAGCGGAGGGAAGGGTTAGTCGCGGAAGCGGCGGGTGAGGTCGTTGTAGGCATCGATGCGGCGGTCGCGGAGGAAAGGCCACCAGCGGCGGACTTGCTCGGAACGATGGAGGTCGATGTCAACGATGAGATTCTCTGGCTCCGTTTGTGAGGCCTCAGCGAGGAGCTCGCCTTGTGGCCCAGCCACAAAGCTGGTGCCCCAGAATTGGATGCCGTTGGTTTGTCCGCTGGGGTCGGGTTCATGCCCGACACGGTTGACGGCGATGAGAGGGAGGCCGTTACCCACCGCGTGACCTCGCTGCACGAGTTGCCAGGCTTGGCGCTGACGCGCTTGTTCCTCGGGCGTGTCGCTGCTCTCAAAGCCTATAGCCGTTGGATAGATGAGGATATCGGCACCTGCAAGAGCCATCAGGCGGGCACCTTCGGGATACCACTGATCCCAGCAGACCTGTACGCCGAGGTTGCCCACAGAAGTTTTGATAGGATGGAAACCGAGGTCGCCAGGGGTGAAGTAGAACTTCTCGTAGTAGGCAGGATCATCGGGGATGTGCATCTTGCGATGGACGCCGGCTATGCTGCCGTCGCGTTCGAAGACAACTGCTGTGTTGTGGTAAAGCCCTGGTGCACGGCGCTCGAAGAGACTGGTGACGAGGACAACCTTGTGTTTGGCTGCAAGCGCGCCGAAGAAGTCAGTGGAAGGACCTGGAATGGGTTCGGCTAAGTCGAAGTTGTCGACAGATTCCACCTGGCAGAAATAGGGTGTGTTGTGGAGTTCCTGAAGCACGACGAGCTCTGCACCACACGATGCGACGTCGGCTATGGAAGCAGCAAGGCGGGCGCGGTTATCTTCTGCTGATGGTGTGCAGGCTTGTTGGATGAGAGCGGCTTTCATATATTAATGGACAATGGATAATGGATAATGGATAATGGACAATGGATAATGGACAATGGACAATGATCATAGCTGAATGACTCGGTCACAAAAGGCGAGGAGGACGGGGTCGTGGGAGACGACGAGGGCGGCACGGTGTTCCTCGTGGCAGGCACGCAAGAGGGCGAGACCGACACGTTGGGTGCTGTCCTCATCAAGGGCAGAGGTGGGCTCGTCGAGAAGCAGGAGGGGCTTGGGCAGCGAGAGCGCAGCTGACAGAAGAAGGCGCTGACGCTGACCACCAGAGAGCTTGGCTGCAGAGAGTTCAAGCAACGAAAGGTCGAGCCCCAACGAGGACATCAACGCCTCATAAGCTTCACGCTTGGCATGAGGCAGATTGGCCGTGAGCTCGTGGGTAAGCTTGACGAGGTCCAGCCCTGTAGAGGCTGGCGGTTGCAACTCCTGAGGCACATAAGCGGTCTGCTGACGGATAGCGTGAATGTGATGGGCATCCAAAGGAAGACCGCATACCTCAATAGAGCCAGCCGTCAGGGGCACAAAGCCGAGAACTGCACGCAGCAAAGATGTCTTGCCACAACCGCTCTCACCTGTGATGCCTACAAGTTGCCCCGACTCTACGGTAAGGTCGAGGTTGCTGAAAAGCTGGCGGTCGCCAAAAGCGAGGGAAGCATTTGAGAGAGAGAGGATGGAGAAGACCCTCCCCCCGCCCTCCCTGTGAGGGAGGGAGTGGTCACTTTTGCTGTTGGAATCATTTGCCATAATAGAATGGATGTCAATTCTTGTTAGGTAACCACTCCCTCCCTTACAGGGAGGGCGGGGGGTGGGTCTTGAGGGCTCTTTTATTAGTTCGCTGCCGTGAACTCCTCGAGGAAGCGAACATCGTTCTCGGAGAAGAGGCGGAGGTCCTTGACCTGGTATTTGAGGTTGGCGATGCGCTCAATACCCATACCGAAGGCGTAGCCGGTGTAAACGGTGCTGTCGATGCCATTAGCCTCAAGGACAGCAGGATCTACCATGCCATAGCCAAGAATCTCAAGCCAACCGGAACCCTTACACATCGAGCATCCCTTGCCGCCACAAATAGTGCAGCTGACGTCCATCTCGGCTGAAGGTTCTGTGAAGGGGAAGTAGCTGGGACGCAGACGAATCTGAGTGTCGGGACCGAACATCTCCTGCGCGAAGAGCAGCAGCACTTGCTTCAAATCCTTGAACGATACGTTCTTGTCAACATAAAGGCCTTCCACCTGATGGAAGAAGCAGTGGGCACGGGCACTGACGGCTTCGTTGCGATAGACGCGGCCCGGGCAGATGACACGGATGGGCGGCTGAGTGCGCTCCATGACGCGAGCCTGCACGCTGGAAGTGTGCGAACGGAGGATGATGTCGGGGTGAGCCTCAACGAAGAAAGTATCCTGCATGTCGCGTGCTGGATGATCGTCAGCAAAGTTCATGGAGCTATAAACATGCCAGTCGTCCTCCACTTCAGGTCCTTCGGCAAGGGTGAAGCCCAGGCGCGAGAAGATATCGACGATTTCGTTCTTAACGATGGTCAGCGGATGGCGCGTTCCCAGGGGAATGGGATAAGCCGTGCGGGTGAGGTCAAGGTCGTCAGCCACCGTTTCCTGCGCAGCTGCAGCGGCCTTGAGTTGGTTGATGCGGTCAGTGGCGCAGGTTTTAAGTTCGTTGATGCGCATACCGAATTCCTTCTTCAACTCGGCAGGCACAGAGCGGAACTCGTCCATGAGCTGACTAATCTCGCCTTTCTTACTAAGATACTTGATGCGCAGTGCCTCGGCCTCCTCAGGTGTTGCGGCAGTGAGGGCCTGCACTTCTTCGAGCAATTGCTTGATTTTTTCGAGCATAGTTATAGTGATGTATTGATATATCTTCAAAAAACTGCGCAAAGATACACAATTCTTGGGAAAAAGTATGCGTGGAATGAAAATAAAAGCTTACTTTTGCATGAAATTACCAAAAAGAAGAAAAAAGAAAGCAAAAAATGGAAGGTACGAGGGCTGAAAAATCAGTCATCATGGCCAAAAGCATTAGCTACGGCATCGTAGGATGTTGCGTGGTGATGTCTATTTTGTTGGGATGCACCAGTCGCACGTCTTCCGTGAATCGTGAGCCTGACGATTTGATAGCCGATTCGCTTTACACCGACTCTATTCTCGAAGCCGAGGACACGTTTGCGATTGATGAGTTAACCGAGGAAACACCTCTGCCCGTGACGGTTGATGAGCTGTTCGACGACTTCATCTTCAATTTCGACCAAAGCAACCGCTTGCAACGCTCGCGCATCCGCTTCCCGTTGACCATCGTTGAGTCCGATGGTTCCCGCACAAGCATCTCGAGAGGCGAGTGGCACCACCGCTATGTGTTTCTCCAACAGGAGGTTTGCACGGCTTTCTGGAATACAACCTCTCAAATGGCTCTGCCACAAGACACCAGCATCGTGAACGCCCGTCTGGAGCACATCTTCCTCCACAGCCGAAAAGTGGAAGCTTACCTGTTCAATCGCGACACGATAAGCGGCGAGTGGTACCTGAGCGAAGAGCAAATCACCAGTTTTGAGCACTCTCCCTTAGCCTCGTTCCTCGATTTCTACCAGCGTTTTGCGACGGACAGCATCTTCCAGCGCCAGCATCTCGCACAAACGCTTAAGTTCCGAACGACGGACGAAGAAAGTGATTATGAAGTCATCGAAGGTACCATCGATGCCGAACAATGGACGGAGTTTGCACCTGAGTTACCGCAAGACGTACTCGTGTGCATCAACTACGGACAGACCTATACAAACCCCAACCGCGTGCTCATGCAGATGCGCGGCATCAGCAACGGACTCCAGAATATGCTTCGTTTCCAATGCGACGACGGACGCTGGCGCCTGACGGAGTTCGAGAATTGATTACTCAAAGAAGACATGAGACTACAAGACCATTGCCCACTCAAAAAATACAACACCTTCGGTATCGATGCCACGGCCGATCGAATGATGGAATATGAAAGCGTCGAGGAGCTGCAGGCTTTTATACAACAACGCCTCAGCGAAGGCAACACCACTCCCCTACTCCACATCGGCGACGGTTCGAACCTATTGTTTCTCCATGATTTCAAAGGCACCATCCTGCGCTCCGGCATGAAAGAGATTCAAGTGACGGCCGACGAGGGCGACTACGTCTATGTCCGTGTTACAGCGGGCATCGTGTGGGACGATTGGGTGCAATACGCCGTTGACAGCAATTGGTACGGTCTCGAGAACCTGTCGCTCATTCCCGGCACCGTAGGCGCTTCAGCCGTGCAGAACATAGGAGCCTACGGAGCTGAAGCCAAGGACTTTATCATCTTCGTAGATACTGTGGACTTGCAGACGAGTGAAGTTCGTCATTTCACGGCTGAGGAGTGCCGCTACGGCTATCGCGACAGCGCTTTCAAGCACGAACTGAAAGGGCGTTATGCCGTTACACACGTGCATTTTCGTCTCTCGCACAGTTTCCGCCCTAACCTGGAATATGGTGGCATTCATAAGGCATTAGAAGATCGGAACATTGACGAGACGAACCTCACACCCGAGCAACTGCGCCAGACGATCATCGAGATACGCCGTGCCAAGCTGCCTGAGCCATCACTTTTAGGTAACGCCGGAAGCTTCTTCACCAATCCTATCGTCCCAAAGGCAACCTTCGAACGATTGTTAAACGAGAACCCGGATATGCCTCACTACGAAGTGGATAATGACCTCGTGAAGATTCCCGCCGGATGGATGATTGAGCAATGCGGATGGAAAGGAAAGACGCTGGGCAAGGCAGGCGTGTACGAACAGCAGGCACTGGTGCTCGTGAACCGCGGCGGAGCCACAGGCGCAGACATCAAAGCGCTATGCGAGCGCATTCAGGAGGATGTGGAAGCGCGCTTCGGCATCCACATCGAGCCAGAAGTAAACTTCATCGCTTGAACCGTTTCAACTCGAAACGAGGGCTACAGCGGAAGAAGACGCCAAAGGAGAAATTGTTCTTAAAAGCAGAAGGACGAGTGACAAGGCCTGACGGAGAGCCGTCGAGCTCAATAGTTGTGGCTTCTGCGGGAATAGTTTCTTCGCCAGTTGAGCAGAGATAAGTGTCAACCTTAGCACCAAGAACGTAGTCACGAGCAAAGGTATGGCTCCATTCTGCACCAACGTGAGAAGTAAGAATATGGTCGAAACTACCGCCGGTCTTAGTGGAAAAAGTTGAGAAGAAGGGAGCACCGTAGAGGGGACAGAAGTCACGGCCATAGACCGTGGTGGCGAAGAGGCGAAGCTGACGAAGGAAATCGGCGCTGAGGGTAAGACCTGCAGCCAAGCCTTTGTCGAAGGGCCACAAATGACCCGATTGCTGCAAACAACCCAACGCCAATGCCTCTGCGGTCAACCCGTTGAAAGCCTTTCCTTTGGTATTCCATCGCAGTCCTAAGCCGATGGCTGCGTTGTCGATCGTCTGTGCGCCCATATCTGTGTCGTCGATCTCGCCTCCGCGATGCTGGATGAGAACGTCGATCGGAAGGTAAAGCGAGAGGGACGGGGCAGAGGATGACGCCATCGTCGCGACTGACGGAACAAAGGAGGTGGCAGAGCGCAGGGTACCTGGGGATGAGTTGGAAGATGAAGAGAAGAGACCTATGCGCTGCGAGAAACCTACGGTGAAGGCCTCCTGATGGTTGTCCTCGCGGAAGATGAAGCTCTGCCAGTTGATCCAGGCATCGAGGTGGTAACGCGGCAGATCCAAGAGGAGCTGGAAGCCCATCTCGGGATCCTGCGTGAGGTTGACTTCGGGATTCATCAGAGGCTCAACGAGTCCATGGTTGGCACCGCCGTAGATGTCTCCCAGCACAAAGGTGAGCCTCCGCAGCTGAGCCTGTGCACGGAAGAAAGGGAGGACGTGCGCACCGCTCTGGTACTGAGCGCCTTTCCACCGCGCAATGTCATGGTAGGCGTAGCAGGGATATTTCCCAGCCCCGTTGAATACCATCGCATGGAAGCCGGCTTCCACGCGGATGGCATCCAAGGGCTGATAGGTCAGACGCGGCTGCAACCAGAAGCCCGGCAGCGTGTAGCCCGTAGCCTGGTCGCCGCCATACTCATTGTCCTTGAAAAATGCAAGTGCATGAACATCCACGGCAAGCGTCCGCGTATCGTCATAAGAAAGGCGGTAGTCGGAGGCTGCAAGACGTGAGGCAAGATCCTGTGCGGACAAAGGATGAGCCAGAAAGAGGACAAGCGTGAGGATACAAGCGCGCGTCATAGGATGCAAAGCAACTACAAATTGCGTCCGTGGCAGTTCTTGAACTTCTTGCCGCTTCCGCAGGGGCAGGGATCGTTGCGCCCAGGCACCTTCTCAGCGGTGAAGGGCGTACGGGGCTGCTGCTCGCGGGTGTCCTGAGCAGCGGCAGCCTGCTGAGCGGGGTCGTTGAGATCCGTTGGAGCACCGCCAGCATAGTCAGGACGTTCGTAGCGGGGAGCTGCCGTAGTGCCACGGCCTGCCGTGTATTGAGCACGCTGAGCTGCAGCCGCACGGGCACGGCGCTGCGCCTCGTATTCGGCTCGGCGTTGGGCAGCATCGTCGGGCGCTTCGACCTGTTGTTCCGGCACCTGACCGCGCATGAGGATCGAGATGGTCTGGTTGTTGATCTTATTGACCATCTTGTCGAAGAGCTGCACGCTCTCGAGCTTGAAGATGAGCAACGGGTCTTTCTGTTCGTAGCTGGCGTTCTGTACGCTGTGCTTCAGTTCGTCCAACTCGCGGAGGTTCTCCTTCCAGGCTTCGTCGATGACGTGAAGCATGATGGCTTTCTCGAACGCGGTGACGATGGCACGACCTTCGGAATCACACGTTTGCTGCAGGCTGACGCCACCGATGTTATAGACGCGGCGGCCGTCAACGATCGGCACCATGACGGGCCGATCCTTCCATTCCTGACCATTGGGACCGTCGTAGATGGGTTTGAACACCTTGAAAGCCTCCTTGGCGATGAGGTCGGTCTTCTGCTGGAAGCGTGAGAGGACAGCCTGGTAGGCCTTCTCCTCGAGAGCGTCGCGACGCATTTCGACGAGTTCTTCGGCCGTGAACGGCACTTCCATGGCAAAGAGGCTGATGAACTGCTCCTTCATCTGGTCGTGGTCGGCACAATTCTCGATGATGTTGCAGACGCGGTCGTAGAGCATATCGGCGATATCCATGCCGAGGCGCTCGCCCATGAGGGCGTGGCGGCGTTTCTCATAGACCACGGTGCGCTGCTTGTTCATGACGTCGTCGTATTCGAGCAGGCGCTTACGGACGCCGAAGTGGTTCTCCTCGACCTTCTTTTGGGCGCGCTCGATGGAGCTGTTGATCATCGGATGCTCAATCATCTCGCCATCCTCGAAGCCGAGGCGGTCCATGACCTTGGCGATACGTTCGGAGGCGAACAGGCGCATCAGCTTGTCCTCCAGCGACACGAAGAAGACGGAGCTACCCGGATCGCCCTGACGACCGGAACGTCCACGCAACTGACGGTCCACACGGCGGCTCTCGTGGCGTTCGGTGCCGATGATGGCGAGACCACCGGCAGCGCGCACTTCGGGCGAGAGCTTGATATCGGTACCACGGCCTGCCATGTTCGTTGCGATGGTGACGGCACCGAGGCCATTCGTCGATTGTCCGGCGAGTGCCACGATGTCAGCTTCCTTCTGGTGGAGCTTAGCGTTCAGCACCTGATGAGGTATCTTGCGCAACGACAGCATCTTACTGAGCAGCTCGGAGATCTCGACGGAGGTGGTACCGACGAGGGTGGGTCGCCCGCTGTTGCGCATCTTCTCGACCTCGGCGATGACGGCGTTGTACTTCTCGCGCTGTGTCTTATAGACGCGGTCGTTCATATCGTTGCGGATGACGGGGCGGTTGGTCGGAATCTCGACGACGTCGAGCTTGTAGATGTCCCAGAACTCGCCAGCCTCGGTGACGGCAGTACCCGTCATACCGGCCAGCTTGTGATACATACGGAAATAGTTCTGCAGCGTGATGGTGGCGAAGGTCTGTGTGGCGGCTTGCACCTTGACGTGCTCCTTGGCCTCGACAGCCTGATGGAGACCGTCGCTCCAGCGACGACCTTCCATGACACGACCCGTCTGCTCGTCAACGATCTTGATCTCGCCATCGACGATGATGTACTCCTCGTTGAGGTTGAACATGGCGTAAGCCTTCAGCAGCTGCTGAATGGTGTGCACGCGCTCGCTCTTGATGGCGTAGTCGGTGTAGAGCTGGTCCTTCTTCTGGACGCGTTCCTCGTCGCTGAGGCCCGTTTCGGTCTCAAGTGCAGAGAGTTGCGCGGCGATGTCAGGCAGGATGAAGAGGTTCTCGTCGTTGACCTGCTTGGCCAGCCAGGCGTTACCCTTATCGGTGAGGTCGGCGCTGTTCATCTTCTCCTCGATGACGAAGTAGAGGGGCTCGACGGCCTCGGGCATACGCTTGTTGTTGTTTTCCATATAGATCTCCTCGGTGGCGAGCATACCGCTCTTGATGCCGGGCTCGGAGAGGAACTTGATGAGGGGCTTGTTCTTGGGCAAGGCCTTGTAGGAACGGAACAGCGAGAGGAAACCTGCCGCCAGCTTCTCCTTGTCCTCCTCGGCCTGACCTTCGGCGATCAGCTTCTTGGCCTCGGCGAGATACTGTGTGGCCAACTGACGCTGCACGCCCACGAGCTTCTCGACCAGCGGCTGGTACTCCTCGAACATCTGGTCGTCGCCCTTGGGCACGGGACCGGAGATGATCAAAGGCGTACGGGCATCGTCGATCAACACGGAGTCCACCTCATCGACGATAGCGTAGTTGTGCATCCGTTGAACGAGGTCTTCGGGCGAGGTAGCCATATTGTCGCGCAGGTAGTCGAAGCCGAACTCGTTGTTCGTGCCGAAAGTGATGTCGGCCTGATAAGCCTTGCGGCGCGCCTCGGAGTTGGGCTGGTGCTTGTCGATGCAATCGACCGAGAGGCCGTGGAACATATAGAGTGGTCCCATCCATTCGGAGTCACGCTTGGCGAGGTAGTCGTTGACGGTGACCACGTGCACGCCGTTGCCCGTCAATGCGTTAAGGAATACGGGGAGCGTTGCCACGAGGGTCTTACCTTCACCCGTCGCCATCTCGGCAATCTTGCCTTGATGCAACACGGTGCCGCCGAAGAGCTGCACGTCGTAGTGGATCATGTTCCACACGGTCTCGTTGCCGCCAGCCACCCAGTGGTTGTGGTAGATGGCCTTGTCGCCGTCGATGTCCACGAAGTCATGGCGCGCTGCCAGCTCGCGGTCGAAGTCGGTGGCGGTGACCACGACGTCTTCGTTGTTGGTGAAGCGCTCGGCAGTGCTCTTGACGATGGCGAAGGCCACGGGGCGGATCTCGTCGAGCACCTTCTCGAACACCTCGAGCTGTTCCTTCTCCAGCTTGTCGATTTTCTCGAAGATAGGCTTGCGATCCTCGATGGCCGTCTGCTCGATGGTGGCTTTCAGCTCGTCGATTTGTGTTCGGATGGGCTTGCCGGCCTCCCGAATCTTTTCTTTTAATATTAATGTACGCGCGCGAAGCTCATCGTTCGACAATGCATTGATCTCAGGGTAGATCTTGATGACTTCATTCACCAGCGGCTGAATGAGTTTCATATCCCGATCGCTCTTTGTTCCAAAGAGGTTACTGATTACTTTGATGAAATTCATATATTAATTTGACAATTTGACGATTTACAATTTGACAATTTGACGATTTCGATTTATTTCAGCACCAGCGGTGCCTCGCGGCTGCCATTGGGCGCTCGTATGCGGAGACATCGTGCGAGTGTCGGCGCCACAGCGGTCGTGGTGACGGGCGTGGCAATACGCTCGGAGATGATGTCTGCACCTAAGAAAAAGAGAGGGAAGCTCAGGTAGGCTTCGCCCTGATTAGTATATTCTGTGCTGTTTTCGTATGCTATGGTCCAACCCGGATTCACCTCAACGAGGACATCGCCCGAGCAAGCGGCATTCCACCCGGCACGGATGCGCGCCACGCGCGGTTCCCAGCTGCTGAGCATGAGGCTCTGGGAGGTATAGACCTGACGCACGCCAGCCATCTGAGCCAGGAACTCCTCGCTGCGCGCCAACAGGTCGGCCAAGCGCAACTGCTTCTGCTCAATGAGCTTATGGTCGAGGTAAATCTGATTATTGTAAGTGGCTACGACGTACTGAGCCTGCCCGAAGATGGCGGCCAGATACATATTCAAGAGCATCGAGGCGCGCTGCATCGAGAACGTGCCCGTAGGTATCTGCTGCAAGCGCGAACCGTTGTCCTCGTTATCGACATAGCCCGTCGATGAGACGACAAACAGGGCGCCGTTCTTGCCGACAACCTTCTCCACCGAAGTCATCAGATGGGCCAGTGCCTGGTCGAGACGGACATAAGCGTCCTGCAACTCCGAAGGTGCTTCGGTGACGGAGCGATGGTCGAAATTGCCGGCGTAAAGGCCTACGTTGAGGATATCAGGTATGCGGTCACGACCGATATAAGAGCCTTGGAGGCAACGGTCAACGAAGCCTACCACTTCGTCGTTCACCAATGCCGAGTTCTTCAGCAGACGGTAGCGTCGGTTGCCTTCGAACTTGTGCTTGAAATCTTTCTGATGGTCATCGCTGAGGCTCTGGAAATAATGGAAATCCATCAACGCGCCCTCATAAACGGACTCATAGACCAACTTCTTGATGCGCCCCGACAAGGGGTTAGCGTGGTCGTAAGCGGCAGCCCATGCGGGATAAGGTGCACCGTAGTAGTCAGAGCTGCACCACGAACCCGTCTCGTCGTTGATCCAGAAAGCGCCGTCGGCCAGATGTCCTGCCATGAGCACAGCCACCTCACGCTCGGGGGCAACACTATAGACAATGGATTTCTTGCCCGTGGCCAGTTCCAGCTCATCGGTCAGCGTCGTCGAGAGCAAACGCTGGGCGGAGGTGCGCTCCGTGGTCTGCAGACCTTTATTGCGGTTGTCATCGACACAGAAGATGGGCTGCAACGTCTCGCGGGAGAGCCACGAGAGGCTGGGGATGCCGTGGACGGAAGGCGACGTACCAGTGCTCAGCGAAGCGCTGGCGCTGGCGCGGTCGGCACGATAGAAAGGTTGCTGGCAGTCGGTGTAGAAACGTGCCTCGGCCATCAAACGTTTCAACCCGTCCTCGCCATACAACGGCGAGAAGGCCTCCATATAGTCGGTGCGCAGCTGATCCACAAGGATATTGACGACCAAACGAGGGAGCTCAGAAGTGTTCTGGGCTTCGACGCTCATCAATGCCAAAATGGCGACAACGGAGGTCAGCAGGCGGGACTTGGTTATGGAACTATAGTGGACGATGAGAGGTGAGAGTTTAGAGTTGAGAGTTGAGAGTTGAAAGTTATCTCTTATATATAAGAAGGTGTAACACTGCACGACTCAGCAAAAGTAGTGCCAAAGGCAGTATCAGCGCGCTGAAATCTTGCGGCAGCACCGCATACAGCACGAGGAAAAGGGTTAGCCAGACGGCAGCAAACGAGTGATAGAGAGTGCGTTGACGGCGAATATCTGCCTTCACCACGGCATAGACGAAAAACAGTGGGATGGGATTCAACACCCACACCTGCCAATTTGACCCTACGGTGGCATGTTCGGAAAACAGCATCATGAAAGCGACCAGACAGCCCGCAACACCTTGCAGCGTCATCAGCACGGCATCAACAGGCCACAACACACGCTGGCGAACCAGCTCGACGACAGCGCACAACAGCCCTAAAGCAAACAAGCTCCACCACAGCGCGCGGGGCGTCAGGGGGAACTGAGGCAGCTCTTCGGCTGCCCGTTGCTGAAGCTCGGGATTGGCCGCCAACAGCTCATGACGTTCTGACATCAGAGGCGTGTATTCCAGACGGCCGCGATCAACGAACGCGCTGTCGAGGTACTGCATCATATAGATGGGCGAGAACTGCTCGTCACGCTCGCAAAGGAGTGTGTCGGCTTCAGCGCCCAGCAACAGGTCGTTGCCCTCGCGGGCCCAAGGATGACCTTCGGTGAACTGATGAAGGATGGAGCGGAACGAGTTGCGACGCGGTCGCACGGGATAGATGACCTGTCCGTCAACGCACTGTTCGATGACGTCGCGGGCCTTCGTCGTGCAATTGAAGCGGAAGATGTTGTAGCGATAAGTGCGGTTCTCAGGACGGCAGAGGCTGTCGAGCGTCAGGAGCAAACGGCGAGCCTCGTAGGTCTTCAACGCCAGCACCTGCTCCGTGACCGATGAGCCGCGATACTCGTACTCGGCAAGGAATCGCGGCAACATCATCGGGCCGACGATATAGTCGCACTCGCCCAGCGTGAATTTCCACACGAAATGGGGTTGGTTGAAGTCGAAAAGGCCGAAGTTATAGACGACGTCGCGGGGGAAGATCGTGTCGCCGCGCGCCTCCGTCCACTGCACACGGATGGCCGTGTGACCGTACAGTTCATAGACCTCCTGTCCCGGGGAACAGGTGAGCAGGCTGGCGGTGATCGTGGAGTCCACAACCGCAAAGCCGTCGCTCGGCACCTCGCCGAAGACAGCGGATGGCAGCAGCGGCAAGAGCACCGACAACATAAATATCTGGAACAGTCGTCTCATAAACGGCTGCAAAGGTAATCATTATTTATGATTTATGCCGCACAAAAGACAATTTTCTGCACCTTAGAGGCTTAAAATAAGTAAAAATAAGGCAAACAACGAAGATAAATCCCGTTTCATCAACCGTAAATCGTAAATAAATACTACCTTTGCGGCCGCAAATGAATTTGGTCATCGATATCGGCAACACCTACAGCAAGTATTACTACTTCGACGGTGATGAGCTTGTCAGCCATGGCAAGCAGGCTGGTCATGCGCTCTCCTTCATTCCGATTCCCGACCCTTGCGAGAACGTCATCATCTCCTCGGTGGTGAATCTCACGCCCGCCGACGAGCAATGGTTGCAGTCGCTCCCCTACCCCGTCGTGCGTTTCTCGGCAACGACGCCGATCCCGATCACCAATGCCTACCGCACGCCGCAGAGCCTGGGCGCCGACCGTCTGGCCGCCGCCATCGGCGCGTGGACGCTGCACCCCGGCAAGCCGTTGCTCATCATCGATGCCGGAAGCTGCATCACCTTCGACTTCGTGACGGCCGACGGCGAATACCTCGGAGGCAACATCAGTCCCGGCCTGCACGCCCGGTTGCGCGCCATCGACGACTACTTCCCGCGGCTGCCACGCGTCGAGGCTGAGGGCGACACGCCCGACCTCGGCTACGACACCCAAACGGCCATACGTTCGGGCGTTATTCTCGGCTTAAAACACGAAATCGAGGGCTACATCACCTATTTTAAAGCTAAATATCCTCAACTTTTGGTTTTTTTAACAGGCGGAGACGAGATAAATTTTGAAGACACAATAAAAAGTGGCATCTTTGCAGACCAATTTCTCGTTCCAAGGGGGCTCAACAGCGTTCTGAAGCACCTCAACAAGCCCCAAACCACGCAACAATGAAACTGAAGCATCACATACTGACAACCGCCTTGGCACTCGCCCTGTCGCCTACCATGGCGATGGCGCAAGCCAATGGCACCAACTCTTCCTATTCACGGTTCGGCATAGGTTTGCCCTGCGACCAGTCGCAGAGCTACAACCGCTCGATGGCCGGCGTAGCCCAAGGTCTTCGCAAGGGCACTCGTGTGAATATGCAGAATCCGGCAAGCTATTCAGCCATCGATTCGCTCACCTTCCTCTTCGACGTCGGCATGGGGCTGCAGCGCACCCGCTACACTCAAAACGGCAGTCATCGTGCGGCCAACAACACGTCCTTCGACCAGGTCAACGCCGCCTTCCGCGTAGCACGGAATCTGGGCATGAGCATCGGCTTCCAGCCTTACACCAAGGTGGGCTACAGTTTCACGCAGACGCAGGACGTGAGCACCGACCCCTACACGGGTCAGGCCATTTCGAACGTCTTCGAATTCAACGGCAGCGGAGGTATTCATCAGGCTTACATCGGTGCCGGCTGGCGACCCTTCAAGGGCTTCTCCATCGGCGTTAATGCGGGCGTTATCTGGGGCACCATCACCCACCAGCTCGCGCAGACCTTTGCCGAGAACGGGACGGCCAACACCACCAGCTACAGCAGCCTCAGAACCTACTACAGCTCGAATGTCATCTCGTGGAAGGGCGACGTAGGTCTGCAGTACGCCATACCCTTGAAGCAGGACGACCGCCTCACCATCGGCGCCACCGTCGGCATCGGCCATCGCCTCGGAGGCACATCGTCCATCACCCGCACCGCCCTCAGCGGCGACACCATCCAGGCCAGCACCGGCAAGGCTTTCTCCATTCCTATGAGCTACAGCATAGGTGGCGCCTGGGAACACGCCGAGAAGCTGACGCTGGCCGCCGACTTCACGCTGGAGCAATGGAGCAAATGCTACGCGCCGGTGTTCAACGTTGCCGAACGTTCGTACAACGCCACGACAGGCGCCTACTCCGACCATTGGCGCATCAGCGCCGGTGCCGAATACGTCCCCAACCGCTTCGGCAACCTCGCACAGCGCATCAGCTACCGCATGGGCGCCTACTACTCCTCACCTTATTTAAATATCGCGCGAGGGGGACAGACGGTCAGCGGTCCGTGTGAATACGGTCTCACCGCAGGTGTAGGAATCCCCATCCTCAACAGCACCACTCAGAGGTTTGCCCTTCGTCCGCAAGTCAACGTAGGAGTAGGTTGGTCGCGCCGCACCGCCAGCGCCGCCGGCCTCATCAACGAGAACATCCTCAGCATCCACATTGGCGTCACGTTCAACGAACGCTGGTTCATGAAATGGCAGTTCAAGTAAACCGTCGTCACCGCTGGCTGTTGCCTGTCCTCCTCATGGCAGCGCTGTTCTCGTGTAGCCCCGGCCACGAGCACATTGCGCCTGCCATCCACGACGAGGATTCGCTGCCGATGATGACCGCCCACGGCATCTGCAATCTCATCTCCGACTCGGGCATCATCAGCTACAAGATCATCGCCGAGGACTGGAACATATACACCACCGAGCCTCAGAAATGGACTTTCCTCAAAGGGCTCTTCCTCGAGAAATTCGATTCCACCTTCCACGTGCAGTGGTTCGTGCAGTCCGACACCGCCTACTGCCACGCCAACCGCATCTGGGAGCTCCGCGGACGCGTCGTCGTGCTCAACCGTCAGGGCGATCTCTTCGAGACCGAAGAACTGTTCTGGGACATGGACGCCCACGAAATGTGGAACAACGTCTTCATGTGCATCACCATGCCGGCCAACAACCAACAGCTCAAAGGCTACAACTTCCGCTCCGACGAGCAGATGACCAAATACAGCATCAACAACTCCATGGGTTACACGCCCGTCAACGAGAAGAAGGAGGAACCCGCGCCGGAAATCAATCCCGCCGCCACACATTTCCAGGACGACTACCGCCGTCCCTCGCAGGCCGACTATCGCCGCGACGCCAGCCAATCCTCCGCCGCATCACACAATAACCCACAATAATCTCTAAACTCTTAACTCTAAACTCTAAACTCTCAACTTTCAACTCTCAACTTTCAACTCTCAACTTTCAACTCTCAACTCTCAACTTTTCACTTTTCACTTTTCACTCTCAACTCCCCCGTGACCCCCCTGATCATCTATATCATCATCACCCTCGCCTTCTCCGCCTTCTTCTCGGGGATGGAGATCGCCTTCGTTTCGAGCAACAAGCTGCGCTTCGAGATGGACCGTTCGCAGAGCGGATTCAGTTCGCGCCTTGCCGCCACCTTCTTCGAGCACCCCAACAACTTCATTTCCACGCTCCTCGTGGGCAACAACATCGCCATCGTCGTCTATGGCATACTCATTGCCCAGCTCTTGGAGCCCACCGTCATCGAGCCCCTGGGCATCACCAACGAATGGCTCGCCCTGTTCCTGCAGACACTCATCTCCACCATCATCGTGCTCTTCACCGGCGAGTTCCTGCCCAAGACACTCTTCAAGATCAACCCCAACCGTACCCTCGTCTTCTTCGCCCCCCTCGCCTACCTCTTCTACATCATCCTCTTCCCTATTTCCAAGTTCACGAGCGGCCTGTCGAAACTCCTGCTGCGCCTGTTCGGACTCAAGATCACCACGGGCGACACCTACCGCGCCTTCACCAAGGTCGATCTCGACTACCTCATCCAGTCCACCATCGACCAGAGCGAGAACGAAGAGAACATCACCGACGAGGTCAAGATCTTCCAGAATGCGCTGGACTTCAGCTCATGCAAGGTACGCGACTGCATCGTGCCGCGCACCGAGATTGTCGCCGTCGAGAACACCGCATCGCTCGAACAGCTCAAAGCCCTGTTCATCGAGAGCGGCTGCTCCAAGATCATCGTCTATAAGGAAGACATCGACGACATCATCGGCTTCATCCATTCCTCTGAGCTCTTCCGCCTCAAGCCCTCCGACAGCTGGCAGGACCACATCCGCGAAGTGCCCATCGTGCCCGAAAGCATGAACGCCCAGAAGCTCATGCAGACGCTCTTGCAGCAGAAGATATCGCTCGCCGTCGTCGTCGATGAGTTCGGCGGCACCAGTGGCATCTGCACCCTCGAGGACCTCGTCGAGGAAATATTCGGCGACATAGAGGACGAGCACGACCAGCAGTCCTACACCGCCAAGCGACTCCCCAACGGCGAGTACGAGATCTCCGCACGACTCGAGGTCGAGAAGGCCAACGAGCTCCTCGACATCGAACTGCCCGAGAGCGACGACTACCTCACCATCGGAGGACTCATACTACATCGTGTTCAACGTTTTCCCAAGTTGAATGAAGTCGTCAGTTTTGACAACTTCGAATTTAAGATTATCAAGAACACAAGTACCAAAATTGAGCTCGTCAGACTACGAATATTGGACGAATAAGCCCTTTTTACAGAAACTTTAGCCCTTAAAATGCATTTTTCGAGGCAAACGCGTGGCCGTTTGCCATTTTTTTTGTACCTTCGTGCGCTTTTTGAGCAATATTGAAACAATAAACTTAAAAAATAATAACAACAAACAACAAATGGCAACATTACAAAAGATTAGAAGCAGAGGTGCACTGTTGATCCTCTTCGTAGGTCTCGCACTCTTTGCCTTCATCGCTGAGGAAGGCGTTCGTTCCCTGTCCTCATCCCGTGCCGAAAGCCACCAGCGCATCGGCGAAGTGTTCGGTGAATCCATCAACATCCAGGAGTTCAACGATCTCGTGGACGAGTATGTGGACGTCGTCAAGTTCAGCTCCGGCAGCGACAACCTCACCGAAGAGCAAATGCAGCAAGTTCGCGACCAGGTCTGGAACACTTACGTCCAGAACCAAGTCCTCGAGCACGAGGCCAAGATCCTCGGACTCTCCGTCACCGACGCCGAGATGCAGGACATCATCAAGAACGGCCAGAACCCCATGCTCGCCCAGACTCCCTTCCGCAACCAGCAGACCGGTGCCTTCGACATCGAACAGCTCAACCAGTTCCTCACCCAGTACAAGGCCATCAAGGATCAGCCCGGACAACCCGCCGAGGCACTCTCCTATTACACGCAGCTCTATAACTACTGGAAGTTCGTCGAGAAGAACATCCGTCAGCAGACCCTCGCCAACAAGTATCAGGCGCTGCTCGCCAAGACCTTCATCCCCAACCCCGTCAGCGTACAGAACTTCTTCAAGGGCATGAGCGCCGAGAAGGACGTTGTGCTCGCCGCACTCCCTTATTCCAGCATCAAGGAAGAGGTGAAGGTTGAAGACAATGACCTCAAGGCTAAGTTCAACGAGATGAAGGAGCTCTTCCGCATCAGCGACCCCATGCGCGACATCAAGTACATCGACGTCGCCGTCACCGCCAGCAAGGCCGACCGCGACGAGATCAACAAGGAGATGCTCGAGTATGCCGAGCAGATGCAGGCTCCCGATGCCGACTTTGCCAACATCATCCGCAAGAGCGGCAGCACCGTGGGCTTCAACACCCTCGCCGTCCGCGCTACAGCGCTGCCCTCCGACATCGCCGCTCAGCTCGACTCCATCCCCGTCGGCACACAGAAGGGTCCCTTCCTCACCGCAGCCGACAACACCCAGAACATCGTACGCGTCCTCGGCAAGACGTCCCTGCCCGACTCCGTACAGTTCCGTCAGATCGCCGTCTCAGGCGCCACCGAGGCTGATGCCCAGAAGACCGCCGACAGCATCATGACCGCCCTCAACGCCGGCGTGCCCTTCGACAGCATCGCACGCAAGTACAACCAGACCGGCGAAGAGACATGGCTCACCTCAGCGCAGTACGAGAACGCCGTACTCGACGAGAGCAACCAGAAGTTCGTCAACCAGCTCAGCACGCAGGCTGCCGGCACCACCGCACAGCTCAAGCTCGGCAACGCCGTGGCCATCATCCGCGTCCTCGACCGCAAGCACTTCGTCGATAAGTACAACGTCGCCGTCGTCAAGCGCCCCATCGACTTCTCCAACGACACCTTCAACAAGACCTACAACGACTTCTCGCAGTTCGTAGCCACCTACAAGACCATTGAGGAGATCGAGGCCAATGCCGTCAAGAGCGGCTACATGGTTCAGGAGCGTCAGGGTATGTTCAGCACCGAGCACAACGTCGCCGGCCTGTCCTCCACACGCGAGGCCTTCCGCTGGATCTTCAACGACGACACCAAGGTAGGTGAAGTCTCCGACATCTACACCGTCGGCAACAACGACCACCTCCTCCTCGTCATGCTCACCGCCAAGAACAACGAGCAGTACCGCACCCTCGAGAGCGTCAAGGAATATCTCCAGAGCGAGATCGAGCGCGACAAGAAAGCCGCTATGCTCCAGGAGAAGATGGAAGCCTGCAACGACCTCGCCGCCGTGGCTAAGCTGCAGGGCGCACTCCCCGTTGACACCATCAAGCACGTCACCTTCAACGCTCCCGTCTTCCTGCAGTCCGTAGGCAGCAGCGAACCCGCCCTCAGCGGTGCCATCGCCAAGGCCGCCAAGGGACAGTTCGTCAAGGGCATCAAGGGCAACGCCGGCGTCTTCGCCTTCCAGGTCACGGGCGAGGAGAATGCCAACGCCGAGCTCGACGACATCTCCAAGCAGAACACCAAGGTGCAGATCATCAACCAGGGCATTCGCGCCTCCTCACGCTACATCGCTGAGCTCATGGAGAAAGCCAATGTCAAGGACAACCGCTACATCTTCTACTAAACCGTCAGCACACGGCCCTATATATATTATTATATAAGGTACGCGCGCGATAAATCAATCCCTGTCAGACGCTATCTGGCAGGGATTGCTCTTTACAGCCGCAGTCCATTCGCTTTTTTTCTTAAAAAAAGTAAATCTTTAAGCAAAATAGAACAACGAATCACATTATGCATTATCTTTGCATTTGCAAAGTAAAGATAGCAAAACAAACATCCTTATGAACACTAACCTCATCCTCAAACGACCCGTACACACAGCACTGGAGGCACGCCGCGAGAAAGAAGCTGTGCGACGGCTCCTCACCTTCGAACGTTTCGCACGCGACAACCAGCTCTGGGACGAGATGCGAACATGCTACGACGAACAGGCACACGTCAAGGCGTCATGGTTCGAAGGCTCAGCCGAAGACTTCATCAAAGCCCTCGCTGCGCGCACCGACCATATCCCCTACCACATCCATTCCACCATGTGCTGGCCACACGGCAACCGCGCCGTAGCCATCATGGACACCACCTTCCCCACGAAAGTCGAAGTGGCGGGGAAGACGTTCAACCAGACCGCCGACTCGCAGTACATCTACAAGCTCCACCGCATCAACGGCGAGTGGTACATCCTCGACTGCACCACCATCCTCGAGTCCCTGCCCGGGCAGTCGCGACCCGAATACATCACACAGCTCTACGAGGAAGCCGA
>Ga0247611_10000963_pt1 | contig 54404 bp, 50 predicted proteins | sample 177DNAGHGhighgp2_FD_192422 | JGI IMG/M metagenome (GOLD analysis project Ga0247611, IMG submission 192422) | Sheep rumen microbial communities from Palmerston North, Manawatu-Wanganui, New Zealand - 1770 DNA GHGhigh gp2 | ecosystem: Host-associated > Mammals > Digestive system > Stomach > Rumen... | reverse complement strand
CAAGAAGTAAACAGGGTAAAATAAAAATGACCCCACCAGTCAGGACTTTAGAGGGGTCAAAATAAAAAAGTTTTCGGGGGTCAACATCGCTTTGCCCTCGGGGGTCAAACACGCTCGGCTTTTCCAGTTATCATCATTATTATTTTTAATGGTTGCAAAAATACAAAAAAAGGTTGAAACATACAAATATTCCAACCTTAAAGTTGTATTTTTGGTGATAATTTCATATTTTTAGCACAACAAAACAGCAAAACACCCCTGTTTGCACCGAATATCAAATGCTCATAGAAAAGCAACTTATAGTTTGAAACAAGTCTCAGCCATTGCTTTAAGTTGCTCACCAGTCAGATTGGCAATACCTGTCTTCTCTATCATTGAGAACTCTTCTTTATTCTTGCCTATCACATACTTTCGTTCATGTCCGTCAATCGTGGCAAGGAGGTGGAAGTTGCCTTTGTACGTCTGTTCGATACGGATGTTGGAAACTGTGTGGCCGTTGATAATCTGTTCTAGTGTAGCGGTGTCCTCTTCCCATTCACCCCATGATTTCAAATGGTCGATGATCGTTGTCTCAACCCTACCCGTCCATTGCTCTGACACACCATATTTCATGGCAATGGTTCTGAACTGCTTTAAAGACGCAACCACATCACGGATGATTGCATCAGGTCTGCGTATGCCATTGTCACGGGCAAACTGAATGGCGTCATCACGAGTGATATTCCGTAGTTTGCCGCCTATCATCAAACAATGCTCCTTATTAGGCAAGAAGCCACCTGTGTCGAAGATATAGGTCATATCATAAGCTGGCGAAAGTCGCCATGTGCCTTGACGATTCATCACGAAAGTAAAGTTCTTGTGATGGTCATCGGTATTGTTAGCAAGGATATTGAACACCATACGCCTATAGAGTTCCTGGCAATCCACTTCAGGCAGATGTAACTTGCGGCACACAGCAAATAGTTTCTCATAAGTATCAGCCTCTGGATCCATCGCTGCTAATGTCTGAGTATGTATCTTTCCTGTTTCGTTGCGGTCGAATCGCTTAGTAAGGAAATGATTTACTCCATCCACCTCAAGCAACCGAGATTCCATCATATTGATACCAGCTGCTGTAGCCATCTCATAATAGGTCTGCTCCAATTCTGCAGACGAACGGGTTTTATCACCAAACTTCAGAATATAATAGTCCAAGTTTGGCTCCGCATCAATCTGGCCGCTACGAATCTCGCCCGTTTCCCTATCAATAGCAATGATTCCTTTTGGCTGACGTCCACCTGCCGAGGTACCAACAGCAATCAACGACTGCAATGTCAATGACTCGTCTGGCAGAATCCTTACGTTCTCTCGCTCTATGGCTATCTTCTCCGCTAAGTCTGCCAATGCCTTAATGTCGATATTCCCAGTTATTGCACCTCGCTCTATCTCAGGCACAAACTCCAAGGCACCCATGCCACGTTTGCCTATGAATGCCAGCTTTTCAAGCGAAGTCACGCTTCTCTCTGTGAGATTACTGTTCCTTCGCCATTGCTCAAAGAGCTGATTACCCCAGGCATCTGGCAAAGAATCGGCTATGAACGATGGAAGTTTCTGATAGATGCGCTCTGCTTCACCAAAGATGGCACGGGTACTGACCGGATTGTGGATAGACGCAGCCAATGGAGCCACATCCAAAGTTCCCTTCAAGAACTCTGGATTATACATGAAGAATGACGTTTTTCGAGCATCGTGCCACGCCAAACGTCCTATCTCCTGCCCCCATAGGAATACTTTCAAAACCTCTCTCATGACCGTTTATGTCTTATTCGTTGAATCTTCTTGCGCTCTTTATATAAATAAGGTGACTCTGGCTGTTCTGGCATCAGTTCGCTGAGGTCGTTGATACAACCAACGGCTTTCAACAGCAGCAAGAATGAACTGAGAGCAATGTTCGTAACAGAGCCATTCTCAAACCGATAGACAGTGAGCACAGACAGCCCAGCCATCTCTGCCACCTCTTTTTGAGTCATGTTAGCCCTTAGTCGGTAGTCCTTGAATCGACTGCCGAGCATCCTTACTAACTCTGGTGCTGAATATTCCGAATAATCTTCCATCTATAACTATACTAATCTGACTATTTATAATTAAAAATCTAATATAACATATCAATAATGTATATTTCAGATTGCAAAAATAGACATTTTTAGACAAACTTCCAAACTTTTATGGAAAAATTTGCCGATTTAATGATTTTTAGACATGAAAATGACCTCTGTTTGCAGGAATTTGCCTACCTTTGCAAACGAGAGGTCAAGTGGACACTTTCTTGCTCTGGCAAGCGACTTTGTCGATTACGCAGACTTTTGAAAGACTGGAATTACACTTAAGCGCTTTTTGGACGGGCTTTGAGTACTTGCAAAATTCTTACTTGTACCGTTCAAATACTTAAAGTGCTGGCAGTGAAGATTATATAAATGTTGCGTGGGTAAATAGCTTTATCTAACATCTTGATTATTTTACCCCATGCACAAGCATTTTCAGGGTATAAACGGATTTTGAGGCGGTAATAAACAGGATATTACGCTCTTTCCCGCCAAAACAGACGTTAGCAGTCCAGTCCTCGGGAATGGGGAAATGGGCTATCTTTTGGCCATCCTTGTCGAATACGGTCACACCGTCACCAGTCAGATAGATGTTCCCCCGGTCGTCTATCGTCATCCCGTCAGACCCCATATTGGCAAACACCTGGCGGTTCGTCAGGGAGCCGTCCGTTTGAATGTCATATCTCAGGATCCTGTTAGCCTTTGCCTCTGCGACATACAGATGTTTGCCGTCGGGCGTTCCTACAAGACCATTGGGTTGGTTAAGCGTTGAGTCGAGCATGACCAACTGTTTGCCTTCAGGTGCCAGATAATACAAGCCTTCCACAGGCTGCTGGCGGGCTGTGTCGCGCGTCCAGTAGTCGCGCTTGAAATAAGGGTCGGTCATATAATAGCTGCCATCCTTTGCGATCCATACATCGTTGGGGCCGTTCAGCAACTTTTCGCGGTAGTCGGTCACAAGTATATTGTGTTGACCATTCTTGCGTCCCTGCGGTAGCAAGCGACCAGAGGTCGAGCGCATGTTGAACGACCAGAGCTGGTTGTCCATATCTGCGCAGGCTATCAGGTTGCCCTGGGCATCAAAGTACATCCCATTGGAGCGACCGCTCTGATCAGTGAACAATGTGATCTCTCCCGATTCGCAGTCCCAACGGTAAATCCTATTGTTAGGCTGGTCGGTAAAGTAGACATCGCCCTTTGCGTCGGCCGCAGGTCCTTCGGTAAAGCTGTACGAATCAGCGACCTTTACAGGGGTTTCCCCTTCTGCAACTATCACATTTGAGTGAGATTTCTTTTCCGTCAGCCGCTTGATATGGTCCTTCAGGATTTTGTAGGCCGGGAACGGCATGGCACCGTGGTCGTAGCCCTGCATCTCGTAGAGCGTCACGTCCTTGTGGCCCACGAGTTTCAGCATGCGCCAGAAGTAGGCCTGCTCCTCGTAGCGTCCGAAGAGTTCCAGTTCGCGGTCGCCGGAGATGATGACGATGGGCGGTGCATCTGGGCGGATGTAGGTGAGCGGGGCGTATTGGTCAATGGTGGCCTGCAGGGGGCCGATGCCCTGCTGTTTACGTATATTATAATGTGTGACGCACTGGCCGCTGAACGGTACGAGGGCTGCGAGCGAGTCGGCATCGACGCCGTACTTCGCCAGCCAGCGCTTGTCCAGTCCAATCATGTCGAGCAGATAGCCGCCAGCGGAGTGCCCGGCCACGAATATCTTGCGCTTGCCGCCATTATACTTCGCGATGTTCTTGTACGTCCATGCCACCGCTGCCGCTGCATCGTCGAGAATGTCGTCGATAGGAGCCTTGGGCAGCAGACGGTAGTTGGCCGCCACGACCACGAGGCCGCTGTTTTTCAACTGCGGGTCGATGTGCTTCTCGCCGCCCTCGATGCCGCCGCCGTGGAACCAGACCACCACAGGCGCGTCCTGGGCATTTGTCGGATAATACACGTCGAGCTTGCAGCGTTCCTGGGCATAGCCATCTGCCGCCTCGCGGTATGGGATATCATTTACTTGATTGTACTGCGCCCGTGCAATGGTCGTGCAAAACAAGAGCGCGATGGTGAAGAAAAAGCTTTTATTCGTCATGTCTTTTAGTTTTATTGTTGTTCCTTATTAATTTATCACAAAACCTGGGGCAAATATAGCAATAATTCCACAATTATTTGTATCTTTGCAAATAAAATTTGCGAAAACAGGCTTCACCTCGGCAAAAAGCGAGCTTTCTGCACTCGGTTTGCACTGTTTTTGCACTCAACTCCAGACGCTTGATGACCTCCTTATTTCACGAAATTTTCAACAAACTTACTTTCATAATTTTCAATATTAAATGATCAATTTTCATTTTTCTCCTTCTCCCTCTACTAAATGATTGGAATTTTCATGCAAAGTTACTGATTTTAAATGGATTCCGCAATTATTTACACAATTATTATCTTCTATTTTGCTTCTACAAAATCTCTACTAACCTTCTACCAACCTTCTACCTTGCCTCTACAAGAAGAAAACCTTAGGCTCACAGCCTATTCCCACGGCGGGAATGCAATGTTCCCAGCGTGGGAACACCATATTCCCAGTATGGGAACAAGTATTACATCTAAGGGAAATCTTGAATCTAGATGTCACTTAAGGACAATACTACGCCTTCTTCCTATTTGTAGATGATTGGTAGATGAGCAGTAGAGAATAAGTAGAGGATAAGTAGAGGATAAGTAGAGGATTTGTAGAAGATAAATAGATGTAATATTCCTGCTAAACAACTTATATACAGCCATATACAAACATTTCAGTAGAAGGAAATAATAGCATCTACTTTCATTCAAAGTCCCAATCTGTCACATAGTGATCAAAACCGATGCCCTCTATGCTTCCAAACGTAGCGACGACTTTCAAAATCTCTTCCTGTTTTTGGGGCGAGAGCATGTTTTCGCCGTGATGCACTCGATAGTACGGTCCATTCCCGCCTCCGAATAATGCATGTACACACTGACGAGCCTCAGCCCTTTGCCAATGAGGCACGTTGTCATAGAGTTTCGTGAAGCCCCATGCCTTCTTCACCATTTTCTTCTCACGGAAACATCGGCACTTGCCGTCCTCCCAGGCTGTAGGATAGACAGCCGAGCCACGGTATCGATCTTTGGGCATCAGCAATCTTGCCTGATAGTGCATGCACTTGTCCTTATCCGCACACTCACTATTGAAACACAATGGATACCCCATTGGAATATCTTCCGCTTTCAGTTCTCTTTCTTCCATATCCGTATTAATTGTTCATTGAAACGTCGTCGATTTGACTGCAAAGTTACTCAATATTTTAACCATTGTCTTGCCCTGAAAAACGTTGAATCAAAAACAACGTTTTTCTGGGCAAGGCAGTGGAAGTGATTCTAAGAGTTAAAACCGTTGTTTCACAGGGAAAGTGAAATAGGTGTCTGGGAAGGGTTCGTCCTTCAGGGTGAAGTGCCACCACTCGGTGTCGAAGGGCTTGAAACCGTGGCGGAGCATCGCCTGACGCAGGATCATGCGGTTCTTGAACTGCTCGAGAGTGATACTGCGTTTCGGATTAGCAGGGCTCTTCGAATTATCACCTGTATACTCGCCCGTCTCAGGATTGCCGCAGAAGTCGGGGTGGCTCTCGGGACCGAACCAGTCGAAGGTGCCGCCCATGTCGAGTTCCTTCTCCGTCGACATGTCGAACAGCGTCAGGTCGAGGGTAGAGCCGCGCGTGTGGCCACTCTTCAGACAGATATAGTCCTGAGGGAAGAGCACGCTCTTGTCGAGGTCTGGATAGAAGTAGGGCTTCATCAGCGTGTCGGCGATGTCCTCTGCCCAGCGCACGAAGTGGTCAACACCCTTCTGCGGACGGTAGGCATCGTAGATCTTCAGACGATATCCCTGAGCCTTGACGTCGTCGCTCACGGCCTTCAGACTGTCTGCTGCCTGACGGGTGAGCAGCGCTGTCGGCTCCTCATAACCGTCGATGCGCGTACCCACGAAGTTATACGTGCCGAAATAACGGATCTCCAGGATGACATCAGGCACCACGTCGGTAATGGTTACAAACTGGCTGGCATCGTCAGTTGCGCTGACAGCTGCACTCTTTTTCGTGTCCGAAAAGCAGGACACCATCGTCATGCCGCAGATGGTTAGGATGGCGGCAAGCATCCATTGAACATTCTTTTTCATTCTATATACTCATTTCACGCTGATTTTGCACCTAAGAAGCGACACTTTAATAGCCTGTATACTGGCCGATGAAGAAGACGGCTCCCGTCTGCCGTTCACTGATGACGTAAAGGAACGGATGGTTGGCGCGGAAGGTCGGGTAGCTGGGCGCCGACTTCCAATCGACCTCAACGACGGTAACGGCCGACGCCTCTGTGCCCTCCTCGTCGAGTCTGATCTTGGCCACCTGCTTCATGAGCCCGATATAGACGGGCACTTTACAGAAATAAGGGAAGTCGGCCTTACAGTCATCGAAGGCGTCGGGCATGCCAAGCGCGATCATAATGGGCTTCAGGTCGATATCGGTATCAGTCTCAAAACGAGGCAGCTTCACATCCACCGTCTGACCCGACATCAGCTGGTTCAGCTTTCCCCATTCCTCGACGGTGGGCACCTTTGGCAGCGCATTGGTTTCTTTCTTGGGCAGCAGCACCGTCATCGCGTACGATCCGTTACCGTAAGGCAGTCGCAAGGCCTGATAACCGTTGGTCTCGGCATAGTCAAACTCTGCCGTCTGGTGCATCATCGGCCTATATATCATTTCCTTGGTGGCGCCAGCGTGTATAAACTCCTCATCCACCGTCTCTTTCTTGTCGAACTTCATGGTCCATGTGCCCTTGAAATAGATGGCGTTCAGCAGGTAACTCACGGCATCAGGATTAAACTCCTTCTCATCGAGCACCTTCTGGATCATCTGCTCCGTATGATCGCTGGCCCACTGGTTGATGACGTCTCTGGTCTTGCCGTCATAGAAGTCGCGGGTCTCGGGCTCGGCACTGTAGAAGACATTCGCCTTCTGCACGAACTCCGGATTCAGAGTGTAGTTCTTGTTCACGTAGATGTTATTGGCGATCATCACCTTCGTCAGCGGATCGAGGGCTGGGGCCATATTCAGCATCTTGTAGCAGAAGGCGTTGATGCTGTCGGCACCCGTCTTTTCGAATCCCAACACCTTATTAATCTGTGCCAGCGTCTCGCCCGCAGCCCCGTTGTTGAGCATGCCGAGGGCGTAGGTGATGCTGAGGGGCGACAGAATCTGACTCTTCACCTCGTCCTGCGCCATTCGGAACAGGTTGAAGGCGAACGCGTTACTCTGGTTCACCAGCGTCTGTTCGGCACGGGTCAGTTCCATCGATGTCGGCGGTTCCACGGGGTCGATGATGAATACCGGCTCCTGGCTGTCACTTTTGCTGCTGCATCCCAACAACGCCGCTGTTGCCATCATAGTCAGGGCGATGGCAACCCACATGATACCTTTCTTCATAACGATTGCAAATATAAGACATTTCTATGAGAATAATGGCAGAAAGCCGAAAAACTTGCACCATCTTCCGTTAAAAATTCCAAAACCCTCGTTGAAACATGATATTATTCGTATCTTTGTTGGCAAAACCATAAACAATGAACAATATGAAGAACTTCAAATAAAAAGAATGATGAGAACTATCAGAATGATGCTAGCCGTGATGTTGACGGCGATGGTATGCACAGAAGTGGCAGCGCAGGGTTTCGGCTTCCAGAGGGAGTCGTTTCCTGAGGGATCGTATTCCCCAGTGACTAACGTGAACCGCAACGGATATCCGCGGGTGTTGAGCGACGGCAGCGTGATGTTCCGCGTAAATGCCCCACAGGCCCAGAACGTACAGATAGACCTGTGTGGCACGAAGTACGACATGCAGCGGGCGGAGGACGGCACATGGACGGTGACCACAAAGCCGCAGGTGCCTGGCATGCTGACGGATACGAAGACGTTCAACGGGCAGCTGGACGTGTTCTTCGTGAGCTGCGGTGAGCAGGATCCGCGCATAGAGTACACCCGCAACATCGTGAAAAAGATGCGTGACGGCGGTGTGGAGGTGAAGTTCAACTCCTACCCCGGCGACCACGAGTGGCAGGTATGGCGCAAATCGCTGCACGAGTTCGCGCAGTATCTGTTCAAATAGGAAAGGGGCTCTTTATTTCCTGACGATGACACTGCCGCTAGCCTGATGGGTGGCGAGGATCAGCACCTCGGCAATCTGCACATGGGCAGGAGCATTGGCAGCGAATACGGCCACATCGGCAATATCGTCACCTGTGAGCGGCTTGATGCCTTTATAGACATTGGCGGCACGCTCCGTATCTCCATGGAAACGGATATTACTGAAGTTGGTCTCCACGAGGCCTGGCTTCAGGTTCGTGACACGCACGGCCGTATCAGCCACATCGATACGCAAACCATCGGAGACAGCCTTCACGGCAGCCTTCGTGGCACAATACACATTACCTCCAGCATAAGCAGCATCGCCAGCCACAGAACCCACGTTGATGACGTGACCGCAGTTACGCTCCACCATGCCTGGCACAATGAGCCGCGTCATCGCCAGCAGGCCCTTGACGTTGGTATCGATCATGGCGTCCCAATCGTCGATACTGCCCTGATACTCAGGCTCCAAGCCTAAGGCCAGGCCTGCATTGTTGACAAGCACGTCAATCGTCTTCCACTCGGCGGGCAGACCGTCGATAGCCTGCTGGGCTGCCTTAAAATCACGCACATCAAAGATCAAGGTAAGCACCTCAGTGCCTTTGGCCGTCAAGCTCTGGCGTATTTCCTCCAGCCGCTGGGTATTACGTCCCGTCAGGATCAGACGGTCACCATTGGCCGCAAACTTCTCTGCACAAGCCAGTCCTATGCCGCTCGTGGCTCCTGTAATCAATACTGTCTTATTCATATCATCAGTCGTTTAGGGTATGAGCAATGAAGAATCGCCATAGCTCAGGAAGCGGAAGTCGTGAGCGAGGGCGTAATCGTAGATCTGGTGCCAGTCGCCGTGAACAAAGGCGCTGACGAGTAGCAACAGCGTGGACTGCGGCTGATGGAAGTTCGTGACGAGCATGCGGACGATCTTATAGTCGTAGCCGGGACAAATGATGATCTGTGTGCTCGAATGAAGGACTTCGAGGTGATGGGCGTCCATCCAGTCGGCCAATGCCTGCAGGGCCTCTTTCGAGGAATGAGGAGTGAGGGGTGAGGAGTGAGAAATGTTCAACTCATAGGGTTCCCATTGGGAGACGTGGAGCTGGTCTTCGTTGAGGTTGGGGTTAGCCATCACCTTGAGGCCCATGTAGTAAAGACTCTCCAGCGTCCGCACACTGGTGGTACCGACAGCAATACACTGGCAGCCATGATTGAGAAGCTTGGTGATGGTCTCGCGACGCACGCTGATATATTCGGTGTGCATCTCGTGGCCCTCCATCTCCTCACTCTTGACGGGCTTGAAGGTGCCAGCACCCACATGGAGGGTGAGCTCCTCACGCTCGATACCGTGGGCGTCAAGATCGGCCAACACCTCAGGCGTGAAGTGAAGTCCGGCCGTCGGAGCCGCCACGCTACCCTTGATCTTCGAGTAGACGGTCTGGTAAGTGGTCTTGTCGCTCTCCTGCGTTTCACGGTTAAGATAGGGCGGAATGGGCAGTTCACCCATGATATCGATGACCTCGGCGAAGGAACATTTAGTGGTGAGAGGTGAGGGGTGAGAAGTGAGAGGTATGACCTCCCAATAGAAGTCAATGCGATGGCTGGTGCCGTGAACGGGACCACGCACGGCCTTGATGTGCAATATTCCATGTTCCGTGTTCACAGAACGCTCAAGCGCCCCTTCCTTCCATTTCTTCAGGTTACCCACCAGACAATACCAGGCACAATGGCCGGTGGTCTGGAACATCTGTTCGTAATCGGCGGGAAGGGCAGGCTCCAGCAGGAACACCTCAATTAATGCACCTGTAGGCTCGCCATGGGCATCCGACTTCCGGAAGTGCATGCGGGCCTGAATCACCTTCGTATTGTTGAAAACCATCAATGCGCCCTTCGGCAGATAGTCAGGAAGATGGCAGAACACATCCTCCCCTACCTCACCCTTATTATAAATAAGGAGTTTGGACTGGTCGCGGCGGGCCAAAGGGAACTTGGCGATACGTTCATCGGGCAGATCATACTGATAGTCGCTGATGCGGATATGTCGGGGATCGGTATTCATTGAACATTGAAGATTGAACATTGAACATTAGAAGATGCAGGCACGGATGAGGGCATAGAGCAGCGTGAACACCAGTATGGACACCGGGATGTCGCAGTCGGCACGCAGATAACCCATCGACGTGAATTTGGAAGATATGAAACGATGGTTGACAGACGACTGCTTCCGTGTTGCCCGATAAAACAGGTAATAGACAAAAGAGCCCACCAGAAAGCCCCACGTCAGTCCGACGAGGATATCACCGGGATAGTGAACACCGAGATACAGGCGGGTCCAGCAGTTCGTGAGCGACCAAATGACCAATGCAACAGAGAGCAGTCGGCTACGGATGAGCCAACAGAAGAAGATGGCAATGCTGAAGGTATTGGACGCATGGGCCGAGAAAAAGCCGTAATTGCCACCACGATAGCCGTTGACGATATCAACCATCATACCGATCTCCGGATCGTGAGTCGGTCGCCAACGGGCTACGGTAGGCTTGACGATTGCATCGTCGACCGTACCTGCCAACAGCACACAAAGGCCCGCCGCGAGCAGGATGTAGATGATATTCTTGACACTCTCATTGTTATGAAGCACCACATAGAACAGGCTGATATACAACGGGACCCAGGTGATGGCCGTTGTCAACACCTTCGCCACACGGTCCAGATAAAGCGAGTCGCTGCCGTTGACAGCCAACAGCCATTCTTTGTCGAGCGAGATAACAGATGAGCCAAGGTCACCGGCTACCAGCAGAAGGTCTGAAAACATCATTTATATGACTTTTATCTGTTTCGTTTCTATCCACCCTTCCTTGCCGTCGGCAATACGGATCTCCTTCCAGTCCTTCATGGAACCGTCGGTAATCGTCACCTTCGTGCCCTCATGGAGGATAAAGAGGTCTGTGCCGTTAACTGCGGGAGTACTCTTCACCGTCACAGCAGGAGCGAAGATAATGGCACCCTTACGGTTCAACAGGTCTTGTTTCTGTTGCCAGGCAAAAAGGTTTCCTGCGAAAAAGACCAGCAGCAGCGCCACACCTCCGAAGAAGCCTACCTTCCGGAGCCACAGCTTGTCAGAGAAGAGATAGACGAGTAGCAGGATGATCGTGAGTCCCAAGGCTATCAGCGCTGTGCGGGCCCAGCCGTCGACACTCATCATACTGACAAGAGAACGATACCAGGTGACAAAGAACATCTCCGACTCGGGCACAATCTTATCGAAAGTCTTGGAACGCGCTATCTGCAGGTTAAAGCGGATATCCCGGTCGCCTGGCGACAGCAGCAGGGCACGCTCATAATTGAGTATCGCCTGAGGGATATTCTCTGTACGGTAGTAGGCATTGCCAAGGTTATAGTACAGGTCGGCACTGACCCCCTGCTTCAGCAACGCCTCATAATCATTGATAGCCTGCTGATACTCGCCACGGACATAGGCGCTGTCAGCCTCTGCCTTGGTGGCAGCGGCAAGAGAAGTGAGAGGTGAGAAGAGAGAGGTGAGAGATATGATCATGAACAGCAGGATTCGGGCTTGAGATATTCTCTGACCACCTGACTCCTTACTCCTGACTCCTTTTTTCTTCATCGTTCCTTCAATCTCCTCGATGGCCTTCATGGCTTTCTCATATACCTTATTCATATTACCTTTCGGATCGCCGGGAGCATAGCGCTCAAACTCACACTCGTCAAGAGCCCCCATGAACTGGGCGATAGTCTCCTCACCCACTCCACGGTCGCTGAGACGCTGACTAATGTTATCGTGAGAGAGCTGTTCGACTGGGATGTTGAGTTTGTCACCCACATAACCCCACAGCGCACGCAGCACCTCGTCGTAGAACTCACCGGGCTTGTTGTCGGCCATCAGCTTCGAAGCTTTCTTCAGTCGTTTCGTGGCTACTTTGTTAGCCTTACCGGCACGACGCTTGGTGACGTTGGCATTCTCGATAGCCCGCCGACGGAAGATGACGAACAAGGAGATAAACACAACGGCCATGATGACCAATGTGACCCAATAGGCCGTCGAACCGAAGAAGAACTCATCGAAGCCCTGCTGACTTACGTCGCCCGTCTTGATGTAACGGATGTCACGACTGAGCTCCTGCAGATCCTGCTGACCTGAGAAGTCTGTTACTGTTCCTGGGCCAGAGCCCTTCGCCACATCAAGCGACAGCGGTTCACTCTTCACGGTCTTATAGACATTGGACGAGGTATCGAAATAAGTCAGCTCGACAGGAGGAATTTCATAGTGTCCCTGATGACGGGGCACAATCAGGATGTCGTAAACCATCGAACCTTCGATGCCGTTGGTCGTCAGCTTGGACTTGTCTGTGATCTTCGGCTCATATTTGTCGAAATCTTTCGGCAGATTGACCTGCGGCTGTTTGATGAGCTTCAGGTTACCCGCACCGCTGATGGTCAACCGCAAGGACACGGGATCGTTGGCCTTCGTCTCCGTCTTGTTCAGCTGAGCGGAAATATTGAAATGGCCCACCCCGCCAGAGAATCCGGCTGGACGCTCAGGAAGAGGATCAACCTGTATCTCGACACCAGGCGCCACAATCTTCTTCTTCACCTCCACATAGCCGGAACCACCGTTGAAGAACGCTTCGAAAGGATCAATGTTACGATTCTGCTGCACGACGACACCCTCGAAGGTGATACTGGGGATCTGGAGTTTGCCCGTCATCTGGGGGAACATCACATACTGACTCCACGTCGTCGTCTTATAGGGACGGCCATTGAAGGTCTCGATAGAGAACGACTTCTGAGTGGGGAGACTCACCTCCTGCGTATAGAAACTCTTCAGGTCGGGCATATCGCCACGCAGGCTGGTCAGTCCCACCAACGTGTAGACTTTATAGGTCAGAAGAATGGGTTCTTGCTCATAAACGCGTTTCTTATTGGCACTCACCTTGATGAAGAGGTCGGAGCCCGAGATACGGCTGCCGGCATCCCTCACCTCCCCTTCATCATCTTGTCGGCGCTGGCGCGAAGAGCCACCACCGTTGTTGCTCTGCGCAGTCCCACTCACCTTGATGGTCAGCGAATTAGAAGAGATCGACTTTCCTCCGACAACGACATGAGCCGGAGGGATGGTGAAAGAGCCATTCTTCGTGGCGCAGACGATATAGGTATAGGTGATGGATGATGACGAGCTGGTGTGGCCGTTGATCATCTGATAGCTGGACTGCATAGAGCGGTTCGGACCTATCAGAACCTCCAGTTCTTCAGGGATATCACCTGCACGGAAATCGCTGACATTCTGAGTGTTGATGGTATATGTCAGCCTAAACTGCTCACCCACTGACACATGGGAAGGAGCAGAACCCGTCAAAGTTTGAGAAAACAAACTTAAAGGTAAAAAGGTAAAAAGGTAAAAGGGTAAAACCCATTTCACCAACCTTTGTACCCTATCGAATATTATGCTTAACATTTTTACTTCTTTACATTTTTACTTTTTTACCTTTACATCACCAGTTATTCTGTATAGCACGACGCTGAGGTTGCTGCTGGGCTTTCTTCAGTTTGTCCTGCGTCTGCTTCTCATTCTGGATGGCAGCATTCAACAACTGCTCGGCATTCTCCTTGCTCATCTGAGGCTTGGGCTGCTCCTGTTGCTTCTTATCCTGTTTGTCCTGCTGCTGGTCCTGCTTCTGCTGGTCTTTCTTATCATCCTTCTTCTGGTCGTCGTTGCCCTGCTGATTCTGGTTCTGCTGGTTCTGTTGTTGTTTCTGCTGCTGATGCTTGCAGAGCACGAGATTATACCGCGTCTCATCATCGTTAGGGTTCAGACGGAGGGCATTCTTGTAGGCCTCTATCGCTTCACCATACATCTTATGCGACTGACAGACGACTCCCATATTATGATAGGCCTTCGCCTTTCGCAAGGGGTTGGTTTCCAGCTTGGAAGCACTCTCGAACTGCACGACAGCTGCAGAGTCTTTCTTCTGCGCCATCAGGGCATTGCCCAGATTATAGACTGCCTGCGGATTCTTGGGGTTCTTCTCTATAGCCTTCCGATAGGCCACCTCTGCATTGGGATAGTCACCACTTCGGAACAACTTATTGCCCTGACGGATATACTGTCGGTCAGTCTGAGCCGAAGCCGACATAGCCATCATCAACAACAGGATGGCAACAGCCTTTTTCCTACCAAACAGAGTGACACGTTTCAGCAGCGGATTACGACGGTCCAGGATACAAATCTCCAGGATCAGCAACAGGATTGCCAGTATGCCCACAGCCTGGAACTGTTCGTCGAACTCACTATAGACAGCCGTCGAGGTCTCTTTCTTCGCGAGCTTATCAAGTTCATTGTCTAGCTGTTGCTGAGCTGCACTATTGTTCTCCACATGGATATAGGCACCGCCACCGGCCTGAGCCACCTGCTTACACATCTCCTCGTTCAGAGCAGACATAACGGTATTACCGGTTCTGTCCTTCATATAGTCACCTGTGCCAGTAATGGGAATGGGCGCACCATTGGCCGAACCGACACCCAGCACATAGACTCGCATGCCCATATCTTTGGCGGCCTCAGCAGCCTCAACGGCCCCACCCTCATGGTTCTCACCATCGGTGATGACGATGATTGCCTTACCGATACCTTCTTCCTGGGTGAAACTGTGCGTAGCCATCTCAATGGCACGGGCAATATCAGTACCCTGTGTGGCCATCATCGAGGGATCAATGCTGGAAAGAAACATCTTGGCCGACACATAGTCGCTGGTGATGGGAAGCTGTACGAAAGCATCGCCAGCAAACACAATCAGACCAATCTTATCGTTGGAAAAATGATCTACCAGGTTCTCTACCATCATCTTACTACGGTCCAAACGACTGGGCACCACATCCTCGGCCAGCATAGAGTTGCTGATATCCATCGCGATGATGGTCTCAATACCCACCCGTTTCTCATGACTGATCTTCGTTCCCATCTGTGGACGGGCCAGCATAACGATCAGCAGGGCAAGGGCTCCAAGCAACAGCCAGAACTTCACCGAGGGACGGAAACGCGACACATCTGGCATCAGTTCCTTCAACAGTTGCGGATCGCCAAACTTACGAAGCCGTTTCCGCTGGTTCCTATAAGAAACAAACCTGATGAGTGCCAATATGGGAATCAGCACCAACAGATAGAGATATATAGGGTCTTCAAATCTAAACATTACGGTATCCTCCTGAAAATGGTGATGCGCAGCAGGATCTCAAGCAACAGGGCCAAGACGGCCACAAGGGCAAAAGGCTGGTAAGCCTCATACCGCTTGCTGAACGTCTTCACATTGAGTTTACTCTTTTCCAGCTGGTCAATCTCCTTATAAATATTACGCAGTTCCTTGGTATTGGTGGCCCGATAGAAATCGCCTTCCGTTGCAGCGGCAATCTCACTCAAGGTCTTGGTATCAATCTCCACAGGAATATTCACATACTGTACACCTCCGGCCACAGGCATCGGATAAGGCGCCACATTGTTAGTACCCACGCCGATGGTATAGACCCTGATACCCAGACTCTTAGCTATCTCTGCAGCCGTCATCGGCGAGATATCACCGCGGTTATTACTTCCATCCGTCAGCAGGATGACCACCTTACTCTTGGCCTTCGACTCTTTCAGACGGCTCACGGCATTGGCCAGTCCCATACCGATGGCTGTTCCATCCTCGATCAGTCCGCGGGCAGCAATATCCGTTCTCACGTTCTGGAGCAGGTTTAGCAACGAGGCGTGATCCGTTGTCATCGGACACTGGGTAAACGCCTCTCCCGCAAAAATGGAGAGTCCGATATTGTCATCCTGGCGTCCGGCAATAAACTCCGATGCCACTTGTTTAGCCGCCTCAATACGATTAGGCTTCAGGTCTTCGGCCAACATACTGGTGGAAACGTCCATCGCCAGCATGATGTCAATACCCTCCACCGACTTATTACTCCATGAATTCTGCGTCTGAGGACGTGCCAGCACCAGAACGACCATCGTGAACGCCAGTATGCGCAGGAGCATCGACAGCGGCATCAGTGTCACTTTCCAGCTCCTCGGCGCATAACGGAAGGCAAACGTGTCGCTCATCCGCATGGTGGGCTCTGTCTTCTTCCTGTACATCACATACCAGATGAGGTATGGGATGATCAGCAGGAGCAACAGAAGATATTCTTTATTGGCAAATTCCATTCTTCTTCCTAATTTCCCTAATTACCCTAACAACATATACAGTGTATACACCACATATCCAAAGATCGCCAGACTGATGACACCAATCACAGAGATGACTGTCTTCAGCATCCGACGCGTCTTCTGCGACCGCTGGTCTTCCTCTGACAGTTGCGGCTTCACCGTCTCCTCCACAGGTACATTCTCCAGCTTTGTCTGGTTAATGAACTCGATGGCGTTCACCAAGTTGGCATCATTCTCGTTGATCAGCGTGGAATATTTCGCAAACTTCACCAGGTCGGCCGTCGTGAAGAGCTGGCGCAGTTCGTCGAGGGCTTTCTGATCCTGGGCAGACGTTAACCTCTCAATGATCTCGCTACTGGTCATCTCCATCGCACTGAAGCCATATCGCTCCTCAATGTATTTGCGGAGGGTATCAGTCAGCTTCGTATAGTATTCCTTCGAATTCTCCGACGTCACCATCTTATCGGCCTTGATCTGTTCGATCTCCTTCATGGCCTTCTGGTGGGGAAGCAAACGCTTCACAATGCGTATATGGCTGATAATAGGCTTGTTATCACGCAGCCGCAGATAGAGATAGTATCCGACAGCCAGCAAGACGAGCATCAGGACACTCAACCAGAACGGCAGACTCCAGTCGCTCCACTGGAAGGGGTTATCCTGCACATCCTTGGGGCCGAAGAACTGCTCAGCATGCAGTGTGTCTACCTCAATGGTCAGCACCTTCAGCGCCAGACTCTTGCTCTGATAGGGTTTACCGTCTATCTTCACCTCCATCGGAGGCAGATAGTAAAGGGTATCGTCGAACGAGGTCATCGTATAGACCACCCGACGTGTCACAAAGCCATTGTCTTGTTCCTTCTTCTCGAGCTCCTTGCAGTCGAGCACCTCCACACCGGGAGTCACATACTGCGTCGGCTTAAACTGTGGGAACTCCACCTTCGCATTCTCCTTGGCTGTGGCTGAAATCGTCACATGAGCCTGCTGTCCGACAAAAATCTGGATAGAGTCAATCTCAGCCTCTACCGATACTTGTGCAGACATCGCCAACACACTCATTGCCAATATGATAAATAACGAGAGTCGTCTCATTAGCTTCTTTGTTTAAACAGGATCAGCAAGGCCTTCACGAAATCCTCATCCGTAGCGACACTCACATGATCGACATTGCTCTTGTTGAACGTATCCTCCAACTGGGCCTGACGGTTCTTCCAATATTTATGATAGGCCTGACGCAGAGTCTTCGAGCCCGTATCCACATACTGCTCGTGTCCCGTCTCAGCATCCACCACCTTCATCAGTCCCACGTCGGGCAATTCTCTGGCACGTTGGTCATACACCTGGATAGCCACCACGTCATGCTTCCGGTTACAGATCTGCAGCGACTGCAGAAATTCGTTCCTGACATAGAAATCGCTGAGGATGAAGGCCGTCGTGCGGCGCTTCTGAACACTCGACAGGAACTCCACAGCCTGTTTCACATCCGTGCGCTTCGATTCCGGCTGGAAGTCGAGCATCTCACGGATAATATAGAGGATATGCTTACGCCCCTTCTTGGGAGGGATATATTTTTCAATCCGGTCCGAGAAGAACACCACCCCGATCTTATCGTTATTCTGGATGGCACTGAAGGCAATCGTGGCAGCAATCTCGGTCACCATGTCACGTTTCATCTGTTTCTTTGTACCAAAATCCAGAGATCCACTGACATCGATGAGCAGCATCACCGTCATCTCACGCTCTTCCTCGAAGACCTTCACGTATGGACGGTGGAAACGCGCTGTCACATTCCAGTCGATGTCACGCACATCATCGCCGAACTGATACTCACGCACCTCGCTAAAAGCCATACCCCTACCCTTGAAGGCAGAATGGTACTGACCTGCAAAGATGTTTGAGCTCAGACCACGGGTCTTGATCTCAATCTTCCGAACCTTCTTGATAATCTCACTTGTTTCCATCAGAGCGGTAGCAAATTATTTACTCTTCACTTTTCACTTCTTTAAGGCACTTCCACCTTATTAATAATCTTCGACACAATCTCCTCGCTGGTGATGTTGGCAGCCTCAGCCTCGTAGGTCAGACCGATACGATGGCGCAGCACATCGTGGGCGACGGCTCTCACATCCTCAGGCACCACATAACCGCGACGCTTGATGAACGCATAAGCACGGGCAGCCTTGGCCAGATTGATACTGGCTCGTGGTGAACCACCGAAGCTGATCATATCCTTCAGGTCCTTCAGACCATAACGGTCAGGATAACGGGTGGCAAACACGATGTCGGCAATATACTGCTCGATCTTCTCGTCCAGATACACCTCACCCACAACCGAACGGGCTCTCAGAATCTCTTCAGCCGTGGTCACGGGTGTCACTTTCGGCATCTCACCGGCGATATTCTCGCGGATAATCTTCTTCTCCTCCTCAAGAGACGGATAATCGATAACCACCTTCAGCATGAAACGGTCTACCTGTGCCTCAGGCAACGGATAGGTACCCTCCTGCTCGATGGGGTTCTGGGTAGCCATCACCAGGAAGGGGTTCGGCAGACTGAATGTCTGACTGCCGATCGTCACCTGTTTCTCCTGCATGGCCTCAAGAAGGGCACTCTGCACCTTTGCCGGAGCACGGTTGATTTCATCTGCCAGCACGAAATTGGCGAATACCGGACCTTTCTTAACCTGGAATTTCTCGTCCTTCTGCGAATAGATCATCGTACCGATCACATCAGCAGGCAGCAGGTCTGGGGTAAACTGGATGCGGTTGTAATCTGAATCAATCAACTGCGAGAGTGTCTTGATGGCCAATGTCTTGGCCAATCCAGGCACACCTTCCAAAAGAATGTGTCCGTCACTCAACAGACCGATCAGCAGGGAGTCCACAAGATGTTTCTGCCCTACGATGACACGATCCATACCTGTCACCAAGTTCGTCACAAATGCACTTTGTTGTTCAATCCGGATGTTCAGTTCTCGGATATCAATTGCTTCTGCCATAATATTTTTCCTTATGATTTATCAAATTTGCCCGCAAAAGTAGTAAAATAATAGGATTCAACATACATCTGCGTGACTAAATAATATTAAAAAAGTTTCCCGAAACCTAAGTTTTAAGAAACTTTTTCATTATTGAACCATTATTCCCTATTTTTGGGCTTTCTTTTTCTTCTTCAGCTCCAGTTTCGGTATCTTAATTTTCTGACCTGTCTTCAGTTCAGATTCGGCATTCAGGTCATTAAACACCTCCAAATAACACTCCATATCCGGTCCTATCGTCCGCTTGGCGATGCGCTTCAAATTATCACCCTCACGCACCTTCTCCATATAGTCGGTACCGACAATGCGATAGGCACCAGTACGGACGCGGGAGTCCTTAGCCTCATACTTGTCGAGTGTCACTTCGGGCTCTTTAAACTCAGGATTTGGTTCTGCTTTCACCTCAGGCGCTTCTTTGACTTCAGCCTCAGGCACATCTTCCGCTTCGGCTTTTTCCTCAACGGGCTCGGCAACTGGCTGAACTGGTTGTGCCTCAGGTTGGGCGGGAACGATTTCCTTCACTGGATCCGTTACCGTCTCTTGGGGTGCCGTCTGATTCTGGAATGGGAAATAGTTTCCAAGCAGATAACCGATTCCGAGAGCCAGCACACAGCCCAATAGCCATAGCATCCAACGCTTATCACCGGTCGGTTCATCATCATCCGAGTTTTCGGATTCTTCGCCGTCGGAAGTCTCTTCTTCTGCGGGTTCCGGTTCCTCCGGAGATTCCGGATCGACACCTTGTACCAGTTCTACGAGAGGTTCAGGCTCTGCGACAGGCTCGGGCTCTGCAATGGGCTCGGGTTCTACGATGGGGGCGACCTCTATAATAGGCTCAGGCTCTACAACCGGCTCGGGCTCTGCCATAGGTTCTGGCTCTGCGATAGATTCTGGTGCCACAGGAGCCTCCACAACAGGCTCGGGCTTATACGGCTCAATCACCCACTCGGGAATAACCTCGTCAGAGAGTTTTTCTGATGCAGGTTTCTCTTCAGCCACAAAGTCCACCAACGGCATTGCATCAGAATCACTTTCTGCAACGGCCTCTTCTACTTCCTCTGACGGATCCTTAAAGTCCACCCCGTCATTCAGCACGATAGTCTCGAACTGAGAGAACGGTTTGTTGACCAATTCCTTCATCAGCACATCGGGGGTGAAGGTAATCTTATTATGTCCTTCGATCAGAACCCGCTCACCCGTATTGACATTCACACTCTCACGCGAGTCTACGTCAATAATCTTGAACGTTCCAAGTCCCTTGACCTTTACAGACTTGTCGCGTTCCAGAGCATCACGGATCAAGTCGAATATCTTATTGGTAAAGTTGACGGCGTCTTTCTTGCTCAGTCCGTTCTGCTCAGTCAGTCTTGTGGCAATCTCCTGAATCGTGATCTTTCCCATTACTCGTTTCCTCCATTCTTTACGCGTTCTTTCCAATTTGCATTTGGCTTGAAGTTCAGCACCAGTTTGGGTGGAACCAGCATACGCTGACCTGTCGATGGATTGACCATCACACGCTCCAGCTTCTTCTTGACCTCAAAAGTCCCGAAGGTCGGGATAAGCACCATGTTGTCTTCCTGAAAATGGTCTCCCATCGTCTCAACGATCACATTGACCATCTTCTGCGTGTCTTCGAGCGAATAGCCCGTCTGCTGCGCTAATTCTGAAATAAAATCTTTATTAGTCATAATCACAGATTGAATGTTGTTCCATATAAATCAAATTCCTCCGAGTCGTTCATGTAGACATCATAGAATGCACCGATAGTCAGCGGACGTTCCGACACGGGAATCAGCACCTCGGGATCCACCTCGGGCGAACAGAACTCCGTGCGCCCTATATAGTAGTCACCCTCCTGACGGTCGATGATCACCCGGAAGGTCTTACCCACCTTCTCTGCCTCCAGTTCTGCGCTGATATGCTGCTGGATACGCATCAGCTGGTCCAGCCGACGCTGCTTCACCTCCTCTGGGATATCGTCCTCATAGTGCTGCTCGGAATAGGTTCCCTCCTCCTCTGAATAGGCAAAAGCACCCATCCTTTCAAAGCGTGCCCATCTGACAAACGCTTTCAGCTCCTCGAAGTCCTCTTCCGTCTCACCGGGGAATCCCACCATAAGCGTTGTACGGATATGGATGCCTGGCACTTCTTTCCTCAGACGCTCCACCAGTTCGTAGGTCTCGGCCTTCGTCACATGACGGCACATCCGTGTCAGCATATTGTCTGAGATATGCTGGAGGGCGATGTCGAGATAGTTGCACACATTCTGCTTCTCCCGCATCACACGGAGCAGGTCCCATGGGAAATGAGCGGGATAGGCATAGTGCAGCCTGATCCACTCTACACCAGGAATATCAGCCATCCGCTCCACCAGCTCGGCGATATGCTGTTTGCCGTCGATATCGACACCATAATAGGTCAGTTCCTGGGCTATGACGTTAAACTCCTTCGTACCCTTCTCCACCAGATAGCGCACCTCATCGAGGATATCCTCCATCGGCCGACTCTGGTGACGCCCTGTGATCAACGGGATGGCGCAGTAGGCACAATGACGGTCACAACCCTCACTAATCTTTATATAGGTATAATGTGGCGGCGTAGTGATATGCCGATGGTATTCTCTTTCCTCTTTCCTCTTTCCACTTTCCTCTAAATCCTTCAGCAGACTCTTATAGTTGAACTTGCCATACCAGCCGTCCACCTCTGGAATCTCCTTCTCCAAGTCAGCGAGGTAACGCTCTGAGAGACAGCCCATCACGAAGAGTTTCTCGATTCTTCCCTCCGTCTTAGCCTGGGCAAACTCAAGAATCGTATTGATGCTCTCCTCCTTGGCATCGGCAATGAAGCCGCAAGTATTCACAACGACAATCTCACCCTGAGGGTCATCGGAATCATGGGTCACATGATAACCGTTGGCCTCAAAAAGCCCCATCAGTATCTCGGAATCAACTAGATTCTTCGAACAACCGAGCGAAATGAAATCAATCGTCTTCTTCATAATTGCGCATTATGAAATGTGCATTATGCATTATTAAACAGCGAATCGACAAACTGGCGTTTGTTAAACAGCTGCAAGTCCGTCATCTTTTCACCAAGACCGATATACTTCACAGGCACCTTCAACTGGTCAGAGATGCCGATCACCACCCCACCCTTGGCTGTTCCGTCAAGCTTGGTGATGGCCAGCGATGTGATCTGTGTGACGGCAGCAAACTGCTTGGCCTGCTCGAAGGCATTCTGTCCTGTCGAGCCATCCAGCACGAGCATCACCTCATCAGGAGCCTCAGGCAACACCTTCTTCATCACGTCCTTAATCTTCTTCAACTCGTTCATCAGTCCCACTTTGTTGTGTAGACGACCTGCCGTATCAATCAGCACCACGTCGGCACCATTGGCTTTCGCACTCGAGAGCGTATCGAAGGCCACGCTAGCAGGATCGCTGCCCATCTGTTGCTTCACTACAGGCACGCCGACGCGCTCGCCCCAGATACAGAGCTGTTCCACAGCTGCTGCACGGAACGTGTCGGCAGCACCGAGATAAACTTTCTTGCCTGCCTGCTTGAACTGCCAGGCGAGCTTGCCGATGGTGGTGGTCTTACCCACGCCGTTGACGCCTACCACCAAGATCACATAGGGTTTGTGATCATTGGGAAGGTCCCAGTTGTCCTGATCTTCCGTATTGTTCTCCGACAGCAGTGCAGCGATTTCGTCTCTGAGGATGCCATTCAGCTCCGATGTGCTCACATACTTGTCGCGGGCCACACGCTCCTCAATCCTCTCAATGATCTTCAGCGTGGTGTCCACACCTACATCAGAGGTGATGAGTACCTCCTCGAGATTATCCAGCACGTCGTCGTCGACCTTCGATTTTCCGGCAACGGCACGCGCCAGCTTGTCAAACACACTCGACTTCGTCTTCTCCAGACCCTTGTCTAGCGTCTCTTTCTTGTCTTTATTAAAAAATCCGAATATGCCCATAATGTCAGTTTTACAGCGCAAAGATAATAATATTTGTCGAGATGCACAAAAAAAGAGGCCGCAAATTGACTTGCGACCTCTTTTTTTATATAAAAATGAATGTTTAGTTCTTGAAGAAGTCCTTAACAGCCTCGTTGGGAACCATCTGCTCGTCGAAGATGTAAGCACCCGTCTTGGGGCTCTTCACCATCTTAATCACCTTGGTATAAGCGCGACCATCCTTTGAGCCTTCATGGAGGGTAGCAACGGTTTTCTTTGCCATACTGTCTTACCTTATTTAATTTCCTTGTGAAGAGTCATCTTCTTCAGGATCGGGTTATACTTCATCAGTTCCATACGCTCCGGCGTGTTCTTACGGTTCTTGGTCGTCACATAACGACTGGTGCCGGGCATGCCGCTGTTCTTGTGCTCTGTGCACTCCAGAATCACCTGAACGCGATTTCCTTTTGCTTTCTTGCTTGCCATTGTATTGTTCCTCCTGTATTATTAGTTCTCAACATCACCCCAGGCAAGGACATTCTTCTCGAGCTCATTCCAGTTCAGATAGCCCTTTTCGATAGCCTGACGCACAGCTGCATCAAGTCCCACCTTGTTGATCAGACGGAGACCGGCAGCGCTTATCTTCAGTTTAATCCAGCAGTTTTCCTCTACCCAGAAGAACTTCTTGCTGAACAGGTTGACATCAAAGCTCCTCTTCGTGCGATGCTTTGAGTGAGACACATTACAACCAATCTGTGCCTTCTTTCCGGTAATTTGACAAATCTTAGACATTTCTATCTACTTTTTACTTGTGATTTACACTTACTTATTCCAAACAGGGTGCAAAGGTACACATTATTTTTGAGATAATGTCACCCGCATAATCGCAAAAGCGATGAATTATGTTTTTTTAACCATTCAATGCTTCTTCTGTGCCAATTTCCTCCTTCAGGAAGTTCAAGAAGAGCTCCATAGCGTGGTTGGTGGCGATGGCCAGATTGATGTCACGACCGTGATCCTCCTGCACCTTCAACGTCACCACGCGATCCAGACTGCCACAGGCCAGCCAGATGGTGCCGACGGGGATATCCTTCGTGCCACCAGTAGGACCAGCAAAGCCCGTAGCGGCGATGGCATAGTCGGTCTGCAAAGCCCTGCAGGCACCTTTCACCATCGCAATGGCAACTTCCTCACACACAGCGGTCTTCTCCTCCAACAGCTGATGATCCACGCCAAGCAAACGCTCCTTGATCTCGTCAACGTATGAGATGATACCGCCCTTGAAATACTTCGAGGCACCAGGCACCGCAATCATGGCCTCACCAATCCTGCCACCCGTGCAACTCTCTGCCGTACTCACTGTCTTCTCTGTGTCCCAGAGGATCTCACTAATATCCCTACTGGTAATCTTACTTTCAAAATCCATATCTATCAATTACTTAAACGTCACTTTGCTGAATGCAGGGGCATCGATGCTGCAGAACTCCTTGTCGAGATACTTGTAGTACCCCACGATGCCGATCATCGCCGCATTGTCCGTCGTATAGCTGAACTTCGGAATGTAGATAGTCCATCCATAACGCTTAGCAGCATCGTGGAAGGCATTACGCAATCCGTTGTTCGCACTCACGCCACCAGCCACCGCCACATGCTTGATGCCCGTCTGCTTCACCGCCTTCTTCAGCTTCTTCATCAGGATATCCACGATGGTCCACTCCAACGAGGCGGCGATGTCCTCCTTGTGGTGCTCGATGAAGTCGGGATCATCCTTCACCCACTTCTGCAGCGAATAGAGGAACGACGTCTTCAAGCCCGAGAAGCTGTAGTCGAGGTCAGGGATATTCGGCTCGGCAAACTTAAAGGCCTTGGGATTACCCTGTCGAGCCAGCTTATCAATGATCGGACCACCGGGATAACCCAGTCCCATCACTTTCGAGCATTTGTCGATGGCCTCGCCAGCCGCATCGTCGATCGTCTGTCCCAGCACCTCCATATCGTTATAGGCATTCACCTTCACAATCTGCGAATTGCCACCACTCACCAACAGGCACAAGAATGGCAAGGGGGGTACGGGGCTCTCCCGATCCTCTTCAAGGATAAAGTGTGCCATCACATGACCCTGCAGATGATTCACATCTATCAAAGGAATTCCCAATGACCTTGCAAATCCCTTGGCAAAGCTCACGCCCACCAACAGCGATCCCATCAGTCCCGGGCCTCTGGTAAATGCCACAGCCGAGAGCTGTTCCTTCGTGATACCAGCCCGCTTGATGGCCTCATGCACCACAGGCACCACATTCTGCTGGTGTGCCCGCGATGCCAGTTCCGGCACCACACCGCCATACGCCTCATGCACAGCCTGCGATGCCGTCACGTTCGACAACAGCACCCCATTCTTCAGCACCGCCGCCGACGTATCGTCGCAACTCGACTCTATACCTAATATATAAATATCACCCTCCTGAGTAATCATCTGTAAACCGTAAACTGTAAACAAAAGAACTAGTACGTCAGCACTTCCACCCCATGCTCCGTCATCAGCAGCGTATGCTCCCACTGGGCACTCGGTTTCTCGTCCTGCGTGATCACCTCCCAGCCATAGGGGTCGTCGGCATCGATAAACACCCGCCACGTGCCCATGTTGATCATCGGCTCGATGGTAAACACCATTCCCGGCACGAGCAGCATACCCGTCCCACGATGGCCGTAGTGGTCCACGTCGGGATCCTCATGGAAGGCATTCCCCACCCCATGACCGGCCAGGTCGCGCACGATGCCATAGCCGTATTTCTTACAGTGCTTCTCGATCGCATGGCCGATGTCACCCACGAAACCGTAGGGTTTGGCGGCCTCCATACCGATCTCCAGACATTCCTTTGCCACCCTTACCAGTTGTTCCTTCTCCGGCGAAGTCTTGCCGATGATGAACATACGACTGGCGTCGGCATAATAGCCGTCGAGGATGGTCGTGAAGTCCACGTTGATGATGTCGCCCTCTTCAAGCACATCCTCCGCCTTAGGCACACCGTGACACACCACCTCGTTGATGCTCGTGCAGACGCTCATGGGGAACGGAGGTGTATCCTCATCACCGCCATAGTTCAGGCAGGCAGGGATGGCATTGTGTTCCTCGCAATACTTGCGGCATATCTGGTCGATCTCAAGCGTGTTCATACCCTCGTGGATAGCCTCAGCCACAGCGTCGAGCACACCAGTATTCACCACACCCGCCCTGCGGATGCCCTCTATCTGTTCGGGCGTCTTGATCAGATCCCGCGTCGGAACCAGCTTACCCTTGCTCTCCCAGTACATGATGGTCTTGTCCATCTCCGTCGGCTCCTGCCCACTCAGACAATGCCACCTTCTTTTCCTCTTAAAAGCGTTCATACACCTTATTAATATATATACAGACCTCCTTTTCGGCTGCAAAGGTACGAATAAGTGAGAAGAAAACCAAATAATATTTGAGTTTTCTCGTGCGGAAGTACCCTTCGGCGAAGTCAAAGGTAGTGCAAATTGAGCGAAATGCAAAATAAAATGCAATTCATTTCATGTAAACTAAAATTACCGAACATACATAACATTCATAGATGTTTCATTGTCACAATTGTCATTGTCAACGATAGAAGCGAACAAATTAAAACCGTTTTTTATTATTTTCGGGTAGCACGCTGCAATTCAATGTCCTCCTTGTCGCGTCGGATGCGCCGTATCTTCTTACCACCAAATGAGTAGGAGGCAGAAATGCCGATGTAGTGAGTGTGGTGGCGAGTATGTACAGAATGGTCCATAGAGCCCACCATCATATCTAATCCAGATCCGGATCCATTATCTACTAGACAATCAACCATACTGCTGCTGATGACATCGTCTGTAACATGCTGACGGAACGGATCGGTTGCTACGATGGAAATATTCAATTTGTTGTCCAACAACATACAACGGAGGGCAAAGCAGAAATACCCATAGCTATCGGTCTTGGTAAAGACGTTATAGTCTGAGAACCAATGCTGGTAGTTAGCATTCAACATGAGCGTGTGCTGTCGGTTCAGGAACCAATCGGCTGTGAGAGAGAGCCTTTTTCCCCAGCCATGGAGTCTATAGCTGTCATAATCGTTAAAAGCATCATGATAGTACAGGTTCCCGTCAGCTGTTGCCAAGATGTTTGATGACAGTTGATGCCGATATCGTAAATAGAGCCCGCTTTGATTGCAGTTTGCGATATCTCCTGGGATGGTTCGCGCTTCTAATAAGATAACCTGGGTAGGATACTCTATAGTTTTAGCATGCGTGAACCAAGACACGATATTGCTGCCGTAATGATGGTAAAGGCTGGCATAAACGCCATGATTGTTATGATATGTCAATTCCAGGTTACTCATGCGACTTGGTTGTAAGAAAGGGCAACCTTGGAAGTAATATTGTCCTGTCTTATAGATACGGAAAGGATTAAGGTCGTAGAAGTTCGGACGCTCACAACTGGTCCCCCATGTCAAGTTCAACAGATGCTCTTTTGCGGGGATGAACGAAATACTGAGTGACGGCAGCCAATAGTTTTTTGAATTCTCATTGTTGTCACCACCATCTCTTAGGTTAGTAAAGAACCTTTCTTCCCCCAGACCGTCCCCACCAGTCTCTATCTTCATGTCTAAGCGCTCATAACGCAGACTGCCCCTGAGGGAGAACCTTTCCCATTCATGGTGAAGAGAGACATAGGCAGACTTCGCCGTCTCGGCATAGTCAAGCTCTGTGTCGTTGGACGTTAAATCATTCTCTACAGTTGACGTTTTTGAAAGTCTTGAATTAGCATTGTTGCGGACATCGGTATAGCCGATACCTGCATCAATGGTACCTATAGCCAGAGGCATGGTCAGATCCAATCTTGCAGACTGGATGTGATAGTCAGCATTGCAATCGTATCCGTGATAGCCCAGGTGAGGAACTAAAATAGTTTGTTCAAAATACGACGATGATATGCCATGATCAGCCTTCTTGTAATTGCTGTACGAAATATAGAGGCGCTTGCCTAGGGTATCAAGTTGCCAGTCGCCATAGGCTGTGAAATTCATGGTGTTGACAATCTTATTTGGAGTCATTGTAGCATCTGACTCCAAGTAATAATCGCTACTGGCGACATCTCCAGTGAAATTACTGTGAGGCCATTGCAGCTGACAGGACAGCATGCCGCCCAGTTCCAATCCCTTTGCTGGATAATATCTGAGCATGAGGTTGGCTGAGAGGTCTTTGTTCTTCTGTTCCGTCAGGATATTGGAATAGATCATTTGTCTCTTACCATAAGTGGATTGTTCGTCGGTCCTGGTCGTTTCCTGTCCACCAGAGACATCAATAGTCATGTCGTACTTCTCTGAGGCATAGGTGGCTGATGCACTGCCATATCCTGTCCAGCCATCGCTCTTGCCTGTTCTTGTACTGACATCTCCCCGCCAGCCAAATGTCTGGTCGCGTCGGAGCACAATATTGATGTAGCCGCTGCCGATGTCTCGAAGATCACGGCCTGAGGGGATCGATATGACCTCTATCCGCTCAATCTCTTCAGAACGCATGGTCCAGAGCTTCTGTTGTATGATGTCGCTTCCTGTCTCGGAGAAATGGCCGTTGAGCATGAAGCGGGCTGGCCCTTTGCCAAGAATCATGACACTGTTGCCTGCAATACTCACCATTGGCACTCGGTTGAGCAGCTCATGTGCGCTGAGTCCATGGGCAAATTCATCGTTGCCGACGATATATTGTAGCCGGTCTGTCTTGCTGCGGATGATGGGCATTCTTCCGCTGACGGTAACATTATCCAGATAATGGTTCTCCATCTGCATGCGGATGGTGCCTGCATCGCCGATAGGCATCACCCTCTCGATGGTCTTGAATCCCACACAACTGATTCTCACCCTGGCACGCTCTACCCCACAAGGAATCACGAAGTCGCCCGCTTCATTGCTCACACCGCCACCAACATAGGTGGTATCGGAAATGGATGTGAGCGTGATGTTGGCATAGGCGACAGGCTGATGGTCTTGTCCGACAAGCCGCCCTATCAGTTTGGTTCGGTCTTTTTGTATGCACTCCACAAGAATGTCACGCCCCTTGACACTGACCCTGACGGGATAGAATCCGCAGACCTCTCGCACAGCCTCAGGCAGAGGACACCCCCGTTTAATGGTTTTGGTTACAGTAAAGTCCTCCAACTCGTCATAGACGAAGGAGATGTCGTAGTGTTTCGATGACTGGTCTAGTTCAATAAGAGCTTTCGAAAGCGATACCCCTTGGAAGTTATGCTGCGCCTGAGCCTGAACCCAGAAGCAACATAACATAATCAGGTATAGGAATCGTTTCATGGTCACTCCGCGATAATCTGATTCTCTGTAAGGTGGATGCTGACCTTCTCAAAGCCGTTCAGCCTTTCTATGATCAGGTGGAGCGGTGAGGTGGTATCCCATTTCGTATAGAGACGAATGTGACGCGACTTCTCGTTGTGGAACACAACTCCGACATGGTAGTATTCCGACAGTTCCTGAAGTATCTGCTGCAGTTCTGCATTCTCAAAGATTCGCACGCTGCAGGATGCCGTTTCCTGCTGAAGGCTTTGTTGGTCTATATTTGTGATACGTGTCTCCTGAGTTGGAATGTCCGTCCGCTCTCCATTGCCAAAGGCATAATGATAGGTAGCAAAGGCTATACCTGATAATAACAGCAGACCTATAAACATGGCGGCCATCTTAAATATCATCGGGATAGGTTTCTTTTTCCCCTTTTTATGGGCGAAACCAGCCTCGGCATCGACCATCAGTTCGTAGTAAGCCCTCATGTCGGGGTCGCTCATCATCTGCCGGATCTCCTCGTCAGAATAGTCCTGTGGTCGCTCTGTCATTCTGAGCAGCTTTTCGATATCTTTCATATTCTTGTCGGATTATATTTCTCTTTTAGTTTTCGGAGTGCATCAGCAAGATGCTTATAGACAGCTACTTCGCTGATGCCCAACCGCTCTGCAATCTCCCTATACAGTAGCCCTTCGTCGAAGCGCAGTTGAAACACTCGCCATGTCTGCCTGGAGAAGTTTCGCTCTGCATAGTCAATCATCTCTGTGATACGTTCACGTTCTTGATCCATCAGTGTCGGGTCTGGACCTGAGAGCGATAGTCTACGCTTGATTTTCTCCCGTGTTGTCATTTGACGGATACGGTCTATGCACAGGTGGCGTACCGTTGCAGTCAAATAGCTTTCCTGATGCTCTGCTGGCAGAGTCAGTGATCCGTCCGCAAGTTTGACAAATATGTCGCTTACGGCATCGTTCGCATCCTCATCATCCTTCAGCATTGCTCTCGCCACAGAGTGCAGTCGCTGATAGCATCCTATATATAACTGTTCAAATTTCGTCTTTTCGGAACTCATTCTGTCTATATAACGAAATAGAATATCATTTTCCTAACTGCAAAGGTACAAAAAAACATTTAAACGACCAAATAGGTTAGGAAAATGTCTACCTTATTCGTTATATAGACAAAACTAAATTTTTAAAGAGTATGAAAAAGAAATTATTATTGTTTCAGTTATTGGTGTCATTCTGTGTTCAGAGTGCGCCAGCTCAGTTAACAGATGGATTCTATCACATCAAGAATGCCGACACAGGTCGTTACCTCAGCATCAACGATACGGATCCACAAAACTACAAAGTGAATATGCTGTCGGGTAGCGTCAATCTGGCTGGCATCCGGACGTATCTCAACTTTGATTCCGTAGCCGTCAGTCCGTCGTGCGTCATCTTCGTGAAACAAGTAGGAGAAGGCAAATATGATTTGGCAGGACAAGGCTCAAGCATCTATGAGATGAGCAACAACAGATTCACGGTCAACATTTCCCCCGCTGCGGGAGATACATACATCTTGTCAGGTACGTATAGCGGTTTTTACAAAGAGTTGATGGACAGGTCGCCAAGCGAAGACGATGGTTACATTATGGGAAGCGGCAACTCTGGGATGAACCGCTGGCTTTTCCTCCCCATCAATACAATAGACGAATATATCGGTATCCGCCCCGACGTCAAGACTCATAATGGTGGCTACTTTGGAACTATTTATGCCGGCTTTAATTTCAAACTCGCATCTCCAGGAATGGCAGCTTTCTATGTAAATAGTGCTGGTGGCGCAGGGTTTACTTATGAGGAAATCAAAGATGAGGTCATTCCCGCAGGTGTCCCAGTTATTATAAGGTGTAACTCTACTAACCCTGCTGACAACAAGATCGAACCCATTGCTGGTAGTTACGATTTCAACGGCAACAATTATTTAGGCGGTGAATATTGTTCTTTGGTAGGTGTTGCAGGTCATACAAACGTAACGTCTTACAATCCTGGTACAATGCGTGTCCTAGGTATCAGTGACAAGGGTGATATTGCATTCATCAATGCTAAGAACAGACCAGAACTGCTTGTCGTTGACAAATATGGCTCGCAATATCTGCGAGGCAATAAGGCCTATCTAAATGTGAATCCCGGCGATGCGGATGTCATGACCATCGGTGGTTCTGACGGAATTAACGACATCAAGTCTGAAAACAAGGCTTCAGGCATTTACACCCTGACGGGTGTTCGTCTTCCTGAAGGTACGACACCCAAGGCTGGCGTATATATCCAGAACGGAAAAAAGGTAATTGTCAAATAGAAGAAAGATGTAAAATAAATCGTTAAATTATGAGACAAATTGCTTTAATCAACAAGTTTCCTTTATTCCTGTTGTTAGCAGGAATCTGTACGTTTGCTTTATCATGCAGCAGCGATGATGGTGATGTTATTAATGATAATAATGAGGATATCGCTGTAGACTTTTTTCTTTCTAATGAGCAAGGCGAGAAGGCCACTTCATTCAAAAGCGATGAGAACATCTACTTTGATTTTTCCCTTGTAAGCAACGGGAAGAAAGATGTAAAAGAGGTATTTGTTTTTCCACAATATATGTATTTATTTCAAATATTTGATATCTACGGCAATCCTTCAGGTTTTCCCTGGGATAAGGCTGGCACTATATCTCGTTTTATCAGTGATGGAAACATTCATTTGCAGACATGCTGGAAAGTTCGCCAAACCGAAAAGAGTGATAAAGACTGGGAGCCTTTTGTGGTGAGCAATTTGAAAGAACCGCTTACGCCAGGATGTTATTACACGCAAGTATACTTATTAATTGACAATGAGTTGAAAATATTTAAAGTTAATTTTAAAATATACCCATAATGAATTCAGCATCATAGCGAAATAGGAGGTACGCTGGGATTTGTGAAAAACGCTGTCATTTACTTTCCACTGTCCATCGACACAGAGCGGCGGGCCTTACTTAGCGTCTTTTCCCTTTCATATTACCCCCTATTAAGGGGGGTACAATATGAAGGGAAGATGCTAAGACGGAGCTTCGGCAACATAGTTGCAAAGATACAAATCTCAGAAAAACATGCTGTTCTTTTTGGGGGTGATTTCCGTACTATTGTTGTAATTTTTAACATTTTTAACTTATCATCTCAGTTAAAGAGCCTTGTATTGTCTGGATTGACCATGCCGTTGAGTCCGAGAAAGGTGGCACCTTTCTGGCAGAAAGGTTAGACCTTTCTCCGAGAAACCAGCCACCTTTCTCAGAGAAACCAGGCACCTTTCTCCGCATAAAAATACGCTCAAGAATACAAATATATTTGTTTTCTCTTCGCTTACTCGAAATTTTGCACTACCTTTGTAGCGAAAAAAGATACATCGATGAAAAGAATATTTCCAAAACTGGCTCTGTGTTTACTGCTTTTGGCGCCGGCGACGTCAATCGCACAGAGTCGCGTGGGCAGGCTGAAAGCACCATCTGAGCCTACACCTATCGAATACAGGGAGCGCACCATCAACGACCTGCTCTATTTCCCCTTCTCGTGTATCACCACCAACATGTCTACAAAAGAAGTGGCCTATCAGGTGGTTACGGATACCTTCGGCGCCTGCGAGAGCATCAACAACATCTATCCTGGCCTGCATGCCAGCGGGGCCTTTGATTTCGCCTATCGCGGGGTCACCATCGGCATCTGCTTCTACGACTGGTACGACAACAGGACGTGGTATGACTTCTTCTTCAACACGAAAAGCGAAGCCGATCAATTCTACAACAACATGGTGAAGGACGTTCTGGGTGCAGGCATCCCGCTCACCAAGGACAAGATCTATGGCGGCATGTCGAACCGTAAGAAGCCTGTTTCCATCTTCAAATGGGTGAGCGTTGAGCCGCCGGTCAAGGTGAAAGAGGTGAGCTCTGCGAACATCGAGACCGCAGATGTCGTGGGTATGTACAAGGTGGAACTGAGCGTCTATAAGAAGAAACGCCCCTGAAAACACAATACTAAATCAATTTTCGTATCTGTTGATCTGTGGCGGTGGGAAGGAGGGCCTTGAAGTGGGCGAAGAGGCGGTCGAAGGATTCCTCTGGGGTTCGGGGACATCGGCAGGCTTCGCGACCAAGGAGACGCTCTGGTGTGGTGAGGAGCGACCAGCCCCAACCGTATTCGCGATTGTGTTTGTCGCGGGGATAGACAAAGTCTTCGGTGATGATGCGACAGGCCATCTGCAGACGGGTGATGTAACCATCGAAGCGGCTGCGCATCTTGGGGCCCGTAAAATTGCAGGCGGCACGCAGTTCGCGGGTAATGAGACTCTCGTGCTCCTGTAGCGTCAGCAGGATAGCCTCCTCGATGGAGCCTTCCTGTGGCGCAGGATAACGGCTGCGACGATAATTACAGAGATCGGGCCACCACTCACGACTGACGAAACCTGCCTTACCAGCGAAGAACTTGCCATAGACACAGTTACCATCGGTCACGACGGGACCCTTCCACTTCCAGAGCGGCCAGTCCCAACCGCCATCGGAAAACACGACATAACGACAGTCTTCATCGGCCATCTCCTCTGCCGAATAGCCCCGTATGCCGCTGTCGAGCAACGGCAGGAAACCCATCTGCTGAATCACCTCGATCAGCTCAGGACAAGAGTGTATCAAAATTGGTTTATTCATTCCTCTTATTTACACAAGACTTTCTTGACGCACCCGTCACTTTGCTTGATGATATTAATGCCTTTCTCTAATTGATTCCTTTTCTGTCCGGAAAGACTATAAATAGCTGTGATGTCTATGACACCATCGTATTCGGGCGCTCTTATACCTGTTGCGATGTTCTGCTCTACTTTCAATTCATCCAACGCGAGGATACTGCCTGCCTGTGCCGTGCCCTCCAAAGAGAATTCTATTTCGGATGAAGGGGACATTTTCAATGAGAATGGTGTCCAGACATCATCGACAGCCACTTCATAGTCATAATAATTCCAATCGTCACTACCCTTGGGATGCCACCCTACTCGAAGGTGATTGGCTTGTTGCTTGTGAATCCCCTTGGAATTAAAGTATCCAGACAAATGAATCTCTGTGGCTTCTGCGGATATAGGACAGCTGAAAGAAAAAGCTGAAACAGATTTGCCGATGAAATTTCTTGCGGACAGTTGAAAGGTATATTCCCCAGCATAAGGCGCTGGTCTTCCCGCTATCTCATCCAGTAATCCCGCATATTTCACCCTTTTCCAAGATGATTGTGTGGCGGAAAGGAACTCGTAATCCTTTTGGGACTCAAAACCGTCATAATACAACTCTGATCCTATGATGATATCTGGTCCTGATTCATGGGATGCATTCTGAAGACAGATATTGCCATCGGAGGACATTTGGATATCGTAGAGGGATATACTACAGTCAGAGCCATCCCACCAGAAGGCCCTGGGCGTGGAAGTCGCACTGAACTCCGTGTTATTTCCCTTTCCCGGAAAAGGACACGCGTCGGAATTGATGTCACCATAGTCTTTGGCCGATTTGCCAGGTATATCCTTCTTGGCTGAAGCGCAAACCACATAACACATCTGCGGATAAGAAGCATTGATCTCATTCTCGGCTGTCTCCAAGTCGGCATGCACATGAAAGACCAGCAGTCCTTTCCCTGGCAACCCGTCTGCAAACTGTTGTGGGTTTCTGTTCTCCAGCAGATAATACTCTTTTCCTTTACTGATGACAAAATAATTGTCGCGACCAGTGTCAGAGGGCGGTATGACAACTTCTCCCTCTGGCAAGGGACGGGGCTCTATCCAGCCATAATTAATCCACTTGACGTAGGGATTCAGATCGGCTGGTGTGATACCGTCATTGTTCCAACTTCCAGAAGCCATAATATCCCACAACCCTGTACCTTCATACATACCACCGTCAGAATAGTCCGTGTCATAAAAGTCCATTGCTCCAAGGGCATGACCAATCTCATGGCAATGGGGGCCGATGCGGGAGATACCATCACCTCTATTCTCGCGCAATTCTGAAGCGCAAGAATAACGGTCGATCTTCAATCCTTGAATCTCATAGGGTTCATAGAAAGTGGCCTCGTGCGCCCAGATGGCATTGGTAGGACCACCTGCCTCCTCTCCATAACCTGCATAAATAATGTGGACGTTGTCGATGAAGCCATCGTTATCGCCGTCGTATGCCCGTAAGTCAGTCTCATCTGCCACTTTTTTGATGGCCTCTTCAAACAAGTCCGTCGGATTCTTATCGTCACCATTTAAGCCTTGGTTCTGACCATAGTGGCTCATCCTATAGTCGGACTGATATGGGCCATAAACGTCACAAGACAGCACGAGCTGCTCATACGAACTGCGATAGAAAAAGTCTCTGACACTACCCTGAGCCTGATCATCACTGTATCCCTCCTGGTTGAACAGACGGTCAAAATCATCCCCCGTCTTTACAAACTTCTTGTCGGGATATTCCATCAGAATGACCAATATCCTGCGCTGACCGATGGCCGGCTGACTGGGACTCCTACGGAATGACTGGCGGGATTTCTGAACAGATACCGGCTTCTCCGACAGATGAAGCGGTAATGACGACATAAAGTCAGCCAGGTCGGATGAATCTGTGCCCACCTGAAAAGATGACGGGACAAGGTGCCCTGAGGCATCAAGGGAGGCATACACCCATTCTTCCCTGTTGTTTTGGACGATCGTATATCCCTCATGTGTCTCCACACGCTTGGCATGTTCATCACCAAACAGTCGTACAGGGATTTCCTTGCCATTGATCAACATCATGACTTGACGGGGATAAGCCGGGATGGCGCTCAATGGCGAGTAACAGACAACAGTCAGTAACAGTATCAATAAGACTCTTTTCATCCACTAATTATTTCTTTTCGTAAAAAAGAGGAGGTCGTTGCTGGCCTCCTCTTTAGATCAATATTAATCGACTGTACAGCCAATTGTCTTAATGTGAATCACCCTGGACTTAACCGTCGATTTACCGGTCATCAGTTTCGCTCTGAATGACAATTCAAATTCATTAACACCAGCAAAATCGACTCTCAGGCTTTCAACCATGTTATCAAAGACGTAGATGGCCTCAGACTTCTTATAAGCCGTCAGGCTTCCAGCCTCAGCATTAAGCTGACCCATCAGCTGACTAGCCATTGCATCAGACAAGGTGCCTCTGTCAACCACTTCAAACTGGAAATAATAATCACTGAGTGCATCACTACCACCATCATCATCATCATCACCACCACAGGATGCGAGACTCAGACTCATCATAGCAATCAATACCATTGCCAGTACATTCCATTTGGACTGCAAACTCTCAAAAAACTTGTTCATACTCTAAATTTTTTAGTTAGTAAATAATAATCTCGTCTGCAAAGATAAATAAATTAAATTAAAATCACAAGTTTTTAAGACTTTTTATGAAAAATAATCAAATTATTTGTTGCTTTCGCATATTCAACGAATTTGTATACAGGATAAACCACCTCAATCAGTCAGATTAGTTTGAGGATCTGGCGGTCTGTGGCATCGGGGAGAAGGGCCTTGAAGTGGGCGAAGATACGGTCGAAGGACTCTTGGGGCGTTCGCTCACAATGGCAGGCTTCGCGGCCCAAAAGCTGTTCGGGAGTCGTGAGGAGCGACCAGCCCCAGCCGTATTCGCGATTATGTTTGTCGACGGGATAGACAAAGTCTTCCGTGATGATGCGACAGGCCATCTGCAGACGGGTGATGTAACTGTCAAAGCGACTGCGCATCTTGGGCCCCGTAAATCCACAGGCGGCACGCAACTCCCTGGTAATGAGACTGCCGTGCTCCGCGAGCGTCAGCAGAATGGCCTCTTCGATGGAGCCCTCCTGAGGAGTCGGATATTTATGACGGCGATAGTTGCAGAGGTCAGGCCACCACTCACGACTGACGAAGCCTGCCTTGCCTGCGAAGAACTTACCATAGACGCAGTTGCCCTCCGTAACGACGGGGCCCTTCCATTTCCATAGCGGCCAGTCCCAGCCGCCATCGGAATAGACCACATAGCGGCAGTCATCGTCCACAAGTTCCTCTGCGGAATATCCACGTATGCCGCTGTCGAGCAACGGCAGGAATCCCACTTGCTGAATCGCGTCCATCAGCTCAGGACAGGAGTGTATCTCTGCAATAACAGGCATCGCGGAGGGATGTGACAGACTACTTCTCTTCTTTAGGAACGAGGTATTTCGTACCCGTCAGCTTCTGCAACTCACGAGCATAAGCCTCAGGGAAGCCAGGACGCACGACCTTCTTACCGCCTCCATATTCGTTGCGGAGGAAACGGCCCTGCTCATCGGTAGGCTTCACCACCATATCGTTGTATTTCACGATAAGGAAGAAGGCGAGCTGCTTCCAACGGGCAATCATCTCGTCTCCCTTCTTGCAACTATAGTCAGTAAGATAGGCGATACGCTCTTCGGGAGTAGCCAGCGACAGAGCCTTAGCCTCAATCTCCGGCTGGAGCTTAGCGTAAGAGGCATCGAGCGAGTCACGAACCTCCTTCAGCGACGGGAACATCATGGAATAACGCGGATAGACCATGTTCGACACCCAGTTGCACACCCAGAAGGCATTGTCCATCGAGAAGGTCACATCGTCGGCACCCTCTCCAGAGAAGCACTTCGGGACGCGGGTGATGCAAGAATACATCGGCGTATAGGCCACCATGTTGCCGTCGTCGTTGCCAAACCAGAAGCAGGCTCCCACCTCACGAGGCATCGAGCTGCGCATCTGTGAGATGAACGACCAGGCCGTCTGCTGGGTGGAGATGGGGCGTTCGTTAAACATATTCTGCCCGTCGAGCTTGAACGAAAGGGGTGATGGACGATAGGGCATCTGGAAGATACCACCACCGATGTCGCCTTTCTGGTCGAGTGCGAAGGGAGTACCCTCGTAATGGTCGCGCATGGCATCGCGCAGATCCTGCAAGGTCAGTTTCTTGTTGGGGATAATCCAGAGAGGCATCTCCTTGGCATCCTTCTCGATACCTGCGGCGTATGGCACGTATTCGGAGAAGTCGTCGGCAAAGCGGTTGAAGAAACTCCACACACGAGCCTCGCAGTAACGGCGACCAGAGAAGTCGGGAACAGCATAGGCGGCATTATAAGAGAACTCAGCGTCCTTACCCTCAAACCAGCCCATCTTGCGGGCATAGCTCACGACATTGTCGGAGAAGACCACAAGACTTTGAGCCTTCTGCTTTTGAGCATTACGCTCGGCCTTTGCGAAGGCTTTGGGATTCAGCAGATCCTTCATCTTTACCTGCACATAGCGCCCGTCGAGGAACTTCGTGATACGGCTCTGGTTGGCATGGGCTGCGATGGCATCGTCAGGAATACGCACAGCCACCCAGACGGTACGTCCGGCTTCCTTCGTGCGGTCTGGGCCACAACCCATCATTTCCAGCATCCAGGCCTCGTCCTTATCGGCCACAGAGAATGTCTCACCCTCAGAGCAATAGCCGTACTGCTCCACAAGCGAGGTCATCACCTGCAGGGCCTCACGGGCCGTCTTGGAACGCTGGAGGGCGATATAAATAAGAGAACCGTAGTCGATGATACCTGTAGAGTCGGCCATCTCCTCACGGCCTCCGAAGGTCGTCTCGCCAATGGTCACCTGCCACTCGTTGGAGTTGCCGATGACATTATAGGTCTCTGCGGCCTCAGCAATCTCACCCAGATACTTGTTGGTATCCCACTCAAAGACCTTGCGCATCTCCCCTGTCCCATGCTTGGCGGCGGGATAGTGATACAGCGGCATGAAGGCACCATAGGAGTCGGCATTGTAGGTGACAAACACAGAGCCGTCAGCACTGGCTTTCTTGCCCACGATGAAATTCGTGCAGGCAAAGGCTGTCGAGACCGACAGAGATGCTGACAGAAGAACAAAGAATATTCTTTTCATTGACATAAGCACATTTTTATTTTTTAGACATAAGAACATATTCTAGCGGTTTATCTTATGTTTCTTATGTTCTTTTGTCTAAAATTATACATTATACAAAAATCAGCAGGCTTTGAACGACATGTCGAGGCCTTTCACGGAGTGCGTCAGGGCTCCGACGCTGACAAAGTCGACACCCTGCTCAGCATAGTCGCGGATGGTATCGAAGGTGATTCCCCCACTCGACTCCGTCTCGTAACGGTGAGCAATGAGGTCAACGGCCTTCTTCGTGTCAGCTACGCTGAAGTTGTCGAGCATGATACGGTCTACGCCACCGTGCTCCAGCACTTGGTTCAGCTCGTCGAACGAACGCACCTCGATCTCGATCTTCAGCTTTAGACCTTTCTCGTCGAGATACTTGTGGCAGCGGTCGATGGCGTTCACGATACCGCCTGCAAAGTCCACGTGGTTGTCCTTCAGCAGTATCATATCGAAGAGTCCGATACGATGGTTACAGCCACCGCCTATCTTCACGGCCTGTTTCTCAAGCATACGCATGCCTGGTGTGGTCTTGCGGGTGTCGAGCACACGAGTGCCGGTACCCTTCAGCCGCTGCACATACTTATCGGTCATCGTGGCGATGCCGCTCATGCGTTGCATGATGTTCAGCATGAGGCGCTCCGTCTGCAACAGCGAGCGCACCTTACCAGTGACAATCATAGCGATATCGCCTTTCTTCACACGGGTTCCGTCTTTCATCAGCACTTCCACCTGCATCTCAGGATCGAAGCGGTGGAACACCTCCTTGGCAATCTCCACACCAGCCAGGATACCATCCTCCTTGATGAGCAGGTGCGACTTGCCCATCGCGTCCTCAGGAATACAACACAAGGTGGTATGGTCGCCGTCGCCAATATCTTCAGCAAACGACAGATCAATCAGTCTGTCAACCAATTCGTCTACACTCAGCATAGCTTATCTGATATGATTGAACGTGTCCTTAAAAAGATAGATGCCGATACCAACGCGAAGTCCTATAGTGCTATAGTCCTTGTGGTTCTTGAACGACTGCTCATAGTAGATTTCGGGCTCGATGGTCACCGTGCGGTTGATGAAGAACGAGTAACCCACCTGGATGCTCGGCAGGAAGTCGTCAAGATTCTTTCCCAGATGCTTATAGATGGCCGAGGCGCCCAGATAGAGACCATTCTGCTGGATGTAGTAACGGCCACCAGCAGATAATGACAAGGTGGTAGCAGGGTTTCCTTCTTTCTTAACAGTATTATCATAACTCAGTTGTGCGAGTCCCATCAGGTTGTCGGCAAAGAAATATCCCACCTTGCCCTGAATACCCAGACGTCCATCGGTGATGCCGCTGTAACTAAGGTCTGTTCCAGAGAACGAGGCACCTACATAGGCCTTTCCCTGTGTGAACGGAGTCTCGGAATAGTTCTGGTGCTGGGCACTCATACTCGTTGCCATCATCAGGCCGATGGCCGCCATCATTAGTTTTTTCATATTCGTAGTATTTAAATTTTTTACCTTTTCACCTCTTTCCTGTACCAGATGCAGAACCATACGCAGGCCACGATAAGAGAGACGCCACCTAACACATAGCCCACATTTCCAGGCAGATGGAACGCCTGCTTCGAGACAAAGAGGAAGGTGGAGCAGACGGTGGTCATGAAGAGTGCCGGAATCAGCGTGATCCAGTAGGCCTTCTTCTGACGAACCAGATAGACGGTGATCGTCCAGAGCGTGAACACACTCAGTGCCTGATTCGAGAAGCCGAAGTACTGCCAGATGGTGTTGAAGCCGTCAGGATTCTCCACCTGCCAGACCAGCATGGCGATGGAAATGGCGAACATAGGGATGCAGATGTACATACGGTTCATAATGGGACGTTGGTTCATCTTCAACCACTCTGCTACAATCAGACGACCGGAACGGAAAGCGGTATCACCCGAGGTGATGGGCGCAGCCACCACACCCAACATGGCCAGGATGGCTCCGACCACGCCCAGCCAGTCGTTACAAACGAGATTCACCACGGCAGGCGCAGATGTGTGGAAGCCGGCAGTGGCCTTTTCTATCAGCTCATAGCCCGGTGCAGGCTCCCCATAGAAGAACCAGGCGGAAACCGTTGCCCAGATCAGAGCCACAACACCCTCTGTAATCATCGCTCCGTAGAAGATGGGACGCCCCATCCTCTCACTCTGCACGCAACGGGCCATCAGCGGACTCTGTGTGGCGTGGAAGCCTGAGATGGCACCACAGGCCACCGTGATAAACAAGGCCGGGAAGATGGCATCCGTCCACTTGTCGGGTTCGGTAGCAGCACCCATATTATAGAAATTTGTCCAAATCTCAGGTATCGTGGGCCAGTGGAAGAAGAGCCACACCATCAGCGCACCAGCCATGAACAGCAGGGAGAAGGCGAACAGCGGATACACCTTGCCGATGATCTTGTCGATAGGCAGCATCGTGGCAATAATGTAGTAAACAAAGATAATGGCTACCCACATCATGGTCTCACCGCCGATGGAGTGCAGAATCTCTGCAGGCGAATAGACGAACACCGTTCCCACCATGATCAGCAGTAACACGGTAAACACCAGCATAATGTTCTTCGTGGTCTTGCCCAGATACTGGCCTATCAGCTCAGGCAGTCCTGCACCACCATGGCGCATGGAGAGCATGCCGCTCAGATAGTCGTGGACGGCTCCTGCAAAGATACAGCCAAAGACAATCCACAGATAGGCTACAGGGCCAAACTTCGCACCCATGATGGCACCAAAGATAGGGCCCGTTCCTGCGATATTCAGGAACTGGATCATGAAAATCTTCCAGTTTGGGAGTACCATGAAGTCCAGACCGTCGGCTTTTGCCACGGCTGGTGTCATACGATTGTCAGGCGCAAACACACGCTCTACGAACCGTCCGTAGAACAGATAGCCCAACACCAATGCCACGAGGCTTAAAGAAAAAGAAATCATATTAAAACAATAATTTGGTTATTTTTGCTTGCAAAAGTACAGAATTAATTTGAGAAATGAAAAAAATCCGTTAACTTTGCACCAAAATTTAAGTTAAAACGGATATTTTGAAAACAATAATAGGTTTTTTACTCTTCTTTTTACTTGCGACACCCGTCTCTGCACAGTCACCCAAACACGAGGTGAGGGCTGTATGGCTCACTACACTACAGGGGCTTGACTGGCCAAGAACGTTCAATCAAGAACAGCAGAAGCGCGACCTCATCCGCATCCTCGACCAGTACCAGAAGGCAAATATCAACACCGTCCTGCTGCAGACACGTGTCAGAGGCACCACCATCTATCCCTCAGCCATCGAGCCATGGGATCCATGTCTCACCAACACCCCAGGGAAGTCTCCTGGCTACGACCCGCTACTGTTCTGCATCAACGAGTGCCACAAACGCGGCATGGAGTGCCACGCATGGATTGTCACCATCCCCATAGGGAAAGCCAACGGCTACGGCTATAAGCAACTCCGACAGAAGTATCCCAGACGTATCGTAAAGGTTGGCGACGAGTACTACATGAACCCAGAATTGCCTGAGACAGGAGACTATATCGCAGGCATCTGCCGAGAGGTGACACGCCGCTATGACATCGACGGCATCCACCTCGACTATATCCGCTATCCTGAGACGTGGAAGTTCAAGTACAGCCGCGAGCAGGGCCGTCAGAATATCACCAGCATCGTCCGTAAGATCTATCGGGCCGTGAAGGGCGAGAAGCCCTGGGTGAAGCTATCGTGCTCGCCCATAGGCAAATACGACGACCTGAGCCGATTCAGGAGCAACGGATGGAATGCATATAGCGCCGTCTGTCAGGATGCGCAGGGCTGGCTCCGCGAGGGACTGATGGATGCCCTCTTCCCCATGATGTACTTCCAGGGAAACCAGTTCTATCCCTTCGTGGCCGATTGGAAGGAACACAGCTATGGCCGTATCGTGGTCCCAGGACTGGCCGCTTACATGCTGCATCCCACAGAACGTAACTGGGATATCAGCATCATCCGCAGGGAGATGGGCGTGCTGAGACAGCAGGGACTGGGATGCACCTTCTTCCGCTCTAAGTTCCTGACAGACAACATCAAGGGCATCTACACCTTCACCAAGGATTTTAACCAAGCCCCAGCCCTCATTCCCCCCATGACCTGGATGGGCAGGCGGGCTCCTGCACCAGTCACTATCCTGCAACTGGATCGTAGGAAGACCTCCGATAAACTGATATGGTATGGCGCCAGAGATAACTCGGGAGCCGACTACCTATTATATAATATATATGCCTCTGAGAACTTCCCTGTCGATACCGACGATCCGCGAAACCTCATCGCCATCCGTCAGCGGGCTCAGTCGCTCATCGTGCCCCATCAGGGCCACGCGCTCCACTATGCCGTCACCGCCATCGACCGCTATGGCAACGAGAGTGACGCCAAGCGCACGCCCGACTGGAGTCTGAAACCTCGGAAGAAACTGGATTTCCGACAGTTAATCGTGGGACAATCGCTAAAAAAGCACAAATAGACAAACATTTGAGCCGAAAAAGCAATCACGTTTCACCTAAAATAACTACTTTTGTAGCATCAATTTAACAATTTAAAAAGTCTATAATGGAAAGAACATGGAGATGGTTTGGCAAGAAAGATAAGATTACACTTGCCATGTTGAGACAGATTGGCGTGGAGGGTATTGTAACCGCCCTGCACGATGTTCCCCTCGGTGAGGTCTGGACAAGAGAAAAAATCCGCGACCTGCGGGAGTATATCGAGAGTTATGGCATGCGCTGGAGCGTCGTCGAGTCGCTGCCCGTGGTGGAGACCATCAAATACGGAGGTCCTGACCGCGACCACCAGATAGAGGTCTACAAGGAGAGCCTGCGCAACCTCTCGGCAGAGGGCATCCACTGCATCTGCTACAACTTCATGCCTGTGCTTGACTGGGCCCGTACCGACCTGTTGCACCAGAATCCCAACGGCTCGACGAACCTCTACTTCAACTATGCCGAGTTTGCTTATTTCGACATCTACATCCTGAAGCGCGAGGGTGCCCGTGAGGAATGGGAGAAGTTCCAGTTCCCAGAGGGCTGGGGCGAAGGCCGTAACGTGCTGGCCGAGTGCGACGAGCTGGCCAAGACCATGACCCCAGAGAAAGACCACAAGCTGGTGGAGAACATCGTCATCAAGACCCAGGGCTTCGTCAGCGGCAACTTCAGCGAGAACGACGAGGCTCCCGTGCAGAAGTTCCGCGAGTTCCTCGATCTCTACAAGGGCATCGACAAGGCCCAGCTGCGCGAGAACATGAAGTATTTCCTCGAGGCCATCATGCCCACTTGCGAGGAATACGGCATGAACATGTGCGTCCATCCTGACGATCCCCCCATCGAGATCCTGGGCCTGCCACGCATCGTTCGCACTCAGGAGGATATCCAGTGGTTCCTCGATGCCGTGCCCAACAAGCATAACGGCCTCACCTTCTGTGCAGGTTCTCTCTCGGCAGGTGCCTATAACAATGTAGTGGAGATGGCCAAGAAGTTCGCTTCGCGCACCCACTTCGTCCACCTGCGCAGCTGTCACATCTTCCCCAACGGCGACTTCACGGAGGCCAGCCATCTGGGTGGACGTGCTGACATCATCGAACTCTGCCGTATCTTCGAGCAGGAGAATCCCAATCTGCCCATGCGCGTAGACCACGGTATGACCTTCACCGACCAGCCTGGAGGCATCATGGATGAAAGCAGCCACGGCCATAATGCCGGCTATACGCTCCTCGGACGCATGTTCGCCCTCGGACAGGTGCAAGGCATCCTCGCCACCGTCGATCGCGAGCTCGGAATCGAATACAAACAACCTGGATTCTTCGATTAATTAGAAAAATAAAAACTATGAAGTTAAATGATATAATTTCTGGGAATTTTAATCCCACAGACTGGGAAGCCAAAGGCTATGAGCTTCCGAAGTTTGACATCAAGGCCATTCGTGAGAAGACCGCCAAGCAGCCCACATGGGTGCACTTCGGAGGCGGCAACATCTTCCGCGCCTTCCCTGCCGCCATCCTCAACGACGCCCTCAACACAGGCAAATACGATCGTGGCGTCATCGTCGCAGAGACCTTCGACTTCGAGGTCATCGACAAGGCCTACGCTCCCTATAACAACCTCTCGCTTTGCGTAAACCTCTGTTCCGACGGAAGCATCGAGAAGAAGGTGATCGCCAGCGTCACAGAGGCCCTGAAGGCCGATCCTCAGTTCCCAGACTGGCAGCGGTTGGTGGAGATCTTCCGCAACCCCTCGCTGCAGATGATCTCATTCACCATCACCGAGAAGGGCTACACCTATAATGAGGCTGACCTCGCACGCGGTATGAGTCCGCTGTTCGCCATGGGTAAGGTCTGCGCCCTGCTCTTTGAGCGCTTCAACGCAGGACAGTTGCCTCTCACCGTTCAGAGCATGGACAACTGCTCGCACAACGGCGACAAGGTGAAGGCTGGTGTCTTCGCTTACGCAGAGCGCTGGGTGAAGGACGGTCTCGTGCCAGAGGCATTCCTCGCTTATCTGAAGGACGAGCAGAAGATCACCTTCCCCTGGTCCATGATCGACAAGATTACGCCCCGTCCCCACGAGAAGGTGAAGGAGATGCTGGCTGCCGACGGCTTCGAGGACAACGACTACATCGAGACCGAGAAGCACACCTTCACCGCACCCTTCGTCAACGCAGAAGAAGTGCAGTATCTCGTCATCGAAGACAACTACACCAACGGCCGTCCCCCACTCGACCTCGGCGGTGCCCTCTACACCACCCGCGAGACGGTAGACAAAGTGGAGACCATGAAGGTGACCACCTGTCTGAATCCACTGCACACGGCCATGAGTATCTATGGCTGCATGCTGGGCTACACACTCATCTCTGCCGAGATGGCCGACGAAGACCTGCGCCCCTTCATCCAGAAGATTGGCTATATCGAGGCAATGCCTGTGGTCACCGATCCTGGTGTGCTCAATCCCTACGAGTTCATTGGGGCCGTCATCAACCGTCGTCTGCCCAACCCCTTCATGCCTGATGCTCCGCAGCGTATCGCGATGGACACCTCTCAGAAGCTGCCCATCCGTTTTGGTGAAACCATCAAGAAGTATCTGGCCCGTGGCCTCGACAAATCGAACCTCGTGCTCATCCCCCTCACCCTCGCTGGCTACGCCCGTTATCTGAAGGGCATCAAGGATAACGGCACACCCTTCGAGCCCTCTCCCGATCCCATGCTCGCAGAACTGCAGGCCATCGTCGCTCCGCTGGAGATTGGCAAGGCAGATCAGGATTGGAGTCCTTTGAAGCAGCTCTACAGCCGCAAGGATGTCTTCGGTGTCGACCTCTACGAGGCTGGTCTCGGAGAGCAGATCGAGGGCTATGTCAAGGAACTCTATGCTGGCCCAGGTGCCGTCCGAAAGACGCTCCACAAATACGTGTCAGCCAGATAGTGAACACCGAGAAGTAAACATTCTTTACAAACATAAAGAGATTTTCAGGCCTTCCGACTTTCATGGCAGGAAACTCCGACTTTCATGGCAGGAAACTACGACTTTCCTGCCATGAAACTTCACCCTTCTGGTTTATCTGTTGCTGTTGCTCATGCGCTGCTGCTCGGCTTTACCTGCACCAGTTCCCTTATACTTACTCTTCTGGGCATTGAAGGTGTAACGGATAGAGATGTCCAGACGGTGGCTACGGCTTCGTGTTTTCTGCACAGTATAGACCTTGATGCTTTCAATCGTGGGGTGTTTCCTTTTGCTCCATCTGGCATATGTGGCCATCTTTGGCGTACGCTCCGTCACATCATCATAGAAGGCGATGATGGCATCAAAGTCGTTTTGTGTTGCTAATTCTAATTTCATTGCGTAATTTTTTAAATCCTGACCGCCCCAAACTATATAGGACGATCAGGACGGATTATCACTCTATTGGTATCTGAATCACCGACAGCCATTTCTCAGGGTCTTCCTGATTCCAGGCTCCATCGATGTAGCATGTACGATGTTGTCCAACCGCCTTATAGCCCTGCTCCTCAATATAGCGGAAGGCCTCAGTGAACGATTCGTAGAAGCGCTCGTAAGGGCCAATGTGCTTCATGCAGAGTGCCTTTGGCACGGCGGGCAGGCGTTTGAACTGGATGATGGCGCTGTCCTGGCCCATTTCCTCCACCTGTTCGCAATACTCGATGTCGATGTCAGTGGGAGTGTACTCCTTGTTGTGCTCAATGGTGAAGCAGTAACCTGGTGGCGGACACTTGCATCCTAAACGTTGCATTTCAGGACCAATCTTCTCGACACACATAGGGCCGATAGCGGCGTAGTTGGGAATTACTTCACGATGACTTGCCACGATGATTTCGGGCAGCGACTGAATACAAATCTTTTCCATTGTCTTCATTTCTTTGCGAGCGTTCCTCCAGTCGAGCAGCTGGTTGCGACGGGCTATCAGTGCCTTCAGCTGTGCCTCCGTTTCCTTTATTTTCTCAGTAAGCTGGCGGATGGTTGGAGTGTGAGAATATGAATCGTACAGGTCCTTAATCTCATCCAGCGAGAAACCAAGACGTTGTAGGTCGCGTATGGTCTTAAGCCGTTGCATCTGGTTGATGCTATAATAGCGATAGCCCGTCCACTCGTCCACCTCGTCAGGCACAAGTAGTCCCTTCTGTTCATAGTGACGCAGGGTCTTTACCGTCACCTGCATCAACTGTGAGAACTCTCCGATTTTTAACCTTGTTTTTTTACTCATATCGCGCGATGTATTTGCTAAGCGACTGCAAAGATAAGGCATGACCTTAGGGACGAGTCAAGAGAAATGAATACTTTAACACGGATTTAACACATCTTTGCTCTTTCTTTTACTCCCGGCCAGTAGCACCATGCAATAATGGCGGGAACGAGAGATGAGATAAATTGCAGGCATCTGAAATCATAGATGCAGCCGATGTGGCCAATGGCTATGAGGATGTGGAGCGCTGCTCCGAATCGTAATCTTTTCATTGATTGTTCTTATTCGTTATAATATAATGCTCATGTATGGCGGCAAACGTGGCAACAGTGCCGACGATTGCGAGGGGGATAACGGACCAAAAGGTCATTGGGACAGCGATGAAGAGCAGGAATCCTGTTGCTTTATTCGCTGCAGTGTGAGGGAAGCAACAATGCTCGTACATCACGAGGGCAGATATTTGATTCACAACTTTGATCGCGACGATTATCCCTGCCCACAGCCATAGCCATTGCGGCAGTTCTAGTATCGGCAGGAGTTTCCATGCACAACACGCAACGAAGCAGATGTCTGCCAGACTATCCAGCAATGCTCCCGTCTTGGTGACACACTTTAGCCTTCTTGCCAGCCATCCGTCAGCTATGTCGCTGATGCCGCAGAGACCATAGATTACCCAATATGCCACACCCGTCACATCACAAAGGAGCAGACTTATAGAGCCTGCAATCCTGAGTAGAGTTATGACGTTCGGCAACCGAGTCATCTTAATATACGATTTGTTTCCATTGCTATCTGAAATCAATAGAACAACTCTATTGCTTTCAGACATCTCTGTTTGTCTTTATCTGTGAGTTCCGGATGCATTGCTGTGCCGCCGCGCTCGATGGTACTTACCTTTTCTAATTATATTTCCATTTCTATACCTTTCCATTCCTCTCCGTCAATCGGATAGGAATCCGTGCCTGTGATGCGGAAGCCGACGGACTTGTAACATTCGACGGCAGAGAGGTTGTCACAAAACACGCCAAGGGTAATCTTCTGCGCACCCAGTTCCCGTTGTGCATAATCGATAGCGAGGCGCAGCATTTGCTTGCCATAGCCCTTGCCTCGTTTCGAATCGTCCACGATGACAAAGCCAAAACGAATGACACTTTTATCCTCTGAGGGGAATCTCAATAGGATATGCCCAATGATTTCCTCTCCCACGACAGCCGTGAGCGGATACATATTATCACCCTCGTACTGCTTCTTCATCTCCTTTGGCTGAGCAGGGAAATTCTTATACCTGTCAGCACTCCAAAGCCGGAAGGCATGCTTATCCTTGCACCAGCTCAGAATCGTCGGAGCATCGCTGATGTTGAATGGTCGAAGTGTCATCATATATGAAATCTTGCATATTCTTTCTTAATGTTTTCGACTGCAAAATTACGAATTGTTGCCGAGATTACCAAACATTTGGGATAAACTGCATCGATTTGTGACGAATGGACGGACAAAGACGATAGTCAATGACGTTAAAATTCGAACCCGACGTTCACCGTGAGGGCATGATTGCTGATATCCTCAATATGTTGTGTGAGTGCGTAGGCTGACTCGTAAGACTGGAGTTGACTGTACTCCTGCAATTCGTAGCTCCGCGAGAATCTGGCATCATATACGTTCTTGATACCTTGTTATCGTGCTTTCTGGTCAATCTCAACTTCGTAGCCTCTATCTCCGGCCGTCCGTCAACAGGTTGCAGCCTCAAGATGTTTCAGGTTGAAAAGACAATCCCTGTGGCGAGGGCATACACCAAGGTGATTCACGACAGACTTAGTGGTACCAGCCAGAAAGGTACGTATTAAGCTTTGTGCCGGGTATGAGCGTTACAGTTACAGTTGTGACAGTTAAATTATGGACTATCATGGGGGGCGGGATTGATGTCAATACGAAGTACAAAAGGCCGAAGTATGACAATTATGACAAATGACAGTGTCAGAATCCGGGCTTAGGATTAAGTAGACCACGATGAATCACACCAATCGACCAAAGCATTACATTATAATCAAATCAATTTTAAGAGTGTACGACATTAATTAAAGAAGTTACATATGTACTTATATACATTATAAATTATTATATATTATAATATATAATAATTCTTATGTTACTCTTTTCTCATGTTTTCAAAAATAGAATCATCGCAATGTAATGCGTAATGATCGCTGGTCTGGGATACCAAAAACATAACTGTCATTTGTCATAATTGTCATCTTTTAAACTGTCACAACTGTAACTGTAACGGATAGGATGCGCGTTATGTCAACAATTTTCATAACAGGCATGCGAGTTGTTGCAATTATTGTATGTGTCTGACAATCAAATGTTTATGACGACGCGGATTTTGGACTAAGGAAAGTGTGGGTTTGGGCTAAGGAAAGTGGAGGTTTAGGCTAAGGAAAGTCCCAGTTTACTGCCTTGTTTCTTCGAGAAAAGAGAAAGGATAAAGATTTTGTAAATAATTTTAACAACAAAAGCCCGCCAGAAATCTAGCGGGATTATGGTGAATATGCCGATAAATTCTCACAAGAGGGTATACTTATATCGTATTGATAGTCCTTTGCAGTTCTTCTAAGAACCGTGCGGCGTGCGAGCCGTCCATCTGGGCGTGATGGAACTGGAAGGAGATGGGCAGGGTTGTCTTCAGCCAGCCTTTGCGATAGCGGCCCCAGGCCAGAAAAGGATTGGTGAAGATGCCGCTGTATTGGTTGACAATGCTGTCGAGCTCCGTGCCTGTGACAGCCGACGTGCCGACTATCACGGCTTCTTCATCTAAAATATCCTGACAGGTCTGGCTGATGGTCTCTGTCAGATGCAAGTAATTGGCATTAAACGCCTCCAAATCATCGTTGACGGAAACGTCGCAAAAACTGAGTCCGCCTTTGACGTTATCCGCTATCACGTTGATGGCCATGCGGTCATATTTGTACAGCTTTCCGTCCTTGGGCAGCATGTAGAACTCGTCTATTTTTGATGCAGCCTTGCCGATGCACCAGCACAGCAGCATATTGAACTTCATACCGCGCCGCCGACTCACCTTACAGAGCTTTGTCACGTCGAAGGTCTTCGTGAGTGTCACCATCGGCATGGGCGATTTCGTCCACAGCTCGAATGCCTGCGCTCGACTGGTGTCCTTGGGATTGATTTCCTGTTTCATCGTTTTATTGGTTTTCGACCGCAAAATTACACATAATTTCCGAGATCGCCAAACATTTGTGATAAACTGCATCAGTTGCTGTTGCTCATGCGCTGCTGCTCGGCTTTACCTGCACCAGTTCCCTTATACTTACTCTTCTGGGCATTGAAGGTGTAGCGGATAGAGATGTCCAGGCGGTGGCTACGGCTTCGTGTTTTCTGCACAGTGTAGAAGAAACCACAATCATGAGCCATATCCTGTACGCTACGCTGGAACACATCACTGATGCTGGCACGCAGGCACAGGGCATCGTTCTTTAGCCAGCACTTCTGTACCACAAAACCGAGGTTGTATGAGGGTGAGAGTATACGGAAGTTCAGTACATCACCCTTGGTCTGGATGTTGGCGTTGGCCTCCAACTGCCAGCTGTGCTTAAAGCGGAAGGTATTGTTCAGGTCGAAGAAGAAGATGGGCTTGGTGAAGGCCACATCCGTCTTGCCTGTGGCGCTATGTGGATCGTCGTAGGTCATTGTATTCCAGAACTTCTGTCCGCCAATGGTCCAGCTTGGGCTATATACACCCCATGTGGGATTGGCCGAAAGGAAGATGGCCAGATTACGAACGGGATCGGACAAGTTGGCCTGCTTCATCAGCATGATACCCTCATTGTTATAGACCATTGGCACCTGTGTGATGGTGTTGTCGCGACGCTCGTAGGCAGCAAACAGATTAATCCACTTCCAACGGGCATTGATGCTCACCTCCTGCATGATAGCATTCTTTAGTTTCGAGTCGCCCTGCGACAGGGTATACGAGTTCAGATAGTAAATATGGTCGTTCAGTGAGCTGTACCTCGGACGCACGGTTTTCATGGTGTAGCTCAGCGAGGTCTGGATAGGACCAAACTGCTTTGACCATGTGACACTGGGGAAGAACTCATCCTGATAGCGCGTCATATTGTTCTCGGCATCCAGGTTGTCGATGTAGTCGAAACCTACATGCTCGTAACGCAGTCCGGCACTTACGGAACCATATTTCTCCAAGTTAGCATTGTAAGCCACAAAGGCAGCCACGTTGTTCTCCTTTACATCCGTATCGGTAGAGGGGAGGGGATAGTTGGTAATCGACGTATTGCTCTGGCGTTTCACAAAACTCATCTCCGTTCCAGCCTGCAACTGTCCTTTCCATACAGGATAGCTCAGCACCAATTTGGTAGCCCAAAGACGCGATGATACATGCGAGTTCTGTTGCATGGTCTGGGTTTCAGGCAAATACACATCTATCTGGTTGTCGTCATTCTCCTTATCCGTCAGGAAATCCACATTCAGATCGATGTTCAGTTTACCCACCTGACCGTTATAATAGGCATTGCCCTGCCAGTTATAGGGGTAGTGTGTATGACCGCCCTGATGCGAAAGGTCGCGACCTGTGAGATTGTTTTCTGTATCCACCCACATGTCATTATACGTATTAAACTGGTCGTGGCGTTCCACTCTGGCACCCAGCGAGTGTTTGTCGTTAATCTGCCAGTTAAAGCCCAGGTTGTAGTTCAGGCCCTCTCCGTGCCAGTCGTTACGCATATGGCTGTCCTGAAGAATATTCCTGATGCCTTCATCGGCCTTAAGGAAGGTGGATTGCGTAATATGCAGGTCGTTAGGACTATCCCACTGCCAGTAGTTCACCATACCAAACAGGTCGAGGTTATTGTGGCGATAACGCAGGTTCAGCGTACTGCTGGGATCACTGAAACCAAACGCCAGATCTTGATTGTTGGCTGCCATCAGGTCGAAGCCGAAACCAGTTCCCTCACGGCGAACAGTCTTGATACGCACCACTGCCGAAATAGTAGCATCGTACTCTGCACCAGGATTGGTAATCACCTCTACGCTCTGTATCTCTTCCGAACGCAGTCGTTTCAGTTCGTCCTTATCCTGCATCTTGCGACCATTAATATAGAAGATAGGTGTACCCTTACCAAGCACCTCCAGGTCTTCGCCTTTCAGCGTCATGCCAGGCACCTTTGCCAACATTTCCTTGGCTGTACCCGACTGGCCTAAGATAGTTCCCTCGATGGTTGTTATCATCGAGTTGCCTGTCAGCTTGGTTTTAGGCATCTGTCCCTTTACCACAATCTCATTGAGCATCGCCTGATCCTCCTCCATCTGGATTGTACCTATTTCCGAACCATTTACGTTTACATACTTGGTGCGATACCCGATGTACGAGAATCGCAGGATGCAGCAGGCATCAGTGGTCTGAATCTGGAAGAAACCATCCACATCACTCGTAGCACCTTGTATATAAGTAGAGTCGGCTGTGAGCAGTGCCACACTTACAAATGGCAAGGCTTCACCCTGCATGTCAATTACTCGTCCACCTACATCCTCGGTCTTGAGCACAGCTCGACCTCTGTCGCGACTCGACATATCTGATGCAAGCATCGCTCTGTTCTCGCTGCTCCATCGGTTTGCGTCGGCTGTTAAACACATCATCATTGCAGCTATCAAAGCTACCATTTTCAAACTAAACTTTTTCATTTCTTTTCATTTTAAATGTTTTGCCAGTTTGATGCTGATAACCTGTCTTACCCTGAAAAACGTTGAATCAAAAACAACGTTTAAAGATGGAGAAAAATGAAGACTTAGAGTTGTTAGAGTTGCAGGAACTTGCACTGAAGCACAAAACAGCCAAAAGACAAAAGACTTT